>Ga0307379_10001050_pt1 | contig 44421 bp, 28 predicted proteins | sample UN2MG_FD_202237 | JGI IMG/M metagenome (GOLD analysis project Ga0307379, IMG submission 202237) | Soil microbial communities from Risofladan, Vaasa, Finland - UN-2 | ecosystem: Environmental > Terrestrial > Soil > Coastal area > Acid sulfate soil | place: Finland: Risofladan, Vaasa | collected...
CCCGGCGGCACGTCATGTCCGCACCAGGAAGCACTTCGGCCCGGCAGATGGGAGAGGGCTACGACCGGCCGCCGCGGCTCGCGCGGCCCTGCTGAAGGAGCGCCCTGGGGGTGCGGGGGCCGAGGAGCCGACGCGGCGGGCGGACGCCCGCCCGCGCCACAGGGCAGGCTCGGAAGTCGCAGGCCAGGATCAGCCGAATCGTGGCGGTGAGGTGCGCGGGGCTGAACGGCTTGGTCAGCAGCGTAGCGCCCAGCCGCTCGCACGGCCCGAGCAGCACCTGAGGGTCCCCCGCACTCATCACCAGCAGCTTGCAGTCGGCCCTCCGACGCAGAAGCCGTCGCGCAAGCCTCAGCCCCCCGATGTCCGGCAGGTCCACGTCCAACACCACCAGGTCGGCCGGCCGCCGCCGCCACACCCCGAGCGCCTCGACGCCCGACGACGCAATGTCCACCTCGAACCCGCTGCCCGCGAGGATCTCGGCCACCGTCTCGGCAAGGCCGGCATTGTTGTCCACGACTAGCGCGCGTCGGAGCGACATGGCACTGGCCTCGACACTATCCGTCACCCACAGCCATAGTATTCGCGTGCAAACCACGTGCCGGGCCGCGGCCTCAGCGGCAGCCGAGGCGCTCGGCACGATAACCGTCGTGCTGTCCAGCACTTGCGTCTACAGGAGCCCGGGGGCGCGCCGCGTCTGCCGCGCCTCGGCCTCCGCCGGTCTGCCACTTTGGCGCCCGCGTGGCTGACACGGCTCGCCCAGGCCCCAGACTGCCGAGCCGACCGCCGATCATCCGCGCGGCTCTCGACACGCCTCCCGCCCACCAGGCGCTCACCTGTGCACCAGGGGGGGTGAGCGCCTAGCAGGGGGCGGCTGAGCCAATGTCATGATAGCCGTAAGAGCCCGCTCTGCCAAAGGTTACAGCCGGTGGAGAGTCCAGCGCAGCCGGCCTGTTGCGCTAGGCGCTCACGTGTGCGCAATGGGAGGTGAGCGCCTAGCGCGGGCGCTTGGGTGGGCCGCTCCGGGTGATCGCTTCAGGCGGATGAGCCGGGAATGGTCCACGGCCGCCGATCAGTGCCCAGGGCCGGGCGGCGTGCCGCTCGTGTCGAGGAGCAACAGCTCGCGCCGCGCCTGCGCGCCCTCGGGCCGGTCGGGGAACTCGGCCGCAAGACGCGACAGGACCTCGACCAGGCTCCTCGTGTCCCCCGCCGTTCGGTGGCAGGCGGCCAGCTGTGCCAGTGCCCTGGGCAGGTCGTGGCCCCTCGATGCTCCGCGAAGCCAACGCGCCAGGACACCTCGGGCCGACCCGGCGTCGCCCCGGGCAAGGTGGTAGGCGACCAGGCCATCGAATGCCTCGGCCAGGGCTTGCCGCAGCGCGGCGCGCCGGGCCGGGTCGACCGCCACGGCCGGCTCGAGTTGCTCCCCGCGCGCAATGGCGGCATCGAGAAACCCGAAGGCGGCGTGCTGGGCGACCTCCGCGATCTCATAGGCCAGGGGGTCGCGGCGCTGGAGGCGGCCCACCGCGAGCAGGCGCAGGGCCTCCCTGCGCACCGCGGGCGGCGCCTGCGGGGCCAACGCCTCGAGCAGCAGGCGCGTGGCCTCCCAGTGGCCGCCGCCGCGCGCGAGCAGCCTGGCGGCCCCCAGCGCCGCGCGAGCGGCGACGCCGCCCGAGCCAAGCGCCATCGCCCGCCGGTATGCCGACAGGACCTCCGGGGCGCCGGGGATCGCCGCCAGTTGGTCCGCCGCCGCCAGGAACGCTTCGGCAGCCGGGCTGCGCAGCCCGGCGGGCACCGGTCCACTGGCGAGCGGGGCCAGCCAGCGGAGCGCCGCGCGCCCGTCGCCATTGGCCGCCGCGGCCTGCGCCAGCAGGAGGCGCTGCGACGGCGTCAGCGTGTCGGCCCCGAGCTGGCCGGCCGCCCACTCGAGCACGCGATAGCTCACCGCCTGCCCCCCAAGTTCCCCGGCGCAGCCAAGGACCGACTCGGCAGCGGCCCGCAGGTGAGACCCCTGCGGGAACTCCTTGGCGAGGCGGAACAACAGGTCCAATGCCCCGCGGGGGTTGCCGAGCTGGCGGAGATGTGTGTCCGCGAGGGCCTGAAGGACGACTGGGGAGGGCGCGTCCCGCACCTCGGCCTCCAGGCGTTGCGCCGTCTCGATGCCGCTGCGGAGCGCCTCGCGCAGGGCCTGCGCCGCGCCGTCGGCCCCCCGCGACAGGATGGCCTCGGCCGTGGCCAGCGCGCCCTTCGGGTTCCCGAGGCGCATCTGGGCGCGCGCGAGAAGCCTGAGGGCATGGAGGCCCGCCTGGGCGTCGCGCGACTCGGCCGCCTTCCGCGCCGCCGAGGCGGCGTTCGCCCACTCGCCGCTGGCGGCGAAGCCATCGGCAAGCACGCGGGCAGCCAGGGTGGCGACGTCGGGACCAGTGGCCCGCGCGGCGGCGGCTTGCAGGCCGGCCAGGGCGGGCGCACCGCCGCGGCGGTACCGCGCGAGGGCGAGGAGAAGCTCCGCATCGGGGCAGTCCTCGGCGAGCTGCACTGTGCCGGTCTCGAGCTCGGCGAGCCGCACCACGTGCGGGTCGGCCTCCGGCTCCCCGCACGTGGTGAAAGCCAGCCGCCGGCCGTCGGGCGACCACGACGGCATCAGGTTCGCCAGCCCGTCGGCAACGAGGGTGCGGGGCGTCTGCCCCGATGCCTCCGCGACCAGGATGTCGGCGGGGTACCCGCTCGCGCCCGGGCCGTCGCCGGCGACCCCGAGAGGGAGCGAGACGTAGGCAATCGAGTCCCCGCTGGGCGACCACGCCGGCGCGATGCAGCCGCCGGCCAGGTTGCGCGCGAGCGGGCGGACGACGCCCGCGGCGGGGTCCCACAGCACGATCTCGCTGCGGCCCGGGCACAGATAGCGCTCGGCCACGAAGGCCACGGCGTCGCCGCGCGGGGACCAGACCGGTCCATAGCCGACCCCGTACTCGCGGAAGATGGCCGGCGCCACCACCTTGCACGACCCGCCGCCCGCCGACGCGACGTAGAGCGACCACGGCTCGCCGGCCCGCGCCCGCGCCACGAAGGCCACGCGCTGCCCGTCGGGCGACGCGGTCGGGCCGCGCACCTCGAACAGGTCGGCCGCGATGGCCCGTGCGGCGCCGCCCTCCGCCGGCACGCGATGGAGGCTCCAGCCGGCCGGCCGGTCGGCCGCGACGAGCAGCGAGCGCCCATCCGGCAGCCAGCAGATGTCGGCACGGCCCTGGCCGCAGGGGGCCTCCCACGCCACCCGGTCCGCGCTGCCGGCGGCGGAGAGGACGTGCAGCCGCAGCACGGGCGGGCCACCACTCTCGCGTGCGACGGCGGCGCAGGCCACCTTGTCGCCCTGCGGCGAGAGGGCAATGGCCGCGGGGGGAGTCTGGAATCGGCCGGTGGTCAGTTCGCCCCCCTTGCGCGAGGCCACGTCCACCTCGCGGATCGCCAGGCCGCCGTCTGGCCGGAGCGCCACGTAGTACAGCGTCGCACCGTTCGCCGACCACACGGGGGCATAGAATGCCGGCCACTTCCGCACGCATCCCCCAAGGCACGCCGACAGCGCCACGAGGAACGACGCGGCCAGGCGCGCCGCGTCCCGTGGGTGCGAGCGACTTGACCGCGGGCGCAGGGCATGGTTAAATGGCGGGTCCTGTAGGCTCGGAGCAACATGGGTGGCAACAATCTTCGTGGCTGGCATCATCCAGGGTTCGCTTCAGGATCGCTCGATCCACGGCCAGTCGTACCGCGACAGGCTGGTGGGCCTGCTTCGAGCGACGTTTCCCGAGGTGACGACATACTGCCCGATCGAGAACTACCCCAACTCGCTGGACTTCTCGGACGCGACGGCGCGCGAGACGTTTTTCGGCCTGATGGAGCGTGCCGGGGCGGCCGACGTCCTGGTGGCCTATGCGCCCGAGGCGAGCATGGGCACAGCCATCGAGATGTGGCAGGCCCACCGCAACGGCCGCCTGGTCATCACCGTGTCGCCAATGGCCGCCAACTGGGCCATCCGCTTCCTGTCCGATGTCGTGCTGCCCGACATCGCGGCGTTCGAGCGCTTCGTTGGCTCCGGCGAGCTGGCGCGCCTGCTGGCCGCGCGCGGGATTATAGCGCGAAGCCGGGCGGGAAGCCACCCCACCCCTCGAGCCGAGGCCGCCGATGAGTGCTGAAGCCGAGCCCTCCCCTCCGCCCGAGCCCTTTCGCATCGTGGGGGCACTGCGCGACGAGGTGCGCGAGTTCGTCGCGGGCCTCGGCGCGGCCCCCTACCACGCCGACCAGGTGCTCCGCTGGGTCTACCGGGCCGGCGTCACGTGCTTCGACGCGATGACGAACCTGGCCCGCCCGCTGCGCGCGGCCCTCGCGGAGCACGCGCTGCTCCTCACCTCGTCCGTCGGCAGCGTGCGGGAGAGCCAGGACGGCACGCGGAAGCTCCTGGTGTCGCTGGCCGACGGGGCGGCCGTGGAGACGGTGGTGATCCCGGACGACCGCCGGCACACGGCCTGCATCTCGTCCCAGGTGGGCTGCGCCATCGGGTGCGTGTTCTGCGCCAGCGGCCTCGGCGGCCTGGAGCGCGACCTCTCGCCCGGCGAGATCGTGGAGCAGGCGCTCCACGCCCAGCGACAGGTGCCGCCGGGCGCGAAGCTCACGAACCTCGTGGTCATGGGGATCGGCGAGCCGCTGATGAACTACGCCGCGCTGGTGCGGGCGCTCCGCGTGCTCACCGCCCCGTGGGGGCTCGCGCTCAGCCCCCGGCGGATCACCGTGTCCACCGTGGGAATCCCCGCCCGCATCGAGCAGCTCGCCGACGAGGCGCTCGGGGTGAACCTCGCGGTGTCGCTTCACGCCGCCGACGACGTGACCCGCCAGCGCCTCGTGCCCCACGCGCGCCCCACCGGCCCCCTGGTCGCCGCGGCCCGCCACTACCGCCGCGCCACCGGGCGCGCGGTGACCTTCGAGTACGTGCTGGTCAAGGGCGTCAACGACTCCGCCGGCGACGCCCGGGCGCTGGCCGAGCTGGTCGGCGGCGAGCCCATCCTGGTGAACCTGCTGCCCCTCAACCCCGTCGAGGGCCTGCCGTGGGAGGAGCCGTCGGCCGAGCGCGTGGCGCGCTTCGCCGCCCAGCTCCGGCGCGAGCGCGTGAGGGTCCAGGTGCGGAAGCGGCGCGGCGGCGACATCGCCGGCGCATGCGGCCAGCTCCGCCGGCGCACGGCTGCCGGGGCGGGTCCCGCCACCCGAAGTCAAGGCGGGAGATGAAGTTGCACGCCGCCCGTGCGCGGCGGGTTTTCGGGTTGACCCCCCCCGGGACATTCTGCTATAATCAGCGGCGACTTCGAGCGGGGAGTCGAGCAGCACCCTTGCGGCAGCAGACGCGGTGGCGACGACGCGAAGGGCGCCCGCCGCAGGGTCTGTGGTGCGTACTGCACGCCGCGCGGGACGAGGTGTCCATGCCCGCAGTGCTTTGCGTCGTCAACGGCCAGCGAGCGGGGGAGCGGGTGAAGGTTCGCCCCGGGGAGGCCCTGTCCATCGGTCGCTCGGGCGAGAGCGACCTCCAGCTTCTGGGCCTGGGCGTCTCGCGCTTCCACTGCGTGGTCGAGGACCATGGCCGCGAGCTGGTCATCGCCGACCTGAATTCGAGCAACGGCACCTTCGTGAACGGCCAGCGGGTGAAGCGCCAGCCACTCCAGGGGAACGACACGATCGAGGTGGGAGCGATCAAGCTCGTCGTCGAGCGGGCGCCGGGGCGCAAGGCGCCCGTGCCGGAGTGCGAGTTCACCGACTCGGGGAAGGCCGACACGCAGGTGATCCCGGCGGCTGCTCTGGCCGAGGCAGCGGCCCGGCCGGGGCCGATGCAGCAGGGGGCCGACAGCAGTCTCCGCCGCCACCTGGTGGCCCTCGAAAGGGTCCACAAAGCGATCTCCGCCGAGGAGAAGCCCGGGCCGCTGATGGCCGTAGTGCTGGACACCGTGCTGGAGGAGCTCGGTGCCGAGCGCGGGTTCGTGCTGCTGACGGACAAGGAGGGCGGCCTCCGCCCCCAAGTGGTCCGAATCAGTCCCGGAGCGGCCGCCGACGCGCGGCTGCCCCTGAGCCGCGCCGTCGTGCGCGAGTGCCTGGAGAAGCGGGCCTCGGTGCTGTGCAAGGACATCCAACTGGGCAAGCCGCGCGCCGCCGGCTCGGGGCGCGCCGTGATGTGCGCTCCGCTCGAGGCCGGCGAGCGCGTCCTGGGCGCGCTCTACCTCGACGCCGCGGCGGGCCGCCAGCACTTCGACGAGCGCGACATGGAGCTCCTGAGCGCCATCACCCGCCACGCGGGCCTGGCGCTTCACAGGGCGGAGCTGGTGGACAGCCTGGAGCGGCTCTTCGTCGGCGCCATCGAAACCCTGGTCGCCGCCGTGGAGGCGAAGGACATCTACACCTACGGCCATTCCGCCCGCGTGTCCAAGCTCGGCCGCCGCATCGCCGAGGCCATGGGCCTCCCGGAGAGCGAACAGGAGAAGGTGAAGCTGGCCGGCCTGCTCCACGACATCGGGAAGATCGGCATCCCCGAGGCGGTGCTGAGCCACCGCGGGCGCCTCACCGACGACGAGTGGGCCTACGTGCGCAGCCACCCCCAGATCGGCGAGAGCATCATCCGCCAGATGGGCAGCGAGCGCGTCGTCGAGCTCTGCCGCCTCGTGCGCCACCACCACGAGCGCCTCGACGGGACCGGGTACCCCGACGGGCTGAGGGGCGACACGATTCCCATGGGGGCACGCATCCTCTCCGTGGCCGACGCCTACGACGCCATGCGGTCGAACCGCCCCTATCGGTCGCCGTTCTCGGCCCGGGACGCGATCGCGGAGCTGCGCGGGAACGCGGGCCGCCAGTTCGACGCCCAGGCCATCGAGGCGCTGGCCGAGCTGCGCGCCGAGGGCCGGCCCGCCGCGGCCCCAGACGACCACTGAACCGCGAAGGGCCCACAGCCCCTGTGAGCAGGACCTGATGCGAGCGAAGGCCGTCGCCATTGCCTGGCTGCTTCTCACCCTGAGCGCGCGGGGGACCGCCGGCGAGGACCTGCCCCCCATGCCCGTGCTCATCCGCGCCGAGCTCTTCGCGCGCGAGGGCGCCGACATCTTGTACGCCATCGGCAACGTGCGCCTCGAGCGCGGCGACGCCGTGATCACCTGCGACGCCGCCGTGCTCTGGACCACGGACCGCGAGGCCTACCTCGAGGGCCACGTCCTCTACCGCACCGGCCGCAGCGTGCTCGAGGCCGAGCGCGCCTACGTGCGATGGACCACCGTCAAGGACGAGAAGACCGGCCGCGAGAAGACCGCGGTCAACCGCGGCTTCCTCTTCAACGCCGTCGTGCGCTGGAACGAGCGGCCCGACCGCGTGACCTGGCACGTGCGCGCCGAGGAGGTGCTGCAACTCGACGTGCGGCACTTCCTGGCCCGCGGCGGCCTCGTGATGTCGCCCTGCCAGTTCCACGAGCCGCACGCCTTCTTCCGCGCCAGCGAGGTCGAGCTCGTCACCGACGAGTATCTCATCGCCAGCGACATCCGCTACTTCATCCGCGGCGTCTCCCTGCCCCCGATCTGGGTCTTCCCCTCCTACTGGCCCAAGCTCTACATCCCCCTGGGCTGGCAGTGGCCCGAGATCCGCTTCAGCGTCGGCAGCTCGGGGCGCTACGGCTTCTTCGCGCAAACCGAGGTCCTCTACCAGCTCACCGAGCGCCTCTTCGGCCTCCTCGAGGCCAAGGTGGGGGTGCGGGCCGACTACTACTCGAAGCGCGGCTTCGGCTACGGCGCCAGCTTCGAATACAAGAGCGACGACCCGCCGAGCGAGGGAGTCCTCGGCCGCGACCTCGTGCGCGGCAGGCTCGAAGTCTACCGCGTCCCCGACGACCGCGGCAAGGACCTCAAGGAGTTCGAGCTCGGCACCACCGACCGCCACCGGGTGAAGATCACCCACTCGCAGGACCTCCCGAGGGGCTGGGAGTTCGACCTCGAGTACCAGCACCACTCGGACGCCGGCTTCCGCCAGGAGTACTTCCCGAGCGACTACGAGCAGGAGAAGCCGATCGAGAACCGCGGCTACCTCAAGTACTCCGCCGGCCCCTTCGCCGCCTACCTCCACGCCCGCTGGCGCAACCAGAAGTGGCTCGACAGCACCGAGTATCTGCCGCAGATCGGCTTCAACGTCTTCTCCTATCCCCTCGTCGGCAACCTGCTCTACACGGGCCACTTCGAGTTCGCGCGCATCCGCCGCCGCCTCTCCGTGCTGCGCCTCAAGCCGGGCCAGTCGCCCGCCGACCCCGACTACGAGCGGATTCGGCGCAAGTGGAACTTCTTCTACGACGGCGACCCCGACTACCCGATCCTGCCCCTGGAATCCACGCCCCAGGAATTCCTGTCGGACGGCCGCAGGCTCTGGCGCTTCAACACCTACCACCAGCTCTCCTACCCGTTCGACGCCGGGATCTTCCACTTCGAGCCCTTCGCCGCCTATCGCGGCACCTACTACTCGGACACGCTCGACGGCGGCAGCGGCTGGCGCAGCCTCGTGCTCTACGGCCTGCGCGTGAACACCCAATTCTGGCGGGCATGGGAGGACGTGCGGGCCCGCGGTCCCCTGATTGACATCAACGGCGTCCGCCACGTCATCTCCCCCGAGATCCGCTTCCTGTCGGTCCAGAAGCCCTCGCTGACCATGGACAAGCTCATCCTGACCGACGACACGGACTTCCAGCAGCCGCCGCGGGACGCCGGGTATGCCTTCCCGGCCCGCCCGTACCGCCCCTGGGACACCTACGGCCTGGCCTTCGGCGACATTGATGCCATCGTGCCCGTCCGCCTCATCCACTTCAGCTTCCGCAACCGCTGGCAGACCCGCCGCGAGGGCCGCGTGGCCGACTTCCTCGAGATCAACCCGAACGTGACCTACTACCTGCACGGCGACCGCGACAACTGGGGGAAGTCGCGCGGCGACTGGAGCGTGGACACCACGTTCAGCCCCACCCACGGGGTCTACCTGTTCCTCGACTTCGGGCGCAAGGTGTGCGGCACCTACACCGGGGAAGCCGAACAGGTCGGCTTCGTCCGCTCCGGCGCCACCATCGAGATCAGCGACCGCTGGGCCTTCACCCTGTCCCAGCGCTACGAGGCCGACTACGCCAACCACTGGGCCTTCCAGCTCATCTACCAGCCCAACAACAAGTGGCGCTTCGACGTCCGATACGAGTACGAGGCCGAGCGCGGCTACTCGAACGAGCTGGCCTTCCGCCTCACCCGCGACCTCCACGACTGGATTGTCGAGTTCACCGTGCAGAACGACTCGTCCGGGCTCCAGGACCTCATCGGCGTCAGCCTCCAGCCCAAGGGCGTGCGGGAGCTCGTGAGCGGCCTGCGCTACACCCGCGACCTGCGAGGCGGGCTCGACGCCCATCAGCGCGAGACCTACCAGCACTACGACTACTGAGGGCCTTCGTGGGCGCATCGCCCCGCCGCATTGACCAGCTCTGGCACGAATACCAGCGCACCCGCGACGAGCGGGTCAAGGGCGACCTCGTCCGCGCCTGCACCCGCAAGGTGTATGGCGTCGCCAAGGGGCTCCGCTCCGAGATGGGCGGCGTGCCCCGCCTCCAGGACCTCGTGGACGCCGGGATGGTGGGCCTCATGGAGGCATTCGAGCGCTTCGACCCGTCGCGCGGCGTGTACTTCGAGACCTGGTGCACCTGGCGCGTGCTGGGCTCGATGCGCGACGACCAGCGCAAGGCCGCCTGGGCCACCGAGGCCGTGCGCCTGAAGGCCCAACGCCTGCGCCGCGCGGCCGACGAGATGGCCGCGGCCCACGGCCGCCCCCCGTCCGACGACGAGTTGGCCGCCGCCCTGGGCGTCTCCCCCGCCGAGGTCGCCGGCCTGTGGCGACACGTCAAGCGGCGAAGGCCCCTGTCGCTCGACGCCACCCATGCCGGGGCCGCAGCCGACCTGGACCCCGCCCTGGTGGACCACCGCCCCGGCCCCGCCCAACGCCTGCTCGCCGACGAGGCGCGCCTCCGCCTTCGCGAGGCCGTCAAGGCCCTGCCCGACAAGCAGCGCTACACCCTCCTCCTCTACTACTTCGAAAAGCTCACCATGGCCCAGATCGGCCTCGTGCTCGACGTCACCGAGAGCCGCGTGTGCCAGCTCCACAAGAAGGCCCTGGCTACCCTCACCCAGCGCCTCGGCCCCCGGCGCGACGAGTTCCTCGACGCCCTCGGCGGCTGACCCCCCACAGCCTGGCCCACAATCCAGGGGGGGTGGCCTATTCGCGCGCGCCCTCGCCGCTGCGGGAGCGCGCGGCCAGGGGCACGAACCAGCCGGTGGCGCCAGCGGGCACCCGGGCGAACTCCTCGGACGCGGCGTCGTCGGCCTCCGACCACAGCCGCAGGCCGACGAGGTAGTGGACGAGCGGGGCCGCGACCCCGGCGGCCTGTGCCGCCTGGCGGAACTCGGTCGCCGACGTCTCCCGAGCCATGAACGCCGCCACGGCCGCCCGCGCGGCGTCGCCCTCGGAAAGCGTGCGCAGCTTCTGCCACTGGGCGGCCGCGCGGTCGGCGTCGCCCAGCTCGGTCGCCAGGCACGCCGCGCGCAGCGCCCCCTCGGCGTCGCCCGCCGCCTCATACTGGCGCAGGGCCTCGCGCCAGCGCCCCGCCTTCACACACGCATCGCCCAGAGCCAGGGCGAAGGTGGACCGCGCGACGGGGCTGTCGTACAGCTCGCAGGTGCGGCGGTATTCCTCCAGCAGGGCTTCGCCCTCCTCGTCGTCGGCCTTCAGCGCGGCCAGGCTCTCGGCCAAGGCGCTCACGGCGTCGGCAGGGATGGCCTGGCGGCGGCGCGCGTAGTGGCCGAAGAGCGCCAGGGCGGCGCGGCGGCGCCCCGCGGCGGCTGCGGCCACGATGCCCTTGGCGACCGCGGGGCCGAGCGTCTCGTTGGGGTAGGCGGCATACACGGCGCCCGCGCTCTCGTAGTCGCCGGCGGCCAGGTGCACGCCCACGAGCCGGTTCGCCGCGGCGGCCAGCTCCGGCTGGAGCACGCCGAAGTGCACGCGGGCGTGGTCGAGCAGGCGCAGGGCATCGTCGGCCTTCTTGCCGGCGATGGCGGCGCTCGTGGCCTCCACGAACAGCGCCACCACGGCGGGGTCATCGGGGGGCGCGGGGAACAGCTCGTGGATGGCGATGGGCTTCAGCAGGTCGCCCTGGGCGAGGAACGCCTTGGCGAGGCGAATGGCCGGCCCGTCGGCGACCACCAGCTTCTTCGCGTCGGCGGGGAACGCCGCCAGGCAGGCGCGGGTGAGTGCGAGGGCGTCGTCGAGGCGGCCAGCGTCCGTTGTCTCGCGGATGGCGCGGAGGAAGACGGGGGCCAGCCTGGGCTCGTGGAAGACGTCGTAGAGCTTGGCCACGCGCGTGTGGGCGCCCGCCTGGCAGAAGGTGTTGGCCAGCGCGACGGCGGCCTTCGCAAGGGCGGGGCTGGCCAGCTTCTCCTTCGTGCAGAAGGCGAGTGCGGCCATCGCCTCGTCGTGCTGGCCGTGCTGTGCCCAGTGCTCGACGGCGCGCGCGAAGGGGTCGGCCAGGCCCTCGGTGGGATAGGCGTCGTAGACCTCGCGCACGCGGTCGAATCGGCCGATGCTGCAGAAGCCCTCGCCGAGCTGGCGCACGCGCGGCGCCAGGGCCGCCCCCATGGCCGTGGCGCCCAGGTCGTTCACGGTGGCGTAGAGGTTGCGCTGTCCGGGGCTGAACAGGGCGGCGCGCAGCACGGCCAGGGCCTCGTCGTACGCGCGGTTGTTGAGCATCTGGCCGATGTAGGTGGGGAAGTGCCACGCCCAGGCGTCGTCCACCCCGCCGCCGCTGGCCAGGATCTGCGCCAGCGCCTGCACCGCGTCGGGAAAGTCGTTCAGGCCCGCCGCGCAGAAGAAGCGGTGGAGCCGCGCCCGGCTCAGCAGCCCGGGGAGTTGCTCGTGGCGCACCTTGGGGGCGATCTGCTCGAGGCGGCGGAGCATGTCGGCCGCCTGGCGGTAGCGCCGTTCGGCCTCGTGGCACTGGGCCGCGCCCACGAGGGCCGCCAGGCCCTCGTAGCGGCCCTCGTAGCCCTGCGCGATCTTCTCGTACTGGATGCGGGCCTCCTCGATATTCCCGTCCCGGTACAGCCCCTCGGCCGCATCCGTCAGGCTCAGCTTCGCGGCAGGGAACTCCTGCTGCACGCGGAAGCGCCGCACCCGCAGCCGCGTGCGCTCGGTGAACAGGCCGGCGGCGAACTCGCGGCGGTCGCGGTGGAGCTGCCGGGCCAGCGACAGGTCGTTGTAGGCCAGCCGGAACGGGTGGTCCTCCTCGTCGCACTCCACGTCGAGCCGCATCCCCGTGGCGTCGCGCCGCAGGCTCACGCGGTACCAGGCGCCGGGCCGCGGCGTCGGGCACCGGGCCTCGGCGACCTCCTGCTGCTGGTTCATCAGCACCAGGCGCGGTTGGGCCTGGCCCTTGCCGCCGAAGGCGAAGCGGCAGCTATGCCGCCAGTCGGAGCCCAGAAAGCACCCGATCATCGCATCCGCCTGCGGCGTGCCGTCGGCGTTCGGCGGCACGCTCGCCTCGAAGGTCACGGTCACCTTCCCCGCGAAGCGCGCGCCCGTGTGGATGGCGGCGAAGGGCGCCGCGGTGGCCTCGAGTTGCCCGTCCTCGGCGATGCGCCAGGCCGTGTTCTCCTCCCGCGCCCAGCGCGGCTCGAGCGGCCCCTTGCGGAAGTCGTCGTCGAACACGACCTTGACGGTGGGCTTCTCCTGCTGCTCGAGCCGCCGCTCGAGGTCCTCGGCCCCCAGGAGCTTGCCGGCCTCGAGGGCCATGCGGGCCCGCCGCTCGCTGTCGCTGCGGGCATCGATGACCACCGCGGCCGCCGTGAGGCCGATGCCGAGGACCGCCGCCGTGGCGAACAGCGCCGTGTAGTGGCGCTTGACGAACCGCCAGGCCCGGTAGGCGGGGCCGGCGGGCCGCGCGCTGATCGACTCGCCGGCCACGAACCGCCGCAGGTCCTCGGCGAGGGCGTGCATCGAGCCGTATCGCCGCTCGGGCGACTTCTCCATCGCCTTCAGCACGATCGTCTGCACGTCCCGGTGGATGCGCGGGTTCAGGCGCTTCGGCGGCACCGGCTCGTCGTTCAGCACCCGGATCAGCGTGTTCATCATCGTGTCGCCGCTGAACGGCGGGCGCGCCGTGAGCATCTCGTACAGCACCGCGCCCAGCGAATAAATGTCGGCCCGGTGGTCCACCCGCGCGCTCTCCCCGCTCGCCTGCTCGGGCGGCATGTAGGCCGGAGTCCCGATCGTCGTGCCCGTCCGCGTGAACTTCGTGTCCGAGTCGAGCTGCTTCGCCAGCCCGAAGTCCATGATGTGCACGCGGTCCTCGGCGTCAATCATGATGTTGCTCGGCTTGATGTCGCGGTGGACGACGCCGCGGCTGTGCGCGTAATCCAGCGCGTCGGCCACCTGCATCGCGATGTCGAGCGCCCGCCGCGTGGCGATCTCGCCGCTGCGGATCAGGTCGGCCAGGTCGCGGCCCTTGATGTAGTCCATCGTGTAGAAGTGCCGGCCCTCGAACACCCCGACCTCGTGGATGGGCACGAGGGCAGGGTGGCGCAGCTTCGCGGCGGCCTGCGCCTCGCGGCGGAAGCGCGCCACCTGGGCCTCCGTGGCCATCTCGCCGGCCAGCAGCACCTTCAGGGCCACCACGCGGTCCAGGTGGTGCTGGCGCGCCCTGTAGACCACGCCCATCGCACCGTGCGAAATCTCCTCCAGGATCGTGTAGTTCCCGAAGGTCCGGCCCCGGTAGTCCTGCGGCGTCACGCGGGCCTCCCCGTCCGCGCACGTCTTCGTATCCGTGTCGCTCCCCGCGCCTGCCGCGCAGCGCGGGCAGAACGCCGTCCCAGCCCCCGGGGGCTGGTGCAGGACGGCTCCGCAAGTTGGGCACTGAGGCTTGGCCATGGGGAAACTGCAATCGTTGGCGACGGGGCACGCCGTGCCGGCGAGTGGGACGAGTCCGAAAGCTCTGTTCCTGCTGCGATTATACCGTTCTGGCCGCCGTTTTCAATCAAAAAGTGGCCCGGCCCGAGCGCGGCGCCGGCATGGCGAGCGACCGCGCCGAGGGCCTCGATGTCCGTTGTGGGCACTTCTCGCCGCGAATCTGCTTGACAAGGCCCTTGTCGGCGGGTAGGATACAGACACGGCAAGGTGTGCCCGGCAGCGGGCACCGCCGAGCCGGCCCTGATCGGGCCTCGGGCTAGAGAGGGCATCGGACATGATGATCCGTGGAGCACGGCGCTTGCAGCAGGCCCCTCGCCTCGCGGCGGCCGGCCTGCTCCTCCTCCTCGCCACCCCGCAGCCAGCCGTCGCAACTGTGATAGACTGGCATGGCACGTTTAATAACGCCTGGGGTAATGCCGGTTGCTGGACGCCCGGCCAGATTCCGGTGATGGGCGACGACGTAATCTACTACCTTGCTTCCACGGGCAACACGACGTGGGCCGGCCTGAACAACTCCGACACGGGCAACACCGAACGCCAGGCCACCTCGATCACCTTCAACTCCAACATAACTTCGGCGTTCGAGATCCGGCCCGAGGGCGACCGCACGACCCTCACCGCCGACCACTTCCTGGGCATCGGCGGCGGCGGAATCACCGTGGACAGCGCCGCCGACATCACGCTCTACGTGGACGTGAATCTGCGCGCCAACCAGATCTGGACCGTGAATGGCACGACAACCCTGGTCGCCAACAGCCAGATTCGGCAGGACGTGGCGGGAAGGACCCTCACCAAGGCAGGCACGGGCACCCTGACCCTGGGCAACGCCTCCACGGGCAGCCCCGTGGCCAACACCTATACCGGCCTCACCACCGTCGCCGCGGGCACGCTGGACCTCAACAAGACGGCCGGCAACAACGCCATCCCCGGGGACCTCACCATCACCGGCGGCTCGGTCGTGCTCTTGGCGGCGAACCAGATTGCTGACACGTGCGCCGTCAACCTGGCGTCGCCCGGGAGCCTGAATCTGAACGGCAACGCCGAAACCGTCGGCTCCCTGGCCGGCAGCGGCACCCTCACCAACGGCGGCGCCGCCGCGACCCTGACCACCGGCGGCAACGGCGCGACCACGGACTTCTCCGGGGCGATCACGGGCGCCCTGGCCCTCACCAAGGCGGGCGCCGGCGCGATGACCCTCAGCGGCGCGGCCGACAACACCTACACCGGCCTCACCACGGTCAGCGCTGGCACGCTGAACCTCAACAAGGACCCCGGCAGCAACGCCATCGGCGGGAACCTCACCATCACCGGCGGCTCCGCCGTCCTCCTGGCCTCCAACCAGATCGGCGACACCGGCATCGTGAGACTGAACAACAGCGACACCGGCACCACTTTCGACCTCAACGGGTTCAGCGAGACGGTTGCCCAGTTCAGGGTCAACCCGGCCCCGACGAGCGGCGCGGAGTTGACCTACACCCACAGCCCGGACGACTCCCTGACCCTCACCGGCAACATGCAGCTTGGCGGCGGCGCGGACAGCACGACGACCACCCGCCGCGGCAACGTTACGCAGAACGGCGGCTCCGTGAGCATCGGCGGCGACCTCGTCTTCGGCGGCGCGGCCGCCACCGAGGGCGGCGCCTACCAACTCAATGGCGGCACGCTCGGCATCGCCGGCAGCATCGTCGAAACCGATTCCACCGTAGACAGCGCGCAGTTCTACCTTGATGTGGACACCGACGCCAACCCCAGCGCCCTGTCCATTGGCGGCAGCATCACCGTCCAGAGCTTCCGCCTCGGGCAGGACGCCGGCCACACCGGCACCTACACCCTCACCGGCGGCAAGGGCATCACAAACACCGGCACCTTCATCGTCGGCTACCAGGGCGATGGCACACTGACCGTGAACGATACAGGTTCGGTCATCACGGTCACCAATCGCCTTCAGATAGCCGATCGGGACACGAGCAGCGGCACGCTGACCCTCACGGCCGGGACGATTGACGTGAACGGCGGGGGCATGTTCCTCGCCGGCGACGGCAACAACGCCGACCCGAGCGCCTATCCCGACACGACAGCCGACATGGTCATGGGCACGCCCGGCGGCAACCTCACCGACGCCCGCCTCTTCACCAACGGCACCAGCGGGGACAACCTCGAGGTCGCCCGCGGCGGCACCGCCAGCTTCACCCAGCACTCCGGCACCGTCACTGTCGAAGCCAACGACCTCGTCATCGGCCAGGCCGCCGGCTCCGACGGCACCTACACGATGGACGGCGGCAAACTCGTCATCTCCGTCGGCGCCCTGATCATCGGGTCCCAGGGCACAGGGGAACTCACGGTGACCGATCCCGGCGCCCTCATCACGGTCGCCAACCGCCTCCAGGTGGCCAACGCGGACACGAGCACCGGCACGCTGACCCTCACGGCCGGGACGATTGACGTGAATGGCGGCGGCATGTTCCTCGCCGGCGACGGCACCAACACCGATGCCGGCGCCTATCCCGGCACGACAGCCGACGTGGCGCTCGGCACACCCGGCGGCAACCTCACCGACGCGCGCCTCTTCACACGGGGCGCCAACCTCGAGGTCGCCCGCGGCGGCACCGCCACCTTCACCCAGCACTCAGGCACCGTCACCGTCGAGACCAACAACCTGATCCTCGGCCAGGCCGCCGGCTCCGACGGCACCTACACCATGAACGGCGGCAAGCTCGAAACCCTCGCCACCGGCACGAGTGGCTATCTTCGTGTCGGCAACACCGGCACCGGCCACTTCATCCAGAACGGCGGCAACGTGAGCTGCTCCGGCACCCTCGACCTCGGCAACGGCTCCGCCGCCGGCGACGGGCGCTACGACTTCCTGGGCGGCACCCTCACCATCGGTGGCACCTTCGTCGTCGGCAACCTCCGCACCGGCGTCTTCAACTTCGAGGATGGCACGCTCAACTTCGGCGCAGGCCATACCCTCTACATTGGCGGCACCACGACCACCGGCGCAGGCGACGCGCCCAACGCCAACGGCACCTTCACCCTGGGCACCTCCACCACGGCCCCCGTCCTCAGCACCGGCCAGTTCGAGGTCGGCCGCCACGCCACCGGCATCATGAACCATGTCAACGGCACGGTCTACGTCAACGGCGCCAACAACCTGGTCATCAGCCAATACGCCGGCGGCAACGCCACGTACAACATGATGGGCGGCCTCCTCAGCCTCGGCTCCGGCGCCAACGGGAGCATCAACTTCAACTCCGGCACAGGCGTCTTCAACCAGACGGGCGGCACCGTCGAGTTCCACGGCGGCAGCATCAATCTCACCAACGCCGCGACCGGCAACGCGACCTACAACCTCAAGGGCGGCCTCCTCGACCTCGGCGGCGGCAACATCAACCCCGGCCTCGGCACCGAGGCATTCCACTTCACGGGCGGCACCCTCCGAAACGTCGGCACCATCGCCCTCGACCTCATCCAGACCGACGCCGACGGCTTCAGCATCCTGGCCCCCGGCGCTTCGCCCGGCACCACCACCATCACCGGCATCTACAACCTCCTGGGCGGCGGCCTCCAGATCGAAATCCAGGACCCCGACCTGGCCGGGGCGCCCGGCCCCGCCTTCCAGCCGGGCATTGACCACGACCTCCTGAACGTCACCGGCACGGCCTTCCTGGACGGCATTCTCATGGTCGAGCTCCTCGGCGGCCTCAGCCTGGACCCGGGCCAGACCTTTGGCGTCCTCACGGCCCCGAGCATCGTTCTGGGCAGCCACTTTGCTGTCGGCGGGCCGGACGGCGACTCCTTCTACTCCTACATCCTCGGCGACTCGCCGGCGGGTCAGACGCTCGTGATCGAGGCGACGCTCCAGCGGATCCCTGAGCCGGCCACGCTCACCCTCCTCGCCCTTGGCGGCCTGGGCCTCCTGCGCCGCCGGCGCCGCAAGCCCTGAGCACTCCGCGTAGAGAATCGCGGCGGCCCCCCGGCGCCGCAGGCCCCCGCGCAACACGGCTGATATTTGCCCACACCTTCGAGGAGGAGCGCTCCCAGCCCCGTCAGGGGCGTCGGATGGTAGCCCACGGCGTAAGCCGTGGGTTCAGGTGGGCACAAGGCCCACAGCCCCGTAGGGGCGGCAGAAGCCTTGGTCGCGGGCGTTCTATCGCCCCTACGGGGCTTGCCCGTGGGGGACGCTTGGCGTTCCCACGGCTCACGCCGTGGGCTACCCTCTACCGCCCGCCCTCGGCGGGCAACGGAGCCCGAGATCGGGAGCGGCGCAAGATGGGGGCAAGATGGTCACCCCCTATTGCGCACAGGTGAGCATCTTGAACATCTTGAGCCAGAAGCCGTGTGTCCACAAGGGCTTGTGGCAGGCCCCAAGGCGCTCAGGCCGGAGCAGGTGAGCACCTTGAGCCGCCCCCCACCATCCGGTTCCGCCTGGCATCCCGGCTCGCGCCGGCAGGGAAAGAGCATGGCCCGCGATTCCGACAGTGTGTGTCAGCGCTCGCGAGTCCGACCCTCTCCCTCCCCTCTCCCTACGAGGGAAAGGGGTTCCAAGACCCCTCAGTACTGCTCCCCATCGCGGCAAGCCGCAACCGAAGACGACAGACGACAGATGACAGACGACAGCCAGCAATCGTCCTCGTCCTCGTCCTCGAATCTCTTTCTCCCGGATTTCTTGCAGAAAAACAACGTTCTGCGCGTTTGTAGCACAGAGGAAAGTGTACAGGAACCACGCTCTTCGGCCTTCGTGCCGAAGGCACGTCAGGACATAGCCGGCGGCTTCAGCCGCCGGACTCGGGTGCGAGAATAGGCCCAGTCCCGAAGGGACGGCAGGAAGGCTTCCCGGTGCGGCTTCTACCGCCCCTTGCGGGGCTGAGAGTTGGGAGCCGCCGGCGTTCCCGCGGCTGAAGCCGCCGGCGTTCCCGCGGCTGAAGCCGCCGGCTACGTCCTGGCGTCCCTGCGGGACGAACCCCGAAGAAATCCCGCCTGACTATTGCGCGCCTTCCTCCGTGGAGCGGTACTCAGCCTGCCAGGGAGGGGCGAAGGGGAGGGTCGGAGCTCGTTCGTGCCCCGCGGCGCCGGCACTGGGGAGCGGGTTCCCGGGAGAAGAGCATGGCCCCCAGTCCTGGCGCTTCTCCTCGGGAGCCCCTACGGGGCGTACTATGACAGCCGAGGGCAACGCCCCTTATCTTTGCCCACATCTCGGGCTCCGTAGCCCGCCGACGGCGGGCGGCAGGTGGTAGCCCACGGCGTAAGCCGTGGGTTCGGGCGGGTACAAGGCCCAGCCCCCGCAGGGGGCGGCAGAAGCGTTGGCCGCCGGCGTTCTGCCGCCCCCTGCGGGGGCTGAACCGTGGGCCGCCCAGTCCACGGGCTCACGCCCGTGGCTACCTTCTGACGCCCCTGACGGGGCTGGGAGCGCCCATCCGCAGAGATGTGGGCAAAGATGAGGGCAACGCCCTGGGAACGAGGCCACCCCGGGCCCAGCCCTGAAGGGGCGGAATACAGGCGGTCTATCTCGCCCCTTCAGGGCTTTGCCAATGGGGGCACCTGGTCCCAGGGCGTTGCCCTGGGCTATCCTATCACGCCCCGTAGGGACTACGGAACCTGCCTGCAATCCCGGCTCGCATCGAGGGCGCCCGCCGGCTTGCACGGATGGGGGGCTTGTGGTAGGGTAGCGGCCTGTCGCTCGGACCATGCGTCGGCCACGCGCGCAGGAGGCCCAATGCCGCAGCCGTATCCGAACCACCTCGTCAGCGTTCCCCTCAGCATCATGAGCCTCAAGCACTACTTCCGCGTGCACGACCAGGGCTTCGCCCGCACGGCGCTTTACGGCGTGTTCCTGGGCGTGCTGCTCACCGCCGTGAGCATGATGCTGGGGCTGGCCGGCTTCCTCCGCGAGGCGCCCGGGCGCGAGGCCCGACAGGCCGCGGAGCTCGAGACGGCCCTGGCCGTCGTGACCGTCAAGGATGGCAAGGCCGCCTCCGACCAGAAGCAGCCGGCCATTCTGTGGCAGGACTGCGAGGAGCGGCCGGGGGGCGAATCGGCCTCCGAGGCCGACGCGCGGCCCAAGCTCCGCACCCTCCTCGTCGTCCTCGACACGACGGGGGCCGTGACGACGTGGGAGAAGGCGGCGGAGTTCGCCGGCTGCGCCGAGCCGCAGCGCATCGTGGTCTTCGGCCAGAAGGCCATCGTCTCGACCGACCCCGCCAAGGGCCAGGAGCAGGGCGGCGGCCAGGAGGCCTGTGCCTACACCGACCAGGCACGCCTCGCCGAGGTCCAGAAGCTCCTCGAGGACAAAGGCGGCAAGCTCCCCGAGTTCACCCTCGAGAACGGCCTGGCGAAGTTCAAGCTCGACCCCGACAAGGTGCACGTTCTCGTCAACCGCCCGGAGCTTCTGGCCCTCGTGGACACCACGGGGAAGAACCTCCCGCCGACCCACGCCTGGCAAGTCGCCACCCAAGAGCATCCCGACATGCAGCCGCCGGAGTTCCTCGCCCTCCTCACCGCCACCAGCGTCACGCTCAAGCCGATCTACGAGAAGGCCGTCCGCACGCTCGACCTGGAGGGCCGTGGCGACGTGAGCGCCGGGGACCTGAGCCGGTGGGTCGCGCACACGGCGCGACAGGTCCGCTACGACGTCGTCATGCGGGGCATCCTGCCCAACTCGTTCAAGATGGTCATGTACGCGTGCTTCGAGGTGCTCATCCTGGCGCTCATCTGCTCGGTGGCGGGCCTGCTCGTCAGCGCCGCCCTTCGGGCCGGCCTGCCCTACACCCAGGTGCTCACGATGGCCGTCTACGCGATGACGCCGGCCCGGCTCGTGCTGCCCTTCCTCGTCGCGCTGGCCGGCGTGAGCGGCCAGTGGGCGATGGCCCTTCCCTTCGTCGTCGGCATGGGCTACACGGCGATGGCCACCTACCGCACGGCCCGCGAGCTGGGCGGCACCGCCGTCGCCCCCGCCCCGCGCCTCTGACCACCGCGGCCCACCCACTGCTATCGGGGGTTGACAAGCCGCCCCCGCTGCGCCATGCTCTCCATCCGGTGCCCCGTCGCTGGGGCGGTTGTAGGCGGGATGTCCACATCCCGCGATGCTGCTGTCCAACGTTGGAGACGCGGGACGGAGACGCCTCGCCTACAAGGAGGAACGCATGCGGGACATTCTGGATCGGCGGGGTTTCCTGGCGGCGTCTGCGGCAGGGCTCGGGGTGCTGGCGGCCCGGGGCGCTCTGGCCGCGCCCTTCAAGACCACCCTCCACAAGGCCGTCATCCAGGGCTATCCCAGCGAGGGCTCGCTCAAGCCCCTGAAGGACGCCGGCTTCGAGGGCATCGAGTGCGGCGCCTGGAACACCGATCCCAAGAGGGCCGCCGAGGCCCGCGAGGTCGCCGAGAAGCTCGGCATGCGCATCCACTCCGTGATGCGCGCGTGGGTGAACTTCAACAACCCGGCGAGCGTGGAGGGCGACATCAAGAGCGTGGAGACGGCGCTCAAGGCGGCCCAGGGCTTCGGCGCCGACGCCATTCTGCTCGTGCCCTGCCGCATGGGCGGCCCCACGCCCCAGCCCTGGGAGTTCGACATCAAGTTCGACGAGAAGACCGGCCACATCACCCAGGTCGTCGCCGGCGACAACGAGAAGTACAAGGCCTACATCGAGACACACAACAAGTCGTCCGACGCCTCGATCGCGGCCCTCAAGAAGCTCATCCCCGTCGCCGAGCAGACCAAGGTCGTCATCGCCCTCGAAAACGTGTGGAACAACCTGTGGGTGAAGCCGGCGATCTTCAAGTGGTTCGTCGCCTCGTTCCAGAGCCCCTGGGTCGGCGCCTACTTCGACGTCGGCAACCACGTGAAATACGCGCCGCCCGAGGAGTGGCTGCGCGAGCTGGGGCCCCTCACCGCGAAGCTGCACGCCAAGGACTTCAAGCTGAACCCCGATGGCCATGGCGGCAAATGGGCCAACATCGGCGAGGGCAGCGTCAACTGGCCAGCCGTCCGCGCCGAGGTCGAGAAGACCGGCAAGGACCTCTGGCTCACCAACGAGAGCGGCGGCTTCTCGCTCGCCGAGTTCAGCCGACGCTTCGACCTGATCAACGCCGGCAAAGACCCCGGCGGCCGCGACAAGTAGAGCATCGCCTGGGCCTGTCCTATCGGTCCTATCCGTCCTATCGGTCCTATTCTGTCCCTTGATGGAGGTACCTGCTGTGAGCACGCGATGCAGTCGTCGTGAATTCCTCGCCGCTTCGGCGGCAGGGGCGGGTCTTCTGGCCGTGGGGCGCGCAGATGCCGCGCCCTTCAAGACAAAGCTCCACAAGGCCGTCATCCTGGGCGCGAACAGGATGAACGAAGAAACGTTCAAGAAGCTCAAGGACACCGGCCTCGAGGGCATCGAGGCCCACACCGTGGCGGTGGACGAGGCGAAGAAGGCCCGCGAGCTGGCCGAGAAGGCCGGCCTGCGGATCCACTCCGTGATGCGCGGCGGCTCGGCGGCCGGCCTGCGCGCCGCACAGGCCTACGGAGCCGACGCGGTGCTCGCCCCCGTGGGCGGCTGCGGCGCCAAGCCGATCCCCCAGCCCTGGGAGTTCGATATCAAGTTCGACGAGTCCAACGGCCACATCACCCAACTCGTCGCCGGCGACAACGAGAAGTTCAAGGGCTACATCGAGGCCCACAACCGCTCGGTGGACGGCGTCCGCGAGTCGATCAAGAAGCTCCTCCCCGTGGCCGAGGAGACGAAGGTCGCCATCGCCCTCGAAAACGTGTGGAACAACTGGTGCGTGCGGCCCGAGCTGTACAACTGGGTCGTCGCCTCGTTCAACAGCCCGTGGGTGAAGGCGTACTTCGACGTCGGCAACCACGTGAAATACGCGGGCATCCTGCGGGGCGACAAGGTCGAGATCGCCTACCTGCCCGAGGTCTGGATTCGCACCTTCGGGCCGCGCCTGGCCAAGATTCACGTCAAGGACTACAAGCTCAACCCCGACGGCAAGGGCGGCAACTGGGCGGGCATAGGGCAGGGGAGCGTGAACTGGCCCGAGGTCCGCAAGGCCCTCGACGAGGTGGGCTACAACGGCTGGCTCACCGACGAGACCGGCCTCGGCTGGCCCGAGCTCAACAAGCGCCTCGACCGCATCATCGCCGGCGAGCAGCCCGTGCCGCCGACGAAGTGAGGGCAAGAGTTCTTGCGGGGAGGTGCGGAGGGGAGCTTCTTGCGAAGAAGCTCCCCTCGGCCATGTTCACTTCGACGCGACGGCGAAGTTCTTCTCGACGTGGCTGCGGACGATGATGTAGGCGCCGGGCATGGTGGGCACGTAGCTCCCGCCGAAGCTCGGGTCGGCCTCCTCCATCGCCAGCATGCACTGGGCGATGAAGCGCTGCCACTTCAGCGGCTCCTCATCGTTGTCCAGCCCGAAGAAGGCGTTCACCCGCCCAGGATTCTTCTCGCCGTACTTCCGCAGCTTCACGAACAGCCCCAGCCCGATGGTGTTTGCGAAGGCCGGCACGGGGGCCGAGCCGCTCGACGTGGTCTCGTTCTGGTCAATCGTGCCGTAGGTGAGCGGCGCGCCGCGGATCCAGAGCACCTTCTCGCTCAGGGCCTTGCCGAGCCGCACTCCGAACGTGCTTTCCCAGAACATGATGTGGCCGATCTTGCCCACGCCGCCGGTGAAGATCGCGCCCGCGGCCTGGTCGAGAAGCAGGTTCACATCGTGCTCGTAGCAGTGGAGGCCCTTGTCGGCGGCGAAGTGGCGGTTCTCCTCGGGGATGCGCATCGCCGGGTCAATCCTGCCGTAGAACTGCTCCTCCATGTCCTGCTTGAACGAGGTCATGTAGGGGAACTCGCCCGGGTCCACGGGCGCCCCGTCGCGGGTGGCCCACTCGTCCATCGCAAAGGGGAAGATCAGGCGCGGGTCCACGCAGTTTCGGCCCATGCGGTTCAGCAGCTCGGCGATGATCGGGTAGTGGCCCATCGGCCCCACGGGCGTCACCCAGATCACCGGGCGGCCCTCGCTCGTGTGCTCCACCAGCTTGCTGAAGATCCGGATAGCGAACTTGTAGTTGTGCTGCTCGATGTTGTCCGCGAGATCTACCGTGAAGCCGGGATGCCAGTGGGCCTTGCGCCGCAGCAGGTCTTCCGGCCCGAGCCTCCCCTGCTGCACCGCCTGCCGCACGGCCCACACGCCGGGCGTGTACTCCGCCGGGCAGCCGCGATACACCTTCTTGCCGGCTACCCGCTGGAGGTTCTCCTTGACGATCGCCTCGAGCTTCTTCGACGCCACGGGGACGTTTGTCTCGACCATTGCCCTTCCTCCTGACGGATGAGGGAGCGCACAACCGCGCCCGATGATACCGCGCCGCCCCGCGCCGTGCAAGCCGTCCTTGACTCGGCTTCTCCGCGGCCTATAATCGAGCAAGGGAGGGCTAGTCCGGAGAACGGTGAGATGGACGCCGCGCCGTTTCTGGCCACAATTGCGCAGTCGCTGGAGGCCGTGGGCCTCGAGGCCGTGCTCGTGGGCAACGCCGCGGCCGCTCTGCGCGGCGCGCCGGTCACCACCCTCGACTTCGACTTCATGTTCCGCAAGACCCCGGCCAATCTGGGCAAGCTCAAGAAGCTGGCCCGACGCCTCGGCGCCGTTATCCTGCGCCCCTACTATCCCGCCTCGGACCTCTACCGCGTGCTGGTGGAGGACACGGGGCTACAGCTCGACTTCATGTCCGTCCTTCACGGCATTCGCTCCCTTGCCTCGCTCCGCTCCCGGGCGGAGCGGCTGACCTTTGGTCGCTCCCACCTTTGGGTCGCCTCTCTCGACGACGTGATCGCCAGCAAGAAGGCCCTGGGGCGGCCGCGCGACCTCGCTGTGCTCGACATCCTGGAGAGAACCGCCCGTGAGCGAAAGCCGGAAGAAAAGGCTTGAGCGCCTGAAGGCCGAGGCCGAGAAGGCCGAGCTCGAGCAGATTCGCCGCCTCCTCGCCCTCCCCGCCGAGAAGCGCACCCACTTCCTTCGCCGCCGCACCGGCTTCGTCGGCTCCGCGCTGTAGCCCCTCATTCACAGAATGCCAACCGCCTCTCTCAGGGGTTGGCACTCTGTGAATCCCCCGCCGGACGCTGCCGGATCGCCGATTTGCTCACAATGCCAACCTCCCCCACACCCGGGGCTTGGCATTCTGAGAACGCATCGGCAGCCGGGCGACGCGGCGGGCCCACAAGCCATAAGTCACGCCCGGATAACCCCTTATGGAACGACCGCCCTCCGCGCCGACCGCCCGCGGGCCTAAGTGGCCGCCGATTATAGGCTTATGGCGCAGCCGCTTCCTCCTCCGCCGCACCGGCCGACACGGCGTTGCGCCTCTCGCGCTACTTCGGCCTCTCCGACCGCTTCTGGCTCAACCTTCAGACCCGCTACAACCTCGAGGTCGAGAAGGATCGCCTCGCCGATCGCCTCGACACCGAGGTCAAGCCCCGCGCTGCCGAGCACCTCGCCCCCGCGCGCCCGTAGCGCGCCGAAAAGGCCGCGTGCACGTATGCATGCCCTGCCGCTCTCTGTGCCCTCTGTGCCTCTGTGGCAAATCCCTACTTCTTCTCGTCCGGGCCGACCCGCCACTCGAGGATGCCGCCGGAGAAGTCGTCCTGGAGCTTGACCTCAAGGCGCAGTTCGGCGGTGGTCACGGGCTCGAAGGCGACTTTGTTGAAGGCGTCCTTCGCCACGCCATAGGCCGAGCCTTCGGCGAGTTTCACGTCCTTCCAGTCGTTGCCCTCTTTGTAGAGGAGCTTCCAGGAGGCGGGGACTCGGCAGCCGCCTCCGCCCGTGTCGTCGAACCAGTAGACATCGCTCCACGAAACCGCGCGCGGCTTGGGGAATTTGTACGCGACCCATTCGGCCGTGCCCTTGTGGTCCCACCAGGTCATCCGCTGGACGCTCTGGTCGTTCGAACTCTTGGGCAACTGTCCGTCGCAAAGGGCGTCCGCCGTGTCGCCGGCGTGGCAGTGCGAGGCGGTGGCGACATAGGCGGGCTGGGGCTGCTCGGCCCACTTGTGGGCGTCGGGCTTGTCGCTCACGGTCGGGAAGGCGGCGATGCGGAGCCGCGCGCAGCCCATCGGGATGAGGGTCACCGTCTCCACCGGCTCGGTGGAGTAAGCGGGGCTTTCCTGGAGGGTGGCGCACAGGCCGTGGCGGTCGTAGGTCCACTCGGGGATCTTGCGGGCTTTGGCCTTGAGGATGAGGGAGGCGCCCTGATGGACGAAGGGGGTCATCGGCGTGCGCAGGAATTGGACCTCCTCGGCCTGGATGGATGCCTCGGGCTTCGCGGGGTCAATCTCGAGGCCGTAGTTCCACGGCGTGGTCGGGAGGACGGCGTAGGCCGGCCACTTGTCGCTGCCGCCGTAGCGTTTCCACTCCTCGCCGATCTTGAGCGAGTAGGTGAGCGGGCCGCGGTCAATCGAGACCGCGTTCTTGTTCTTCTCCCACACGCGGACGCTGAGCTTCATGGGCAGAGCGAGTTCCAGCTTGTCGCCGTCGCGCCATTCGCGCTCGACGACGAGGAAGGCGAGGGGCTCGGCCTTCGTCTCAAGCGCCTTGCCGTTGACAGTCACCTTCGGGGCGTTGCACCAGCGCGGCACGCGGAGATAGAGCGGGAAACGGACGGGCTTGGCCGCGGCAATCGTTAAGGCGATGACCTCGCCAAACGGGTATTCCGTGGCTTCGATGACCTTCACGGTGCCGCCGGCGCCGACCTTGGCCTCGACCTCGCAGGCGGTGTAGAGCGAGGCCGCGAGGCCGTTGTCGGGCGTGGCGAGCCAAAGCTCCTCGGCGTAGTAGGGCCAGCCGTGGCTCACGTTGTGCTGGCAGCAGCGGTAGCTGTGGGGGTCGTAGCCGAACATGTTACCGCCGTTCTGGATGCCGGGGGCGTGGTTGCGGGTGTCGAGCCGCGGCTGATTGGCGGCGGTGAGGTAGTGGAGGCCCTTCTGGTCGGGCGTCTGCGAGCAGGGGAAGGAGTTGAAGGCGATCTCCTCGCAGCGGTCGGCCCAGAGCGGGTCGCCGGTGACCTTGGTGAGCATCTCGAAGCTGTGCATGAACTCCACGATGGTGCACGTTTCGCCGCACTGGCGCGGGTCGGTGTAGCCCTTGCGGGCGTTTTCGTCGGCGCCGAAGAGGCCGCCGGGCTGCTGGCCGAACTCGCCCATCATCGCCTCGTAGTTGCTGTAGGCGGCGTCGCGGAGCTTGGCATCTTTCGCCTGCATCCAGTAGAGGGCGGGCGAACGGAAGCATTGGGCGAAGTTCACGCCGTGGTGATTGGCCACGCCCTGGTCCCAGCGGGCCATGCGGCGGAAGATTTTCTCGGCGACCTTGAGCAGCTCGGCGTCGCCCGTGCGGCTGTAGAGCCAGTAGACGCTCTCGAGGTTGTCGCCCGCGCGCTGCTGCTGCCAGAAGGGGCGCAGGAAACCGTCGTCGGGCACGGTGAGTTCCCAGCGGAAGTACTTCGTCATGAACGGCAGCACTCGCTCGTCGCCCGTGGCCTCGTAGAAGGACTGGAGGCAGTTGAGGGCGATCATGTGGGGCCACACGTCGGGCTTGCCGCCGGTGTGGGTGAGGTTGGCGCGGGGGCCGAAGTAGCCGTCGTCGCGCTGGCTGGAGAGGATGCCGTCAATCCACTTGCGGGCCTCGGCCGTGATGCGTTCGTTGCGGAGCACGTAGCCGAGGTTGCCGAAGCCCTTGAGCCAGTAGGGCAGTTCCTCCCAGGGGCTATGGCCTTTGCCTTCGGGGCTGAGCCAGGCATTGCCCTCGGCCTTGCAGAAGCGGCTGATCTCAGTGAGGTGGCCGGTCATCCCCTCGGCCTCGAGCTCGAGCATCCGGCGCAGCCAGCCCCGTGGCGTGATCGCCCCGATGGGCAGCTTCGCAAGCGGGCTGGGCGCCAGCGGCGGCTTGTTCGACGGGTAGAAGGCATTCGTCTTGTCGAGCGGCGGCGATTTCACGCAAGAGACCTTCACGTCCTCTCCCGCCGCGACCACGCCTGCCGCCACAAGCACGCACGCAAGTGAGACGAGCCCGAGCCACGCATTCATCGGTCCTGCCTCCGTGAGAGAGTGAAGGGTCGCTTGACGGGAAGGTAGCAGTTGCCGCGATGGCTGTCAACCGGCTATAATCCCTGCAACGCGAGAGGAACAGCACCTTTCGCTCGAGGAACGCCTGATGATCAAGCTTGCGGGAACCTGGATGGGGGTCTTGCTCATGGGGATCGGGTCGGAGCTGGCGGCGGGGGAGCCGGAACTGGTGCCTCCCAAGCTCTTCAGCGCGCGCGGGGGACTCGGCAACGCGTTCGCGAAGCTCGAGGGCGACGGGGCGGTGACCATCGCCTACTTCGGCGGCAGCATCACGGCGGCGAACGGCTGGCGGCCGAAGACCCTCAAGTGGTTCCAGGCCACCTGGCCCGCCGCCAAGATCACGGAGATCAATGCGGCCATCGGCGGGACGGGCTCCGACCTCGGTGTGTTCCGCTGCGGGCAGGACGTGTTGGTGCACAAGCCCGACCTGGTGTTCGTCGAGTTCGCGGTGAACGACGGCGGCGCCGCGCCCGATTCCATCTACCGCACGATGGAGGGCATCGTCCGCCAGATCTGGCGGGCCAATGCCGCGGCCGACATCTGCTTCGTCTACACCATCCACAAGGGCTTCCTGCCCAGCTACGAGAAGGGCTTCTGCAACCGCTCGACGACCGCCCACGAGCGCGTGGCCGACCACTACGGCATCCCGTCGATCAACATGGCGATGCGAGTCGCCGAGCTGTACAAGCAGGGCAAGCTCGATTTCCCCGTGCCGGCCAAGGAGACGCCGCCCGAGGGCAAGATGGTCTTCGCCCACGACGAGTGCCACCCCACCGACGCCGGCCACGAGCTGCTCACCCAGGTGATCACTGACGCGCTGAAGGAGATTCAGAAGGCGTCGAAGCCCGGCCCACACACGCTGCCCGAGCCGCTGCGCGCCGACAACTGGGAGAACGCGAAGCTCGTGGCCATCGAGCGCTCGATGCTCACGGAGGGCTGGCAGAAGCTCCCGACCGACCAGGGCCTGGGCAAGGCGTTCGGCGGCCGCCTGCCCGCCATCTGGGAAGCCGCGAAGCCCGGCGAGAAGCTCTCGTTCCGCTTCAAGGGCACCCTCGCACGGCTCTACGACCTCGTCGGCCCCGACGGCGGCAAGGCCATCTGCACCGTGGACGGCAAGGTCGCCCGCACCGTGCAGCGGTTCGACATGTACTGCACCTATCACCGCCTCGCCACCCTCGGCATCGCCGAGAACCTGGAGGACAAGGAGCACGCCGTCACCGTCGAGGTTTCGCCCGAGCAGCCCGACCGCGAGCCCGTCCTCAAGCAGGTGCGCGACCAGAAAGGCTTCGACCCGAAACGGTATAATGGCACCGTTCTGAGGGTCGGTTACATCATGTTGCTTGGGGATATCGTGAAGGAATGACGCGTCACGGGTCACGCGTTCTGTGGAGCCGCCAATGCCGAAGCCAACCGACATTCATCCCATCGGTGCCGAGCTCTTCTTCCTCCCCGTCTACACCCGTGTGCCGCTGAAGTTCGGGCCCGAGACGACGACCTACGTCACGTGCGCCCGCGTCCGCCTCAGGGTGGCCGATGCCGCCGGCCGCGCCGCCGACGGCTGGGGCGAGACGCCGCTGAGCGTGCAATGGGCCTGGCCGAGCGGCCTCTCCTACGAAGAGCGCCACGAGGCGATGAAAGCCCTGTGCGTGGCCCTGACGCGCGCCTGGGCCAGCTTCGACGAGAGCGGCCACCCGATGGAGATTGGCCACGCCTTCCTCGAAGCCCAGCTCCCCCGCCTCCTCGACGAGGCGAACCGCGCACGCAGCGAGGCCATGCCGTGGCTCGGCGCGCTCATCTGCGCCTCGGCCTTCGACATCGCCCTCCACGACGCCTACGGCAATCTCCTTGCCGATAGGACCTATGGGACCTATACGTCCCATCTCATGAATCGGGACCTCGCCTCCTACCTGGAGCCGACCGCCCGCAGCGTCAGCTTCGCCGGCAAGTTTCCTGCCGACTTCTTCGTGCCCGAGCCGCCCACGCGCATGCCCGCCTGGCACCTCGTCGGCGGCAAGGACCTGCTCTCGCCCGACGAGCTGACGGGCTCCGAGCCCGACGATGGCTACCCCGTGCTCCTGCCCGACTGGATTCGCCGCGACGGGCTGAAGTGCCTCAAGGTCAAGCTCCGCGGCAACGACGCGGCGTGGGACTACGACCGCCTGGTCCGCGTCGGCACCCTCGCCATCGAGGGCGGGGCCCTCTGGCTCACCGCCGACTTCAATTGCACCGTCACCGACCCCGCCTACGTCACCGACATCCTCGACCGCCTCGTGCTCGAGCAGCCGCGCATCTACCAGATGATCCTCTACGTCGAGCAGCCATTCCCCTACGATCTCGAGAAGCACCAGATCGACGTCCACAGCGTCTCGGCCCGCAAGCCGCTGTTCATGGACGAGAGTGCGCACGACTGGCGGCTCGTGCGCCTCGGCCGCGAACTGGGCTGGACGGGTGTTGCCCTCAAGACCTGCAAGACCCAGACCGGCGCCTTGCTCACGATGTGCTGGGCCAAGGCCCACGGCATGACGCTCATGGTCCAGGACCTCACAAACCCTATGCTCGCGCAGGTGCCGCACTGCCTGCTGGCCGCGCACGCCGGCACGATCATGGGCGTCGAGACCAACGCCATGCAATTCTACCCCGACGCCTCGAAGCCCGAGGAGGCGGTCCACCCCGGCCTCTATCGCCGCCGCGACGGCTGCGTGGACCTGAGCACCCTCGCCGGCCCCGGCTTTGGCTACCGCCTCGCCGAGATCGTCCGCGAGCTGCCCGATGCCGCGGCACGGGTAGGGGAACTGTAGGGGCTCCGGACCGCATTTCCCGCGAGCTCTGCCGATGGGCGCACGAAAGAGTTGTCATTCCGAGCGGAGCGAAGCGCAGTCGAGGAACCTTTCAAGGGAGAGAGCCAACGTGATACAGAACACCCCGTTGCGGGACATCGTTCCCCTGAAAGGTGCTTCGACAAGCTCAGCATGACAAGAGTGGGGCGTGTCTCATTCTCGTGGGGCGGGTCCGCAGGAGATGGCGGCTAGGAGGAGCCTGTAATGCTCGTCCTGTTCAGCGACACGCATTTCAGCGACGCGACGGTGGACAAGTTGAACGTGCCGCCCTATGCGTTCCGCATCCTCCAGGACCACCTCGCGGCCATCCTGGAGCGCCCGGGGACGCGGGTGGAGGAGGTGGAGGTCGCACTCGTCGGCGACGCGTTCGACCTCGTGTGCTCCGCCGCGTGGCGCTCGCCCGGCCCCATGCCCTGGGACACGCCGGACGCGGCGCTCGAGGAGCGCGTGGGCGCCATCCTCGACGCCACGCTTGCCGCGAACGCCGAGGCCATCGGCTTCTTCGCCCAGCTCGGCGACGCACTCGGGCGGCCCACCGCGGTCCGCTACCTGCCGGGCAACCACGACCGCGCCGCCAACGCCTTCGCGTCCACCCGCCGCCGCGTCGCCGAGGCCCTCGGCGTCGAGCACGACGCGAGCCAGCCCTTCGCCACGTCGCGCGTCTGGCCCGACTACGGGGTCTTCGCCGAGCACGGCGACCGCCTCGACCCCGTGATGGCCGAGGTGCCGGGCACAGTCTCCTGCCTCTCCGACGCCTTCACCGTCCACATCATGTGCGGCCTCGTGCTCCGCTTCCGCGAATGGGCGCGCGAGAACGGCCTGCCCGACGACCACGCGTGGGTGCTCAGAGAGCTTCAGGAGGTGGACCACGTGCGGCCGAAGTGGGCGACGGCCGACTGGTTCCACGGCCTCCTGGCGCGCGTGCGCGACGAGCGGGTCCGCGGCGGGCTCACGGGGGCCTGGCGGGCCGCGATGGCGGGCTTTCAGACGGTGGACCCGCGCGCTTCGGCGTGCCGCCCGACGCCGAGGTGCTCAGACTCGTCCGGCACGAGGGCCTCGGGCAGGCCGAGGCGATGCTGGGCAACCCCCTCGCACGCAAGGTTCTGGCGGACCTCGACGACGCGCACGTCGCCGCCGCCCAGGAGGCGCTCCGCGCGCACGGCGGGGCGGTCCGCTACGTCGTCCACGGCCACACCCACAACGCGGGCCGCGTGGCGCTCGACGTGGCGGATGGCCGCCCGCGCTTCTACCTCAACACCGGCGCGTGGCGTCACACGATCAACCTCGTGCTGTCGCCCGACGGGCAGCGCCGCCTCCTCGTCCCCTGGGAGGAGATGAGCTTCCTCGTCGTCTACAAGGAGGGCGAGAGCCGGGGCCTGGACGCCGACTACCAGTTCGAGATGTGGCGCGGCGCGCGGGGGTGAGGGTGTCCCTGTGCACGAAGCAGGGTCACAGCGTTCTGCGGGAACATGCGAGGGAGAACGGACTCCCGAATCATAAGGAGAATCGAGTGAGATTCCGAATCGCGTGTCATCTGTGTGGCTGGCCGAAAGAAGTGGCCAGCAACCGACGCCGCGTGATGGAGATCGTCCGCGACGCGGGCTACGAGGGCGTCGAGGGCTTCGGCGCGAAGACGGCCGACGATCTGGTCGAGGCCGCCGCCCTCGCAGCGGAGTATGGCCTCCACCTCGTCAACTTCGGTGGCCCCGACCCGGCGACGAAGGCGCGCTTCAACGCCACCCTGGGCAACGACGCCGCCGAGGTGCCCGCCCAGCGCAAGGACGGCCACGAGCCCTCCGGTGAGGAGCTGGCCGCCAAGCTCGACGCCCTCAAGCCGCCTATCGCCGACTTCGCGGCCCTCGGCCTCAAGCCCTTCCACCACATCCACGTTGGCACCATCCTCGAGACCACGGAGGACTGCGCCCGCGTGCTCGCCGGCCTGCCCGAGCTGTGGCTCCTCTTCGACACCGGCCACCTGCTGGCCGCCAACTCGGACCCGATGGACGTGCTGGCCCGCTGGCCGAAGCAGATCGGCCACGTGCACCTGAAGAACTTCTGGACTCAGGACCCCGCCGCCGGCTGGGACCGCCACAAGCCCGATTTCTGGAAGACCAGCCGCTTCTGCGACCTGGCCGAGGGGAACACGGGGCTCGACGTGGGTGCCGTGCTCGCCGGCCTCGCCGAGGCCGGCTACGGCGGCTGGATTTCCATCGAGGAAGACCATCCCCGCCGCGACATCGCGGCCGTCGCCCGCGACAACCGCGAGTTCCTCCGCACGCTCGGTTACTGAGGGCGAGGAGGAGAGAGGTGACGAACCCGCTCCTGATCCTCGGTGTGCTGCTTTTTGTGGGCTACGTCTTCGGCGAAGTGGCGGAGAAGGTGCGCCTGCCCAAAGTGACCGGCTACATCCTGGCCGGCATCTGCCTGAACCCGCGATGGCTGCACCTCATCTCGGAGCGGTTTGCCGAGCACACGGGGATCGTCACCGACGTCTCCCTGGCCTTCATCACGTTCGAGGTGGGCGGGAGCCTGGTCTACAGCCGAATCCGCAAGCTGGGCCGCGTGATCGTTGCCATCACGGTGCTGGAGGCCGAGTGCGCGCTGCTCTTTGTCGGCGCCGGCTTCGCGCTCCTGCTGCCGGTGATGGGCGTGGCGGGCCTGCCGGCGGCGGCGTGGCTCCCCCTGGCGATCCTCCTGGGCACCCTGGCCTCGCCCACCGACCCAACGGCTACCCTCGCCGTCGCCCACGAGTACAAGGCGAAGGGGCAAGTCGCGTCCACGATCATGGGCGTCGCCGCCCTCGACGATGTGTTCGGCATCGTCAACTACAGCGTTGGCGTGGCCGTGGCCCTGCTGCTCCTGCGCGCGGGGGGAGCCGGCCTGGCGGGGTCGCTCGGCGCGGCGGGCCTTGAGATCGTTGGCGGGATCGGCGTGGGCGCGGCCTTCGGCTTTGCCTTCATCGCCATCACGCGACTCACCGGGCGCGAGAGCGAAGGGGACCTGATCGTCCTCGTCTTCGCCCTACTGGGGCTGTGCTTCGGCGTGGCGCGGGCGCTCGGGGTGGACGAGTTGCTGGGCACCATGACCATGGGGGCCGTGGTCGCCAACTTCTGCCCGCTGGAGAAGACGGTCTTCCGCATCCTGGCCCGCTACACCGAGGAGCTGATCTTCGTGTTCTTCTTCACCCTGAGCGGAATGCACCTGGATTTCTCGGTGCTGTCGCGCTCGCTGGGCCTGGTCGCGCTGTTCGTGGCTCTCCGGGCCGCGGGCAAGCTGTTCGGCGCCTTCGCGGGGGCGAGCCTGGCGTCGGCTCCACGGAAGGTCAAGCACTACGCCGCCCTCGGCCTGATTCCCCAGGGCGGAATCGTCATCGGCCTGGCCCTGCTCGTGAAGGCGAACCCCGCCTTCGCCGGCTGGTCGGACGTTCTGGTGGGCGTCGTCATCGGGGCCACGGTGCTCCACGAGTTGATCGGGCCGATCCTCTCCCGCGCGGCGCTCAAGATGGCCGGCGAAATCTCCCCCCACCAGTCACCACACGAACAGAGGAGAGCCGAATCGTGATGAACCCCGACCGCCGGGCCTTCCTCCAGTGCGCGGGCGCCGCAATGCTCGGCGCCGTCGTCCCCCGGAGCGGCGACGCGGCAGACGAGCGCAAGCCCAACGTCGTGCTTTTCTATGCCGATGACCTGGGCTACGGCGACCTGGGCTGCTACGGCTGCAAAGACATCAAGACGCCCCACCTCGACGCCCTCGCCGCGGGGGGCGCGCGGCTGACGAACTACTACTCCGCCGCGCCCATCTGCTCGCCCTCGCGGGCCGCGCTCCTCACCGGCCTCTCGCCCCAGCGGGCCGGCGTGCCGACCAACGTGCGGGCCGGCAAGGGCGTCGTCGGCCTCCCAGGCGACCGCGTGACCATCGCCGAAGTCCTCAAGCAGCAGGGCTACGCGACGGCGCACTTCGGCAAGTGGCATCTCGGCACCGCGCCCGAATCGCTCCCCACCGGCCAGGGCTTCGACGAGTACTTCGGCCACCACTACGGCTGCATCAGCTACTATACCCACGCCTTCTCCTGGGACCAGAAGCTCGGCCCCGTCCACGACCTCTGGCGCAACGGCCGCGAGGTCCACGAGGACGGCCAGTACATGACCGACCTCATCACCCGCGAGGCGTTGCGTTTCATCGCTGAGAAGAGGGACAAGCCCTTCTTCCTCTACCTGCCCTACAACGCGCCCCACTACCCGATGGAAGCGCCCGAGAAGTGGATGAAAATGTACGAGGGCCTGGAGCCGAACCGCCGGCCCTATGCCGCGATGGTGAGCTGCATGGACGACTCGATCGGCCAGATCGTCGCGAAGCTCCGCGAGCTGGGCCTGGGCGATAACACGCTCATCCTCTTCGCCAGCGACAACGGCCCGTCGAACGAGGTCCGCACCAAGGTGGACCCGAAAGGCCCGCAGCCCGGCTCGAGCGGCGTCTATCGCGGCAGCAAGTTCAGCCTCCTCGAGGGCGGCATCCGCATGCCCTGCATCGCCTCGTGGCCCGGGCACATTGACCCGGGCAGCGTCCACGACGCGCCGGCCATTGCGATGGACGCCTTGCCCACCATCGCGGCGGCCGCGGGGGCGAAATGCCCCGAGGGGCTGGAGGGCCGCAACCACCTGGCCGAGGGCGACCAGCCGAAGGAGCGGCCGCTCCTCTGGGAAAGCGGCGGCCAGCGCGCCGTGCGGAGGGGCAACTGGAAGCTCTACGTCCCCCGCCAGGGCAAGCCCCAGCTCTACGACCTCCAGACCGACCCCGCCGAGGCCAAGGAACTCGCCGCCGACAAGCCCGAGCTGGCCAAGGAACTCCTCACCCTCCACGACGCCTGGCGGGCAACGTGGAAGAAGTGAGGCGACGGACGGGCGCAACGAGGTGCAAGCCATGCCCCGCGACCCGCGACTCCCCACCTGGGCTCCGTGCGTGCCGCAGCGGCTCATCCGCCGGCTCTACGAGACCGACGCCATGGGCATCTACGACGACGACCTGATCAACGAGGTTGGCTACGGCCTGCTCGCACGCTGCGAGAGTTTCATCACGGCCAATCGCGCAAGGGCGGGGGAGCTGCCCTGTCCCCAGTGCGGCCACACGGTGCGACACCGCGCGGGGCGACAGGAGATCCTGCATTGCCCTTGCGGCTGGGAACTCCCCTGGTCGGACTACTTCAAGGCGATCCAACACAAGCAGCTCAGCGGAGCCGAGCCCGTCCTCGCCCAGTTCCAGGAGTTCGTCAAGAAGTTCCCCGCCGCGCGAACGCCCCGAGAGAAGGTGCTGCTCATTGACCGCCTGATCCACGGCTTCCACTGGTACTACAAGACGCAGAGTCCCACGCGCCCGGTCGCGGTCAACCTCATCGAGGGGCGTCTGGGAGAGGTCGTCGCCTTTCTCGACACCCTCACCTACGGCGAGCAGAGCACGCCAGGCACAAGCGAGACCCTGGCGGAATGGAACAGGAACATCGAGGCCAACCGGGAATGGTATCCATCCCGGCGCGCGGCGCGGATGGATGAAGAGCTAGCCCGCGAAACACGCGAAACAACGCGAAGGGGGAGAGGGAACGAGACATAGGTGACGTTGCCATGAAGAGACTCGCCATTCCGCTCTTGGCAGTGGCTTCTGCCTTGGCGGTGGAGCCGGTCGTCAAGCCGGCATCGAACACCGATCCGCAAGGCAAGGTCGGCCAGCGGCCGTATGAGATGGCCTGGGCCGACCGCAAGCCCGAGCACGCCGAGGTCGTGGACTTCGAGGACCTGACGGGCTGGACGGCTGTCGGCTTGACGGGCTGCACGGCGGAACTCGTCCGCTCGCGCGAGGAGCAGATGTATGGCTCCTTCACGGGCAAAGCCGTCTACGCGGGGAAGACGGGGGCGAGCTACTTCGAGCTGCGCCCGCCACAGCCGGTGTCCATCCCCGGCGAGCCGACGGCGGCCCAAATGTGGGTGCGCGGCAACAACTGGGGCTGGTATCCCAAGCCCCGGACCGCCCGCACGAACGTCTACGCTATCGTCCGCGACGCCAAGGGCGAGCACTTCGTCATCAGCCTCGGACATGTGAACTTCGATTACTGGTCCCTGATGCACGCGGCGTTCGCATCGCCGACCGGCCAGCTCACGGGCCGCATCCGCCGGGAAGGGGAGGGCGATGGGAAGGTTGATTACCCGCTCAGTTTCGTCGCCCTCCGCGTGACCAACTGCTCCGACGAGAAACCCGCGAAGCTCTCCCTCGACGCGCTCCAGTTCTACACGCCCGACTACAAGCCGCTCGCCGAGCCGAAGCTGCCCCCCAGCGACGTGCCTTGGCCGACCACGCCCGACACGATCACGCCGACCGCTGCGGAAACGATGAGGGTTTCGCTGAGCCAGGACGGGCCATACCACGTCTTCACGGCCAGAGGCCGGCGCGACAGGATTCGCTGGGTCTATCTGCCGAAGAGCGGCACCCTCGACGATCTGACCGTGGAAATCAACGGCAAGCGGTTCCAGCCATGTGTCGGCGGCGGCCCCGTGTTCCTTCTGGACGGGGTCGAGGCTGGCCCCGCTCTCGAAGGGGTTCAGCAGGGATGCGTAGGACTAGAGACGCGCCGGGACTCGCTGCTGGCGCACTGCGCCATTCGCAAAGGGGAGGAAAGCATCCCGTACACGCTCGAGTTCCGGCCCAGGGGCAAGTCGCTTCAGATCACAGTCACGGTAGACGAGCCCAAGGCCACAGCCTTCCGCATCGGCCACACGAAGGGCACCCCGAACGCCAACCTCGTGAGTGTGCCGTATCTGACCTTCGGCAACGTGGGGCCGCACATCGTGCACTGGGACGGCGTGTTCCTGAGCGGGTTGCTCGATTGGTACAACTCCGATGCATCACAGCTTTTCGAGGAGCACGGCAAGCCCAAGCCCGATGAGGTGACCTACAACGGCGGCTCGCGCTATCTGCCGAAGACCGATGGCAAACGCAACCCCCTCCGCGAGCGGCTCATCCTCACCGTTGCCAGCGACTTCGCGGAGGTGCTGCCCAACATCCCGCACCCGCAGAACCCGATGGCGCATCTGGCCACGGGCTCGATCTGGCGGAACATCGGCCAGCCGAACGAGGACCTGCTCAAGCGGCTCAAAGCCCACGGCGTCGAGCGCTTCATCTGCCCCCTCCACGAGGTCGGCTGGCGCGACGCGGGCGAGAGCTTCACCTTTCGCCTCCGCTGCGCGCCCCGCATCGGCGACGAGAAGATGAAGGAATATGGCAAGTGGGTGAAGGGCCTCGGCTACCGCTTCGGCCTTTACGCCAACTACACCGACTACGCGCCCGTGAACGAGCACTGGAGCGAGGACCGCGTGTGCCTCGACAGCGACGGCAACTGGCGGGGAGCCTGGCCCCGCTGCTATGCGCCCAAGCCCACCTGGGCCTGGCAGGCCGAGTCCGACCTCGCGCCGAAGATCGCGGCGAAGTTCGGCGCCGTGACCTGCTACAGCGACGTCCACACCGCCGTCACGCCCTGGGCCCGCACGGACTACGATGCCCGCACGCCAGGGGCGGGGATGCTGCGGGCGAGCTGGGAATCCTACGCCCGCATCCTCTGGACCGAGTGCCAGGCCTACGGCGGCCCGGTCTTCAGCGAGGGGCGGATGCACTGGATGTACGCGGGGCTGATCAGCGGCAACTACGGGCAGATCACCGGCCCCGACCGCTGGCGCCAGCCGCCGCTGGTGGACTTCGATCTCCTGAAGATACACCCGCTGATGTGCGACTTCGGGATGGGCTCGCCCGACATGTTCTACCCGCACCACGGCGGCGAGTGGCGCACCGACCGCAGCCGCACCAGCCCGTGGCTCGACCGCTTTATCACCTCGACGCTGGCCTTCGGCCACATCGGCTTCCTGGCGATGGAGTGGGGCTTCGATGGCGGCCTGAAGAGCTTCTACATGACCAATGCCGCCCAACAGCGCTACGCCCTCGTGCCCGCGGTCGAGATCCGCTACTTCGACGGCGAGAAGCTGCTGACCACGTCCGAGGCCATCCGCACGGGGGCCTACAGGCGCGGCCAGGTGCATGTTCGCTACGAGAGCGGCCTGGAGCTGTGGTGCAACCTGAGCTTCGAGCACGATTGGCGGGTGACCTGCGACGGCAAGACCTATCTTCTCCCGCCCACCGGACACCTGGCCTTCAAGAAGGGCGAGCTGCTCCAGTTCTCGGCCGTCGTGGACGGGCAGAGGATTGACTACGTCGGGTCACCCGACTACTACTACCTCGACGCCCGCGACAAGTCTGCCGCCTTCGGCCCTCTCGCCTGCCGCGGCGCCGCGGCCCTCAAGCCGGCGGGGAAGAAAGACGAATGGTGGGCGATTCCCTGCGACAAGTGCGACGACCTGAGCATTCGCCCCGCGCAACTCGGCCTCGGCGCCGACGTGGCCCTCGCCGCCGAGGCGCTCGATGTGGACGACAAGCCCCTTGGCCCCGCCGAGGTGCGCGTGAGCAACCTGGGCCAAACCATCATGCCCGTCAAGGGCGCCGCCCGCTATCGCCTCGCCGCCGCGGGCAAGACCGTCGCATCGCCCCTCGATCGGGGGCCCCGCTGCCTCGTTCGGGGGCTGGACTACGAGGTTGCGGTCGCCGCAGTGAACCTTGGCGATGGCCTGCTCCGCGACGCCCGCGCGACGGCAGAGCTGCTGGCCGGAACGCCCCTCGCGGCGGAACGACGTTCCAACATTCTACAGAATGTTGGAACGTCGCAGGCCGTCGGCCCGGGCCGCGAGGGGAAGGGGCGGCTGGTCGTCCACGTCCCCGACGACGCGAAGCCGGGCGAGCGGCTCTGGTATCGCATCCGCGTGACCGGGCGCATCGGCGAGCGGGAGGCCGAGGGCATCGGCTGGTTCACGGGCATCGCGGCGCGGGCAATGGACATGACCGTTCGCCCCGGCAGCGCCACGCCGCAGCCCCCGGGCAGCCCGCAGGCGCTGCTCCTCACCCTCCGCAGCAACCTGCCCGCCGAAGCCCCCGTCACGGTGCGAGCTACGAGCCTTCCTGTCGGTCTCACGCTGTCCGCGACGCGGTCGCTGCCGGCGCGCGTCGAGCACGTGCAGAGGCTGGCCTACACCGTGCCGGAAGCGCCGTCGGTGGCTCGGCTGACCCTGTCCGTGGAGTGCGCGCCTCTGGGCGTGCGCCCACTCGTCGAGCGGCAGGACCACTGGCTCCGCTTCACGCGGAGCAAGGCCGTCGCCCTGGACCTTGCCAAGCTGGCGCCGGCGCGCGCGGGCATCCAGTTCCGCGGCAAGGCGGAGGAGCCGCTGCGGGCCGACAGCGGGGCGAGCTTCCGGGCGGCGTCGAACACGGTGGGCGGGGTCGAGAAGGCCGGCTTCTTCTGCCATCCGCCCTACCAGGGCGGTGTGGGCTCGGCCTTTGGCGAGTTCGAGGTCGCGCTGCCCGACGAGGCGTGCGCGTTCGAGACCCTCGTCGGCTTCACCGACGGCTCCTCGACCGCCGACGGCTGCGTGTTCTCGGTCGAGGTGAAGGCCGGCGAGAAGTGGGAGACGGCGGGGAAGCTTCAGTTCGGCGAGTTGAAGCGCTGGATGCCCTTCCGCGCCGACCTGTCGTCGTTCCGGGGGAAGAAGGTCGCCATTCGGCTGGTGACAGATGTGGGGCCGGCCGACGACTCGAACAGCGACTGGGCGGCGTGGGGCGAGCCGCGCGTCGTCCTGGCCGGCGACCGCCTGGCCGTCGAGGTGCTCGACAAAGAGCCCAGCCCGTCCAAGAGCAATGGGGCGCCGGCAAGATAGCTGGGCCGCTTTGCTGTGGAATCCGCCTCCCCGCTGCGCTATACTATCTGCCGAAAGCATAGGAGCGCGCGATGGCATACAAGGGACACGTGGAGAACGGCGTGGTGGTGCTCGATGAGCCGGCCGATCTCAGCGACGGGGACGAGGTGAGCGTGTACCCCCTTCGGCGGCGCAAGCCCGCGGGAGAGGACCGACAAGTGCCCACGCTCTATGAACGGCTGAAGGACATCATTGGCTCGGTGGAGGGCCTGCCACCCGACTTCGCCCGCAATCATGACCACTACATCCACGGACAGCCAAAGGAGGGGTGCGTCCTTCGGACAAGGCACACGAAGTGCCAGAGCGAGAGCGACGTTCGTGGGTAGCCCGCTGCTGCAAGGCCAGCCCAGAGAAATGAGAACGGTCTTCGCGGATGCTCACTACTACCTTAGCCTCGCGAGCATGCGCGATGAGTCACACGAGCGCGCCGTCGCATTGTCTCGGACGCTACGCTGCGCCATCGTGACTACCGCATGGGTTCTGACCGAGGTGGGCGATGCTCTGGCAACCTCGGGTCAGCGACCGGTCTTCCTCGACCTGCTGAGGGATCTTCGGGACGACCCGAACACGATCCTGGCGCATGCGACGAGAGAGCTGTTCGAAAGCGGCGTTGCCCTCTACGCTCGCCGCATGGACAAGGAGTGGTCGCTGACGGACTGCATTTCCTTTGTGGTCATGGAGCAGCATGGCATCCGGGAGGCCCTGACGGCGGACCACCACTTCGAGCAGGCGGGGTTCGTGGCGCTGCTGAAGTGACGAGCCTGGCACCCAGGCCCGCGCCCTCACTCGATCTCGATGGATTCGACGGCGAACTCGTGGCCGGCGACGACGTTGCTTCGGAGCTCGCCGCACTTGGGGCAGCCGGGGGCCTCGGTGTCGGCGCCGTAGCGCGCCCCGCACTTCGCGCACTCGAGCTCGACGGGCTGGTCCACCACCTCGTATTCGGCGCCCTCGAGCGGCGTGCCCTTCGCGTATTCCTCGAGGTGCTCGACGAGGTGATCGGCGTCGGCGCCGCTCAGTTCGCCGACCATAAGGGTCACCTTCACGACCCGCTTGACCTCGTGCTTCGCCAGCTCGTTCTGGATCGTGCGGAAGGCCGCCTCGGCCCGGGCTGATTCATGCATTGTGCCGTCCTTTGCCAATCCCTGAGATCCACGCCGCCGGTGCGCCCTTGATGCTAACCGCCCCGCCTGCGCCTGTCAAGGGCTGGCGCCGGCACGGCTCACGCCAGGAGGTCGGCCTCGCCGGTCGAGGCCACGAACAGCGTGGTCGGCAAGCCGTGGAGGAGCGCCGTGTGCCCCGGCCCGATGGGAAGGGCCCGCCCGCCGTCATCGGGGACCTGGAAGCCGAGGAGGACCAGGCCGGCATCGGCCGAGTGCGCCCAGAGCGCGTCCGCGAAGGGGGCCGAGGAGACGATGACCTCCACGTCCGCGTCAATGCGCGCGGCGGTCACGAGCTCGCGCAGCGCCGCGGTGGCCGGCGCCCGCCCGGCCGCGTCCTCGACCACGCGGAGGATGCGGATGCGCGCGCGAGCCCACTCCCAGTTGCGCGTGAGCAGGTAGGCCAGGAGGAGCATCAGCGAGCCGTTCGCGCGGCCCCGCCACCAGATGTCGAGCCGCGACGGGGCTCCCGGGGGCGGCAGGCCGCGGTCGGCGACGAGGATGAGGCTCATCCCAAGCTGGCGGGCCACGCGCAGGTGGCGCGCGAACGGCTCCATCCGCTCGGGGTTGCTCGGCCAGCCGAACATCACGAGGTTCGGCTTGATCGGGCCGAGCGAGTGGGCCTGGAGAAGGGTCTGAAGCCCGTGGTCGAAGTCGGGCGCCACCACGACCTCGGGGAACGCCGTGATGTCCTGCGAGCGGGCGAAGCCCTCGAGGCGGTCGAGAGCGGTGCGGCGGCGCGCCGACAGGCTCTCGAGGTTGCCCACGAGGATTTCGACCAGGGTGACGAGCCCGCGCCCGCAGCCGAACCAGTGGGCGAGCGTGGCCAGGGTCGCGCGCGTCGCGGGGTTCCCCGTGAGGGCGAGCACGGTGGGCCGCCAGTTCTTCGGGTGCGGGGCGAGGCGCTGGAGCTTCAGCAGGTTGCTGCGCGCCCGCGCGTAGAGGAAGCCGCGCCGCGCGTCGCCGAAGGCGGCCCGCAGCACGCGGCTGCGCACGTAGAGATACAGCGCCCCCACGACCAGCATCGCCCCCAGCGCGGCCGGCGGGTGGATCAGGAACGCCGCCGCCCCGCACCCCACCGTGCCCGCCAGCGCCGCCGACCAGTGGAAGAAGCGGAACCGCGGCCGGAACGACGGGTTGAGGCCGAACGACTCGACGAAGGCCGCCAAATTCGTCATCCCGTAGGTGTAGAGGAAGAACATCGTGACGATGACCGCGACGACGTTGAGGGGCCCGCCGCCGGTGTCGGAGCCGGCGTACCAGAGCACCAGGAGCGTGAGGCCGAACGTGAGCAGCAGGGCGCGGCGCGGCTCGTCGCCCCGCCGCGTGCCGACGCCGAAGGGCCGCAGGGGCCGGAAAATCCCGTCCCGCGCCAGCGCCTGCATCACCCGCGGGGCGCCCATGAACGAGCCGATGGCGCTCGACAGCGTGGCCGCGAACACCCCGGCCACCACCAGGAAGCTCGCCCCGACCAGCGTCTGGTCGAGCAGCGTGCGGAACGGCGCCTCGACCAGCCCCTCCCGCGTCTGAGCCCCGCCGCACAGCAGGATCTGCGACGCATAGACCGCGAACCCCGCCGCGATCGCCAGCAGCGTGCCGCGGGGGATCGACTTGCCCGGCTCCTTCAGGTCGCCCGACATGTTCACCCCGGCCATGATGCCCGTCACGGCCGGGAAGTAGATCGCGAAGATGCGCCAGAAGTCGAGCCCCTCGGCCGGCCCCCAGTTGGCCCGGAACTGGCTCGCCTTGAAGCGCCACGCGGCCCCGCCCAGGAACGTCACGACCGCCAGCGCCAGCACGGCCAGGATCACGTACTGCACGCGAATCGCCCACCCCGCCCCCACCGCCGTCACCACGAACAGCACGCAGGCCGTGCCCACGCTCAGCGTGAAGAAGTGCGGCTCCAGCGCGGGGAACGCCCGCACGAGCGACTCCACGAAGCCCAGAATGTAGAAGGGCACGCTGAGCGCCTGGGCCAGGAACAGCGCCAGGCCGATCGCCCCGCCGAACTCCGGCCCCAGCACCCGCGAGATCATGAAATACGCCCCGCCGCCCCGCATCCGCGTGTTCGTCGCGATCGCCGAGATCGAGAGGCTGGTGAGCAACGTGATCGAGGTCGAGAGCAGCAGGATCAGCAGCGCCGAGCCGATCCCGGCCCGGCCCACGACGAACCCGGCCCGCATGAACATGATCACGCCCAGGATCGTGAGGATCGAGGGCGTGAACACCCCGCCGAACGTGCCGAACTGGTTCCGCGTCGCCCCCTCCTCGCGCGCCGACGCGGCCGCCCCTGCCGTGCTCAAGGCTCCGTCTCCTTTGCCCGGAACACTCCAGCCGCCTGAAGCACCTCACACGAGGCCCCTCTTCGCCCCCACCGAGCTTGCCTCGGTGGAGCGGTGATTGACAACTACAGCGCCGCTCGCACGCCTCCCCTCCTCACCCCCTCTCCCTCCACCCGCCGTGCGGCGGGTGG
>Ga0307379_10001053_pt1 | contig 44384 bp, 47 predicted proteins | sample UN2MG_FD_202237 | JGI IMG/M metagenome (GOLD analysis project Ga0307379, IMG submission 202237) | Soil microbial communities from Risofladan, Vaasa, Finland - UN-2 | ecosystem: Environmental > Terrestrial > Soil > Coastal area > Acid sulfate soil | place: Finland: Risofladan, Vaasa | collected...
GATCATAGTACGAGAGGACCTGATTGGACGAACCTCTGGTCTACCGGTTGTCCTGCCAAGGGCATCGCCGGGTAGCTATGTTCGGAAGGGATAAGCGCTGAAAGCATCTAAGCGCGAAGCCTACTCCGAGATTAGGTATCGTTTCCCATTTATGGGAGTGAGATTCCTGGAAGATGACCAGGTTGATAGGCTCTAGGTGGAAGTCCAGTAATGGATTAAGCCGAGGAGTACTAATTATCAAAGCAACTTTCCTATCTTTAGCGAAAAGAAAAAGACGTTTTTTTATATATAAATTCCGCTGGTGTTTTACTTAATTATGGTCCACCTCTTACCATTCCGAACAGAGAAGTGAAAGTAATTAAGCCCGATGATACTCTTTTGGGGAAAGTAGGGTATGCCAGCGGTTTTTTATTATTGTTTTCTCAACAATATCTCCAAACCTTTAAACTTTTAAACTTTTATACATTTATACTTTGTTATTTGTTAATTGTTATTTGCCCTAATATGTTATTAGTTTAAAAATTAAAAATTGGAAATTTAAAATTATATTACTATCGCCTTTTTAAATTTTTGTGCTATAATTTGAATAATGGACAAACGATTAAGAAAACAAATTGTCGTTGCTTTGGTATTTTTAGGCATTTTTTCGCTTATTGGAGGAGGAATTTATTTAACTCATCGTTCAGCTCCAACTTGTTTTGATAATAAGCGCAATCAAGGGGAAGAAAGCGTAGATTGCGGAGGTCCTTGTATACTATGTGAATTAAAATATAATCCTCCACTTTCTTTAGCTGACTCTCCTGTTTTATTAGTTAATCAAAAAAATAAAGTTGACATCCTTTTTAAAATTACTAATTTAGGCCAGGAATGGGGAGCTCAAGAATTTTCTTATAAAGTGATTCTTATTGGACCTAATCAGGAAAAGCAGGCATTTACTAAATCTGGATTTATTTTTCCTCATGAGATTAGATATTTCATAGTTCCTAACATTGCGGTAGCATTTGAACCTTCAAAAGTTAATATAGAAATTTTGACAGATACAATTGTATGGAATAAGCCATTATCAGGCATAGATCTTAATTTAGGAGATCCTTTTATAGTCACAAATACTAAAATAATAAAACCTCAGCCTATTCCAGGTGTTGATTATAATCTTTATACTTTCACAAAAACTTTGGTATCAGGGATGGAAGATGCAGAAGTTTTTAATCTTCAAAAAGTTCTTAGCCTTGATCCTGCTATTTATCCTGAAGGTGAGGTAACAGGTTATTTTGGAAAATTAACAGAGTCTGCGGTAAAAAGATTTCAGCAAAAATACGGAATCAGAATTACTGGTCAGGTTGGTCCGCAAACAAGAGCAAAACTGCATGAACTTTATGGACCCAGTGATATGGAGCCATTTAGCTATACATTTACTTTAACTTTAAAGAAGGGAAGTCAAGGTAATGAAGTGCTTAATTTACAAAGGGCATTAATGTTAGATTCAACGGTTAGTCCTTTGGGCTCTATTACAGGCTATTTTGGGGAGATTACTGAAAAAGCAGTAAAAGATTTTCAAAAAAAATATGGCATCACAATTACTGGTCAAGTTGGTCCATTAACAAGAGATAAATTAAACGAACTTTTTAGTAATCCAACTGAATCAAGTACTGAGTTACCAACAGAACAATTAGAACCTTTTGAAGCCACTTTGGAAGTTAAAGGCGATGTTTATAACAGCACTTCATATAATTGGCGCAAAGGGAATATTGCAGTGATTCTGTGCGATGATAAAAGAAAGCCTGTTTCTGTGGGAACCACAGTTTTGGAGGATATTTATTCTGGCAAATCTTCTGAATTTGTTATTCAATGGCACGACAAATTGCCTGATGATCTTACTATTTGTGAAAAGATTACAAATATTAATATTTTGGATGAGGAAAATGTTTTCTTAATTCCTTAGTATGTTTAAAACTGATTCTCTTTTATTTTTTTCTCTTTTTGTTTTAATTGCCTTGGGTTTATTAGTTTTATGGAGCATATCTTCTCAAGATGCTGTTCCTTTTTTTTCTTTTAAAAAACAAGTAGTTTTTTTAACAATAAGTATTTGCGCGTTTTTATTTTTTTCTTTTTTGGATTGGCGGATTTTTAATTCTTCGCAATTAATTTTATCTCTATATCTCTTTTCTTTAGTTTTATTAGGTATCGTATTGTTTTTTGGAGATAAAAGTAGTGGTGTAGCTGGTTGGTTTAATTTTGGATTATTTAGTTTTCAGCCAATAGAAATAGCGAAGCTTTCTTTGATTATAATATTGGCTAAATATTTATCATCGCGGCATTTGGAAATCTGGCAGTTTCGCCATTTATTAATTTCTGGAACTTTTACTTTTATTCCGATGGCTTTAATTGCAGTCCAGCCTGATTTAGGAGGGACAATGATATTTGGGGCAATTTGGCTTGGTTTAGTGTCTATAAGCGGAATTAGATTTAAACAAGTTATTCTTTTATTGATTATTTTCGCTTTAGTAGCAGGTTTTTCATGGAGTTTTCTTTTAAAACCGTATCAGCAATCACGTATCATTAGTTTTATATATCCCCAGGAAGATCCTTTAGGGGCTGGGTATAATAGAGAACAGGCGTTAATCGCTATTGGCTCTGGTAGGATTTTTGGTAGAGGTTTAGGCTGGGGATCTCAAACACAGTTGCGTTTTTTACCATTAGCCAAAACTGATTTTATTTTTGCTGCTTTAGCTGAATCATTAGGTTTGTTTGGCGTTTCTATTTTATTAATTTGTTTTTTACTTATTTTCTATCGGCTAGTTATTTGGGCTAATACTTTTTCATATAATTTTTGTAAACTTTTTGTTATTGGATTTGCTATTAAATTATTAATTGAAACTTTTGTTAACATTGGAATGAATTTGGGGTTGCTTCCTATCGTTGGAATAGCTTTGCCTTTTATTTCTGCAGGGGGCTCCCATCTTTTAATAGATTTTATCGGCCTAGGCATAATAAACAGTATGATAATTCACCGCGCCTAAAAGTTTAATTTTTAAACTTTTAAACAACTAACAACCAACAATTAACAATGGGCAAAAAACAGCTCTTTCAGACTTCATTATTTATCATCGCTTGTATATTAGTACTGTTTTTTTATATATCAGTTAATTTTCCGTTAACTTGTCAGGAAGAATGTAATTTTTCAATAACCAAAGGTGAAAATTTAAAAAGTATTGCTAATCGTTTAAAAAATGAAGAATATATTTCCTCGTCTATACTATTTCAATTTTACGTAAAGTCAAAGGGGCAGGAAAAAAACATTAAAGCAGGAGATTATCAATTTACTTCACCTTTAACAATTACCAATATAACCAAAATTATTACTAATGGGAAATTAACTAATAATAATAGTTTTCTCATAGCAGAAGGGGAGACAATGTTAGAGATAGAGGAAAATCTGAAAGAAAAAGGCCTAATTGACGCATCTTCATCATTAAAGGACTGGAAAATTAAAGATTTTCTCGAGAAAAAATATTTAGATATTTTTTCTGAAATTCCTTTAGATGCTCCGTTAGAAGGGTATTTATTCCCTGATTCTTATCACTTGCCTCAAGGACTGGAAGAAAAAGAAATTCTTTCAATATTCATAGATAATTTTGTTTCAAAGACCAAAAACGATTTATTCTTTGAGATAAAAAAACAAAAAAGAAGCTTTTATGAAATTTTAATAATGGCTTCTTTGTTGGAAAAAGAGGTTCGCGAAAAAACAGATAAAAGAATGGTAGCAGATATTCTTTGGAGGAGATTAGATACAAATTTTCCTCTTCAAATTGATGCAACGATTTGTTATGCTAAATTTCAATCATTTAAAAAATGTTTTCTTACCCGTGAATTATTTAAATTAGATTCTCCTTATAATACTTATCTTTATAAAGGATTGCCTCCTACACCCATTGATAATCCTGGAATAGAGTCAATACAAGCGGCTTTAGATCCATTAGAAAATGATTATTGGTATTATATGACTGACAGAGAAACAGGAAAAACTATTTTCTCCAAAACATTTGAAGAACATTTAGGAGCTCGTGGAAAATATCTGTAATTTCTATTTAGATTTATTTGTGATATTTATTAAATGAATATGGATATTAAAAATACAATTAAAAATATTATTTTAAACCCAAACGTTTTTCTCCTGAAAAACCCAGGAACTAAGCAGACTATTGCTAAAAATACTTTTTGGCTGACACTAGCTGAAGGAATAACTCGGTTTTTAAAATTAATTTTAATTATTTATGTTGCTCGAATTTTAGGGGCTACTGAATACGGAAAATTCACTTTTGCTTTAGCTTTCGTTTCTTTATTTGCTATTTTTTCTGATTTTGGTGTTTCTTCAATCACTACTCGCGAACTTGCCCGGGAAAAAGAAAAAGAAAGAGAATTTCCCAATATTCTTTCCTTAAAACTTGTTTTAAGTATAGGAACCTTAATTTTAATTTGTTTTGGTTCTTTTTTTATTACTCCTGACCCAGTAATCCGGGGAATAATTTGGATTTTAGGGATTTATATTATAATTAGCAGTTTTTCAGGAATTATTTATGCTTTTTTTCAAGCCCGTCAAAAAATGGAATATGAGGCTTGGACTAAAATTTTACAAGCAGTAGCTATAACTGGGGCTGGCTTTTTTGTTCTTTTTAATTTTCCCTCGGTTCAAAGTTTAAGTTTAGCTTATTTATTTGCCGCCACAATTGCTTTGATCTCTATCTTGACTTTTTTCCATTTTAAAATTTACCATTTGAAATTAAGTTTTAATAGAAATATATGGCGAAATGTTCTGATAATGTCTTGGCCCTTGGCTTTAGCTGGGATATTCGGGACAATTTATAGTCAAACCGACTCAATAATGATGGGTTATTTTGGCCAAATAATCCAAGTTGGTTGGTATAATGCTGCTTATAAAATTATTGGAGCAACTTTGATTCCAGTAGGTCTTGTCTCCATAAGTTTTTTTCCAGTCCTTAGTAAATTATTTAAAGAATCAAAAGAAAAACTTCAGAAATCTTTTGATTATTATATGCAGTTGATGATTCTTTTAGCTGTGCCTTTGGTAATAGGAGGTATGACTTTAGCTCCAAAAATTATTGATTTTGTCTACGATTCAAGTTATTTTCCCTCAATTTTAGCTTTTCAAATTTTACTAATAATGGCAGCGCTCTCTTATTTTTGCAATCCTCTTGGCCAAATATTGATTGTCTCAAATCAGCAAAAGAGACTTTTTTGGATAACTTTGTCAGGAGCAATCGTCAATGTTGGATTAAACTTAATTTTAATTCCAAAATACAGCCTTTATGGAGCTGCTTTTGCCACAGTTGTTACTCTGCTTTTAATTTTCTTTTTGCTTTACAAATTTACGTCAAAATTCACTCCAATCAAAGCATTTAATTTAAAATTTCTTTTTACTTTTTTTGGTGCCGGTCTTTCCAGCATTATAATGTATTTTGTAATTTCTCAACAAATAGTTTATAATCTTAATGTTCTTCTCTCTGTCCTTATAGGAGCTTTAGTTTATTTATTCTTTTTCTGGAGTTTTAAAAAACTTGTTGATTTATTCCGTAATTGGTCAATATAATAAAACAATATCAAAATTTTTGTCATAAAAGAGCATAATTAGTAAAGAATCCTTTTAACAAAAAAATATAAATATATGAAGGGTATAGTTTTAGCAGGTGGCACGGGTTCAAGATTAAAGCCCCTAACAAATGTTACAAACAAGCATCTTTTGCCGGTTGGGAAGTACCCAATGATTTTTTATCCGATTTATCGATTGAAACAGGCAGGAATTACAGAAATACTTATTATAACTGGCAGGGAGCATATGGGAGACGTTATTGAACTTCTTGGAAGTGGGCATGAATTTGGTGTTCAGTTTACTTTTAAAGTTCAAGATCAAGCAGGAGGAATTGCTCAGGCGCTTGGTTTAGCAGAGTATTTTGTTGACGGGGATCGTTGTGTTGTTATTCTTGGAGATAATATTTTTGAAAATGATATTACTCCTTTTGTTGAATCATTTGCAAAACAAGAAAAAGGAGCAAAAATACTTCTAAAAGAAGTTCCAGACCCTCAGAGATTTGGCGTTGCGGAGCTTAAAGATAGAAAAATTATTTCGATTGAAGAAAAGCCAAAACAACCAAAAAGCAATTTTGCCGTTACTGGTATTTATATGTATGATTCTAAAGTATTTGATATTATTAAAACCCTTAAACCTTCAGCAAGAGAGGAGCTTGAAATAACTGATGTAAATAATAATTATATTCAACAAGGCACGTTAACTTATGATATTTTAAAAGGTTGGTGGACTGATGCAGGGACTTCCGAATCTTTATTTCGAGCAAATGAATTTTGTAAAGACATAACGTTGAATTTTAAAAATGGAAAAGTTTAAAGCAATCAAAACTCCAATTAAAGATCTTGTAATAATAGAAACGAAAATATTCAAAGATGATAGGGGATTTTTCATAGAAAGTTATAATCCAAGAGATTTTACTAATCTTGGAATTAATGATCACTTTGTACAAGATAATCATTCAATGTCAAAAAAAGGAGTTTTGAGAGGATTACATTTTCAGTTTAAGCATCCTCAAGGGAAACTTGTTCAGGTAATTTCAGGAAAAGTATTTGATGTTGCGGTTGATCTCAGATTAAACTCGCCAACTTTTGGTAAATGGTATGGAGTAGAACTTTCTTGTGATAGTGGACTTCAATTTTATATACCTTCTGGATTTGCTCATGGTTTTCTTGCCATTGAAAAAAATACACATTTCTTTTATAAATGCACTGACTTTTATTATCCTGATGATGAATTGGGAATTATATGGAATGATAAAGATATAGGTATTCAATGGCCGATATCTCAAGTTGAGAAGATTATAATTTCTGATAAAGATAGCAAGTTACTCTCTTTTAATGAAGCGAGAAGGATATTAAAAAAAGAAAATTCTTGAAGATAATTATGAAAGTTTTAATACTTGGTGCAGATGGTCAATTAGGGAGTGAATTTACAACTTTTTTGAAAGATAAAGCAGAAGTTTTTGCTTTTAATCATAATGAGCTTGATATTCTTGATTTTAAAGGACTTACAAATAAATTTTTTGAATTATCTCCAGATGTTGTCATAAATTGCGCAGCTTATACTAAAGTTGACCAAGCAGAGAGAGAAGAAAATCTTGCCTATCAAGTAAATGCTGTAGGGGCAAAGAATGTTTCATTCACTTCCTTTAAGGTAAAGGCAAAAGTTCTGTATTTCAGCACTGATTATGTTTTTGACGGAATTAAAGATTCACCTTATAATGAATTTGATAAGCCAAATCCGTTATCTATATATGGTAAATCAAAACTTTTTGGGGAAGAGTTTACAAAACAGTTTAATCCAAACCACTTAATTTTAAGAACTTCCTGGCTTTATGGAATAAACGGATCGAATTTTGTAAAGAGCATTATAAGACTTGCAAAAGAAAAAGGCGAATTAAAAGTTGTGAATGATCAAATTGGAACGCCTACCTATACCCTTGATGTAGTGAATCAAACTTGGCAACTTATTCAAGATGATAGCGTCGGCTTGTATGATTGTTCAAATACTGGGCAAACAAACTGGTTTGAGTTTGCAAAAAAAATTGTTGAGCAACTTAATCTTAATGTAAAAATTTTACCAATAAAAACTGATGAGTTTCCAGCATTAGCAAAAAGACCGAGCTTTTCTGTACTGGAGAACTATTTACTTAAAATTGAAAACAAAAATATAATACGAAACTGGGAAGAAGCGTTTAATGATTTCGTAAACAAATATAAAAAGAAACTTATAAATGAATAAAACAATTTTAATCACAGGCGGAGCAGGTTTTATTGGCTCAAACTTCATCCATTATTTTGTACGAGAGCATCCTGATTACAGAATTGTAAATCTTGATAAATTAACTTATGCAGGAAACCTTGAAAATCTAAAAGGAGTTGACGATAATCCGAATTATCATTTTGTAAAAGGTGATATTTCGAATAGAGAGCTTGTTGAGTATATATTTGAAAAGTTTAGTCCTTGCTATGTGATAAATTTCGCTGCGGAATCACATGTTGATAGAAGCATTGAAGGACCAGAGATATTTATAAAATCAAATGTTTATGGGGCACAGATTTTGCTTGATGTAGCAAAGGAATTTTGGTTGAAGAATAATATGTTTAATTCTGCAAGATTTCTTCAGATTAGCACTGATGAAGTTTATGGCTCTTTATCTCTGGAAAGTTCAGAGAAGTTTACTGAAGATTTCCATCTTAAACCAAACAGTCCTTACTCTGCATCTAAAACCTCAGCTGATCTACTTATGAGAGCATATTTTATAACCTATGGTATGCCTGTATTGATTACCCGTTCCTCAAATAATTTTGGCCCAAGGCAACATCCAGAAAAATTTATTTCCTTGATAGTTACCAATGCCTTACAAGGAAAACCTTTACCAGTTTATGGCGATGGCTTAAATGTAAGAGATTGGATATATGTTGAGGACAACTGTAGAGGGATTGATTTAGTGCTTCATAAAGGAAAAATTGGAGAAATTTATAATATTGGAGGTGGCAACGAGTGGAAAAATATTGACCTTGTAAATCTTATTTGCGAAATCCTTAGTGAATTAACTAAAAAACCAGTTGAAGAGTATAAGAAGCTTATTACTTTTGTAAAAGATAGACCTGGACACGACAGGAGGTATGCATTGAGTATTGAAAAAATGAAAAGAAAACTGGAATGGAGCCCTACTGCAGATTTTAGAGAAGGATTAAAAAAAACGATTGAGTGGTTTAAATTAACTTTAGAGTTTCCGAAATCGTGAAGATTATGTTATTATTTAAGAGGCGATCTTCAAAAAACCAAAGAAAAAAGCAGTAAAAGGGAGATAAATTTTAGAAGTTAATTCAATTTTTATTTTTTATGCAAGCAGTTATTTTAGCTGGAGGATTGGGAACCAGGCTTCGTCCTTTAACACACCAAATTCCAAAAGTTATGGTTTTAATTAAAGAAAAACCATTTCTTGAATATATATTGGAATTGTTAAAAAGAAATAATTTGAAAAAAATTGTATTGTGTGCAGGGTATTTAGGAGAGAAAATAGAAAATTATTTCGGTAATGGAAAAAAATGGGGGATGGATATTAAATATTCTTTTGAAAAAGAAAAAGGACTCTTGGGAACAGGGGGTGCTTTAAAAAACGCTGAGCTTCTTTTAGAAAATGAATTTATAGTTTTGTATGGTGATACTTTTCTGAATATAAATTACCAAGATTTAATTTCCTATTTTTATAAACAGGGCAAATTGGGGGTAATGGCCGCATTTACAAATCAATCCAAAACTATGTTAAACAATATAGAAGTCAATAAGAAAAATGAAATTATAAATTATGATAAGAAAAAAGAAGAAAAAGCAAATTGCGTAGATGCCGGGGTTTTAGTATTTAAAAAAGACATTCTTAAACTAATTCCTTCAAATAAAAAAGTATCTTTAGAAGAAGAAATCTTTCCTATTTTAATTCAAAAAAAAGAGATGTCAGCTTACTCTACTAATCAGCGGTTCTATGATATTGGAACTTTTGAGCAATTAAAACAATTTAATAATCAGATAATATGATTATTTCTCAAACGCCATTAAGAATGAGTTTTGTTGGAGGCGGAACTGACTTTGAAGATTTTTACCAGCGTTATCCTGGTCGAGTTTTAAGCACTACAATCAATAAATACTATTACATAGTATTAAATCCAAGATTTGATGGATTAATTGAGGTTAGGTATTCAAAAATTGAAACAGTTACAAGTCCAGATCAAATAGAACATCCTTTGGTAAGAGAAGCTTTAAAAGAGGCGGGTATTGAAAAGGGAATCGATATTGTTTCTCTTTCTGATCTCCCAGCTCGAAAAACCGGAACTGGACTAGGTTCTTCAAGTAGTTTTACAGTAGGATTGCTAAATGGTCTTTATGCTTTTTTAGGGAAATACATCCCTCCGGAAATTTTAGCCGAGAAGACCTGCCAAATTGAAATTGAGAAAGTAAAATCTCCAATCGGGAAACAAGACCAATATGCCGCAGCTTTTGGTGGGTTAAATCAAATCACCTTTAACTGTAATGGGAAAATTGAAGTCGAGCCAATTTATTTAACTCCTAAATTAAAAGAAGATTTTCAAAACCACTTACTTTTATTTTTTACCGGCATAGAAAGATTGGCAAATCCTATTTTGGCTGAACAAAAACAAAATATTGATAAAAAATTTGAATTTTTAAAAAAAATGTCGGATATGGTGCCGATTTTTAGATCAGCCTTAGAGAATGGAGACTTCAAAAAAATGGGTGAGTTATTATCTCAAGGATGGTTACTGAAAAAAGAATTAGCTTCGGCTATTTCCAATCCCAAAATTGATGAAATGTATAATCTTGCTTTAGAGGCTGGTGCTTGGGGTGGAAAAATCTTGGGAGCAGGTGGGGGTGGTTTTCTTTTGGTAATGGCTTCCCCAGAAAAACATTCAAAGATTAAGGAAGTTTTAAATAAATACCAATTAATACCCTTTCGTTTTTCAGAGTCTGGCAGCAAAATTGTTTTTAAGAATTAATTTATGGAAGAATACATCAAAAATTTTTTTCAGGAATTAAAAAATAAAATAGACGAAGTTTCTTGGAAAGAAATTGCTCGAGCCATTAAAATTCTTCGATCGACTTATGAAAATGGTGGTCGGATTTATTTAATTGGCAACGGAGGGTCAGCAGCTGTTGCTTCTCATTTCGCCAACGATTTAAATAAAACTATCCTCGGTCATAAAGGCGATAAAAAAGCGAAAAGATTTCAAGCCATGGCTTTATGTGACAATATTCCCGTACTAACCGCTTGGGCAAATGATGTTGGATTTGAGGCAGTTTTTTCTGAACAATTGAAAAATTTTGCTCAAGATAAAGATACTCTGGTGGCAATAAGTTCTAGTGGTAGATCTCCTAACATTATTAAAGCCGTTAAGTCAGCTAAAATTCTTCATTTGTCAGTAATTGGGTTAATTGGTTTTGACGGGGGAGAGCTTTTACCTCTATCTGACGCTAAAATCCATGTCCCTTCCTTTAGCTACGCCATTGTTGAAAGTGCTCACGATGCAATTTGCCATTTAATTACTACTTATTTTGAAGAGAGTATTAAAGATGAAAGTTAATAAAAATAAAGCTGTTTTTTTAGATAGGGACGGGGTGCTCAATAAAAAAGCACCAAAGCATGATTATGTGAAAAAATGGAAAGAGTTTAGATTTTTACCCAATGTAGCTGAAGCCATTAGGATTCTTAATAAAAAATTTTTAGTAATTATTGTTTCTAACCAAAGAGGGATAGCAAGAGGAATGATGAGTAAAGAAGATGTAGAGCTTATTGATGAAAAGATGAGTAAAGAGCTTGAGAAAAAGAATGCTCGCATAGATGGTATTTATTTTTGTCCGCATAATATTGAAGATAATTGTAACTGTCGAAAACCAAAGCCAGGAATGCTTTTAAGAGCAGCAAATGATTTTAAAATAAACTTAACAGAATCGTATATGGTAGGAGATGATTTCGCTGATGTGGAAGCAGGAAAAAGAGCAGGTTGTGAGACAATTCTTATCAGTAGTTCTCAAAAGAATATTTCTCGTCAGTTGAAAGAAGAAAAAATATATCCTGACTATATTATTTCTGATCTTTTGGAAGCAACGAAAACGATTATAGATGTATAAATTTAATTTGTTGTAGAATACTTGAATATATTTTTTAATTAATTAAAAAATATATTGTTGAGAGTTTGGTTAGTATAAATATTTAAAAATGAAAATTAATTTTACCCTACCTGATGTTAGTTGTACGGGAGGCATAAAAACCTTTTTTGAAATAAGTGATATTTTAATAAGAAGAGGGCATAGAGTTTATATAACTACCTTAGGGGGGGATACAGCTTGGGTTACGAATAAAAATCTTCCGGAATTAATTATGCCTTCTGATAAACAAAAGGCCGTTGCGGATCCGATTTTTTATAAATGGTTTAAGAAAAATAGATTTATCAAGAAAGGTGCAAGAAGAATTTTAAAAATACTATTACTAGATTATCTATATCAAAGGGAGATGATAAAAAGAAGAAACAAGATATTAATTCAGAATATTCCCGATTGTGATATTAATGTAGCTACATATCATACAACTTCCTATGCGGTTCTTAATGGCAAAAAAGGCATCCCTGTGTACTATATGCAACATTTTGAACCATATTTTTATCCGGATGATAAAAAGCTTAGAGAATATGCCTTACATAGTTATTTTTTGGAAATGAATAGGATATCTAATTCTACGTGGTTGTATGACAAATTGAAAAATGAGTATAATGTAAAGAGTATATTAATTACACCGGGCGTTAGATTAGGCTCAGAGTTTCATCCTTATAATAATAAAAACAAAAATGGTAAATTGGTCCTATCTATGGGTAAAGATACGAAATGGAAAGGTTTTAAAGATGCCCTAAAGGCTATGGAGATCGTATTTGCAAAAGAGAATAATGTGAAATGGTTAGTATATGGTACTAAAAAACCGGAGATAGAAAACAGAAATGCTCCTTATGAATTTATAAAATTTCCATCTGATTTAGAACTGGCTAAACTATATTCTAAAGCTAATGTTGTATTTTCTTCTTCATGGTACGAAAGTTTCCCTCTTCCTCCTTTAGAGGCAATGGCTTGTGGCACTCCCGTAGTAACTACTAAGTATGGAACCGAAGATTATGCTATTAACGGTGAGAATGCTTTAGTGGTACAGCCAAGGGACCCTGAAGCACTGGCTGAGGCCATTCTAAGAATTTTACATAATAAGCAACTTTCAGAGAAACTCATTAGAAATGGTTTGGAGACTCCTAAAAAACATAATTGGGAAAAAACAGCGGATAAAGTCGAAAAATATTTTCTAGAGTTGCTAAAAAGGAAGCAAAAAAAATGAAAATTTATATATTAGGTGGTGGATTAGCTGGTGTCAGTCTGGCTTATTTTCTTCAGAATGACAAAAGAATAACCCGAATAGATATTCTCGAGAAAAATGAAGTTTTAGGCGGACTTTGTAGGTCCTTTAAGATACGAGGAATTTATCACGACATAGGTCCACACATAATATTCTCAAAAGACAAGGAGATTTTGGATTTAATGGTGCGTCTTTTAGGAAAAAACAAGAACAAGCTCCGTCGTTCAAATAAAATATTCTATAAAGGAAAATTTGTAAAATATCCTTTCGAAAACGAACTATCTGCTTTAGCTAAAAAAGATAGAGAGTATTGTTTGAATACTTTTCTTAACAATCCTTATGAAAGTTATGAAGTAAATAATATACTTCAATTTTTCTTAAAAACTTTTGGGGAAGGAATCACTGATACTTATCTAAGACCTTATAATGAAAAGATATGGAAATTTGACCCTTCATTTATGGATACCCAGATGGTTGCAAGAATTCCAAACCCTCATAAGGAGGATATTTTGAAAAGTGCTAATGGAGTGGCTACAGAAGGATATCTTCATCAGTTACATTTCTATTATCCAAAGGAAGGCGGAATCAACTCGTTAATTAAAGGTTTTACAAGTAGATTTAATAAAAAGATAAATATTTTTGTAGAAAACGAGATTCTTACGGTAGATCGGTTCAAAGATAAATGGGATGTGAAAACAGATAAAAAAGTATTTAAAGATTATGATTTAGTTATATCTACCATACCTGTTCAAACTTTGATTGAGGTCTATAATAAAACAAGTATTCCGAAAAAGGTTATCAAGGCAGTAAAAGATTTGAAATATAACTCCATAGTTATTGCCTGTGTCAACGTAAAAAAAGATAATCTCAGCAATAATTTTGCTATAACGGTTCCTGATAAAGATATAATATTTCACAGAGTATCAAAACTTAATTTTTTAGGAGATACCTACTGTAGGAAAGATGGTTCCACAACTTTAATGGTAGAAATAACTTACAGGGCGAATAGTATTGTTGACAAGATGAACGATGAAGCTATAACGAAAAAAATAGTTAATGAATTAGAAAAGGTTAAGTTTATTAATAGTAGATGGGATGTCAATTTCATTGATATAAAAAGACTTGAGTATGCTTACGTGATTTATGATCTAAATCATAGAAAAAATATGGATTTAATTAAGAAATATTTTACCAGTCAAGGAATTAAACTATGTGGTAGGTTTGGAGAATTCGAGTATTTAAATATGGATACGGTAATAAAATATGCAAAGGAGTTGAGTAAAAAAATAGGAAAAACAATATGTTAGAAATAATAAGAGAAACTTGTCCGAGTTGCGGTTCAGAAAGGTTAGTAATTAATAAGAATTTTTTTTGTGATTGGGAAGGTTTATCTGAAGAAATGTATCTCGTAATTTGCCCAAAATGTAATCTCGGTTTCTTCAATAAGATTTTAACGGAAAAGGATATTGAAGATTTATATAGCGATGATAACTATTTTCAGAGTGAATGGTGCTGGTTTGGGAAACCGTACCAGGAAGTTTGGCGAGAAAGAAAAAAGGAGTTTGAAGATAAACAATTAGGATGGATTAAAAAGCTAAAAGTTTCGGGTAAAGTATTAGATATTGGTTGTGGAGGAGGGGCAATTGTTAAAGCTTTCAATGATGCAAGTTATAATGCGATGGGAGTAGATCTTAACGAAAATTTGTCTGAATTTGGTAGAAGCAACTTAGGTGTAGATATTGTAAATATTGATGTGATCGACGAGAAGTCTTTAAAAAAATTTGGTCAATTTGATCTACTATATATGGCTGATTTTTTGGAACATATCAATGAACCAAGGATATTTTTGCAATCTATTTCTAATATTTTAAGAGATGATGGATTAGTAGTTATTGATGTTCCGTTGTTTGAGCTAAATCGCTTTTCATCAAGAGTTATGTATTTTTATACAAAATTAAGAAATAAAAGGATTAGATTTAAGGCTAAACCATATCATTTAATATTTTTTAGACCTAATAGTTTGGTTAGGCTTTGTAGCAACGCTGGTTACAAAGTTAAGACATTAAAAACATGGAAAGAAAACATTTTAAAAAAAGACGACTATAGAAAAAAGAGTTTAAGATATAATATGTCAAATTGGTTGGATCACATTTTGCCAAAATTATTTGGAAAATATTTTAATGATAGGGCTTTTATCGTCTTAGAAAAGGCTTAAATATGAAAATTTTAATTACAGGAGGAGCAGGTTTTATTGGAAGCCATTTGGCAGATCTATTGCTGTCTAAGAATTATCAAGCGGTAGCGATTGATAATCTTTCATTAGGGAGAATAGAGAATATTAAGCATTTAAGAGGCAATAAGAGATTTAAGTTTATTAAGGAAGATTTATTGAATTTCAGTAAATTAGAGAGGATTTTCAAAAATATTAGCTTTGATGCAGTTTTTCATTTAGCAGCAAATTCAGATATACAAAATAGTGCAAAGGATCCAAAGATTGATTTGGATAATACATTTATGACGACGTGGAATGTGTTGGAATGTTGTAGATTATTTGATGTCAATAAATTTGTGTTTGCTTCAAGTTCTGCTATCTATGGGAATGTAGACAAGAAATTAACTGAGGATTTAGGCCCTTTATTTCCTATTTCGTATTATGGTGCAAGTAAGCTCAGTTCAGAAGCTTTCATTTCAGCTTACTCGTATATGAATAATATTCAAACCTGGATTCTTAGATTTCCAAATGTTGTAGGTGAAAGAGCTACCCACGGAGTAATTTATGATTTTATAAAAAAGCTAAAGAATAATCCAAATAAGTTAGAAATATTAGGTAATGGGGAACAAAGGAAACCTTATATTTATGTTAAAGATTTAATAGAAGCAGTTTTCTTTGTCTGTCAAAAAACTAAAGGTAGATTGAATTACTTTAATATAGGTGGCGAAGGTAGAACTGCTGTAAAAGAAATAGCGAAAATAATATGCGAGGAAATGAAATTAGGTAATGTAGAATTCAGATACACAGGAGGTGAAAGTGGTTGGAAGGGAGATGTTCCTTATTTTGAGTATGATCTAAGTAAAATTCATAAACTCGGTTGGCGGGCGAGGTACTCATCGACCGAGGCAGTAAGAATAGCTGTCAAGAGGAGTTTGAAGATGGATTATTAAAGTGGTTAGAGGCTGATTTCAATGCTGCTGGGTAATTCACCTGGGAGAAAACTATAGATCAATTAGAAAAATTCTTTGAAGAAGTGTTAAGGAGAAATTAAAATTAATCATCAAAATGGATAGAATAATTAAACTTTTAATAAAAGGAATTAAGGATCCATATAAAATAATCAATTTTATAGATAGACGATTAAGAATTACGGAGAATGCAAAAGTGAGTAATAGGGGGGAGCGGCTAGTAATAAAAGATTGGCAAGCCGTGAGAAAATCTAAAGAGTTTGTGACTTTAGCTCATGCCCAAAGATATAGATGGGTAGCTCCTTTTGTAAAAAATCTATGCTGCTTAGATGCTGGATGTGGTTCAGGATATGGCACATATTATTTGGCGGACTTCGGAGCTAAAAAAGTAGTAGGCATAGATAAATCTGACAGGGCAATAAATTACGCAAAGAAATATTACAAAAGAGAAAACTTAGAATATAAGGTTATGAGTGTGTGTAAGTTAGGATTTCGAGATAACCTCTTTGATGTAGTGCTCTCTTTTGATGTATTAGAGCATCTTAAAAAAATGGATCAAGAAAAATTCTTATTAGAAATAAGGCGAGTAATTAAACCAAATGGGATATTATTCATAGGTTGCCCAAATAAAAAATTGAGTGAGGGGAGTAATCCATTTCATCTTCGTGAATTAACTAAGGCAGAATTTGAGCAAATACTTCAAGAGCATTTTCAGAATGTAAAGTTGTTAGGGCAGGATATTCGAATAAACGGCATAAGGCAAAAGGAAAATTTCAGAAATCTATCTTCTTTATCATCGTATCGGAATTTTGTCATTGTTGACAATAAAATAGAAGTATCATTTGGGTTGCTTGCAATTTGCAAAAATTCCTATTAAAATTATTTTTAGAAAAATTAAGCAATATGAAAAATATAAAATTTCAGAAAATAATTGCATCTAAATATAACTATACTTACATACCAGAAGGTAGAGGTTTAAATTTAACTAAGAAATATAACCTAAATGTTGCTTCTGATATTGCAGGTAGAGTATTATGTCTTCCTTTATATCCTGATTTGGAAATGGAAACAGTAGATAAGATCATAAATATCATAAAGAGATTAGTGTAAAATGAACTCTAAAGTTTCAATAATAATTTTAAATTGGAATAGATATAAAAACAAGGAAATTATAAAAGACCCGAATCAAAACTGTGCTGGTATAGGTATAATATATTAAAATGAATATAGCAGTATTAGAATTTTTTTAGATAACTTTAAGAAGCAAGAATTTCCAAAAATGAAAAATGTCAAAAGATTTTTTTACTCGTTAAGAGAGGTGGGTTTTAAAAAAACAATATTTAAGCTTATTTTAAAATTTATAGGACACAGCGCTTATACGCAAATGAATAATTTTAAAAGTGTTGAAGAATATTTTAAAAATAAAATAGGCTTAGAAATAGGCGGGCCAAGCAACTTCTTTACTAAAAATGGTTGCATGCCGATTTATCCGATTGTATCAAGATTAGATGGAGTAAATTTTTCCTCGACGACTGTTTGGACAGGGAGCATTGATTCGTCAAAAGGGTATTTGGTAGGGGGAAAATGTTTTGGAAAACAGTTTATTTTAGACGCAACTGATTTGTCAAAATTGGATAAAGGAACATATGATTTTGTTTTGTCTTGCAATAATATTGAGCATGTGGCTAATCCATTAAGGGCTATTGAACAATGGGTGTCTATGTTAAAACCAAATGGGGTTATCGTTATCGTTGCCCCTAGGAAAGAATCAAATTTTGATCATAATCGCAATATTGTAAAATTTACTCATCTTCTTGAAGATTATAATAATAATGTTCAGGAAAACGATCTCGGACATTTGGAAGAGATATTGAAACTACATGATTTAACATTAGACCCACTGGCTGGCACGATAGAACAGTTTAAAGGAAGAAGTTTGAAAAATTTTGAAAATCGTTGTTTGCATCAACATGTTTTTGATTTAAATGTTTTGTCTGAAATTTATATTTATTTTAAATTGTCAATTGTCGCAAAATTTGAGATTCAGACCGATTGTGTGATAATTGGTGCGAAGGATATCTTTATCAAGGGATAAAAAAAGATGACTCTAAAAGTTTCAATAATAATTCTTAATTGGAATGGCTGACGAGATAATATTTTGAAATATAATTATGAATCAAGTTAAGGTTATAGCAATCGTAGTGGCTTACTTCCCGGATAGCAAAATTATTGCTGAGACTCTACAAAGTATTTATAAACAAGTAAGCCAGGTGTTGATTATAGATAATACTCCAAATGGCAGTAGTGTGCTTCAAAACCTTAAATTATTAAGAGAAGATAATAACATTAAGCTTATTACGCTTAACCAAAATACTGGTATAGCTCATGCTCAAAATGTTGGTATAAAAAAAGCGCTAGAGAATAAAGCTGACTTTGTTGTGTTAAGCGATCAAGATACTTTTTATCCTGATAACTATATCGCTAAGATGCTTGAAGCATATTCTAAGATTGCAAATAAAGAAAAAGTAGCTGCAATTGTTCCTGATTTTGCTGAATTAAACCGAGGAGGAGAAAGGCAAGGATTTGTACTGTTTGACAGTATCTTTTCAAAAAGAATATATCCACAAAGTGGCTGTCATGAAATAACTCAAGCAATTGCCTCCGGTGAAATTATTCCATCAGAAATGTTTAATTATATTGGTTTTATGGATGAGGAATTATTTATCGATCGGGTTGATTTTGAATGGTGCTGGAGAGCGAGAGCGAAGGGTTACAAGATAGTTGGATGTGCTGATGTTGTCATTGAACATTTTTTGGGTAATGTGGTAAAAAAAGTTGGATTAAAATCGTATTCTATTAGATCTCCAATTAGAGATTACTATATAATCCGGAACGCAATTCATTTAGCTTTAAGAAGTGAATATATAACCTTCGGAATGAGGTTGAATATTTTGATGAAATCCATAAGATATATCATTGGGTTTACTATTCTTGGTAAACCTCACTGGAAGCATTTTATATATTGTCTAAAAGGTTTTTATCACGGAATTAAGGGGCAATTAGGTCCTTACAGATAATGTGTTTGCTATGTTACCATTTTAATGGTAAAGATTAATAAAATAGTATGGTCCCTCAAGTATCAATAATAATTCCAGTCTATAACGGTGCCAATTTATTACCTCGCGCCATTAGCAGCGTTATCAACCAAACTTTTAAAGATTGGGAGTTGATCATTGTAGATGATGGCTCTACTGATAATTCAAAAGAAATTATATCAGAATATACTGCCAAAGATAGCCGCATAAAATATTATTGGGAGCCCAATTCTGGCGGACCAGCCAGGCCCAAGAATACTGGTTTTAAATATGTTAGAGGAGAATACGTCGCTTATTTAGATCAGGATGATGAATGGTTACCAGAAAAATTAGATAAACAACTAGCAGTTTTTGCAAAATATCCGAATCAAAAGATTGGTTTAGTCAGCTGTGGAGCCAATGTTATAAATGAAGAGGGCAAGACTTTAATGACTATTCATGCTGTCGAGAAAGAGAGAGAATTTTCTGATTTATTGATTGCCGATTATATCTTTAGTAATAGTAGTGTTATTCTTCCTTATACAGTAATCAAGGCTATCGGGGATAGGGATGAATCTATAGGTATGGGCTATTACGAAGATTGGGATATGTGGGTAAGGGTAATGAGCGGCGGATATATTTTTAAATTCATAGAAGATCCCCTCATTAATTACATGATACATATAAATAATGCATCAAAGAATACTAATAAATTAAAAAGGGCTGAACAAAATGTTGTTTTTTATAATAAACACAGGGAATTGTATAAAGATAATCATATAGAGCATATTATTTTAACCAGAATCGGATTATCTTATGCTTTAGCTGGAGAGAAGCAAAAGGCTAAAGAATATTACAGAAAAGTGATTGCCATTAAAAAGAAATATATAGTTCCCTATATTGGTATAGTTTTGGCATATTTAGGGCCAGACGTTTCCAAATTAGCCACAAAATTTTGGCATATTTTACGAGGCGAACTAGACCAGGTTAAATTCCAAGAAATCTTTGACAAATTATGAAACTTTTACTAATAGGTTCTAGGGGAATGTTGGCCCAAGACCTAATAAAAGTATTCGGAAGGAATAATGACCTTATTTTAGCTGATAAAGAAAATTTAGATGTTACAAACGAGTTGGCTACTAAAAAATTTATAGAAAAAGAAAAACCCGGTATTATAATAAATGCCTCGGCGTTTACTGATGTTGATGAAGCAGAAGCCCACAAAGAGGAGGCTTTTTTAGTAAATTCTTTGGCTGTTAAATATTTGGCAGAAACAACAGTCCAAAATAGTTGCCTTTTAGTTCATTTTTCTACTGATTATGTTTTTGTGCCAAGAAAAGCTGAAATTATGGATATTTTTAATAGAGTAAGAGGTTTTTTGAGAAAAGATATTAAAAATGTTGTATAATATATAGTAAATAAATGAATACACTGTCTTACATTTTTCAAAGTTTTCGATTAAAGGATTGGATTGGAAATCTTTTTGTTTTTATTCCTTTGGTTTTTGCCGGATTAATATTTAATTATGGGCTTTTTCTTACAACCGTAGAAGCATTCTTCTTATTTAGTCTATCTGCTGGCGCAGTCTCTATTTTGAATGATGTTTTGGATATAGAAAAAGATAAAAAACATCCAGAAAAATCTAAAAGGCCTATTGCTTCAGGTAGGTTAAATTCAGGAATTGCTTTATTTGTCAGCCTGATTTTAATAGTTTTAAGCCTATGGCTTGCTTTGAAAATTAATTTAAGATTTACCTTTTTATTTTCTTTATTCATTGTCTTAGATATTGTTTATAGCTTATGGTTAGAAAAAGTGCGTTTTGTTAATTCTATTTTTGTGGCTTTAACTTATGTGATAAGAGTTTATGCAGGTGGGGCAATCATTAATTTATCTTTAAATATTTGGTATTTTGTTCTTAGCTTTTTATTTGGGTTATTTCATTTCTTTTATAAGAAGAAAAAAGAGTCTCAATAATGGATTTTAAAAACAGTAGCAATTTTTTTGTAAAGTTTTTTGCAACATGTTTTGGTCTTGGTTATAGTCCTATTTTTCCTGGAGCAGCAGGAGTAGCTTTTGCGACTGTAGTTGCGTACTTAGTCCATCCATTGCCTTTTTTTATTAAAATTCTAATAACATTGGCTTTTATTGTTGTTGCTATTCCTTTAAGCGCCAAAGCAGAACAACTTTTTGAGAAAAAAGATTGTAAAAAAATTATCATTGATGAGATTGTTGGTGTATTAATTGCTACAATTTGGTTTACAAATCTGCCTGCGATTATGTTTATTGCTATTTTGTTTATTTATGGCTTATTTGATAGCATAAAAATATATCCAGCTAATATAAGCCAAAGGCTTTATGGTGGATGGGGGATTGTAATAGATGATATTATTGCCGGTATTTATACAGCATTAACAGTTTTTGTTTTATTAAAATTTCTTTAAATTATGGTAATAATTACTCTAACAAGAATTAAAAAAGCTTTTCTTCATCCAAAAGCGGCTTTTTTGTATTTTAAGGAGTTTGTAGAAGGTGGATTGTTAAGATTTACATCAAAGAGAAAAATTGATTTGAGAAAAGAATTATCTAAGAGGACATATAAAAATTTAGAAAAGCATTTTCTTAAAAGAAAAGAACCAAGGTTTTTTGACACAAATCTTTTGGAAGAATTAGCTGAGCAAGATTTTGTTATAGATAACGCTGATAGAATTTGTAATCAAGAATTTGGGTTTTTAGGAATAAATCCTAAAGTATTAAAAAATATTAAGTGGAATCAAGATATTAAATCAGGTCATAGCTGGCCTAATTTGTTTTATTTGGATTTAAGGGAAAGATTCATTCATTCTTATAACAAAGGATGGGATATAAAAATGGTATGGGAATTATCTCGTTTTCAGTATGCAATTCCTTTGGCTTTGGCTTTTTATAAGACAGGAGAGGAAAAATATTTTAAAAAATGGCAGGAATTAATATTAGATTGGATAGAAAAGGATCCTGTTTATTTTGGTCCTAATTGGATTAATTCTATGGAAGTTTCAATAAGAGTATGCAATTGGATTTTGTCTTTTGAAATTATTAAGAAAAAATTACAAGATACAAGATACAAGATACAAGATACATTTTTGGAGAAGTTTTTAGGTTCTTTGATTGAGCATGGAAGATTTGTTTATAGGAATTTGGAATATGCTCCAATTAGATCAAATCATTATTTATCTAATATTGTTGGTTTGGTTTATTTAGGAATAATGTTTCCAGAATTTAAAGAATCAAAAAAATGGTTGAAAAAAGGTTTAAAGGGCTTGGAAGAAGAAATGAAGTTTCAGGTTTATAATGATGGAGTGGATTATGAACTTTCTATTTCTTATCATCGTTATGTGGCAGAGCTCTTTTTATGGGCAGGAATGTTGTGCAAACAGTTAAGCACTCAGTTTTGGCAGAAATTGGAAAAGATGGTTGAGTTTTCCAAATACTATACAAAGCCTAATGGTTTGGCGCCGCAGATAGGGGATGCAGATGATGCGAGGTTGCATATTGTTTGGGAAGATTTTTATCATTGGGAGAAAAGGAATCATTTTGTTTTATTTAAGCTTTATAATTATGTGTTCTCAAATAAATTGAGAGATCCTTCGGCTTCACTCAGGGTGACAAAGAGCAAATCTTTTCCTGATTCTGGTTTTTATATTATGAGAGATAAAGATTTTTATTTGATTACAGGAAGGAATAAATGTTGTTATGGAAAAGGAGGAAGTCATGTACATAATGATATCTTAAGTTTTGAATTATCAATGTTTGGAAATGATTTTATAGTCGATCCAGGGACTTATGTTTATACTTCTGATTTTAAGGCAAGGAATAGATTCCGCAGCACAAGAGCTCATAATACAGTTATGATAGATAATCAGGAACAGAATCCTATTTCGAGCAAAGCGAGAAACAAGGTTCTCCTGAGCGAAGCGAAGGAGGTTCTTATATCGAAAGATCCGTTTTATATAGAGCAAACAGGAGATTTGACAGTAAATCAATGGAAAATAGATAATGAGGTTCTTATATTAGAAGCAGAGCATAATTGTTATGAACGATTAAGATGTTCTCTTATTCATAATCGTACATTTTCTTTTAATAAAAAAGATAGGGTTTTACATATAAAAGATAAATTTAAAGGAAAAGGCGATCATGAATTAGAATGGAATTTTCATCTTTCTCCTAAAATTAAGATTTGGGTTAAAGAAAGCAAAACAGAAGAAAAACAGATTATTCTTATTGGAAATAACGGTTCTTTGATTTTTTATGCCCCTAAAATTTTAAATTGTGTTATTATAGAAGATAAAGTTTCTTTATCTTATGGGAATAAAATTCAAGCAAAGACTATTCGTTTAACCGGATTTCTTAAACAAGGATTTCCAAGAGAATATAAGTTTAGTTTTAGGCCTTTAAAATAATTGAAGATAATTTTAAAAGATGTTGCAAAATAAAATAAAACCTACATTTTTAATAATAGGGGATTTACTCGTCTTTTATTTATCCTTGTATCTGGCAATATTATTAAGGCACGGTTTGCCTTTCAGTGAAGAGATATTTTCTCAGTGTTTTTTGCCATTTTCTATTGTTTTTTTAATTTGGGTTATTTTATTCTCTATAAGTCATCTTTATGAATTAAGATACGCGGCAAACAGGAAAAAGTTCTTTGAAATGGTCTTTAAGCTGTTTAGCCTGGCAGCTATCATTTCTGTTATTTATTTTTATATATTTGTTCCTTCTTTTGCCCCAAAAAAGGTTTTATTTTTAACTCTTATTTTTTCTTTTGTTCTTTTTTTAGTTTGGAGAATTATTTTCAATCGTCTTATAAAAATTCCTCGAATTAATGTTTTGATTGTTTCTGAAACAAAAGAAGCCAGTGAAATAAATATGTTTTTGAAAAAACACCCTCAGATAGGTTATGACATAATTAAAACTTTATCTCCTGAAGAAATAAACCAAACAGCAAAAGAATTAAAAGAAAATGAAATAGATTTATTTGTAATCGATTCTAATTTATTTGATTCTTTGATTTCTTATGTTCCTGATGCCAGACTCAAATTAAAAGTCGTTGAGATTATTGATTTTTATGAATCTGTTTTACAAAAGACTCCAGTTGGCCTTCTTCCATCATCATGGTTTTTGGAAAATTACTATAGTAAGAATTGGGAGCTATATGAGACATTAAAAAGAATCTCTGATATTTTTGGTGGCTTTATATTATTTATTCTTTCTTTACCGCTTTGGCCGATTATTGCGCTATCGATTAAGTTGGATTCAAATGGGTCTGTTTTGCACAAATCTGTACGTATTGGAGCAAAAGATAAAGAGTTTTATATCTATAAATTTAGAACTATGTTTGATAAGTCTGATAAGATTGGGCCTTCTTGGACGTTAGAAAACGATCCTCGTGTGACTCGAATTGGAAAGACTCTTAGATTTTTGCATTTAGATGAAATTCCTCAGGTTTTAAACATTATTAAAGGTGATGTTTCTTTTGTCGGTCCCAGGCCAGAGGAAAAGAAATTAGTTGGTTTATTTAAGAAAAAGATTCCATTTTACCAATTTCGTTTGTTGATTAAGCCAGGAGTGATTGGTTGGGCGCAGATTAATTATCCGCATAGCGCTTCAGTAGAAGATGCGCAGGAGAAATTGAAATATGATTTTTATTATTTGAAGAATAGGAATATATTTTTTGATGTTATTATTGCTTTAAAGGCATGGCGGATACCTTTTGAGATTCCTACGCATTAGAGGTTCGAAGAGTTGCCCTTGATTTTTGTGTAGAAATATAGTATAATAAGGATCAAGTGGGTGTTTGTCGTTTTGAGAAAAAACTTTGTTTTTTATCGAAACGACCCAACTATTTGTTGCATTCCCGTTCTGTTTTACAGGGCGGGAATTTTTTTCTTGACTTGTTGATTTAATATGTTTACACTTTATTTGGGGTCCTGGAGGCTGAGCACTCACTTATAACAAATAGTATAGGAGTATACCCTTCCAGGCCCCATCTTTTATGAATATTCCTCGTTGGATAAAAAGAGATGTTTCTTTAAAAAATTACAATACTTTTCGTATTGGTGGAAAAGCGAAATATTTTACAAAGATATCTTCAAAAGACAAATTAATAAAAACTTTACATTGGGCAAAAGAAAATTCTTTGCCTGTTTTTATTTTAGGGAATGGTTCTAATATTTTATTCTCTGATAAAAAATATCATGGAATAATAATTAAGATAGAAAATAATAAAATAAAAAAGATAAATCAAAAAACAATTGTTGTCGGAGCTGGAATGATGTTGATGGAATTATTGCAAAAATTTTTAAATAAAGGACTTGAGGGTTTGGAATGGGCTAATGGAATTCCTGGGACAATTGGTGGAGCAGTTTTTTGTAATGCCGGAGGTTTTGGATATGATTTTGGAAAATTTGTAAAAAAAGTTAGAACCATAGATTTAAAAACATTTAAAGAAAAAATATACTTACAAAAGAATTGTAATTTTAAATATAGAAGTAGTGTTTTTAAAAAGAATAAAGAAATAGTTTGGGAAGTTGAACTTTTCATTAGAAAAGGGGATAAAGCGAAAACAGGCAATATATTAATGGAAAAGACAAAAGATTATTGGCAATATAAGCTAAAGGAAGGCTTATTTAAATACCCTTCAGCTGGGAGTATTTTTAAAAACATTTTTGCTAAAAACGTGCCTTTAAAACATAGAAAAGAGGCGGTTATAAAAAAAGGAAAAATTTCTACTGGTTGGCTTATTGAAAAATGTGATTTAAAAGGGAAAAAATATGGTGGAGCAATGATTTCTGATTTTCATGCTAATGTAATTATTAATATTAAAAACGCAAAAGCAAAAGACGTGTTACATTTAATTAATCTTTGTAAGAAAAAAGTTTATAAAAAATTTAAAATTAAATTGGAAGAAGAAATTATTGTTATCCACTATTGACATAACTTTTATAAGAGTTAAAATTATAACAGTGAACAATTAACAAATAACAAATAACAATAGATAATAATTATAAATCTTTTTGTTAATTGTTTCCTGCTAATTGTTAATTGATTTAAAATTAATTTAATAGATGCAAGCAGTACCTATTATGAGCCGAAGGTGAATAACAAGGTTCTTGCGAAACAAGGTTCTTATTTACGTATAGGAAACCTGTTATTACTTCTCAAGGTTGGTCGGCTGCTTGATTTAAAAAATAATAAAAAACATGGCCAAAAGAAAAGTTAAAAAAGTTGTAAAAAGAAAAGTCAGAAAGGTTGCAAAGAAGAGAGTTAAGAAAGTTGCCAAAAAGAGAGTTAAAAAAATTAAAAAACCAGCTAAAAGAAAGAGAAAAGCAACCAAGAAAGTAAAGAGAACAAAAAGAGCTAAAAAGAGAAGATAGTCTTTACTGACTTATATCCCCCGTTAGAAGCATTGTTTCTAACGGGGTTTGCTTTACGGAGCTTTTTTAGGTAAGATTTAAGTAAATATAATATGTTTAAAGCGCTATGAATATCAAAATTGTACCAATAGATATTAAACTATTAAATCAACAGAAAGAATATTTAGAGAAAAGAATAAAAAGTTTGGAAAAAATCGGCCAGCGCTACGGAGAAGGATCTTTATTAACAATAACAATAGGTAAAATTACTTCCAATCAAGAGACTGGAAAAATCTTTTTTGCCGAGGCTAATTTTGCCATTCCTGGAAAAGATATAATATGCAAAGTGCAAGAAAGTGATATTGAAGAAACAATGGATAGGTTAAGCGATAAATTAAAAAATTTGATGATTAAAAATAAAGAATTAAGAAAGGGTCGTTTTAGAAGATTAGCGCGCTCCTTGAAAGACAAGTTACATTTTTAATATTCTATCATGTTTTTGTTAGATATTTTTTTTCCTGATTCCAGTGTTCGTTATCAAAAGCAAAAAGCAAAAGTTATAGCTGAGATTAACGAAAAAGAAAAAGAGATTCACAAATTACCTCAAGAAGAATTTTCTAAAAGAATTAATGAGTTTAAAAAAGAAATTCAGCAAGGAACTTCTTTAGATAAAATTCTTCCAGAGGTTTTTTCTTTAACGCGGGAAGCAAGTTCACGCACTTTAAAACAGCGGCATTTTGATGTGCAAATATTAGGCGGTCTTGGATTGCATGAAGGAAAGATAATTGAAATGAAAACCGGTGAAGGTAAAACTTTAGCCGCTACTTTACCAGTAGTATTAAATGCTATAGAAGGTAAGGGCGCGCATGTTGTTACGGTTAATGATTATTTATCAAAAAGAGATACTGTTTGGATGGGACAGATTTATGATTATTTAGGATTAACAATAGGATGTTTGAGCCATGACTCAGCTTATATTTATGATCCTGAATATAAATTAGAAACCCAAAAAGAAAAAGAAGAATTAGACAAGAAAAGAGATGAATTAGGAGCATTTAAAGTATTTGAAGAATTTTTGCGCCCTGTGGATAGAAAAGGAGCGTATTTAGCAGATATTACCTATGGAACTAATACTGAATTTGGATTTGATTATTTGCGCGATCACCTGGTTTATTCTTTAAAAGAAAGAGTTCAGAGAGAGCATAATTATGTGATTATTGATGAAGTTGACAGTGTTTTAATTGATGAGGCCCGAACTCCACTTATTATATCTATACCAGACCAACAAGCGGCAAAATTATATCAGGAATTTACTCAAATAGTCCCAAAGCTTAAAAAAGATTGGGATTTTATTATAGATAAAAAAGACAAAACAGTAACCTTGACCGAGGAAGGACTCAATAAAGTAGAAAAGATTTTTGGATTTAATATTTTTGATGAGAAAGGATTATTATATGTGCATCATTTAGAAACAGCTTTGAAGGCTAATTATCTTTTTTTAAAAGACCGTGATTATTTAGTAAAAGACGGAAAAGTAATTATTGTTGATGAATTTACTGGCCGGCTTTTGCAAGGGAGAAGATATTCTGGCGGCCTTCATCAGGCATTGGAAGCAAAAGAGAGGGTCCAAATAGAAAAAGAGAGCAGGACAGTGGCGACAATTACTTTACAAAATTATTTTCGTATGTATAAGAAATTGTCAGGAATGACTGGAACTGCTTTCACTTCAGCAGAAGAATTTAAAAAAGTTTATAACGTGGAAGTTATAGTTATTCCAACTAATAAACCAATGGTAAGAAAAGATTTACCTGATAGAATTTATGGCGCGGAAGAAGGCAAATTAAAAGCAATTGCCAGAGAAGTAAAAGAAAGGAATGAAAAAGGGCAGCCAATATTAATTGGAACCCCTTCAGTGGAGAAAAATGAATTATTGAGCTTATATCTTAAAAGAGAAGGTGTTGCCCATAATATTTTAAATGCTAAAAATAATGAAAAAGAAGGTGAGATAATCGCTCAAGCAGGCAGATTGGACGCTGTTACGGTAGCTACTAATATGGCTGGCAGGGGCGTTGATATTGTTTTAGGAGGAAATCCTCCTGACGATGAGAAAAAAGCGAAAGTTTTAGAATTAGGCGGACTTTATGTTTTAGGAACTGAACGGCATGAAGCTAGGCGAATCGACAATCAATTAAGAGGAAGATCTGGACGGCAAGGAGACCCTGGTTCTTCCCAATTTTTTATTTCTCTGGAAGATGATTTAATGCGCGTTTTTGCTCCAAAATATTTATCTGGCATGATGAAGAAATTAGGATGGCCAGAAGACGAGCCAATTGAACATAAAATGGTTACAAAGGCGATAGAAATGTCCCAATCAAAAATTGAAGGCTTTTATTTTGACATTAGAAAACATATTTTGGAATATGATGACGTTATTGATAAACAACGAACGGCGTTTTATCAAATGAGAGACGAGATATTAGAAAAAGATGAAGGCGATAAATTAAAAGATTATATTATAAATATTTTCTTGGAAACAAATGAAAAATTCCCAGAGCAAGATTTTCAAGAGAGAGCGTCTGCTATACAAGAGGAAAATTTACTGGGAATATTAAAAGCTGTGAGCTTAAGATTGTTAGACACTTTATGGCTAGAACATATTGAGAAAATGGAATTTTTACGTGATTCCACATCTCTGCGGGCTTATGGGGGAAAAGATCCTCTAACAGAATATAAGAGAGAGAGTTATTATTTTTATAAGGATTTAGAGCAGAGATTTAAGGCTCTTTTGGTAAATAATGTTAAAAATATACTTTCAGCAAAAATAGAGATGAAGGCAAAATAATATGTATAATGTTTCTACTGAACAATTTACTGGGCCATTAGATCTTCTCTTGCAATTAGTAGAAAAGAAAAATTTGGAAATTACTGAAATTTCTTTAGCTCAAGTTACCCAGGATTATGTAACCTATATTGGCGGTCAGACATTAGTCCATCCTGAGGAATTAGCGGACTTTTTAGTTATTGCCTCCACGCTTCTTTTGATAAAATCAAAATCTCTTTTACCAACATTAAAACTGGAAACTGAGGAGCAAGAAGAAATCTTAGATTTGGAAAACCGCCTTCAATTATACAAGCTATACAAAGAGCAGGGTGTAAAAATCTATGAAATATGGAATAAGCATTTTTATCTTTTTACACGTCCACCTTGGAAAGACACAGAAGTTAAATTTTTCCCGCCTAAAAATGTTTCTCTTTCTTCTTTGTCCCAATCTTTTAAAAAAGTTTTAGAATCTTTTGAAGAAGAAATTCCTCTTGAAGAAAAGAAGATAGTTAAAATAGTGACGCTTAAACAAAGAATTAAAGAATTAGTTCAGAAACTGACTCAAGGAAAAGATTATAGTTTAGAAGAATTAGTGCCTGATAAAAACAAAAGAGTTGAATTAATCATGACATTTTTAGTGGTTCTTTATTTGGTTAAAGAAAATATAATAAAAATAAAGCAAGAGAAAAATTTTGGATCAATATGGATATCAAATTAACAATAGAAAGTTTACTTTTTGCCGCTGGGGAACCTCTTTCTGTAGAGAGGTTAAGTAAGATTATCAATGTAAAGGAAGAGAAAGTAAAAGAAACTTTAAATTTATTGAAAGAAGAACTTCAAAATCAGAACAGTGGGATAAGATTGATTAATAAGAAGAGTGCTAATAGAAATGAAGAATGGCTGATGGTTACAGCCCCAGAATCAACTTCTTTTATTCAAAAACTAAAGAAGGAAATTATTGAAGGGGAGCTTAGTCCAGCCAGCCAAGAAACATTGGCAATTATAGCGTACAGAGGACCGATAACGCGTGCCAAAATAAATGAAATCAGAGGAGTGGATTCCAGCTATATACTCCATCAGCTTCTCTTAAGGGGGTTAATTGAACGCTCTATACATACTGAAAAATACAAAGCCTACCTTTATAATGCTTCTTTTGAGTTTCTTCAGCATTTAGGAATTAGTAATGTTCAGCAATTATCTCAATATGAAGAATTTAGCAAAAAAAACAAATAGACATATTTTTTGGGTGGTTTTTACTTTCTGCTTGTTTTTAATAGTTTACGGTTATTTTTTAGAACAGCAAAAACAAAGTTTATTAATTGATGTTCCTTTTAAAATTAATAATCTTCCTAATGATTTAAGCGCTGTTTCTTATCTTGTTGGGGATATTAGTTCAGGCAAATTATTGGCTAAAAAAAATGGAGATCTTCATTTTTTTCCTGCTTCTCTAAGTAAATTAATGGCAGGGATAATTGTTTTGGAGAATTTTTCTCTGGACGAAGAAGTTATAATAAGTTCTTATGCAGTTAGTATTGAAGGAGAAGAGGGGGGATTGGTTGCTAATGAAAGGATTAGTGCAGGTGATTTATTAAAAATTCTTTTAATTTCTTCTTCCAATGATGCAGCGATTGCCTTTGAAGAAGCATTGGAGAAAAAAGATGGAAATTTTGTTGGTTTAATGAATCAAAAGGCCCGCGAATTTAAATTATTTAACAGCGCATTTTTTGATGTCAGTGGATTGGATAGAAAAGGAAATTTTACCAGTATTGAAGATTTGTTTAAATTGAGCCGGAAAATCTATCAAAATTATCCATATATAGGGAAGATTACAAGAATGGAAGAAGATATTGTTTATTCAATTGATAAAAAAACAATTCATAGCTTGAAAAATACTAATGTTCTGGTTGGCGAGATTTATAATTTATGGGGCGGAAAAACAGGTTCAACCCCTGAAGCGAAAGATTGCCTTTTAACTATTTATGAATTTTCTTTTCCTGGAAAAGATGATAAAATAGTTATATCAATTATAGTTTTAAATTCCGCAGATCGTTTTGGGGATACAATGAAATTATATAATTGGGCGAAACAACAAACAACAAACAACAAATAACAATAAGATTATATGAATTTGGCTTCTCCGGCTTTTCAAATTATTCGCATTTTATTTTTAGGCATATTTTCTTCGATTTTGGCTATTTTTTTAACTCCGCTTCTTACTCATTTTCTTTATAAATATCGTTTAGGAAAACAAATCCGCGAAGACAAAAATACTCCTGTATATATTTCCTTGCATAAGAAAAAAGAAGGCACTCCAACTATGGGAGGTATTCTTATGTGGGGAAGCGCATTAATCGTTACGTTTTTATTTTTTTGTTTTTCCAAAATAACCAATGGGTTTTTTGGAGCTTTAAATTTTCTTTCACGTTCTCAAACATGGCTGCCAATAGGAGCAATGGCTGGGGCTGCTATTGTAGGTTTAGCTGATGATTTGTTGGGGATTTTTCATATTGGGATAAAGGGCGGAGGATTGAGAGTGAGAGAAAAAATTATTATTTATACTTCGATCTCTTTAATCGGCGCATGGTGGTTTTGGGCCAAACTTGGAAGAGATGCGATTTATATTCCTTTTTATGGAGAAGTAAGTTTGGGAGTTTGGTATATTCTTTTTTTTGTTTTTGTTTTAGTAGCTACTACGCTTTCTATGAATGAAACAGATGGATTAGATGGTTTGGCAGGCGGGGTATCTTTAATCGGATTTGTTTGCTTATTAATTGTCGCTTTTTCCCAAGGTATGTATAATTTAGCCGCTTTTCTTAGTGTGCTTATCGGGACTATTGTAGCTTTTCTTTGGTTTAATGTTTACCCAGCTCGTTTTTTTATGGGTGATACTGGCGCTATGGCTTTGGGAATTACCATGGGTGTTGTGGCAATGATAACTGATGCGGTATTATTTCTTCCATTTTTCGCTTTCATTTTAGTTGCTGAGTCATTGTCTGTAATAATTCAAAAAATTTACAAAAAGATAAAACGTAAAAAACTTTTTCTTTCTTCTCCGCTTCATCATCATTTTGAAGCTAAGGGTTGGCCAGAAACCAAAGTGACAATGCGTTTTTGGCTGATTTCTGGTGTGGTTGCCGCTTTTGGCTTGGCTCTATACTTTCTTGATGTTTTCTTGGTATAATTAAAATGGTTACATTTTAATTTTTATATATAATTTATATATAAAATAATTGAAATATACTTATTTCAATTTCAACGTTCTTGAGAGACAGCGAAAGGTTGTTATAATATAATAAATGAAGATAGCTTGAAAAGTTTGATATAAAGAGTTAAACTTAAGACAACTAACAACTAACAATTAACAATCTCAACAATTTAACAATATAACAATTTATTTTTTATCTTTTATATTTATTTTTTAATTTTATAAGGTATGCCCATTGATTATCAAAACAAATTAGCAGAATTAATGATTTTGGCTGCTCAACAAGGAGCGTCTGATTTGCATTTAAGTGTAGGTAAACATCCAACAGTAAGAATTGACGGGAACTTAGTGCCAGTTTCCAATGAATCAATTTTAACCCCAGAAATGACAGCCGGTTTAATTGGCGCTTTATTAACAACAGACCAACAGGAAAATTTGATTACTGAAAAAGAGATTGATTTTGCCTTTTCCTATGAAGACAAGATTCGTTTTAGGGTTAATGTTTATTTCCAAAAAGGGTATCTTTCTGCCGCTTTGAGGTTAATTCCTGTAAATATTAGAACAGTTGAGGAATTAAATTTGCCTCAAGTACTTCATGAATTTACTAAATCTCAACAGGGATTTTTCTTGGCAGTAGGGCCTGCTGGGCATGGAAAAACAACTACACTGGCCGCTTTAATCGATGAAGTCAATCATAGCAGAATGGAACATATTATTACTATTGAAGATCCGATTGAATATGTTTTTACTCAGGACAGGGCATTAATTGACCAAAGGGAAGTTGGGTCTGATACATTAAGTTTTCATCGCGGATTGCGTTCAGTCCTTCGTCAGGATCCTGACGTGATTATGATTGGAGAGATGCGCGATCCTGAATCTATATCAATTGCTTTAACAGCTGCAGAAACCGGGCATTTAGTTTTTTCTACATTACATACTAATTCTGTTAGCCAAACAATAGATCGAATTGTGGATAGTTTTCCAGGAGCCCAGCAAGGACAAATTCGTTCTCAATTGGCCGCTACTTTAATTGGAATTATTTCGCAAAGACTTATTCCAAGAATTGCCGGTGGCAGAATTCCTGCTTCTGAAATAATGTTTATTAATTCCGCTATAAAAAATCTTATTCGTGAGAAAAAGACATATCAAATAAATTTAGTTATTGATACAAGCGTTCAAGAAGGAATGACATCGTTAAATCGTTCATTGGTAGAGTTGGTCCGCAAAAGAGAAATTTCTTTAGAATCAGCAGAAACTTATTCATTAAATCCTTCAGAATTAAGGCAACTATTAGGGTAATATGAAGTTCATCTATCGAGCTAAAGATAAACAAGGAAATGTTCGCGCGGGAAGAGTTGAAGCCCGCTCTTTAGATACTGCAGTTAGTATTCTTCAGGGCTATGATTTAATTGTTTTAGAAATTTCGCCTGAAAAGAAAATCACTACTTTTGATGAAATTTTTGGCAGAAAGGCGCATATTTCAAAAAAAGATTTGGCGATTTTTATGCGCCAATTTTCCACTTTATTAGAATCGCAGGTTCCTTTGGCAGAAGCTTTAAGGACTCTTTATCTTCAAGCAGCTACTCCTGCTATTAAGGATTTGGTTTTTGAATTAGTATCAGATTTAGATTCTGGCCTGCCTCTTTCCAAGGCAATAGAAAAGAGGAGTGATATATTTGGAGAATTTTATATGCAAATGATAAAATCAGGCGAAATATCCGGTCGATTGGAGGAAGTTTTATCCTACTTGGCTGATTATGCTGAGCATGAATATGATTTAATAAATAAGGCAAAATCCGCTGCAACTTATCCAGTATTTTTATTTGGGACTTTCTTGCTAATATCAGTTGTAATTACTGTTGCTTTGGCTCCTCAAATGGTTTCTATTTTTGAGGAATTTGGCGTAGCTCCTCCAATAGGGACAAAAATTTTGATTTTTATTGGAGAATTTTTCAAAAACTGGGGTATTTTAGCAGCGATTCTTGTTTTAGGAATGATTTGGCTTTTAATAAATTATTTTCGTTCTGTTGAAGGAAGAAGGGTTGGCGGCATATACATTTTAAAAATTCCAATATTGGGGGAAGTTTATAAAAAGATATTTATTTCCCGTTTTTGTGAAACAGCCGGAACTTTAATCCATGGAGGCATTCCTGTGGTTACCGCTTTTCAAGTTGCTGGAGAAGCCACTGGTAATTATGTTTATCAAAAGATTGGATATAAAGTGGCCGATGCTGTAAAAGAAGGTCATAGCATAAGCAGTATTTTAAAAAAAGATTATGAATATTTGCCGCCGTTGGTTAGCCAAATGGTAGCCGTAGGAGAAGGGACTGGTCGTTTGGATTCAATTTTAAAAAGGGTAGCAGGTTATTATCAAAAAGAAGTAGACAGGGCTTTTGGAACGATGATTGATCTATTACAGCCAATTTTAGTGGTAATAATAGGTATCTTGGTGGCATTTCTGGTGTCGGCAGTTTTGCTTCCAATATATCAGTTAGCTCAAAGCGTATAAAGAAATAACAAAGAACAACTAACAAATAACACTAGCAATAATTAATAAATCTTTTTGTTAATTGTTCTATGTTAACTGTTAATTAATAATAAAAAGGTCGAAAAACACAAATAAAAAATAAATAAAAAAATGAAAAAATTTAGAAAAGGTTTTACTCTTATTGAAATGTTAATAGTAATAACCATAATTGCTCTTTTAGCTTCCTTAATTTTAGTAGGTATGGGTGGAGCTAGGGCCAAAACTAGAGACGCAAGAAGAATAGCGGATTTGCATAATGTTATGAACGCTTTAGAGCTTTATTATGCTAAAAACTACTATTACCCAGATGCTAGTGATTGGGCTACTTTAACTACCGAATTGACCACTGAAGATATTGGTGTTTCCAGAATTCCACAGGACCCTCTCAATACAAGCCCAACTGCAAAAAGTTATTATTACGGTGCCTCGACTGATGGTCAGGATTATGCATTAGGCGCTGATTTAGAAACCGAAGATCCTGCCTTGGATGATGATGTTGATGGTACTGTTTATGCAATTTCCTGCGACGATCCTGCTTATTGTCTTCGACCGTAATAAATAATATTAATGATGTTTCCATCAACCATTTTGGTTTTTATTTTTGGAACCATAATCGGCAGTTTTTTAAATGTTGTTATTGACAGAGCCGATATGAAAGAATCCCCTGTAAAGGGGTATTCTTTTTGTCCTTATTGTCGTAAGAGATTAGCTTGGTGGGAATTAATTCCTGTCTTGAGTTTTTTTCTGTTAAAAGGTAAATGCTTTTCTTGTAAACACAAGCTTTCTTGGCAATATCCTTTAGTAGAAACAGGAACAGGTTTGTTTTTTGTATTTCTTTTTTGGCGTTTTCTTCGTTTTCCGTTTATAAACTTTTCTTTATTGCAAAATATTACTTTTGAAAGTTTATTTATTTATCTTATCTTTTTTATTTGGCTATACTGGGTCGCTGTTTTAATTATTATTTCTGTTTATGATTTTAAGAAATATTTAATTTTAAATGAAGTATTAGTTCCAGCAATAATTTTTAGTTTTTTTTGGAAAATAATTTTAGGATTTTTAATTCAAAAAGATTTTTTTTATTTTATCCCATACCTTAATCATTTTTTAGGTGAGAAGAACTTTATTTTCGGTTATTATTCATATTTTATTTGTATGTTTTTTGGGATAATTTTTGCATTCGGAATTATTTCTTTTTTAGCATGGATAACAAAAGAAAAAGCTATGGGATGGGGTGACGCAATTTTAGCACTTTTTTTAGGCATTATTTTAGGATGGCCAGAAGTGTTAGTGGCATTAATCATTGCTTTCTTGTCAGGAGGAGTTGTGGCTTTAATTCTTCTTTTTCTAAAGAGGAAAACTATGAAAAGCTATCTTCCATTTGCGCCGTTTTTATCTTTTGGAGCCCTGACAGTTATGTGTTTTGGTGATATAATATTAGAGAAGTATTTGGCGATATTGTTTTAAGAACATGCATTACGCTATAGTTTTTTCAACAACATTTCCTCACCTTAGATGTTTAAAAATTGGAAACAATGAATATCAATAAATTTCAACGAATTTCAATGGATTTCAAGAGTAAAACCAAAGCTTTTACACTAATTGAAATGCTAGTGACTTTGGGTATTATTACTGCTTTGAGCTCAATGATTTTGGTTTATTCAAGAAAAAGCGAAACTGTTAATAACCTTATTCGCGAAGGCGACCATGTAGCTTTTGAATTACGAAGAGCTCAAAGTCAGGCAATGTTAGTATTACAACAAGGTTCTGATAGTGAACAAATTTGCGGTTGGGGGATTTATATAGACCAAACTCCGCAAGAACAATTTTTATTATTTAAAGATTTATGTTTACCAGACAAATCAGAAGGAAATGAAAAATATGATGTAGGCGAGGAAGTTGAAAAAATTACGCTTTTAAAAGGAGTGGAAATTTTTGAAAGCAATATTTCTTCCATTACATTTATTCCTCCAGAGCCGCAAATAAAATTTTATCCTGATTTAGGAGATGGAACTAATGCAAGTATCAAAATTCAGTTAAAGAACCAACATGGAACATATTATGAAATACAAGTTTCCGAAGTAGGGCAAATTTATAAAGAACTAAAAGAAACCTAAAATAACGAACAAATAACAGATAACAATAAACAATGAATATCAATAAATTTCTACGAATTTCAAAGAATTTTCAGAGCAAAAGCAATGCTTTTACTCTTGTTGAAGTTTTAATTGCTATTACAATCTTAACGATAGGAATTCTTTCTGGATTTATTCTTGTTACAAGGGCTCTTTATAACGTTGCTGTTATTAAGGATAGATTAACAGCCAGTTTTTTAGCTCAAGAGGGAATAGAATTGACGCGGCAAATAAGGGACTCTAATTTTTTACGCATACTTAATGGAGAATCTGCAGATTGGAGGGATGGATTAGGAGCAGGCAGTTATATTATTGAGTCAAAAGCTGGAAGCGATGAATCAATACAATTAGTTTCTATTACTCCATCAGAAGCGCCAGATTTTTTTTATAATGATACTCTTAAGATCTATAATTATAGTACAGGAGAGCCAACAAATTTTAATATGGAGATAAAAATTACAACCATTAATGATGATGAAATCCGCGTTGAATCTATAATGCAATGGAAAACCAGAACAATTGATTTTGATTTAATTGTTGAAGACCATTTATATAATTGGCTAAAATTATAGTAAATAACAGTCAACAAAAAACAATTAACAATGAATTTCAATAAATTTCTACAAATATCTACGAATCTCAAGGGCAAAAGCAAGGCTTTTACTCTTGTTGAAGTATTAGTTTCAGTGAGTCTTTTTGTGATGGCTATGATAGCTCTTTCGCAGGTGTATATATCAGTTATACGCTCAGAAAGAGTTGCTTATGCTCTATTAAATAGCGAAAATAATATTAGAAATAGTTTGGAAAGTATGGCTCGTTCTTTTAGGCTAGGAAAAGATTTTAAACTTGAGGCTAACGGTAGAACAATCTGTTTTGATTATTATTTAGAGGAACATTGGCAGAAGATTTGCTATCGTCTTAATGAAGGACATAATACTCTAGAGAAGCTATCTGAGGTTGGCCCTTATGTGTCCATTTTAGACCCGCAATTAAAAGTTAATCATCTTAGGTTTTATATTAAAGGCGGTACTGCTGATTCACAAACATCAATAGTAGTTGTTTTGGAAGTTTCTACTGAGGTTAAAAAACAAAAATATTTTTTTAATTTGCAGACCGCTGTAACTCCAAGATATTTAGGAGGAGAAATATAATTATGAAAAATCTCAATACTCAATACCCAATACCCAATACTCAATACAGACCCTCAGGTCAGATATTTTTAATGAGTATTTTAATTTTGGGCGCTGTAATGGCATCTGCTTTATTTCTAATGTCTATTTTTATTAAAGATTTTCGTCAGTCTGTAGAAACATCAGAATCTGTTAAAGCGTTCTATGCGGCTGACTCAGCTATGGAATGGCAGATTTATAATGGCCTAAATGATCCAGATACTTCTGCTCCAGTGATGATAAATGGCACGAAATATGATTATCAGAATAATTTTTCCACCGCAGGTAACATTAAAACTACTGGGGTTTCAAAACGAGTTAGCCGTGGCTTAGAAGTTAATTTCTAAATGGCTATGAATAAATTGGAAGTTAAAAAGAGGATTGAGAAACTCAGGGGGACAATACGAAAATACCGTTATGCTTATCATGTTTTGAATCAATCAATAATTTCAGACGAGGCATTGGATTCTTTAAAAAAAGAATTATTTGATTTAGAACAACAATATCCAGAATTTATTACTCCTGATTCTCCTACTCAAAGAGTAAGTGGAAAGCCATTAAAGAATTTTAAAAAAACGGAACATAAAGTTCCGATGTTTTCATTAAATGACGCTTTTAGCGAGAAAGATATGTATGATTGGTATGAAAGAATGAAAAAACTTCTTCCATCTTCAGCTAAAATAGATTTTTATTGCGAGTATAAATTTGATGGCTTGGCGATTTCTTTAGAATACAAAAATGGGATTTTAGAAATTGGTTCAACTCGAGGAAACGGGAAGATAGGTGAGGATGTAACCCAGAACCTTAAAACTGTTGATGCCGTCCCTTTGCGTTTATTAGATAAAGAAAAAGTTATTGATAATTTAGTTAAAGCAGGGATGAATAAAATAGCTAACCGCTTGAAAAGAAATTTTCCACGCAATTTAGAAGTAAGAGGAGAGGTGCTTTTGGATAAAAAAGAGTTTGAGCGTATTAATAAAGAGAGGATAAAACAAGGGTTTTCTCCTTATGCTAACCCTCGTAATGTCGCCGCTGGTTCAATACGGCAGTTAGATGCAAAAATTACATCAAGCCGCCGTTTGGATTCTTATATCTATGAATTAGTAACAAATTTAGGTCAGGAAACACACGAGCAATCGCATTTAATTTTAAAAGCATTTGGCTTTAAGACTCATAATGACAATAAAAAAGTTGATTCTTTGGAAGAGATTTTTTTTATTCATAAACAAATAGGAAAACAAAGGGATAATTTGCCCTATGAAATTGATGGAGTAGTTGTTATAGTAAATAACAATCAGTATTTTGAAAAGTTGGGAGCAGTTGGTAAAGCTCCACGAGGCGCAATAGCTTATAAATTTCCTTCAAAAGAAACCACAACAATTATAGAAGATATTATTATTCAAGTAGGGAGAACAGGTGTTTTGACTCCGGTAGCAATTTTGAAACCAGTTAAAATAAGCGGAGTAACTATTACTCGCGCTACTCTTCATAATAAAGAAGAAATAAAAAGATTGGGATTAAAAATAGGCGATACTGTGATAGTAAATCGGGCTGGTGATGTTATTCCTCAGATTGTAAAAGTTCTAAAAGATTTACGGACTGGAAAAGAAAAGGTTTTTCAGATGCCTAAAAAATGTCCAGTTTGCGGGTATTCTATTAAAGAAGATGAAGGAGGAATTTTAGTTCGTTGTCCTAACAAGAATTGTTCTGCCCGTTCTCAGGAAGGGCTTTATCATTTTATTGGAAAAGGGGCATTTGATATTAAAGGCATTGGCCCAAAATTAATTGATAGATTTTTGGACGAAGGATTAATTCAAGATGCTGCTGATTTATTTGATTTAAAAGAAGGAGATATTGCCCCATTGGAAAGATATGGGGAAAAATCTAGCCAGAATATTATTTCTGCTATTCAAGCAAATAAAAATATATTATTAAATAGATTTTTGTTTGCTTTGGGCATTCTCCATATTGGAGAAGAAACGGCGCTGCTTTTAGCTAAATATTTTCAAACAAAACTTAATTTAGATAAATTCTCAATCCAAAATTTAATCAAAATTAGTTCTGGCCTAAAGCAAGAAGAATTAGAAAAGATTCCTTCTATTGGGCCTAAAATAGGAAAAGCGGTATTTGAGTGGTTTAATAATAAAAGAAATATTGAGTTTCTCAAAAACCTTGAACAAAAAGGCATAAAATTATTGCCTGTAGCTATCCCAAAAGAAAAAGGAAAATTAAAAAATCTGGTTTTTGTAATTACCGGGGTTTTAAAATTAATGTCTCGCGAACAAGTAAAAGAAAAAATATTAACTCTGGGAGGTAAAGTGAATGAAACTCTTTCTTCAAAAACAAATTATCTGATTGTAGGGGAAAATCCAGGCTCCAAATACGAAAAAGCAAAAAAATTAGGAATAAAGATTATTAATGAGAGAGAATTCTTATGGATTTTACAGAAATAGATCATTTACTAAAATTAGCAAGAATAGAATTATCTTCTCAAGAAAAAGAGAAGATTGTTTTGGATCTTGAAAATATTTTAAATTACGTAAAACAATTACAAAAGGTAAATACTGATGGTGTGGAGCCAATGACAGGGGGTACTTTACTTGAAAATATTTGTGTCTCAGATAAAATTAATAAACAAAAAAAAGATATAAGTGAAGAATTAAAGAAATCTGCTCCCTGTTTAAAAGATGATTACCTTAAAATACCACCGATCTTTGATTAATAAGAATAAAGAATTTGGAATATGGAAGAATTAATATCTTATTCTAAATTCTTGATTCTGAATTCCAATTCTACATTCCAACTTCTAAATTCTAGATTCTAAATACATGATAAAAGAACTTCATGATAAGTTAATAAATCGAGAGATTACTGTTGCTGAATTAATCAATGGTTATTTTCAAACAATTGATGAAAAAGACGGTGAAATTAAAGCATTTTTATTTTTAACTAAAGACGAGGCATTCCAACAAGCTAAAAAAACAGATGAGAAGATTAAAAAAGGAGAAGAGATTAATATTTTAGAGGGAATTCCTTACGCAGTGAAAGACAATATGTTGGTTAATGGAATAAAGGCTACTGCCGGCTCAAAGATTTTAGAAAACTATACAGCTTCTTTTGACGCAACAGTAATAAAAAAACTAAAACAACAGGGAGCAATTTTATTAGGGAAAACAAATATGGATGAATTTGCTATGGGGTCTTCAACAGAGAATTCAGCTTTTTTCACGACAAAAAATCCATGTGATTTGGAAAGAGTCCCAGGCGGTTCTTCTGGAGGTTCTGCGGCGGCTGTGGCAAGCAAGATGTCTGTTTTTGCCTTGGGGTCAGATACAGGAGGATCAATTAGGCAGCCAGCTGGTTTTTGCGGAGTGGTTGGATTTAAACCAAGTTATGGTTCGGTTTCTCGATATGGACTTATTGCAATGGCTTCGTCTTTGGATATTATAGGTCCATTAACTCAAAGCGTGGAAGACGCGGAAATAATTTTTAAAAGTATTGCTGGTAAAGACCCAATGGATTCAACTTCTTATGATTTAGAAAAAATACACAATATCCGCCTTGACTCGGCGAGGCAGGCACAATACACAATACGCAATACAGTTTTTGGTTTGCCTAAAGAATATTTTCAAGAAGGACTGGATGAGAAAATTAAAAAAACTATTGGAGAGGTAATTGAAAAAATTAAATCCAAAGGAGCGACAATTAAAGAAGTTAGTTTGCCTTCCACTTCTTATGCTTTGCCTTGTTATTACATAATAATGCCTGCTGAAGCAAGTTCTAATTTAGCTCGTTTTGACGGCATTCGCTACTCCCCAATTACCAACAATAAATCGCAAATTATCAATTTAAACGATTTATATTTTAAAACACGAGGAAAAGGATTTGGAGCAGAAGTTCGTCGGAGGATAATTTTAGGAACCTATGTTTTATCAAGCGGATATTATGAAGCTTATTATAAAAAAGCCCAGCAAGTAAGAAAATTAATTGCTCAAGAATTTGATAAAGTTTTTCAGAAAGTTGATTTTCTCATTACTCCTACTTCACCAACGTTTCCTTTTAAAATAGGCGAAAAAGTTGATGATCCATTATCAATGTATCTTTCTGATATTTTTACAGTGAGCGCTAATATTGCAGGCGTGCCAGCAATTAATTTGCCTTGCGGACAGGCAGACAATTTGCCTATAAATATGCAGATTATTGGACCATATCTTTCTGATTTTTCATTATTAAACGTAACAAAAACAATTGAAGATATCATTTCATAATGACTGAACCTATTATTGTTTATTTTTTTTATTTTAAATTTTTTTGCCTTGCAATGTGTTGCGGCTTATTGATTGGAATTATTTATTATTTTTGGAAATTGCGACTTTTTACTAAATTGGCAGAAAGATGGCAAAATTTGGTGGGAATTGTTCCTGCCTTCTCTTTATCTGGTAAAAGTCAAAAAGAATGGAAAAAAATTGATAAACTTTTAAAAGAACCTTATCAATCTTCATGGAAATTAGCAGTTCTTAAGGCAGAAGCGATAGTGAAAAAAACATTAAATTTTATGGGGTATGCCGGGGACGATTTTACAAAAATTTTAGAAGAATTAAAATTTAGAGGGTATCAAAATTTAGAAGTTTTATTTCAGCTTCATAATATTAGAGAAAAGATTATTGAAGACAAAAATTTTTCTTTAAGTCAGGATAGAGCAAAAGAAATTGTACACATATATAAGAAATTTTGGAATGAATTATTAAATACTCTGTGAGGGTTGCATTTAACCTACTTTTCTTTTATAATAAAAAACGCGGGGTGGAGAAGTAGTATCTCACGAGGCCCATAACCTCGAGACGCTGGTGCAATTCCAGCCCCCGCAACCACGAAGTATGCCAGGGTAGCTCAGTCGGTTAGAGCATAGCACTCATAAAGCTAAGGTCGTGGGTTCGATTCCCACCCCTGGCACAATTATAATAATTAAAATGGGCCGGTGGAGCAGTCTGGAGTGCTCGGATCCCTGTCACGGATCAGGTCACGGGTTCAAATCCCGTCCGGCCCGCTAATTTTTGCCCTCGTAGCTCAGTGGATTAGAGCATGACACTCCTAAGGTCAGGGTCGCAGGTTCGAATCCTGCCGGGGGCACAAAGTTTTAGTATTAAGAGTTGACAAAGAAAATTTTTCCTTTATACTATTGATTACCTCGTTTAAAGAGGTGTTCTTTGATAATTTAATAGTTAATAAGTTCAACCCGTTAGATAATTTTATATCTAATGGGGTTCAATCTTTTCTGGTTATTCCAAGATCTTAAATGAGGATTCGATCCTGGTCCAGGATGAACGCTAGCGGTGTGGATAAGGCATACAAGTCGTACGGTTCCGATTTATCGGAACAGTGGCAAACGGGTTAGTAATACCTTGGTAACTTACCATCAAGATGGGGATAGTTCGTTGAAAGACGAAGTAATACCCAATAGTCACTGAGAGCGCAAGCTCGAAGTGTAAAGGAGCAATCCGCTTGATGATAGACCTAGGTCCTATCAGCTTGTTGGTGAGGTAACTGCTCACCAAGGCTATGACGGGTAGGGGGTGTGAGAGCATGACCCCCAACAAGGGCACTGAGACACGGGCCCTACTCCTACGGGAGGCAGTAGCCGAGAATCTTCGGCAATGGGCGAAAGCCTGACCGAGCGACACCGCGTGTGGGAAGAATGGTTTCGGCTTGTAAACCACTTTTCTCTGGGAAGAATTTCGATTTATCGAAATGACATTACTAGAGGAATAAGGAGCTGCAAACTACGTGCCAGCAGCAGCGGTAATACGTAGGCTCCAAGCGTTATCCGGATTTACTGGGCGTAAAGCGTCCTTAGGCGGTTTTGTTAGTTCGTTGT
>Ga0307379_10001054_pt1 | contig 44383 bp, 65 predicted proteins | sample UN2MG_FD_202237 | JGI IMG/M metagenome (GOLD analysis project Ga0307379, IMG submission 202237) | Soil microbial communities from Risofladan, Vaasa, Finland - UN-2 | ecosystem: Environmental > Terrestrial > Soil > Coastal area > Acid sulfate soil | place: Finland: Risofladan, Vaasa | collected...
GTTCTTGATATAAATTATAAAGACTTTCGTCGTTATTAAACCACAATGAGACACACCACGTTTCATAATTGGACCATCCATTATATTTTTGATCTTCCGCCATTTTTATCACCTTTTAATAATAATACGGTTTAAATGTATCTTCTTTATGATCTTCTAATATCTCGATATCTATACCTTTTTTAGAAATTGAAAATTTAAGAATTTGATCATCTTTATATTCCGATAAAAAATAACTTTCAATTTTCTGTAATTGACTCAATGGAAAACGTGCGCTATATTGACTTGTTAAATTAATATAAATCTTAAATGTATTTGTTATATATTCATGTGTGCGTTTAGCCGGATCGCCGGGATCGATATCAGAACGCGGGATCTCATGTGTCATAAATCTTAATGAAATATCAAAATTATTTAATTTACGTAAAACGCTTTCCAATTTGCCAATTTCTATTTGATCAGCCATTTATTTTATCACCAATTTTATTTTATTTTTATATAATTTAAGTATTATTTAATCCTTTATAAATTTATGCTTTTTTTGTACGATATAAACATCGTATTTTAATATCTTATTCGCTTTTACTCTCATTTTTACAAATTTGTCAAAAAACGACCCTGAGAAACGATATCAATTATAATTTGTTTGCCGTTTTTATCCCAGCCCAGCTAAAGCCCGCTTTGGTGCCGCTTTGTAAAGCGGCAATTAGGGAATCTTCTTGAAATAGAATGTCCCTTCAATCCTATTCGTATAAGCCGCGGGGATGTTAGCATATGCGGGATCGTTCTTGATTTCGTCTCGAATCTTAAACTCTTCTAAGGGAAACTCTAAAATTCGATTGTCGGCACATATTAACGCTTTATTATAATCGTCTAAAATACCATTCCACCGGCGCCGGTATTGCTGATTGCGCATAAATTCGCACCGACCGATAGCGCGTATAAATTTATACAATTCGCTTATTTCGGTTGTTAAATCGTTCAATATTTCAAGATCGTATTTGCCGCTTTGCTGCAAAAATGTGTGAATCCGTTTAACATCCCAGAAATTATTCTCTTCAGGCGTTAATTTGATTATTTTTGTTATTAATTTCTTTTTCGGTAATTTATTCATTTCTAATTTTTTCATTAATTATCATCTTTTTTGTTTGTTTTTAAGTATAAATATTTAATTTATTATATAAGTTTTATGATCATGCTTTATATTGTCGCTTAATAGTATAAACAATTTTGCGGAAATTCCGAAATTTATCTATGTAGATCTAACAAAAGTATAAGCTTTTGTGCCTTTTCGATGTAATGAAAAAACTCACACAATGTAAACTAATATATTAAATTGTGAAAATTTACAAATTACAACACAAAGCCACAAAAGTTTATACCCGACAAACATATATACACATATATCTACCCCTATTATAATCTGTGTGAAATTTCACACAGATACACGAGCGTTTTACTCTTATCCTAATGGTACTTTTGCAGTGGAAATTTCCACATGATGTGAGATCGGATCGGTGATTAGAGGGTGAAAAGGACCCAAGTCAATTAAATTCGGTCTACCTAACTTCGGAATTAGTCTATTTTTTATTGTATTCGACTACTAATTTTCTCAATTCGCGCATTGAATTGATCATTCTTGATAAATCCTCGTTAAATTCCGGATTGTGAATTTTGCGAAAGCTTAACTCGAAGTCGTTTAATTCCGTTTTTAATCGTGCAGCGATTTTTTTGATTGATAATATTAAGCCGGATTTAAATTTAAGAGAATTATCTTTTGTTATAGAATTGTCGATATTCAAAGAGTCTTTCCAGGACATATTTTTCACTCTCGATTTTATTTTTATGATTATTATCTTTGACTAATTGCCTTAATTCTGATTTAAACGCTTGTTTAGAGATCATAATTCATGCACCTAATGTCGTTAAATATGATTCTAATTGCCGATCGTCGTAAAATATCTCTTCATTAATGGCGCCATCCAAGAATTTATATGTTATTACATGGACGTTCTCTTCGCCGATCACGATCTCTATTTGATGACTATTAGTTATAATTTGTTGTTCAAATACCATTTTATTGTTCCTCCTTAAATGATGAATTAAATATATCTAAAAATTCGATGAAATTATTTAAATCGATTATTTCTTGTTTATCTAAATTTAATACTTTATTCTCTTTTCTGATTTGAATATCTTTATTTGGAAAAACGACGATCTCCAATCCTTTAGAGATCATATAATATTGTATTGTTTCAGTCATATTTTTCACATCACCGTATTATAATTTTTATAGGTCCAATCATGAAAACTAACGATCGTTTTTCTGCAGCACCAGGTATCGATATTTGTAGCCATTGATGCAATAACTCGTAGATCCTCACCGTCCTTATAAAAACCGATCTCTTTTAATCGTTTTAATACTAATTGATCCGCCGTTTTAGAATAATTTGCTTTGCTGATTATCTCGAATTTATTTGTATCTACTTTAGTTATTGAGAAGATTGATTTAAAGTGGGGGAATAATGCTTTATATATGATTTTATCCATTTTTAGATCAGCTCGATCCCGAATTTTTTTCTGATATTATCGATTATTTTGCACATCTTAGAACGTAAAACATATTTTAGCGATATATTCGCCGATCGCATATAATCGATTTTAAGCGCATTAAATTCTATTTGTGCGCGGGCGATCGCGATCTCTTCCGATTTTTCATGAATTAATTCAGGAGTTTTTTTCGATTTTATCGCGATTTCTTCCGATCGTTTAATATTCTCTGAACTTAATTGCTTCATTAATTTCCATGCATAAAGCTTTATTGTATCAGTATAAGCCGTATTACTAATATGATCCTTTTTAATTAACATATGTGTATTAGCATTAAAGATCCATATCGAGATCCACGATCCTAATTGCTTAAACGTGCAATAGTATTCTATTACGCCGTTGTGCTTATACTTAATGCTTTCGACAAATCTTTCGGCTATAGCGCACTCAGGCGCTACATACTGCGGAACATAGAGATCCGCCCTGGTCCAGTTCTCATAATCTAATTTACTCATATCTATTCACTCATATTATATTGTTTGTTATACTACTAATGAATATATACGAGTATTTAACAACACTCATATTTACTACTTGTTCGTTCTCACCACACGTACTACTATTCATACTCGTATTAATAGTATTTGTACGTACTCATTATATAATCATACTACATAACTCATACTCTCATTATAACCATCATATATAAAGGACCCCTGCTATATATCAATCAAAATACAACCTGAATTTTCCAACTTCAATTCCTTTACAGAACCATAGATCCTTACCAGAGTGTCTCGTATATAGGATATGACGGGTAATAATTTAGGTAATCAATTTTTAAAAAAGTGGTAATTTAGGTAATCAATGGTAATATTTTGCATAATTTTGGATCCATATAAAAAGGGTAAGTTTAAATATGATTGAATACTCTTTTTAATATAAAAGCGGCTTTTAGAAAAGCCGCGTCAAAAGTGAGGTGATGGTTAAGTGGGAAAAAATGAAGGGATAAGCGAGAAGGATATGAATCAATTAGTAGAGAATAGAGAGAAATTTACTTTAGAGAATTACAAGAAAGCCGAGCCGACCCCGCCCTCTGATATTTGTAAAGACTGTTTATGACAATATCAATGTGGATTTAGAGAAGCTAAGGAATATTGTACTAAATTTAAGGCAATTCCAGAGGGTTTTATACAAATTGAAAAGGTGGTCTCCCGCCTCAAGGAACTTCTTACCTCTATACTCAATAAAAAATATAGTGTGGATTTTATGAAAACTGTTGATACACGAATGAAAGTGGGGGAGGGTAGTGCTGTAGATGTGGATGATATAAAATATTTATTTGAGGCGTTGCGGGACGAGCTGGGAGGGAAGGAGTAATGATCTATCTAAAAAATCGGAACCTTTAAATACTACGTAATATAATTATAATACAATGCGCCGTTGTTGATCCTTCGGGATCGGCAACCGAGCCATTAAAAAATCACCATTGTATTTCTAATTCTTAAAATTGCTGAATTGTCAGCACCCAACTCGAAAAAGTCATTTACAAATATCTTATCTTTTTTTGCCGGTGTAAATCGGCGCACCCTTTAAACCGCTAAGTTTAAATACTCGCAATCCAATATACATTCATGAATTTAGATAATAAAAATATTTTATTAACCGGTTGCGGTGGTCCCGCAGGGGTTAATTTTTTAAAAAGTGTTAAAGATATGCCGGAAACGGAACAAACCCGTTTCTATGGCTCAGATATTAAACTGGAACATCTTTACTTAGCAAAAACATATCTTTCGAAAAATGAGAATGGTGATATCGGCGGGTTCATCGTTCCACGAGCAGACGATCCAAATTATATTCCCGTTCTGAAAAATATTATAAAGGAATTTAAAATCGATTTCATCCATCCACAACCCGATTTTGAGGTAAAATACATTTCAAAACATCGGGATGAGTTAGGATGTAAAACCTTTTTACCGGCAAAAGACGTTGTGGCTATATGTCAGGATAAATTCATATCCGCTAAAATATGGGATAAAGCCGAGATTCCGTCCGTAAAACCGGTCGAAATAGAATTATGTCATCTTAACACCGATTTAGAATATGCCTTTCGTATATTCGGAAATCGTGGTTTCTGGTTAAGAGCAACCGAAGGAGCCGGCGGAAGAGGATCTACTTTTTGTCTTAATACATCCGTCGCGAAACATTGGATTATGTATTGGCAATCCCGCGGTGTAGAATGTGAATGGATGGCACAAGAATATTTGCCGGGACGTAATATTGCTTGGCAAGGGATATTTAAAGACGGCGATCTGATCGTGTCTCAATGTCGTGAGAGATTAGAATATATTTACGCATATTTAGCACCGAGCGGAATTACCGGCACACCAGCGATCGCATGTACGATCAAGGGCGAAGCTATTAATTTAATGGCGATGAAAGCGATATTAGCGATCGATAAAAAACCGAATGGCATTTATGCGATGGATATGAAAGGTAATCAGGAGGGTATTATCGTTCCGACCGAAATTAATCCTGGAAGATTTCATACGACCAGTTATTTTTATGCTCATGCTGCGAAGTCTTTTAATTTACCACGGGCTAATATGGTTATGACCTATTTAAAAGCCGCTTTTGATGATCCGATTGACGATGGTGAGAAATTCGATATTCTACCCGCAGATCTACTCTGGTTAAGGCATATTGATTGCCCAACTGTATTAGTAAAAGGAGTTGATTTATATGGCAAAGAAAACTAAAGAGAATGCGATAAATGAGGTAAAAGGACCGTATATTTGTCCGGGATGTCATACTAAATATGCTATGATGCCCCCATGCCCATTGTGTCATAGACCAATGGAAGTGGGCATTTATCCCGATCAAATGACGGAAATTAATGAGTTTTTAAAGAAAAACCCGTTAAATAAAGTAGAATTGTATTTATTTGGAGATCTATTGTGTTATACTTTTGTACCCTATGAAAAACCAAAAGGAAATGCTAAGGATATATAAACGTGAATGTTGTCGATGTGATTGCGTGTATAATGTCGATGATATATGCTTTTTGCCGCAACCATGCCCGTTAGTCGATTATTTTCAAAAAGCGATCGATAAAGCGGTAAATGATTCCATTAAACAAATTCTAATCAAAATCTTTAAATAATTTTTTTATTACCTTAATATTATGAAAGAAAATGACGCAAAGTTCTGGAAAGATGGTAATGAGCGAAAGGAAGCATCCAGAATACGAGATATTCATCCAGATTGGACAAATAAAGAAATTAAAGACTTTATGTATGAACAACAACATAAAGAATTACAAGAAAAATTCGAGAAATTAAAAGGTGTTCATAATAAAAACAAAGCCGCCCCTCCTATTTCCTTACGTGAATTAATTGATAATAGTAGCGCCCCGACGGGATATGTATCGCCGCTAACGGATATTCAATGGATAAATCATTATCTAAATATTGATTTATTACTTGGATTAGCGTTATATTTTGTTCAAGAAGAAATATCTAATCATTTTGATCAATTTTTATGGGCGGCGGCGGATGTATGGCGGGGTGTTGGTAAAACAGTATTATCATTCGGAAAGTTAATTCGTAGGATTTGCGATAATCCAAATCTAAAATTAGGTTTGATCTGTGAGGATCAGCCGAAAGCAAAAGCACGTTTAGGTGTTATTAAAGTTATATTACAGACCAATCGAAAAATCATTGCCGATTATGGATATTTACCACACGATCGGAAATGGCAAGGTTCGAAAGGAAAATGGAGTTCCTTTAAGATACAACTAAAACGGGATATTATTGCTCAAGAACCGACGATTATGGCATTATCTCAAGATTCCTCGGAGTTATTGGGATACCATTTGGACGGGGTATTATTAGACGATCCCTGGTCTGAAAAATTACAACGTCAAAAAGGTTCGAAAGAAAAATGGTTATCATGGTTTCAAGGCACGTTGCTCGGCTGTATTGAAGCGGGGGCGTTTGTCTGGATGTTATTTACCCGAAAAGGTGTCGATGATTTATATGACGATCTTATCTACAAACAAGGATTGTTTAGACCTTTTAAAAAACCGGCAATTCAAAAATATCCAAGTAGATATGAATATGTATTTGACGAAGCAGGATTTCCGGTAATGCATACTACACCAATATTACCATTTTATCCACGAGGTTATGGGGTTCCGAAAGTCAAAATAGCAACTCAAGATGGGATTATTAGCGATGCCTGTAATGGACGTTTTTCTATGGAATATTTACTCGGAAAGCGAAAACAAGCGGGCACACTTAAATTTGAGCAAGAGTTTCAATGTAATCCTATGCCACAAGAAGGATCTCTGCTCGATTGGAACGGATTACAGTTCTATAACGATCCGTCGTCTCGATTGGAAAATGCGTATGAATATCCTAAATTTGATTCAATGAGTTATATCGGATTTATGGATCAAGCATATGGATTAACCGATCGGGCGGATTATAGTGTGATCGCTATTTTAGGATATCAACAGAATCGTATATATCTTGAATGGTTATATAGAGGTCGATGGCGATTAGCCGATAAAATCTCGAATATACGACAAGCATTTACCAAATATCCGCGATTGACAAAGCTCGGAATCGAATCTGGATTGACGCAAACTCTTGAAGCAAAAAGAATTATTGATATGTGTCCAGAATTGCCGCTCGTTCCTGTCGAACAACGAGGAGCCGGCAGAAATTATAATTTATCGGTTGGTTCTAATCGATTATATGATCCGAAGATTTTACGTATTCATGATCAATGGTCGCCGGTGCTTATCAAACGTAATTTTTATATAAATCGAAAAATGCCTTATTTCGATGAATTCGAGAAGGAATTTCGATTTTTGGGCAATGCCGCTCATGACGATATTATGGATACAATTGGGAGCGGGCTTGAAATGTTAACTGGTTCGATGGGTTTTAAATATGTAATGTCGGGCGGCGGGAGTTCCGGTCCAGTATTCTACCAATCATTTTAAATAATTGAAAAAATATAATATAATTAGCCGCTTTTTTGTTTTTTTCTTTTTTGCCTCCAAAAATTTATAGCGGTTGTTTATGTGAGTAGACGACCGCTATAAAAAACCAAATCTTTATATAGTATTGAATCTTATTTATCTTAATTAAAAATTATTAATGAGGTGTTATTATTAATGGGAAAAGCTGATGAATGGGCATTAAAAAAAGAGGATCTAAAAAAGGTCCAGATTAATTGTAATGATGAAACGTGGGACCGATTCAATAAAGCCAAACAAATATGGGCTGGAAAAAAAGAACAAATCGGAAACCCGACTCGAAATATGGATTTCCTAAATCATTTATTAGACCTAAATGAAAGGAGTTGATCGATATAACCTTACCTGTATTATGGATTGATTCTCAAGAAAAATCGGGTGTTATTGATCGGATTGATGAATTACCAGAATTCTTTCCGAGATTCGAAATAAAGGATCTGGTCGTTTATGATGACGTTGAAGATGAATGGATAAAATGTGGCGATTATTCTAACGAATATCAATCGTTTATTGTCGAACATAAAATCATTTGGAGTCAAAGAAAAAAGGAAGAAGGCGATTTTCATTCTTCGTTAATACAAAAACGATTACAAGATCAATGCGCTAAAATGCATCTTTATTGCGAAAATAATAAAACTTTAATGATTGAAGGATATCTGGTTAATTATGCCGTATCACACCCGACTACGAGAAATTTAGCATATTCATATGTCGGTAAATTAGCAAATATGAATATCGGTTTTACCGAATGTTATGATGAGGATGAATTCTTAGAGAAATTATATTGGATAAATAAAGAAAGCGGCAAAGAAGCAATGGCACGTACGGATGTGAAAAACGAGGGACGATTTATTATTTCGCAATTAGTTAGTCTTAGTAAAGTGAAGAATATTGGTCCAATTAGAGCGAAATCATTATTTAGAGAGCTTGGTAATATCGAAGGGATTATTATCTGGATGAATAATAACTTTACGCCAAATATAAAAGGGTTCGGACCAATGTCGCAACAAGCGTTATGGGATTGGCGATATGATGAGGTAATTATAAATAACGAGGGGGATGCGATATTAAAATCATCACAATAAATTTGCCGGAAAAATATCTCGCTGCGATCCAAATCCTTAACGATTTGGGAGTTTATCCTTCAAGAAGTGAAGCCATCAGGATCGCTTTGCGAGATTTTCTTTCCAATGAACTCAAGATGTATGAAGATTTAGAGAGCGACAATTTTAAGATGTTGGTTAGAAGCAATTCTAACCGGAGGAAATAAAGATGAGTATTGAGAAAATAATTGATGATGTTAAAACTGATCCTTATATAGTTAGAGGAGATCGTTTCACAATATTATTATTAGCGGAGATCGCTAAGGAATTAAGAGGACTTAGAATTTACTTAGAAGAAAATATAATTGCTGTGAAGGTGGAAAAATAAAAATGAAAATCTGCACAATTAATGTTCCAGAGTCATATATCGAAGCAATTAACAAATTAATCGGAGCAGATAATGGATTATATCCGTCCAGATCCGAATTAATACGTGTGGCCGTCAGGGAATTTTTGCTAAAAGAATTAAGAATGGCAAAAAATATGGCAAAATATAATGAACCCGTATTCGAGGAAGTATTCGATGATAAAAACTTTGTCCGTGTGCCGGTCGAAGTGCAGAACGGTAAAGGTGAATCTGTTAAAGAATATAAAACTTTTAAGATAATCCAGAGGTTAGATTAATGAAACCCGTAAATAGAGATGATGGTAAAAGAGTTAAATTGCCGAAAAATCAACATAAATCAAAAAAGAGTATTTCTAAGAAAAAAATGAAAAAAATAATACGTCAGAGGAAAGCAGATAGATGGCAAATAATAAAAAACAATTAAGGCTTGATGGGAGTACATTAGGCGGAATAATAACCACAAACGGTAAAAATGTGAGAATTGAACGACAATGCGATGTTTGTGGGTATGTCCGTAAATTAGGCAAATGCCCTGAATGCGGTAGAATGAGATGTAATAGATGCCGGAGTGGTTGCTGTTGAAAGATAAATATTTTATATAAAAAGAAACGGGGGTGATAAGATAAATGTGTAATATGGGCGGTGCTTGTAATAATATGGACGAACAAGAAAATGAGGAAATAGAAGATCTGGCTAAAGCTTTACATGAAGCCGGACGTGAAGCCGTTCTTAAACGAAAAACAGTTACAGCTTCAGATTTGAAAATAAAAACACCAAATAAATTTATAGAATGGGGCGATCTTTCAGCAGACGCAAAAGAAGGTCGTAGAATACAAGCCAGATACTTATTAAATAAATATCAAATAATACTTAAATAATTTTAATTTATAATTGCTTTTTTTTCTCTTTTACTTAAGGTTTAAATATTTTGGAATGCCTTTAAATATTAATGAAAATTCTACTTTTAAGCAATTTTGGAGCATTATTTCCAGCAGAGTATATCTATAAATATCTCGTTAAAGCGGGACATCAAGTCGTATCCGTCGGCAGAATCTTTAAGACAGATATGCCGGAATTTAAACATTCCATCGAACGATTAGGATCTACACATATGCCGCTTTTCTGGCGTGAAGAAACCAATAGGAATGGTATGCCGGTCTGGACGGTCGATTTATCAACTATTTTCGCTATGCTCGGTGATGATTGGGATGTGATCTTAGAATGCGAGTGTTTTAATCTGCACGTGAGCGATGATTATGATCTCATCGATAAGATTTTTGATATACCGTATTTCCTCTATAAGACGCAATATTTAGAGGATTATATGCCAGGGCATGTCACACATATATTTTACGCCGCCGATTTAATTAAAGACAAATTATTAAATACTAAATCACCTATGAGCGATTGGAATTATGAATACCATGACAATATATCCAGAGAATATACTATGACGTATTTGCCTTTAACGGTCGATCCCGAAATTGTGGTATCGAAGAATAAAAAAGCGAATCAATATGCGTTTTTTGCGGGTAATTATCCCGAAGGGGATTTCTTGCCAGAGTTTAAAGACGTATATAAAATGCGGGGTGATGTAATCGACCATTTAGAAATGAATCTGAATGGTAAATTTATTTGTTTTAAACGACGTGCATTTGATTATATGGAATATATTCGTCGTGCGTCAGAATCTCTGATTATGATTAATGCCGGAATAGGAGGTTTGAATATCCGTGATTTTGAAGCGATTGCGCTTGGCAAAGCATTGATCACATGGGATAATCCCGAATACGCTAAAAATCATTTAGTTTCGGGGAAAGATTATATTCATTATACTACAATTCAAGAAGCGTTAATTGCCGCACAACATTTATTAGATCATCCCGAAGAAGCGGAAATTATAGGTCGAAATGCTAAAAAGATATTTGATATGTATCATCATCCAGAGAATCGAATTAAAGTTATTATCGAGGCAATAAAAAATGCCAAGTAAAAAAGATCAAATTATTTTATTAAAAGCTGAACTTAGAGAGACAAAAGGTAAGATCGAAGAAATATTTGAAATGGTTGAGGATCATAAACCAGATCCTCGTGAAAGTCTATTTGATCCTGATAAAGCATTTGCGCTTATTGTTCAAGAGACAAATTTAAAAAATACTAAAATGATTAGGGAATCTAACGTGATGATGGAAGGTCCATTAGATCATAGTGCGGGCGGATCTGCTTCTGAACGGTTCATGCAATTATATATCAATCCCTTTAAACTTGCTATATTATCCAGATTTACCGCTCTTGGTAGTAGAATTATCTGGGAAATGAACGATGATTCATGGAGCAATGGATTAGGTGTCAGTCTTATTGGCGAAACAATGGAGGATAAAGAAAAATTTGTTAATAATCAAATAAAGCAACATTACAGAACGCTTGATTATATAAATGTCTGGAAAATGGGTTCGTCATTCATGGACGAACAAGGAGATTCAATAATCTGGAATTTCTATGAAGGGGATATTGCGTATAGTGTCGAGAACCCTGAAACGCATGTTATTGTAAAAGACTTCTCATTTATGAGAGATCCTGTAGATTTCAAGCAAAACCGACGTGTTGTTAAGAAAATGGCTTTTTCCCGTCAAGAATACGCGATTTTAGAAGACGACGGTCAAGGCAATCCTACAATATTTCAAGTTAATATTTATTTAGGGGTGATGGCGGGAATGCAAGCGGTTGATGTTCATCGCAGCCGAATTATTTGGTTATGTAATGGCAAACCGAATAATGATTTTACGGGTAAGTCTGTTCTTGTTCCGATTTACAATGAACTTGTTATCGGAACGATGATTTTGAAAGCGACTGGTGAAATTGCGTTCCGTTGGAGTTATGGACGTCCCGTTATTTTAACAAAAGGATTAAATGAAACAACATTTAGTCAATTTAAACAATTAATCGGTAATCCTACGCGGGAAGCATGGCATATATTACCATCCGAATGGATTGAATCATTCACAATGCTTTCTAATGAAGTCGGTAATTTAAATTTACCAGCATTAGGAGATTGGGTACTAAAGAATGCGGGTATATCAACCGGAATACCAAAACCAATTTTAGAAGGCGATGTGCATGGAGTTGTTCAAGGTGGTAAAGTTAATGAACGTAGTTTATTCGCGTTATTTGATAAAAAACATACGATTTTAGAGCCGTTTATATTAGAAGATTGGAGTAAAGATCCGTTTTTAAGGAATTTAATGCATCCTTATGATTTTGATTTCGATTGGGGCTTACGTTTTTCTATGAGTGCAGAAGAGCAAGTTAATTTCGATGTGAAAGATGTTGGAAATGACGTCACCCGATTGAATTATATGACGCATAATGAAGTTAGACATTTAAAAGGATATAAATCATTGGAAGCGGTCGCTCTTGAAAAAGGCGTATCCGATCCATTAATTCTGGAATATTTAAAGAAAATTGGTAATTCATTATCAACAATTACGGTAATTGATTTTGAGGCAATGAAGGAAGGTATTAAACTGAAAAGATCGCAAGGCGGGGGTGGTGCAGAAATGAAAACTACGATTGGGAATGACGGTGGTGGAAAAGGCGAAGGTGTTGGACATGGCGAAGGAAAACCATCTCAGATACATAAACCAGAAACAAAACGCTCAGTTAAGAGTAAAGCATTATCACGCTCACAAGCAGTTAAGAACGCAAAAGATTCTATAAGTAAAATTATAACTGATCTAACTGATCGTTCAGATTCTAAATCTATTGTAGAAACTGCTAAGGAATTAGAAATGGGTAAGGATAAATTATATAAAATGAGAGACGAGTGGAAAAATGACGACAGAGATTAATCATATGGCAATAATTACCGAAGGAGAATCAAGATGTCCGATTAATAAATGTGGTATTGAAGTCAATTATTTAGAATTAATTATTAAACAATTACAATATAGACTTCAATCATTTGAATTTGAAAGTAAATATGAAAATGTTATTAAAACCCGTTTATTGCGGGAAATTAATGACAGTTTAAGTAATTTATCAAATTATTATAAAAATAAAGAAAATGAGTGGTATCAAAATGGTTAACGAGTTTGTATATGAATCTGCTACGCTCATGGAAAAAGGAACAAAAAGCGGCAGATATGTGATACGTGTGCCAGTTGTTTGGGCGGCAGAGATTATAAAAGATTATCCCGAACATGATAGTAAAATGTTTATGCCATATGCGGAAATTGAGAAAATCGCAAGCACGCATAAAGAATTTACCATTACTGAAAATCATGTTCAAATGACTGATAAAGCGGGAAATATATTACCGATTCCAAAAGAATTAAATATCGGTGCTATACGTCAGATAATTGCTGATCCTAAATGTGCATGTGGTCGCGGAATGGCATTTATTAATAAAAATAAAATTAGTGAATTCGTTGCCAATATGCTTTTACGTGGTGGTGTTATTGGTATTTCTGGAGGAGGTTTTGCCGGTAATATCGGTCCTGGCGGACATCATAAAGGAGAAAATTACGCAATGGCTCAATTAGATGTAAAAATGCATCATATGGCATTAGTCACTCATGGTATTCCGCGTTGCCCGACGAATGTTTGCGGTTTCAATCTCGAAGCCTTTATAGATGTTAAATCTGGCGGTTTAAATGCATGTGCATCCCATAAGATTCCTATTTTTAAGAGCGAACATCCCGACTGGACTCAAGCCCATGTAGTCGCTGCTGCAATGGGATATTGCCGGTCGAGTTTAGGAATCAAATCATCATTTATATTCGAAAATGATTCGATCGCCCCAGATGCGTTTATGGAGTTTTATGAATATCTTATATTCGAAAATATAATTGAACGAGAAGATTGCGTCCATGATTTTTACATTGAATTCCAAAATGAATGGCTTGCTTCGGAATCAGTGGGAATTATAAAGGGCGAAGATCAATCTTCTATTATTAATCAAAATTTATTAAAAATAGCTGAAAATAAAATGGCTGATGAAATATTATTAAAAAAAATCGAAGAATTAGAAGCTAAAAACAAAGAGCTTCAAGACGCTCAGTTAAAAGGTGCAGCCGGTACGATTGAACAATTACGGGAATCCAATGCTAAGGTTTTAAAAGAGAATGCTGATTTAAAAGTCTCTCTTATAGAATCTAATAAGATCGTAAAGGAAATCCGTGATCGAAAAGGTGTATTGATGTATAAAGCTTTAATCGAAGCTGTAAAATCTGATGGTACACCTATATATCAACCTCAAGAACTTGCTCAATTATCTTACGAGAAACTTGAGGAAACATTCAATACCGCAAAACGCTTTTTACAATTACCTGAGTTGGATAATTCTGCACTATTAGTACAACCCCAATTTCAACCAGTCCCCTTTATGAATCAAGCTCCTATTCCTTTTTATCCTAATAATCAAGGATACTCTATACCGTTGTATGCTCCACAAGTTCCCACCGGATCGAATACTCAACCTCAAATGTATGACGCCGCAGGGAATATTATGAAAGATTCAAACGCATTACAACAAAGTAGAGTGATTCAGCAACCTATCCCGGTTCCCGGTTCGGTTCCTTCTCCCGATGAATTATTCGATGAGAAGAATCCCCGCTGGAAATCAGACGATCCAAATGAGGATAAAAATTATAACCATCCAGGAGGGATAATCTAAAATGTCCGCAATTAGCGATAGATTAGACTATCCTTTAGCACCTAATTTCGATAATCAAGTATGTGTGGGTGGAAATGATGATACCGTACCACGTGTTAATGGGGATACGGATTATGATTTATATGAAGGGATGTGTGTTACCGGTTCTGGACAAATAAAAGGTGAAGTTGTAAGATGTGATGGTTCCGTCATAACAAATTTACCGTTTGGTATTGTCCGCAGACCTGATGGTTGGGGCGCAATTGTGAATGAACCACTTGCTAATGATGATCCTGTTAATGTTTTTCCAATTGGCGGGAAAGCAAAGGTAATGGTTCCGATTGCGATTGCTGCTGGTCCAGTTCCTATCGATGACGGGGATATTATCATATGTGAAAATAGTGGTACATATCCGGGTTATGGTATGAAAATGACCGCTGCTCTTATTACCGGTGCTACAAATTATCCGAAGTTGATCCAAAAGATTGGAATTGCTCAATTCCCCGACGATATGACCGACGGGGCTACAAAAGTAAGATGGATGAAGGTGTTAATCTAAATGTCTGGTATAGCTGATGGATATCAAGCTTATATGAATAGTTTGATACAAAAAAATGGTACGCCGGGATTTGGCGGACTTGCCGCTTCTGGAATTAATAATATAGGACAATACCCAGTTACACCCGGTATAGCTTATAAAGAAGGTGCAATGGTTGATTTTTACGGAAAACCAGCAATAGTAGATTTTTACGGTCGTCCAATGAATTCTGCTCCCGCACAAGGTTTCGCTTATGGTGCTGGTCATATACCTCAATCTAAAACGTTTATTGATGGCTCTGGAAGGATTGTCGATCAATCTGGACGTCCGCTTAACCAATTTGCGAATTATGACTATTATGGCTCGTTAGATCCCTTTAATTTCCGAGATACACAATATTCAGTCCATCCACGTGAAGTCGAGAAGATCGACCGTATGGTGGCACGAGTATTGCGTGCGGAACCCGTCGCTCAAAAATTATTCAGAACGATTTTCACGGGTAAAGGTAAGAGAGTATATAAACATCACTTAAATGTCGATCCTATGGATCCGATTTTGGGTGATGATTTTAATGCTTTTGAACCTGCGCATGAGGAATTCAAAGAGTTCGAAGAGAAAATGACTGCCGTTTGGAAAGATTATTCTTTAGGGATGGTCACTATGGACGCATCCCGTTTTGGCGGGTATTTAGAATCTAATATTCTCGAACGAACCATTATGGAATTCACCGCAATGGTCAGAGATTTCCGAGAACGTATTTATTGGCGTGGAAGAGATATTAGAACCAATAATAGGAATAACCAAGCCGCTCCGGCGGGATATACTGGTATAGCAAATTCCACAAAGCTTTTGACGGTTCCAGTCACTGCGACCACAATTGCCGCAGATTTAACGACTGCGGGTGATTTCGCAAAAGCGATAGTTCAATTGGCTGCGCCGTTAATTCAAGCGTATTATCCCACTCCATTTGCAGTAGCTACAACTCCGGGAGTTATTCTGCAAGGTATAAAGAATCGTAATGCGTTTTCAGACAAGACCGATTTAAAAAATGTGAATGAACTCGGTAAAGAACAATTTGGGATTGATATTGTCGATACCATCGTTCATACTCCTCATTTGCTTAAGGTCGCTGAGACCAATAACAATGCGATTATTATGGTTATTGCCAGAAAAGATCAAGCCGGACTCGCAAACGTAGTTTTACCAGAATCGTATCCCGCTTGGCATAGACCGTTGAATTTAGGAACGCAAATCGGTATGGCTGGGAAGATCGGTTGGATGGGCGGGGGATTTATTAAACGTCAAGATTCCGCCGTAATTTCGGATGCTTTAACTCTGGACGTGTATTAAACCACTAAAATCACTAAGTTTATATATTTTTTTCTCTTCTTTTTATTTATTATGGTTGATATTTATGTTGTTTTAGCAGATTTAGATCGCACTTATACGACCAAAACAAACCCGACTTTAGTGCAAGTAATTAAATATGTATTAGAAGCTAATATTCTTTTAACCGATTGGTTAACCAGTGCAAGTGCAACTGTTCTGGCGGGTTCTGCGAAAGATGTCGGGATTGAAATCGTAGAAAATAAGATTCATAACCGTAAAGTAAAAGATCATATCGAAGGGTATCAATATTATAAGCCTAATGGTCTTACAATGGATATGAAAGATACATTATTAGCGGCTAAACCGTGGTCTGCAAGTTTCTCGTTTATTCCTGGCGGATCATAATGAGGTGGTTATAATACCACGAAAATCTAAGTCTTTACGGGGTACTATTCCCGGTGCGAAAGATCGACGTTTTGGACGTACTCCTCAGATTGGTTTCGGTTCTCGGACACGAGAAGCGACGGTGACAGTTAATCCCGCTCGAAAAAGGGAATTTCCTAAATTATATGAACGCGCAATTGCAGCAAAAAAAAAGCGATTTGTCGTTCCATCAGATAAATTCACATATTTACCAACAACCACACCTAAACGACAATTAGGCGTTCCGACGTCTATGGGAGATAATATAATTGTATGGATGGAATTCAAACCGTCAGGAAACGAAAAAAAATTAATCGATCAATATTTCGGGAATGTCATTGCGGGATTAGGATTTCGTTCCCGTCGTCGTAAGACCACATCTAATTTACAACACGTTCAGATGGATATTAAGTATGTCGCAAAGGCTTTTTTTGTTCGACTTCGAGAACAGATTCGATTAAAAATTAATGAAGTCGTGCCGGAATTTACGGGAGAACTCCGAAAAGGGATGATTTCATCATTATCAAGAAGTATTAGTAGTTTAATAAGAATGCCGTATATGTTTAAATTAAACACATTAAATCGTTTTGGTAATCCTATTTATTATGCGAATCCCGTAAATAACATGCCGACCGAATGGCTTGCTCATCCTCCGAATGAACCATTAATGCGCATGCATCACGGCGTCCCGAAACATTTATTCGATCCCGATGCTGAAACTCATTGGTATGAGAAAGTTTTAGATTTTGCTCGTGATTTGGCTCAGAATACGATTGGATCAATACGTCGGGATATTATTCGATTATATGGCATATCTCAGCTTACAGATATAGTTTATAATAATTTGTTGATAAATACAAAGTTTAAATAATTGGTCTGGTATTTATTATTTATATTATGGCAATTAGATCAGATCCTATAAATATAATATCTCCAGTCGCAGCGATTGCAGTGGGTATTCCTATAACTGCGAATCCCAGTCCAGAAGAAGGAACACTTTATTTTGATATCGCAACTGGTAAATTGTATATTTATAATGGTACAGATTGGAAATTTGTTCAATTAGGCTCTTAAGAGGAATAAAATATGGTAGAAATAATCTCAGTTTTTCGGAATTTTTGGGGCACGCCCGTAGCGGGGTTAACACCCGTAATTAATATTTATGAAGTTTCTAATGCCGCTCCCACGACATTAGTGGTCACCGCAGCAAATATGACCGAGGTCGGAGGAGGAACGTATGTTTATAAATTTACCACCAGAGATACATTAAAGCGTTATTTCGCTACGATTGACGGTGGTGCTGGTTTCTGGCTCGATTGGCTCCGATATCATTTCGTTGATGTAAGTTATAATAAAAACGTGTAATTATGGTCGCTCAAGATATTGTTTCTTATTTTATAGATAATTGGGATCCCGCAAACACAAGCGGCAATACTCCAATTATAGGATATGATATCGACAATGATGATACCGAAGACGGCGATGCTTACGTTATCGGAAATTATAACGATGGTGTTTTTTTTAAAAATATAACCGATGATGCCGATGAGATCGGGTTAGGACGCACACATCAAGATGAAGATTCCGAGGATATTTATGAATGCACGATTGTTAATACGTCAAAGCCGTTATGTAAAGAATATTTGGATGAAATACGTCGAATCTGTTTATTGATATTAAATGACGATGAGCATAGTTGGTTAGACTGGTTAAAGGGCGGCAGATGGAGTGGTCCTAAACATCGTAAAGTTTTCATGCTGAATGTGTTATTTTCAAAAGCGGGTATTCCATTTTAAACCTAATGTTTAAATATTCTACGATGCTATTTTCTATTAATTAAAAAATTAATTTTATAGAAAATTATGCCAATTTTAAGTAGAAAAAATTGTAATTTTGCGTTTCAAAGGGAAGCCACCGGCAACCGCCGAGGCGATCCGACTACTCTTTCTGAAGACGATTTAATTCCCTTCGAAGTATTCGAAGAGATCGACTTACCTGAAACATTTGAGGAATTTACCGAGTATTGGCGTGTAAATGCCGGTCGGAATGTGTCCGACATGATCGGGGAATCAATCCCGGTTGTGGATGGTTCTATTAATTTCGAGTTAATATCCGGTATTCCATTTAAGTACGCATTAGGAAAATGCGTTACTACGGTTGGAAAATTAGAAACAACAACTATTACCACAATTGCCGATATCGCGGGTTCGCTGAATAATACATATTTTACTTTTACCGTAGTCGATTCTAATACTGACGATGTAAAATATTATTGTTGGTTTAATGTAAATGCTGCTGGAGTTGATCCCGCACCAGCGGGATGGACATACGGATTAGAAGTTGCTCTTGCGACAGGTGCTACCGCTAATGACGTTGCGGCGGCTGCTCAACTTATAATTAATGCTGTCGTTTCTATGACTGCAACTAATCCGGGTGCGCCTTCCGATCAGTTAGTTTTAACTAACGATGAATTAGGATTGGTCACTGCGACCACAGATACGGGAGCAACAGGTTTCGGTTTTGTGCGTACTCTCGCGGGAGTGGATAATTTACATACTATTACTGAGGACGACGATACCGATTTACCATCCTTAGCGTTATATTATCAGCAATTATATTCCGCTGCTGCGGATGCATTGATGAATCTGATCGGTGTCCATTGTAATGAATTAACGCTTGCTATTAAAAAAGACGCTCATATAAAAGGGACGTTTGCGTGTAAGGTTCCTAAGTCAATTATATCCGATTATAATGGTGGGGCAGCAATAACCACATTAGGGACGAATACCGTCGGTGGTGGTGCGCCGGTCGCTTGGTCTGCATTTAAATACCCGAATAAAATATTCGAATGGGCACATTTAAAAGGTAATTGGACGTTAATCTTAGACGCCGGTGATTATATCGGTAGCGGTGCGGTTGATGCTTCTGGATGGGGTACAGAATCGGCAGAATTAAAAATCACGAATGATCTTGATTTATTGCCGGTAATGGGCGATCCTAATAATGATGCCCCTAACGCCGGGAAAAGAGAACATGAAATCGTGATATTTTTCTTTCCTGAAACAGATGTCGGTCGATTATTACGTAAAATACATCCAGAGAATTATTCATGCACGCTTGTTGCCAAGATCGCACGTGGTACAAGGGATTATGTTCAATTAACATATAGTAATTTATATGTTAAAAATTATCCTAATAAAATCCCGTCTATTGACGATAAATCGGTCGGACTGGAAATGACGCTTCGGAATAATGTGGGCGGAACGCTTGCGATTGCGGTAAAAGATAAGAAAGGAAAAATCTTCTATGAGGTGTATTAAATGGTCAAAAATTTAGATATTACACTTAAAGATGAGAACGGTGTGGATGTTCGTGTTCAAGTACGTGATTTTCTCAGCTCAGAAGATTATTTCAAGTTTCTAACTTTACAACCGATTCATAAAGCTTCAGAAGTCGATAAAAACGATCCCGATTTAAAAGTATATATTGATTCTCAACGGATGCAATATCATTTAATTTTAGCGATGGTTATTAATCCTAAATTGGATGAATCTAAACTCCGAAAAATGGATTGGCGTGTTCAAGGAGAGGTATTTACTGCCGTTAATGCATTCTGTTTTCCGCAAGATGAAATTAAGGAAGGAGAACCGGAACCGTTAGACCATTTTCAAAGTGCCGGCGTGCTGCAAGACGAGCCTTAGCCGGCGTAGTGGATGAAGACTTTCGAGATCTGTTGTTTTATTATAATACAATACAAGCAATCCGATGCACTTACGAGGAAGCGAAACAGATGCCTATAAATGAAGCGCAATTTTACGTTATTTTAGACCAAGAAATTAAATTAAAAAAAGCGAGAGATTTAAAATCATAATGTCGCAACAAAGACGATCAGGGTTAAATGAACAAATGGCAACTGCGTTAGTCGCAGAGAATTACCAAAGAGGTAAATCTGTTCGTTTAACATCTCAAGAATCGAAAGTATTAGCGGAATTAAATCGTAATCGAATACGAGCTTTTGCCGTAATGACACGTTCTCGTGGTGTCATGCTCGGTTTTTCCAGTCATTTAGGGGTTTTTAATACCCTTATAAATTCTTTTGCTAAAGGGCTTTTTACCGTTAAAAACAAAATTGTAGATAGTGTAAAAGGTATTAGAGATAGTTTTAAAAGAATTGAACCTAAGAAACTCACGATTAGAGCAAAAGGGATGTTAGAATCACGACTTCAACAACCATCTCCATCTGCACGATTTGCCGCAAAATATCCATTACTTACCGGATTAAGAACGCCGGGATTATCTGAAGCAATGCAAGAACAATTTAGACAACAAAGATTAGCGCCATTTAAAGGTTTAAGACCAATGCAAGAAGAACGAGGGGCTCAATTACTTTCAGGAATGAAAGAGCAACAATTACAAATGATGCTCTTTGGTAAATCTGTATCAGATACACCATTCACAAAAATTCCCACTAAAGCATTCCCGGCAGATATGATGAGAGGAATGGAAGAAACAAGGGCATATATAGCATCTCAAGTACCTCCTAAAACATCATCCGCGCAATTTGGTGAAGCTTTAAAAGGAACAGGACGTATTGGTGTTCCCCCAACGCCGTTTGCTACAACAACCGCAATGGGTCCGCCGCCGAAAGAAACGTCTAAATTTTTCAATGACTTCAATAAATCGGAAAAAGCGTCAAAATCAATGGGTAAAAATGTCATGAAACCTTTGCTTGGAATGCTCGCTCAAGGAGCATTAAGTATTGTTAGTATGGGTGCAATGATGGTTTTTACTCAACTCTTAAACGGTATAATGACGGTATTCCAGCCCGTAATTCAAATTATTAATATGTTTATTACACAAGTCGCGATGGGTTTTATGCCTCTTATTCAAGCTTTAATTACAGAATTTACAAAACCCGAATTTCTTGAATCTGTTGCCGATATTGCAGAATCCGTTCGTATTGCCGCTATTGAAATGGTCGAAAGCGGATTTGTGGAAGAAATAGCAAAATTATTATTAGAAATATTAAAGGGATTACCAGATTTTACGGATTTTGTAGTTGAGGTTACAAAATTAGCCGTAGAATTAATTCCTTTAGTACCATTGATGACAGATTTAGTAACTGCTCTTAAAGATCTTTTTGCAATAGTTTCTGATATTGTTGGAGCTATTCCTGAAGGTCTTGGTGCTGTCGGTAGTTCAGGAGATATTGGTAATTTTTTTGCTGACTTAGGTGTTAGTATTCTTAGTATGTTTGGATTAGGCGGACTTATAGGCGCGGCAAGCGGAGCGGTAGTCGAACCGCCCGGCGGTCTGTTCAATGTCGGTGAAGGCGGTCAAACTGAACTTATAACGCCCGTACCAATGTTAAGACAGATAATTCGAGAAGAAACGGGCGGAAATGCCGGCGGCAGAGGCGGACAAACTATTACGATAAATTTAACGTTAAACGGTATTGCTCCCGGTTCGGACTTGAACGAATTATCTCAAATAATCGCGCGCAAGATCGGTTTTGCGTTGCAATAAGGTGATATCATGGCGGTATGGACTGATTATTGCGGGATCTTCGAGAATAAAGGGGCATGGTTAGCGGCAAATAACCCCGATAATTTGGATTTGGCAAGTTATACCGCTCACGGCGATGATTATATTTTATTAAACGTATTATCGTTTGACGCTGCGGATAATGCCGATTTAGGAAAAATTAATACTTATAATCGAAATACCGGTTTTTTCGGGATGAATTCGGTCGATGCTGTTTGGAATATAAATGCATGGGTACGAAACGACGGGGCAAAACTCGCTCTCGAAAAATACAATGAAATTAAAATATTCTTTGATAAGCATAATAAACTAAGCGATCCCGCAACATATCTCGTTTATCGGGAGAAATTAGGTGCCACATGGAAATATAACCTTTTTATAGATAATGCCGGCAATCGAGATCGGAAGTACGGGAAGGGGAAAGGCGGACCGGTAAAAATGAAAAAAACCAAGCATGGTTTAATTGACGTTATATTACAGTTTAATGAAGGGTGGTTATAATACAAAGGTTTATATATTATTCAATCATATGTATTAGTCATGATAAAAATAGAAAAAAAGCATGGTTTTTTGGTATTTTTAATAGGATTATTCGTTTTTTCGAGTTTTATATTTTGGGACGTTCCGACGAGGACGGTCGATCCCGAAGAGTATATAGATATAGAAACGCCGGAGGGTAATGAAACAATGTTATTTGATTATAATATAGTTGGAAATATATTTGGGGGTAAGAAACCATTTAGTACGTATTTAATTATTCAAACTAATTTAGATTATCTTATATTTATAAGTGCTGTGGATCAGACAAAATTATATTGCACAAAAGATAAAGGAGCAACTTTAACGACAGATGGAGACTTTGATAATGTAAATTATTATATTGCTCGAACTCAAAAAATTCAAGCAATGTATTATGACATTATAAATGAATATATTTATTTTATGGATTGTGATAATAACGGTGTTTCCACAACAATAGATTGTTGGTATTTAGATTTATCTAATTTAACAATACATGAATTAGGTGTGCATACTAATACTGGAGATGATTTATACGCATTAGATATCTTTTATTCTGAGGGTAATATGCATGGACTTTATTGCAGAACACCAACTAATTTATATGTGGTTGATTTAGATACTGCTCCCTTAGCTGATGTTGGACCGACATTAATAACTAATAATATAAAATATTGTAAAGTAATTGTAATAAGTAATACTGCATATATAGCACAAGAAACAAGTGCAGTTAATGGATATTTACGTTTCGTGAGATGGACAAGAGGTGCAGGATCAGTGACTTCTGGATGTGGATATATTAATGCACGTATTCCTACAAATGTTCAATTTTTAGGAACGAATTATGATGATTTTGATAAAATAAGAATTAATATATATGATAATGTTGATGGAAATCATTATTTATGGGAATATTCTATTTTAGGAGATTCATGGACTATCTTTTCAGAATATAATATTTCTATTATGTTAGATCGAAATGTTGATATAGAAAAAGGATTCCATATTTCCGAAGCAAAAATATACACATTTAGTAAAAATTTGTCACATGGGCAATTATATAACATTGCTCAACCGATTATCGGAACGGGATATACCATTATTGCTATAACCGATTCATATTTAATAACTGATAATGGTACAACCCCGCAATTATGGGAATTCGTCGATATTTCCGACGAGATCGCCTACCAGAAGGTATTTTATAAAGCGTCAGAAATGACCCGTGCCGAAGTTTTTACCGAACGAATATTCGGTTCCGGGCAGACCATAGAACTATACGAAGATGTTAGCGACCCGACCACGAATACGCTCGCATTTCGGGGCACGATTAAGGAGAAGAAATATAAAGGAGGATTGCGGAAATATTACTGCACGTCATTCGACAAGGAAATTATTAATAATCGTGTGTCCGAGGATTATACCGGTTTAGGCTACACCGCCAAAGATATTATGGAGGATATTATCGATAAATACTCGAAAAACTGGTCGTATTATACGACAACGCCCGATTCCATCGATCCCGACGGCGATTTCGTGGTCGTTCGTGAGCCGATTTATAAAAATAAAAAAATGTATGAATGTTTCGACGATCTGATGGATTCTGAGGACGGGGCATGGGCGTCTGATCCCGATGGTTTGATTTTAGCATGGCAGATCGTCAGTATTCCAAGACATCAATTAACCAGTCAAGAAGATTTATATCAAGCGACCTATAATTTTAAAAACGATACGTTGTTAGCGATCCCAGATGGCTGGATTGATAGCGGGATCGTTGCGACGGGACATGCGTATATTGTAAGTGATTATCAAGGTCATAATAAAGTCTTAGAATTATTCGACGGCACTGGGCAAGCGGTTATAGCCCAAGTTTTTACTGCCGGCGCTCAAATAACCGGCACGATCGAATGGTATATGGGATTACCCGATGTCACCGCCGAACATAAATTACACTTTTGTGATGGATATCCTGGATATGTAACGGCGGTCGGGATTAGAAATTCGGCGTCCAAATTACAATACTGGAACGGCGGTTGGTTAGATGTCGGTGTCGCAACGGTGAATGACGTATGGTATCTCTGTAAATTAGAGTTTGATTGTACCGCCGATACCTTTAATTTCTATGTTGATGGAGTATTATACCAGAATGGTGTCGCTCTGAACGGCAATCGAGCGGGTATAGATGCGATCGATATTCTTTCCATGACTGCCGCGTCATTTTCTTATTTTGATGCGTTCGGTTATTCATGGGATAATAAATATGTGGGCGAATTGGACCTTCCTTATCTCGTCGGCGATAATCTCATCGAAGAGCATATTCATATTAATGAAACAAAAAGTCTGACGACTTCTCATGCATTAATCGTTATCGATACTCCCGAAATAACCGAAATAATGGAACAGATCAATAAGGTCGTGGTGTATGGCGGGATCGTTGCCGGCGCACGACTTAAAAATGTCTCTCCTTTCGGGGAGGACTTGCCGGGACAATTACTTAACGGTATAATCGATTTTATCGATTATTTTGAATCTATGTTCGATCAAACCGCTATTAATAATTTAGCGGACGCTATTTTAAACCGTACCGGTTTTGCCGATAATCCAATTTATATTGAAGTATTTTTAGTAGGTCTTGGATATCGGCGTTTAATACAATCGTTTCGGTTTAAATATGCGCCATATTCCGAAATCGAGAATTATGCGACATTTTATCCGCAAGAGTTAGAACTGGACTTGGATGGCGACACGATCGGAAAATATATATTATCATCGGGCTTGGTGCAAAAATCACGGGAAGGGAAAATTAATGCGACGAAAACATCGACGTCGGACGAGGGACAGATCGATACGCTTGCTTTACATCCAGCGGACACGGCAGACCCGCATAATACAAACTCTGTCATACACATGTCGCATTTTAATGGGTATGCGAGATTTGTAGAGAGTCAGTATTTTGGTGCGACTCTCTCGGTTGTGTTCTCAGATACAAGTGCTTTAGTATACGCAACATTTTATGTAAAGCGCAGCGGCACATTTACGATTCGCATCATCCATATGGGGACAGGTGACAACAACGGAAAAACAGCATCGGGAAAAATGTACGCTGGGGTTGTAGCAGACGGAGGCACGGATTCGTGGAGCGATATTAGCGCGGGAAACGCCGACCTGCCGTTAGGGAATGCTCTCATTATGAAATATTATGACCATGCCACCACGATCGCCGTTGCCGATAATACGAAGGTTGGGGTAGCTTGGGAGAAGGACGATAACGCAGAAGCCGCTGCGGGCAATATGCATATATATGCGATCGTGTTGGTGAGAAACTAAATGGTGAAAAAAGGAGAATTTATAGAGTACGGGATAGAATTAGGAAAAAAAATAGAGACAAATAGTAAATTTGATCAATTAAAAACAGAAACGATGATAATTATAGAATTGTGTGAAAAAATTAGAGAATTAGAAAAAAAAATCGAGGAGGTGAGAAGAGAAAATGGCGCAAAAAATTTATTAAAATAAATTTTTTGACAAAACCTAATTTTTAAATACTTTAACGACTATTTATCTTATTATGACTGAAATACCTAAAAAGGTTGTACCATTACCGACGGGCAATTTAACCGCAGAATTAGCTCAGATCGTTAATGACGCTCAAAATAATAATGATATTACCGTCCCAGACATTCCTTATGAAGATGATACGCCTATGGCAACAATTATTCCCATAGAGTATTATAATCATCGAGATGTTAAAAAAGCATTAAAAGCCGATAAAAAGCGGGCAGCAAAATTAGAAGAGTATAAATTAGTTAGAGATTGTAAAACAGATCATCAAAGAGATGTGTTTTTCCGTATGAAAGCATCGGAAGAACGCAAGCAATTAATGACTTATATATTTTTAATAGCGATGTTATGGATCGGCGGGATTACAGCTTTAACAGAAGCATTAAAAACGATAATGAGCGGCGGATTCTAAAAGCACCATAAATCTTTGAATTTCAATAAATCTTTTTCTTTATGATAAAATGGTCGCAATCTGGGATATTTTAACGAATGTTTCTTGAAAATAATAATTATAGAACCGCGATTATTACCGCTTTTATCTGGCTTTTTTCCGTTTATTAAAAACTCTATTCTCCCTTTCATTAATCGTATTTCGTATGCTTTCATGCCATATTTATGGAACGATTCCGTTTCTGTGCCATTCGGGATCAACATAACAATAATAGTATTATCTTTTTGTCTTTCCTCATAACATTTCTTAATCCAATCGTCTTTTTTGTTATAAGGAGGATTGCAGAATACGATCTCATCTTTCCAGTCTTGTTTCAACCCATCAACTTCTTTAGTAAAATAATTAGCGCATAAATGATTATCGTCCGATGCGGCGGCGTCTAACGTGAATTGGAACTCTTTATTTAATAACTCGAAAATGTTGGGCGGCGTCTCCCAATAGTCTTTTGATTTTTTCGTCCTGGAATTATATGCCATTTTGATCACTCGTGGAAGAAAAGTTTAACGTCCTTTTAAATCTCAGAGAAATTTCAATTCTTTCAGGAATATAATCGTATCCCGGATAAGTTTCACTTGGAATTTGCCGTTCTTACCCTTCCCATCTAACGCATTCCGATAATTATCGAAATAGGGAATATCGGAATTTTTGTCCATGTATTCTTTGATTTTTCTCATTATCTCGGTGGTCGTCAATTTATCAGAGATTTTGATTCGGGGTTTAGAAACTTGATTCTCATTCTTCTCTATGTTCTTCTTACATATCGCTTCGTGTTTTTTGATGTCTTGAAAAGACTTACCGCAGAATTTACAACTATCTGATGGGATGATTGGAAGCGGTTTTCTATATTCTTTAATTTTATTAAATTCTGGTGGCGGATCAAACAAGATTTATCAACTCCTTCATTTGAGCATATTCATCTTGTTTTAAACCATGCCGAACTAAAATTTCCATATAACTTTTAAACTCCGAATTGGATTTATATTTATCATTTTTAAGTTCGGTATTGATCTCGTCCAAAATACGGCACATTTTCTTTAAAAAATTAAATTTCCTCAATAGTTCAATAGTATTCGGGCTTTCTTTTTTCTCGTTATTTCCGAAATCCATCGAGAAGTCATTCTTGATGAATTTATCGAGTAAATCACTAACGGTTCCGCTTATATTGATATTTTTTTCTCTTAATTTATTAACAAGTTCAGTAAAAAGAAAAACTGAAGTCCTTTTTTTTATATATTTATTTTCCATATCTCTTTTCTTACCTCCATTAAATCTATTAGGGTTTTTTTGATTATTTAAATTATTATTTTTAATAATTATAATTATGCATATTATTTAAAATTACCTAAAATATTATTGCCTTCAATTCAGCAAGAACATAACTCTCAGAAAGGTCATTCTCATACTTTTTATTATAAATTTCCTGCTTAAACGTGTTATAAACTGGCAATAACCAGTATAAATTAAGTTTCTCCTTAATCGGATCAATCGGGATTTGGTAAAATGAGTTAAGCAATTGTAAAGCACATTTTCTTGAATCCGTATTGGTATCTTTAAGAAGAATCGATAATGGTATTTCATTGAACGTTAATCGTTGTCGGGATATAACAAATGCATGATAAATATATTTTCCTAACGCTTTTACAGGGATATAAGAATATACTTTCCATTTGTTATGTCGGCGGATGGTTGAGAATCGTGGTTCCCATAGTTTCGGGTAATTGCGGGCGAAATTCATGGGATCGATGATATGATTGCGGTATTCGTCGTCAGACATCTTTATACCACCGCCACGCCTCATAACTTACCCAAATAATAAATAAAATAAAAATAAAAAAAATCATTATGCTTTTTTTGCCTCTTTCTTCGCTTTCAACTTCTTCTTTTTAATCCGCATACGCAAGGATTCCCTTTCAGCGTCCAACATCAACGGATCTTTCAATATATCAAATAGTCTCTTGCCGGTAAGGTCGATCTGGTAATTTTGCTGCCCCGGCGCTTTTGCGAAATAAGCAATAAAATCGTTTCCGAATTCCCAGTTTAATTGCTCCGGCGATTGTAAATCGATCCGCCATGATACTAACTCTCGAATCCAATACTTAGCGTCCGGCACTTCCCCGACCATAATACTATTATATTTATCGACGTCAATATATTTGCCGGTCGTGTGGCTTATCATGATCAAGTTCTTGCCCATCTCATCGCACCAATCCATAAAGGGAATAAACCAACTTTTAATCTCTTGTGTGATCGGGATGAATTCGGGTTTGCCGAGTTGTTTTCCTTTTTTCTGCTCTGCTGCGCCCCATGCTGCGTCCCAGAAAGCTTTTATAACATCAAATATCATTGTATCATGTGTTTTATATCCTTCATCCATAAACCAATTACACCAATATTTTATATTCGCATATGTCTTTATATAATCTATTCCTTTGCGGATATCATTACCGATATATGCGGTGACATAAACATAATCTTGATTCATGATCATATCCCCGACTTCAGGAGCGATGATCGGAGGATTTTTCATCATTGCGAATATTTTCTTTTCTGTGCCGATAAGAAATGGTGTTGGGAAAGTTAATGCTTGTGCGGTTTTTCCAGAACTTTCATATCCCGTCATTAGCATGATATACCCGCCGATATATTCGGACTTAGCAGACATTTCAGGTTTTGTCGTTTGTTCTTCTTTTTTCTTCATTAATGCCGTTTTTGGTTCTAATGTTTTTTTTATAAGCGCCTTTTTAAGTAATGGTCGTTTCTTTGCGGGTTCTGGTTCAGCTGCTAATTTTACAGGAATTATTTTCTCAATCGACTCTCCCGTTGTTGATGTGCCGCCTTCTGCTAATTTTGCTTTCATTTTCTCTAATAAATCCATGATTTTTACCTCCCGACCATTTCTTTAATTCCTTTTATAATTCCTACATCTTTTTCTGTCGGAATATAATCGTCTTCTTTACTCATAAAATCATAAAGCCATCTTAATACTGTTAATACTCTTGTATCCTCTAAATTTCCATTAACATCAAACGCAATGTCCATCTGTTCGATATATTCTTGCTCCGTCATTACACCGTCGCATACGGGACAACTATTTTCATGCAATAATCGTTCTTGTTCGCAAGTTATACAAATATCTATATGATCATAATCGACTGCAAGTTTTTCCAATCCCGATTGATCTTCCAGCGGAGTGAAATGAATTGTTTGTATAAGATTCGGTTTTATGGAAAGGATCTGGAATTTTGGTTCTAATGGTGTTTTTCTTGATATTACTTTACGTTTTATAAGGTTCTCTTTAGGATGCTCCTCTTGATACGCTTTAATCTTTAATTTAATCTCTTGCGGTTTTATAAATTTCTTTTCTTTTTTTTGCGGTATTTCCTCCTCAATCGGGATCGGCTGTGCGTTCTTAAATTTAGCCAATTCCCGCGCTTCATATACGAATTTCCCTTCTAAATCGGCTAATTTCAATCCAAGGTCTTGAAGAATTAATACAAGTGCTCCTTCGGTCGTTAATAATCCTTTTAAAATATCTTTTTTCTCCTGGATTAATGTTTTTAATGAATATTCGTCGTCAGTAAATTCTAAAACCGTGCTACTAATCTGGACCAGTTCATCATCAGATAATTTAAAATCTTTTGTTAATTGAGTTAAAGAAAAAAATGAATCGTCTGCCGCAGGTGTTTCTTCCTTAACGGCAGCCGCTTTTCTAATTAATGGTTTTCCTTTTGGCATGATATTAACCTCTATGAACCTATCCAATCGCTTAAGGATAATGTGTGCTTTTCATAATAGCCTTCTTTTGCTTCATTAGAATTGACATACTTGAACGTTTCTGGTAAAACCCCTTCTTCACTGGTCTTAACCTTTTTAGACCATTGGATTTGAAGCGGTCCGATAAATAAATATGCCGTATCTGCCTCTATTTGTGCTGCTTGATCTTCTGATAATCTTAAACTTAGTAGATTATTCGGAGCGGCTTTACATTTACAACTCCATACGACCGTTTGTTGTAATTCAAGCGGAATTTTTTGTTTAGTCTGTGCCTTTTCGACTGCTTCTGATATATATGCTCCGTTCGGATCTTCTTTACCGTCTTCTGGTTCAGGATGTGTCCTTACTAAACACACGACGATATTTTTCGCTTCGTCGATTACTAAATAATGTTCATCGCCTTTGCCATCCCATCCATCGTCATATTGTTCATATGCTTTTAGAATCGTCTCTAACTCTTCATCCGTATATGTAAATTCAAGAGCATTTACAAATCCGAATCGGACTTCGATCTTTTCCGTCCTTTGCGCAAATTGCGCTCCCAACTTGGGCTTTGTTTTTTTAGCCATATTTTTCACTCACCTTTACTATTTTTTTATTTATTTCAAATAACAAGCCGTTATTATCTTCAATAACGGCTTGTTCATATTCCTTTTTAAGAGGAATAAGTGTTTCTTTTACTGCGTATGCAACGACTACCCATAAATGGGGTTTTGAGATCAATTCATCCGCAAAAAAACTTAATAGTTCATACAATTCATCAGGGACGAATATATTAGTGTTTCTACCTTCCCTTTTTGATGATCGTTTGAGTTGATCTTGCGGCATTCGTTGTTCTTTAGGCATAATATACACCTCATTTTATTTTATATTTTTTAATTTTATTTTTAAATTATTTTTTAGTAATAGTAATAGTAATTACTACATATTTAAACGTTTCGGTATGTATTAATATCTTGATGTAAATATTTATAAATGGTTAAAATAATCTATAATATACCTAAATTTATAATATTATTGGTGTAAATACTGCCCAAAAAAGCACTCTCAATCTCAAGCCCTCTCGATGTTTTACGTAATTATCTGACGGGCAATCCATCGACATATATAAAAGCATATCAAAAAGATGGAGAATACATATGGACGACCGTTAAGGATATGATCACCGTCGATATACTTAAAAAACATATCAAAGGGGATATTTCCATCGGTTCCTTTCCTATTTATAACAGATGGCATTCTCTTTATTGCCGATTTATTAGCGTGGATATAGACTTTCATTCTGATCGGAAAAAAGATTTAATTTTCGGAGTTGATGATACATTAAAAGGGTTGGCGTTCAAGAAGCTCGAAGAGATTTATAATGAATCCGAGAAATATTTCTTTATAACAAACGATTCTATATTCGTTGAGGATTCTGGCGGAGGATATCATATCTGGATTATTCTAAAAGATTTAACAACTTTAAAAAATACTCAGGTCTATGTAGAACATATTCGACCGAAACTCCAAGAACAATTTAACGGAATTGACGACGCTATTGAGATATTTCCGAAGCAACGATTTGAGGATTATGATATTTCGGATGGACGAAATTTCGACCTCATAAAAAATCCTGGTAATGCGATAAAATTACCATACGGATTAAATTTTAAAAGAGCGAGATGGTCTAAAATCGTATTAGGTAATCCACTTAAGGTCATTCCTGTGGATATTACCCCAATATGTAAAGAAATGAAATTCCGATTATCCCGATTCGATACCGTGAAATTAGGTTCCACGACTAAAAAATTAAAAAAACCATTAGAAGCACGTAAAATTGCAGACGTGGATTTACAATTTTATTATAAACACTACCAGTTTAAACCGTGCTTTAAGGCGATCATCGATGGTTCAGCAGCGGCAACAGGGCATAATGGTAATATTTTACGAGTTGGTTTAGCAAATGAATTATATCATTATAATGCTCCAATGGAGGTTATTATAAAAGCATTTGAAAATCAAAAGGATTTTACATTCGAGAAAACGAAATACCATATTGAACGATGCATACATGGTATTAAAACAAAGGGAAATCCTTTACGACTTCGTTGTGATTCGATAAAGAAATTAGGATTTTGTCTGGAAAATTGTTGGAAGCTTGGTAGAACATCCAAACGTGTTGAGAATGAAGAGGACGGGCATAATTTACCGTCTATGAAAGGATGGGACGGATTACACGCAGCGAACGATAAAATTATTCAAATGACTAACAAACGATATTATTATTATAAAACAACAAGATCCGGCACGACCACATCTGTAATAATTAAAGCATTACAACATAAAAGAAAAATCCTTATGATCGCTCCGCTTATCAATATATTTAAGATTACGGTCAATAATGCTCTCGAAATCGGTAAAAAGGACGGTTATTTTGGTAAAAGTGATAAATTCTTTATCCATCGCGTCAGGAGTAATTTTGAAGTATGCTCTAAAATCAAAAAGCAATTCGGGAAAATAGAAGGAATTCAAGACGTCTTTCCGTTTTTCCATAAGGGGTATTGTGATAAATGCGGAGCGAAAATGAAAAGCGAATGTGAATATCAAAAATTTTTAGATAATTTAGAATCGTATGATTTGATTTATCTAACTGTTAAAAAATTCAATGCTTTAATTAAAGGCGGGGATGCATCACAAGTATTATTGCGTCGATTATTAACCTGGTCCGACGTGATTTTTGTGGATGAATGTAGTAATATTTTCGATGCAGAATGGGAATCAATCGAGATTTGGGCATATAAAGATACGATTTTAATCGATCGTATTGGTGATTGGAAAAAAACAATTCAAACGTTTTTGTCGCACTATTCTGATTGGATCGGTTCTACTCAAATTAATGCGCTTACGGATTATATTGAATTTGTAGAAGAAAAATTAGACGATTTAAAAGATGTGCAAATCTCTCATTATATTAGTTTTGATAATAAATTTCATGATACGTTAGATGTGCCTCAGAAAATAGCATTTTATCAACAATTAATTAAATTTTATGAGGATACACGAGATTATGAAATAAAATATCTCGTCGAATGTTTTTTAACAATGAGCCGAAAAACAATATATTTACAATTAATCGTGCCGCTTAGAGATCCGAAATATGTTATTATGGCGTCGGTTAATGATATTGATACAATGGTTAAATATCTTAACGATTATACGAAAGATAAACTATTGTTATTAACCGACGCAACAGAACCGCCTATTCGATTAGAAAAATGTTTCGAGGATTTGGATTATATTTACGTAAATGATCCTCTGGAAACCGCCAAGCAACAGATAATTTATATAATCCCGAACCCCACGTCTTTTATGAAATTAACGTCGGGATTAGAGAACGATATTATCGATATTATGGATCGGTATGCGATAAATAAAAATGAGCCGGTATTCATGGTTGCCCAATCTATTCGCATAATGAATTTTATTTTAAAGTTATCGGTTAGGGTTAATAGAACTGAGAATAAACATTGGGAAGTAAAACATATGGATTATTTCAGGGGAAAAACAACGAAAGGCACTCCATCAGATTTACGACGAATGATCGTATTCGGTTCTGCGAGACCGCCGGCACATTGTTATGACTATGTGGCGGCAATATATATAAAAGCGGGATATTTGGATAAATTCAAGTCTGCCGATGAAGCCGGCAAATATTTAGAAATGTATTCTGCGCAAAGCGCATTTTTTCAGACGATTTCACGAGTGAAATGTCCAGAAGGAAAAGAAAGAAGTATTGTTTATACCTATGGCTGTGGTATAAACGAAATTAAATCGTGGTTAGATATGAAGATCGCTACACCACGAGTGATTCAGCTGTGATCCCGTCCGGTAAATCGAGATACCATTGAACTACGGAACGACCACGTTTGCCGTTATTATGCCCCATTCGCTTCACGATCCCCATTTTTTCCATAATTCTTAATCGATCGTAAATCGTTGTTCGACACCATCCTGTTAAATCTCCAATTTCACGCCGTTCTTTTACTCCCGTCATAAGAATCTTTATCAGATTTTTATGGTTCTCATTGATATTTTTTATAGTATAAACTCTTGGTCTTTTTTCGTTCATTTCATCCCCTCATTTTTTATTTTTATAATTTGTTTAATTTTCTTTAATTGTTTATGTGTGAATATTTTCTCACCGCGTTGCATGAATTTGCGGCAATAATATCGATTTCGGGTATATAAATAACTGATTATATAACTGATCGAGAAACTAAGTCCGAATGGCGGATATATGGTTATGAGAAATGCCGATATTGATAAAACGATGATATTATCTAACATTTATATCCCTCCGATAAAATAGTAATTGTTTCCAATATGAACGCAATTCAAAATCTCGAATATCCCAAAAATTTAGCTGATGTGTTCTTTTTGCTTCCTCTTCTGTTGGATGAATACCGCACCAGAGCCATCGTTCTCTTATTCGAGACCATAAAGCACATGCATCAAAAATATAATCATTAATAAAATCTTCATAAGACATTTTTAAATACGCCTCCTATATAACTCGTCGCATTTGGACCGAGATCATAACCGATCTCGATAAATATATCCAGATCCTCATTAAAATACCGGCTCATTTGTTCATGCGAAAGCGGTTTAAACATTATCCCGATCTGTTGTATCAAATTCATCTCTAATTCATTTTTAAAGTATTCTAAATCGCGAATGCCGTACATCTGGATATGCCCGACTTCGATATCCCGTGATGTTAAAAATGACGGGTTCGGTAAAAATCCGAGCTGTGTTCCGAGAAGGCGATTCACGGAAAATGCGTTCGGGTATGTTAAAATGAATACCCCGCCGGGTTTGAGGATCTTTTTGAGATTAATGAATATTTCATGCCTCTGATGTTGATATAGATGCTCGACAACGGTCGTCATGATCACCACATCAAATGTTTCATCAGTTTCATGAATAAAGTCTAAAATATCCAATACATTAAAATACACGTCTTTTAATTGCGGGTAATCACATTTACATGGACCGAATTGCCGATCGACGAGCGTGAGCGTTTTAAATGATATTTGCCCGACAAGATCGTCGTTATAACATCCTAACGAACATACGTCAAGATGCGGTTGACAATATTTATTTAAGATCGTGTCGATGAATTCCTTATAAATCCGCTGGAACGATTTCGACTCGTGTGTGTTCATATAGCCTTTTTTTTCAATCATTCGAAATGAGCGCCTCCGAATTTCTCGATCAGATGTCCTATCTCATGATAACTCATCGATTTATTTTCATATAACATATGAATATATTCCAAGGCTTTCCTAATGAAATATTGCTCGGATTCATCTAATATAAAAATTTCATGATTCAATTCAGTCATTTATATCCCTCCGATGATATTTCATCTGCTCCCGCCATCTTAATGAATCTCTAAATGGAAATTTTATTTTATTATCATGAGTTAAATCCCATATTGTTTGCCATGATGTTCCCGCAATCCATTTTGGCTCTCCTTTTTTATAAGTATATAAAGCTATTATGCCTTTTAGATTATCAGATTCAATTTTTACTATGTTTTTATGATTATATTTACTGATTTGAATCATTACTGGACACTTTTCACAATACATATATTTAGTTAAGTGATCTATACAACCATTACACTTTTCATTGAATTGTTTTAGTTTTTTATTCATACTTTTTGGTTTATCGAAAAGAATTATTTCTTTCCGAAAATGTCGCATTTGCCACCACCAATATTTAATCGCAAATTCTTTAACTAAATCGCTCATTTTAATCATATGTGCCCATGCGATATTCATGTCGGGATGATCTCCTAATAGGAAACATTGTTCTCGTAAAATATTCATTCGTATTTCTAATTCCCAGTCCAGATCTATTTTCTCCTGCTCAGACATCCTTTTTCGCCACCTCGTAGCACGTTGCTAATCCATATAATCGTGTTGATAATACATTGTTCGGAACTTCCAAAGCGGGTTCATACAATCGCACTTCTGGAAAATCGTTATATAACTTCGAATTAACCCAATTACTATGTATTTTCACGCGGTCGTCCCACGAAAAACGATATTCATATGAATGACGTTCATTAACGATCGGTGTTTTATTTCCTAATTCTCTTAACATTGCCGCCCGAATTATATCCATCGTCCAATGATGAAGGTCATTCAATCCCTTTTCCCGAACGAAATACAGTTTCGGGATCCCGAATACATAATCTAAATAATCGTACGATAAATACGGCATGATATAATCGTCGAATTGGTAATAGAATTTACTCAGATAAAACGCGGGATGTTTTGCGTATAATCGCAACAATTCTAAATCGATCCGTTGCTGTCCGTGATCGGTCGGGGTATATTTCTGGTCTTTTCCGATTGATGAATACATTACAAGTTCGCCGCCATAACTGCCCGAAACAAGACAGAACGGTTCTTTATGAAATCCTTCAATATCCCATATAAAATCGAGCTGCGGGGCAACAAAAGCATTAATATTTTTATTAAACTCACCCCATTTATATCCTTCAGGATCACACATAACAGAATAATTCTTTTTATTCCATCCTTGTTCGATCATCGATTTTAAAAATAGCTCTGATTCGTATCCATGACAGCGGAAATGAAAATCGCCGAGATCCATTCCATCGTCCCGTAATTGTTTCATGATTAAGCTTATAATTCGCGAATCCGCTCCTCCCGATGTCAAAATTAAATGCGAAATGTTCGGATTCCATGTTTTTTTGATATTTGCTTTGAGAATAGAAATAAGCGTCTGAGCGATATTATTAATTCCAAAATATTCATATTCGATTTGTCCGAAGGGATAATCGATTATTGCCGATGTCCAGCCGATTTCTTTAAATCCCGTTTTTGATCCTTTATTAAACGTTAATGAATCTGCTTTTTGTATTAACGCCGCCAAATCGAGATCCATATCGTTTTTATAGGTATATAATGGAACGAGCGGTAATTGATTATTCCATGTTGTTTTTTCTTTCCATTGTTCTAATAAAGTCATTATCGTTCCTCCATTATAAATTCATTTTGAAATGATGGTAATTGACCAAATAAAGAATCATTTGTAGGTAAATATTTAACTATATAGCGTTTTTGACCAATTATCTTATCATTTATACTTCCAAGATATTCTATGCTTATTGTATAATGTTCAAGTAGTTTTTTAAGCATTTCAGCTTCAATTCTTTTCTTTGTTTCTCTTAACATAAATTCATATTCATTAGACAATCAGATCACCTTTATTATTTAATTCCGGTAAATTACGCCAGTTCGATATAGGATTATTAAAATTCTCTTTTGGATATTTCTTAAATTCTTTCTGATCCCGCCAAAATTGGAATGCCGGTCGGGAAGTTTTTACAAAACAATAATGAAACCAAGATGCTTTTGATTTAATCGCCGGTGTGAATGCTCGCCAATTCCAGCCCGAATGGTGCGGTAAGCCGTGTTTATATTCCGCCACTTTGCGGAAAAACTTGAATTGTTGTAATTTACTAAAATACTTTGAAAAATCGATCACATGGAATTCGTCAGGATAAAACTGATACATATTTTTTTGCGGGATATACCAGCTATTCCAAGCGGGATGTTCTCGCATCCATTTTATTTCTTGCTCGATTATCGGCAATTGTCCAGGATAAAATCGCTCGTCGGCGGAAAATAAAAAGAAGATCTCGCCGTCATCGACAAGTTCGTTTATGAAATAATTATAATTGGCATGCATGATTAAAATATGCTTATCGCCTTCAATAGCATTATCGGAATCGCCCAGAGATCGATCTTGTTTGAGGATCTTGATGGATGGAAACTCGGATTTTAAAATGGCTTCGGTATTATCGGTCGTTTCGGGGTCGATTAACGCATATATTTCATTACAGAAATATAGCATAGTTTTAGCCCAACCGCGAATGTCTTCGGCTTCGTTGCGTAAAGTAGCCATGCCAATATCTGCCGCTTTCTCGTGCGGTTCTTTTTCTTCTATTATTAGATTAAATTTCTCTTTGTATTTTGAAAGATCTTCTATAAAATATCTCATTTCGGGCATTTTTAATTCCGTTTCTTGTTGAAGCTTTCTCATGTTAAAATCTAATTCAGATAATTTATTAATTGAATCTATAAGCATGTTATAATTCCGTTGCGGCGTCTCTCGTAGCATATGGATTCCACCTCCTATTAAATTCTTTTATCGCTTGATCCATCCAAAGAATAATTAAAACTTGTTTAAAGCATATTTCTAACGCTTTTTTATCATCATTCATTATTTATAATCCTCCTTTGCTTTATTTATTTGCTTTTTTAACTCGTCTATGGGATCGCCCGCTTCGAATAACTCCTTTGTTATTTTCTGGTCATTCAGATCGGGTAAAAGTTTAACAATTTCTTTATCGACGCCTGGTTTTAAATGTCCTTTAATCCTCTTTGCTTCTAATGAATCGGGGTCAATCGGAGCATAATCCCATCGTTTATTAAATTTTTTTCCGATTTCCTTTAATGCCATTCCAGCAGCGTCTATTGTGTCATTTATATACACTCGTCCGCTTCTCGCTTGGTCTAACTCAACCATACTAAATTCTTTCTTACATTTCGAACAATATCCGCCTAATATATCAAAAAATCTAAGATCTATATTACAATCAGGACATTTCCAAAATATTTCTTGTTTTACAATACATTCTTGATAATGTGTTTTATCGTTTGATTCTAAAATGAGATTACAGATTTTGGGTAAATTTTGCTCTAACAATTTAACGTCTTGGATTACACATTTGCCGCCGATTACGCCGGGATAAAAGATCGGGCGCGGTATTTTCCCTTCTAATTTGTATTTTGCATTTAACCATATTTCGTCCGATTTAAAATATTCAGTGTAAGCTTGCTCAAAATTAATTCCTCGTAAATCGCATAAACGTTTAACGTGCTGAACAAAAGCGATCTCGTAGCCATACCACACAACTGAAAGTAATTTTGCGAGCGCGGTTTCTTTGCCAGACTTGAACGGAATAACATTTACAATTGAAGTACGAAATATATTTATTAAATATCTTTCAATCAATTCATATAATTCATGTTCTTTCGCTTTATTATTAATCGGAGCGAAATAAATCGGAAAATTATCTAAATCTTGCTCGATCTGCCCGTGCGTCCCGCGAATCGGGCAATGATATATCGGCGTTTTCATAAATGCGCCGTATAATTTATCAACAACGTCGAGCGAAATTGTCGAATGAATTATAACCGCTTTCGGTTCGTATTCATTGACATAATTCGCAATCGACATTAAGAAGTCTGCGGCGTCATGCTGCGGATAACAGATATGAAGTATATCAAACTGTCCGTCTGCTATTCCTTCTATTTTTAAATCACGTACATATAATACATATTCGTCTAAATTTGCTGCTGCGATTTTTTTATAAATCGCTTTACCGATTTCTCCAAATCCTATTATTATTCCATTTTTAATATCCATCGTTTTTTGCCTCCTCTATTTTTATATATTTTATGAGCTCTTTGAACGCTTTTCGAGCCTTTTTCTTATAATCAGTAGCATCAGCAGCAGCAGCAGCAGCAGCAGCAGCAGCAGCAACATAAGCAGCCCAAGCAGCAGCAGCAGCAGCCCTCGCAGCAGCATCACTCGCAGCAGCAGCAGCAGCATCAGCAGCAGCAGCAGCATCCCTCGCAGCATCTTTTATCATTTCCCGAAAAAGTGCCCAGAGATAAAAAAATCGTTCTCGCTTTTTTAATAGTTTAACGAATTGATACGGGAACAGACAATTATAATTGGTGCTACCGATCCTATACCCGCTCGGGGTGTAGGTAATTATTATTCCTTGTTCCTTAAGCCATGACACAGGGAGCGACCAACCCCATTTAAATTTACAACTCACAACTTCTAATGTCAATGGATTTAAGATAATACAAGAATATTCTCTTCTCTCATTAAGGATATAATCACAGACAATCCTACAATTTTTATTTTCACTCATTATTTATTCATACTCCTCCTCTTCTGAAATAACGAAATTAAAATATTCCGCCATTATTCTTTGTTCAGCTCCTTTAAATCTTTTATTAAATCAATCGCTTGTTTACCGAGTTCTAATACTTCTTTTGCCGATTTCCCTTTAAATAGTTTTTGAGGATCGACTCCTTTCATTGAAAGTGGGCTTGGTGGTCCATTAGACGGTTGATTATTAAATAAATTGCCGATCTGATTAATTAATTCTAAGATCATGCCTTTGATATAAAGAACGTCGTCAGAAATGATATTTACTTTTGTTAAAATCTGGTTTATCTTCTGCTCTGTTTTATCCATTTTTACACACGCTCCTTAAAACTATTCATTGCTGTAAATATCGAATCAATATACTCCGTCCCGCCTTTATTTTTGGAGTAAATATAATCCCCGACAATGTTCGTAATCGTAATATGCGATTTGCCTCGTGTAAAAAGTCCGCCGGTTTTAAATTTCGCGTTCGCTTCTTCCCTTATGAAATTACATGCCGGCAGGCATGGTTTATCCATTACCAATCGTCCTTTATTTTCGGGATTATCGTCCTCATATTCCTCATGACATTCGGATAAATGACAATACCGGCATTCTATTATATCCTCTTGCGTGAAATAGGATAAATCTGATTTTTGTATTGATGGAATATCTCCAAATGTACTTTCTTCAGTAATATCAACAAACCATTTTTTTATAATATCAGCGATCTCGCTTTTACGGGCTAAACTCTCTAATACGACTTCCCAGAACGCCTTTTCGAACTTAACAATGATCGGAAACATTTTGCCGTTCGCTTTATTCACGAAGATCATCTCGATCTCGTCTAACCCCGTCGCTTCCATATAAAAGTGCATCTGAGCTTTATATCCATAATTCGGTCCCTCTTTTTTATATTTCCAGAAAGCAAATAAATCACTGGCGGATTTAAGATCAAGAATCTTGATCCATTGAGCGTCGGGATGTTTAAACGGCAATTCCGCAATTATGTTTGCGAATTCGACTTCTTTTAAAATAAATCCTGGCTCCGTTGCGAATGCAATATCGATCGGTGATAAAATCGTTTGTCCGTCGATCACTTCGCTTTCTTCATAGATTTCTTCGCCGTAAATGATATCGGGATTCTCGGACGTCCATTCTTCTGACGTATAATATTCTCTTAACATTTGTTTTATAATATCATGCCACTCGTTCCCGACATCCATCCCGCCGGTCTCTGCCTTTAAACCCGTTTTTTGCGGGAGCGGTATTTTAGCTTTTTTTAGTCCGCCGATCAGATTACAAGTGCCTAACGTCGAAGCGCCGTCCCGTCCGTCTGGATGTAAATGGAATTGTAATTCCTCGTGCCGTTTTTTTATCCATCCGTTTTGGAATGCGGCGATCGGGTCTATAAACTCTGACATTATATTGGAATACCTCCTTTCAATAAAAGATCACGTATTTGAAACAATATTGAATCTTTTTGTTGAATCTTCTCTTCTAATTTACAGATTCTTCTTTCTAATATTTCTATTTCGTCATGAGCTTGCTGAAATATTGTTTGCAAAGCATAATTATCATAAATTACTGGTTTAGTCATACCTATTAATTCTTCAGAGTTCCATGGTATACATTTTAAATCCTTATCTCGTATTGGACTTTGATGTGCTTTAATAAAAACGGCGTCCAATTCTTTCGCGATTTGCATCAATTTTGTTGTTTTTCCAACGCCGCGTGCTATGGTACTATCAAGAATAATCAAATTTTCAAGTATAGATGTGAATTTTGACATTATTTTAATTCCTCCATTAATTTTTTTATAAAATTATTGAATAATGTATCATATGTAGTGTCATAATCGAACATTTCATTAAAATTTTTAATTAAATCAGACTTCTTTATGATCGGCTCGTATCCACAATTCAAACATATCATTTTCTCACCGTTCCAGCGTGCGATATTCTTACCGCACCGCTCGCAAGTATAATCAACACGACCGACGATTATTTGTTCTTCTGCCATTATCTATTCCTCCATTATCATCGGCGCTAAATATATATCCAAAAAACCATCAGTAATAATTAATGGCGCTGGAACCGACGGATATATAAATCGTATTTCCTTTTTTAATATACTAAGTATTGTAGTTATTACTTTTCGGGGATAATACCATATATTTATGTCTATATCTGGATATACGGTTTTTGTGTATTCCTCAGTAAATTGAAACGGCTCCTGATGTGGAAATACAAAAAATACACGATCGCTTGAAGCTATTATTTGTTTATCTCTTATATCGATGATTTCGAGATCGCGATCGCCATAATTCATGTGTCTGTTAAGTTCTTTTACTACAAATTCAACGCCTTTCCCGAACGGTTCTAATACATCGGTAAAACTCTCAAATTTTTGATTTTCTTCCATATTTTTTCACTCCTTTTTTATATTTTTTAATGATATAATATATGATTCAATCGTATTTAAACCTTACGACAGAATTAATTTCTTTATAATATGCTCCCAATTATCCACGCGCTCAACATTACCAAATAACGCACAATTAACATCACGATTCCAAGGTTGATCGAACAATAATAATCGTTTATCTTTATAACGTTTTATACTATTCGGAAAAGCTGGATGATCGTCTATAAAAATAGGATAATCTAATATATGTTTGCCTTTAAAATCAGCTGGATCAATCAAGATCAAATCCCGATAATTGAGATTTTTGAATTTATCTTCTAATTGACTTCTTTTCTCTTCAGGATTTACGGTGACGATGTCTAATTCATGATAACAAGAAAGATGATTAAAACATCGTTCCGCACCATGTTCGAAATCAGACCAATATTTATTTAGAATTTTGAATTTTAGCATAAGTACTTCTCGTGTTATTCCAAGAATCTTATGCATATTCCATTGAAATATTTGTTCTTTTCTATAATTTGGATAAAAATGTTTTAAAAAATGCGAAACGGTATCGAGCAAAACACCGTCGCAATCGACCGCTATTCTCATTTTAATCTTTCACTCCTTTTAAAATAATGTTCTTTGTTTTTGTATTGTAATACAATCTAAAATATATTTACCGATCTCTGGTTTAACACAATTCCTAAGAACTTGCCCTTTTAAATCATGGTTGTTCCAATTCTTATCTTGTAGTAAATCTATTAACTCTTTTTCAATATGATGTTCATTACATAAATCTTGATAATATTCTTGGTTATTCCTTCTATTCTTAGCTTTAGCATTAATCACCGAAATAGAACTAAACTCAAACTGATTATCTGGTAATGTTAAGTTGGACCAGAAATAATGCCTCCCTATAATGAATGAAGGATTTAAATGTATTTCTTTTAGATATTTAGCATAATATGGTTTAACATTCTCTATAACCCAATTTATAATACGCTTTTCTTTCTTACCATAATTTCCATATTCAGAGAAATTCTTTAAGAAAACAATTAATTGCCATAGTTTCATATCGGGGTATCTCCGGCAACCTTGAGCATG
>Ga0307379_10001056_pt1 | contig 44348 bp, 32 predicted proteins | sample UN2MG_FD_202237 | JGI IMG/M metagenome (GOLD analysis project Ga0307379, IMG submission 202237) | Soil microbial communities from Risofladan, Vaasa, Finland - UN-2 | ecosystem: Environmental > Terrestrial > Soil > Coastal area > Acid sulfate soil | place: Finland: Risofladan, Vaasa | collected...
CTTGCTTGGCGATGGCTGTATGGTGAAAAACCGTGAGAAAGGCTGAGCGGGCATGGTTTCTCTCCGGGGGAGAGGAGAGCGAAGCCTTGATCCGAGTTGCTTTTAACTCGCTGGGGCAAAAGCAATGTGTTTTGGAACCATATAGCCTGAGCCTTTCTTCAATGGTCGCTACAGCTATTTCCCAAAACCTTTGTCCTGAACATAGCAACCAGTTATCACGGAAATGGAGATGCTTACTTACCTTCACAATAACTTGACAGATTCTTAACACTTCCTTAACGTTTAAATAAAGGTTTTATGATAATAATGTTTAATGCATTATATATTAATGCAAAAATATTAAAGTAAATGTCATCGGGAGGAGTGAGTTTACATTGTCATTGGGAGGAGTGAATTTACTTCGTCATTGCGAGGCGCGAAGCGCCGCGGCAATCTCATTAAAGGAGTAGATGTCATTTTTCCTATGAGATTGCCATGTTCCCTTCGCTAGCACGCAATGACGAAGTAAAATAATTTATTATGTTTGTATGTATTTGGAAAATTTCTCGCTTCCCCTGGGGTTAAATGTTCGAAAATCTTAAGATAGCTCTCCGAAAGCAAAAAAAGCTGATAATTATTTTCTTCCTGACCATTTTTCTTCCATCTATCTCGCTAAGCATCTTCGGCATCAGAGCAATAAGGAATGAAAGGTTTAGACTGGCAAAGCAAATAGAGAACGAAAACAGACGAGCCGCTGATCTCTTGAAGACGCAAATAAATTCCCGATTTATGGAGCTTGAATCAGATCTTCAAAAATTGGCTCAATATCCTTCCTTTTCTGAGAAAAAGCACCAAGCGATCAGAGATTTATTAAGCAGTCAATTAGCTGATAATAATTTAATTGAGCAAATATTTATTGTCTATAAAAGTGCAGAGCCTCAGTTTCCTCTATTCGAGCCCGCCTCTGTCAAAACTTTATCTTTTTCTCCCCTTCTCTTAAAAAGCTCTCAGAGGGAAAAATTAAAAAGAGCTGAAGAATATGAATTCAAACAGAAAAAATACAAAGGGGCTATTTCACTCTATCAGGAGCTTTTCAATCTGTTAAAAGAGAAAAACCACCAAGCTCAGATGCTCAACAATATAGCTCGCTGTCTTACGAAATCGAAAAGTTACTCCCAGGCTATAAATAATTATTCTAAAATCAGTAACGATTATCCTGAATCCACAACTTCCTCTCGTCTCCCCTTAGCTTTAATTGCCAGGTTGCAGATTATAGATTGTTATCAAAATTTAGGAGATACCAAAAATTCTCTGAAGAGTTCTTTAAATTTGTACAGGGACATTCTTCAGAAGCCGTGGAGTTTAAAAGAAGACCAATTCAAAACTTATTCTTCCCTGGCAGAAGGAGCCATTACCAGAATTTTTTCTGAAAATCCCAAGGGTTTCCCCTTGGAGGAATATGGAAAAGAATTTGAACAGCTAAAAAAGCTCCATCGAGAAAAAATTCAGCAGTGGCAACTTATTAATGATATAAAGCAAGAAATTATTCCTGAACTCCGCAGAAGACTGATTCAAGCTAAAGGATACAACCCATCCCCAATTCGGCATTCGAAAGCTATGGAAGACAGAAACTTTCTTATTTCAGCTGTCATGATTCCTGATGAATCAGGTAATAATTCCTCTGGAATGCTTGGTCTTAAAATTAAAAATGAATATTTCAAAGAAAAAGTATTAGGCGAAATAATCGAAAATATTCAATTCGGTGAGAATACGAATGTGGTTATTTCCAACCTTTCGGGCCAGGTTTTATTGGGCAATAAAGATCACGCAGCTCCACCCCCCACAATTACTGAATTCTTTGAAGATAATTTTCCTCCCTGGAGAATAGAGGTTTTTACTGGAAAAACAGGAGGGCTGGGGCTGATAGAATTAAAAAATAGCTACTACTTCTGGACTATCCTTACCCTAATCATTGTCCTGATTTTTGGCGCCTTTCTTATTGTAAGAACTATTTCTCACGAGGTGGAGATTCTAAGAATTAAATCCGATTTTGTCTCCTCTGTCTCCCACGAATTTAAAACTCCTTTAACATCAATAAAGGCTCTCGCAGAAAGATTACAAGAAGGAAAGGTAAAAGATCCATCCAAAGCTGAGCAGTATTTTTCGGTTATCTCCCAGGATACAGAAAAGCTAATTAGATTGGTAAAGAATATACTGGATTTTTCCAAAATAGAAGAAGGGAAAAAAGAATATGAATTTGAGGAAACGGATGTGGGTCAGTTGGTGGCACAGCAATTAGAAAATTTTAGAAAAGGTGAGATCCAAAAAGATCTGAAAATCCAGGCCCAAATTCCTAAAGATGTTCCTCATCTCTTTGTGGATAAAGATGCTTTATCCCAGGCCATAATTAATCTTCTCGATAACGCCTCAAAATTTTCCCCCGATAAAAAAGAAATTTATGTCAGTGTCAAAAAAGACGAAGAAAATGTCATAATAGAAGTTGATGATAGAGGCATAGGCATTCATCAGGATGAGCTAAATAAAATATTCGATAAATTTTATCAAGGAAAAAATACACTCAGGCAAATAGTTAAAGGCACAGGATTGGGACTGACTTTGGTCAAGCATATTGTTGAAGCCCATGGAGGCAGAATATCTGTTGAGAGTAAAGTTGGTCAAGGGAGTACTTTTTCTCTGATTTTTTCCCTAAAGGGAAAAGAAAAGTGAGGCTTTTATGCCAAAAAAGATTTTAATAATAGAAGACGACCCGGGCATTTTATTGAGTCTTAAGGATGAATTTGAATCCGAAGGTTATACAGTTTCCACAGCAGAAGATGGCGAGAAAGGCTTGGAGATCGCAAAACAGCAGAGACCAGACCTAATCATCCTGGACATTATGCTTCCTGTACTGGATGGATATGAGGTCTGTAAAAGATTGCGAATGGAAGGCGATACAACACCAATAATAATGTTGACTGTCAAAGATAAAGAGATCGATAGAGTCTTGGGCTTAGAACTGGGTGCTGATGACTATGTCACCAAACCTTTCAGTCTTCGGGAGCTCATGGCTCGAGTGAAAGCTGTTCTTCGGAGAACAGAGGAAAGAGCTAAAGATTTAGCTACCTACGGCTTTGCCCAGATAGAACTGGATTTCAAAAAATACGAGGCAAAAAAGAAACAGAAAAAACTTGACCTAACTCACCTGGAATTTCAAATGCTAAAGCTCTTTATTCAGAGGAAAGGAGAGGTGATTTCAAGAGATGATTTTCTGGATAAAATCTGGGGAGAAGATAACACCTATGTCTCCTTCAGAACAGTGGACAGCCACATTGCCAACATCAGAAAAAAAATAGAAGATGACCCATCCAACCCAAAACATATAATCAGCATCAGAGGGGTAGGCTATAAATTCACCGATTAGCTTTGACAAATGTCATTCAGACTGTGTCACAATTAATTGCCAGATTCAAAATGGGAAACAAACAAAACATTCTACCTAAAAAAAAGTATTTAAAATGCTTGTTCACCTTAATTATAGGCTTAAGTGGGAAATTTTTATCAAACTTTTTCATATTTTTGAATTGTGACACAGTCTGATTGCGAGGCGCGTAGTTATATTGTCATTGCGAGGCGCGTAGTTATATTGTCATTGCGAGGCGCACGATTACATTGTCATTGCGAGCGACCATGGGGAGCGTGGCAATCTCATAGAAAATTGCACTGAAATTTCATCATATTTCCACACTTCCTTAACACATCTCAATCGAAAAAACATTATATTAAAGCTGAAACAATGAGACGGAGGAAAACCATGAAAAACGCAAAAAAAATCTTATTCACATTTCTTGTTTCAGCTTTTAGTCTTCTCTTAATCTCCAATACCGTATCTTCCCAGCAAACAGCAGGGGAATTCTTCGAGAAAGCCTTATACTTGGAAGAAGCCAAGGGAGATTTACAGAAGGCCATTGACCTCTACCTAAAAATTCTAAAACAGTTTCCAGAAAATCGAGAAGTTGCTGCCAAGGCACAGCTGCATATCGGTCTCTGTTACGAAAAATTAGGTTTGAAAGAAGCACAAAAGGCATTTCAAAAAGTGGTTGATAATTTTCCAGAGCGGCAGGAAGAAGTTGCCATCGCTAAAGAAAGGATTGCCGCCCTTTCCAAAGCATTAGAAAAAGTTCCTCATAAACCCACCTTTAGAAAGATTCGGATTCCTGCCAATCCAGGTAGTGGAGTGCTGTCCCCTGATGGTAAAAATCTCGTCTTTGCCTCTGAAGGTTGTATCTGGAGCGTTCCCATCCACGGCAAGGTGGATCCCAATATTGCCGGCACACCCATTAGGTTGACAGAAGCGACTGAAACAATGCGAGCCTGGGATTGGGGTATGCTTGCTTTATCTGCTGACGGAAAGTGGATAGCTTTTAATGCAGGAGAAAATGAGAAAATGGATATATATATAATCCCCTTTTCAGGTGGTGAGCCAAAGAAAGTCCTTATTGACACTGATCGTATGGGGTGGGGTTCTGATTTTCGTCTCAGCTTATCACCCGATGGGAAAGTGTTGGCTTTTTCCTTGCGTGAGGAGGAAGAACAAAACAAAGGCAAAAAAAATAACATTTTTGCTAGAAAAAGTTACATTTATACTATTCCTGTGGAGGGAGGGACTGCAAAGAAATTGACTGACGCCATGGCCACTCAGCCTGCTTTCTCTCCTGATGGAAAAAAGATTGCTTATGTAAAAACACATCTTTCAGAACCTGGGAAAACTCAGACGGACGTATGGGTGATACCTGCTTCAGGAGGAAATCCTGTTCAGGTCAGCAATTGTCCCTCCGGACGAGCAAGAAGTCCTGTCTGGTCGCCTGACGGCAAGATGATTGCCTTTAATTTTGAGCCCGGGCGCGATAGTTTGAGCAAAGAGCTGTGGATTGTTCCTGTAGCAGAGAAGGGGAAGCCCTTGGCGCCTCCTTCAAAAATAGAACTTCCACTTGAGACACTTCATATGGTTGCCGGCTGGACGCCTGATAACAAGATTGGACTCCAGTTAATGAACCCTGAGCATAATGCAGTTTACACAGTACCTGCATCCGGTGGTAAGGCAGTCCAGGTATCCCCAGCAGGCGTGCCGGAAAACCCGAGGTGGTCGCCTGACGGGAAAAGAATATACTTTAGGGGCTTTAAGGACGGACCCAATATCTCCTCAGTTCCTGCTGGAGGAGGTGAAGTTAACATAGTCTTCCCTTTCCGCTCAGGTAAAGAGGCCTATGAATCTGCACCGGGAGGCGGAAACGATATTTCCTCCGATGGGAAAAAGCTTGTTTTTTCTGGAGGTATAAGAGTCTATAAGGATAATATAACAAGCTATGAAGTGGATATTTATACTATGCCAACAGAAGGGGGAGAGCCGATTAAAATTACAAAAAGTCCTGGTCAGGATCGCTTCCCTTGTTGGTCCCCTGATGGGAAGTCAATAGCTTTTATACGCTATTCTGATCCTCCAAAAGATAAAACCTACATAATGAACATTTGTATAGTTTCTGCAGAAGGCGGAGAAGTGAGGCAGATCACATCTGAGTTAGATAACGTTTTTTGGTCGTGCATAGACTGGTCTCCCGACGGAAAATCGATTGCCTATTTTTCTAAGGACAATAATATTAAGGTTATACCTGCAGAAGGCGGAGAACCTAGAGTCATTGTCCACGTGGATAAATTATCCAACCATGCTGAACTCGCCTGGTCGCCTGACGGCAAGAAGTTTGCTTATACTTGCCAAGGAAAAATTTGGATTGTTCCCCCTGATGGAGGAGAGCCTGTTGAAGTTAAAACAGGTATGAGTGCAGAGGCAGCCAAAATCGGCTGGTCTCCTGATGGTAAAAAGATAGCTTTCACTCATTGGACGGGAGGTGATCACGAGCTTTGGCTTATGGAAAACTTCCTGCGTTTAGTAAAAAAAGGCACTCAGTGAGATAGCAGAAAAGCGGAAGCAAAGAATTCCCCGAATTGAAAAAAATATTTCCCTATCAAAGCCCAGAGCTATTTCAACCTCTGGATTATTTTCTTTTTTATATTACTTCGATGATCAAAAACTACTATTTCTATTGATTTTGATTCTGGAAATATCCTGAAGTAATATCTATAATCTCCTTCATCTCCTCTTTGCACCTCTTGCCATTGCGAGTATTTGAGGAGGATGTTATAATCCAATTTGAATATACGGCAACAAAAATAAAGATGCTTATAAGGTGGTGCTAAGATGTCATATAAAGTAAGTGTGATTATTGAGAAGGATGAACATGGCTATTATGCTTACTGTCCAGAGCTTGAGGGTTGTCAAACTCACGGAGATTCTTTGGAGGAAGTATTGGGCAATATAAAAGAAGCGGCTGAGTTGTATTTAGAAACAATGACCGAAGATGAAATAAAAGCCTGCCTGAGCAGAGAAATATTGAGCACTTCTTTAGAGATAACTGTTGGCTAAATTACCGAGATTAACGCCACAACAGGCCGAGAAGATGCTATTGAAGGTTGGTTTTGAAATGATTAGGTCGAAAGGAAGCCATAGAATATATATGAAGGGAAACAAAAGAATGATTCTCCCTTTTCATCCTGGAAGGGTATTGCACCCAAAGATAGTTAAGCAGGTGATAAAATGTGTGGAGGATGTAAAATGAAGATTAAAATGCCTGCAACGGCAAATAACACCAGATAAAAGGGAAATCAAAAATTTCCCTGTATTGTAAAAAAATTTATCCTTCAATTTTTGCCTTCCCCAAAATCTTCTTTTACATTTGCTGACAATTTTTTACATTTTTTTGACATTTTAATAGTTGGATTTGATACAATTTAAACGAGTTTATCCAAATCAAAGCCCGATTCCGACATCAGCAATGAAAATATTTACCCAGGGGATATTGGCCAGGAGGAAAATAGTCTTTATTTTTCTTTTAGCTATTCTACTTCCTTCCTTAATTATCGGTTATTTGAGCTTTAGCACTTTTGCCCAAAGGCGGGAATCTGTCAGAAGACTTCTTGAATCGAACCTCTGGATTTCAGGCGAATCCGCCCTGAAATCTATCGAGGGTGCTCTTCTTGAGCATGAAAAAAAAGCTTTAAAACCAGAAAATTTCACTCGTTTAACCGAGCTAAAAGACACCGAGCAAATCCTCTCCGATTATTCTAAATTATCAAAGGAGATCGAAGGCCAACTATTTCTGCTTAATGCCGAGTACCAAATAATTATCCCTAAAACCGGAAAAGAAGACATTTCGATCTTCCCAGGGGAAAAGAATGTACAAAATACCGAATTTGCTCAGGCTCTTAAGCAAGCGGAATCTCTTGAATTCTCTAGAAAGAATTACGTCCAAGCTGCTGAATTATACCGGAAGTGTTATTCGCTCGCCCCCACAAATCAGCACAAAGCATTAGCCTTGGAAGCTTTGGGGCGCTGTCTTTTATCCTTTAAAAAATATAGTGAAGCCTATAAAGTGTACAGCGAACTTTCTGCTAAATACGGGCAATCTCTAAACAAAGCGGGACATCCTTATGGCATATTGGCTGCCTTTCAGCAGTATGAAATTGAGCGGCGCCGAAAGCGAGAAGAGAACAGCCTGAAAATTTTGCTCTCACTCTACGGAAAAATAAGGAACGGAGTTTGGCTGATTAATCTTGCTACCTATGATTTTTTCATAGTCGAAATAGAGTCAATTCTCAATGATAAATTTTCTGGAGCAAGATTTCCTGAAATTCGAGAATCTTATCTGGCTATCCAAAAACAACAATCTTCTTATTTAGAACCACTCCTTTTTACAGATTTTTTAAAGAGAGAGGCCGTCCCAAAGATAAAAGAAAAGCTGACACTTTCTCGTATGGGAGGCGAAGCACAACCAGGACGCTTGCTTGCCGCTCGGAGAGAAGAATTTTGCCTTGTCTCTTACTCCGCCCTGCCTAACTTTCAGTCAGAAAAGACTTTTTATGGTGGTTATTGCTGGGATCTAAGTTCCCTGAAAAACGAAATATTCCCAAAAGTTTTGGAAAATCTAACAAAAGATACTGGGCTTTCTCTTCGAATCATTGATGAGAGAGGCCGGAATATTTTAACCGGAAAAGAGGAGTTAACTTCAAAAGACTCTCTTAGCTTATCTTATCGCCAATTCCCTTTTCCTTGGAAACTTCTTGTCTCTCAGCCTGCATTCAGTGACCTTGAACTGACCGCACGCCGGGAGAATTTTCTCTACGGGGCTCTTCTGACTTTTATCGTGGCTTTAATGCTTATGGGTGCTTTTCTCATAGTGCGTGATATTTCCCGTGAATCAGAAACAACACGCTTAAAAACCGAATTCGTTCATAATATCTCCCACGAACTAAAAACCCCTCTCACTCTGATTCGCCTTTATGGTGAGACACTCCAGCGAAAAGAAGACCTTAAAAAAGGCGAAAAGAAAGAAGCCTATGAGATAATAACCAAAGAAAGCGAGCGCTTGTCGCACCTGATAAACAATGTTCTTGATTTTTCCCGTATTGAGATGGGCAGAAAAGAATTCTATTTTAAAAAAGGAAACTTGGCCCAGATCGTTCGTGATACATTAGAGTCATACAGTTATCATTTAGAGAAAAAAGGTTTTTCTATTAAAAAGGAAATTGCCTCAGATCTTCCGGAAATGAATTTCGATGGAGAAGCCATAGCCAGTGTTCTAGTCAATCTCTTAAGCAATGCCATGAAATTTTCGCCCAAGATAAAAGAAGTGACTGTAAAATTATTCAAGGATAGCGGAAACGCAGCCCTCCAGGTTGCTGATAAAGGCATAGGAATCTCACCCAAGGACACATCAAGAATTTTTAAAAGATTTTACAGGGTAAAAAATGAAATTGTTTCTGAAACAAGGGGAAGCGGCCTGGGTCTGACCCTGGTTAAACACATCGTCGAGGCTCATGGCGGCCGGATTAAAGTCGAGAGTGAGCCTGGAAAGGGAAGTGTCTTTTCTATGATTCTTCCTCTCTCCGGCCCAAAAAAAGGATAAATCAAGATGAAAGAGAAAATATTAATCATAGAAGACGAAGAAGACCTGGTAAAAGGATTGAGACTCAACTTAGCGGACGAGGGATATGAGGTGGACTGGGCGTCCGATGGTGTTGAAGGCCTCCGTAAGGCGCTGGAAGAGCTACCCCAGCTGATTATCCTTGATATTATGCTGCCCAAGATGAATGGCCTTGATATCTGTCGAGAGCTCCGTCAAAAAAATATAAGTATTCCGATTATTATGCTGACAGCCAAGGGAGAAGAAATTGACAAAGTGTTGGGATTGGAAATCGGAGCCGATGATTACATGACCAAGCCTTTCAGCATCCGGGAGCTTTTAGCGCGGATAAAAGCACACTTAAGGCGCGAGAAAAGGGAAGGGAAAAAAGCCCCAGAAGTTTATCGCTTTGGCGATGTCGAGATTGATTTTACACACTTCAAAGTCAAGCGTAAAGACAAGGCATTGGATCTTACATCGCTCGAAATAGATATTATGAAATACTTCATTGCTCATAGGGAGGAAGTGGTAACAAGAGAGGCTTTGCTGGATAAAATCTGGGGTTATGAAAAATATCCCACTACCCGAACCATTGATAATCACATTTTGAAATTGAGGAAAAAGATCGAGGGGGATCCCTCTCATCCCGAATATATCCTTTCAGTTTACGGAGAAGGATATCGATTTGTCGGGTGACAATCTTTTACATTCTTTTACTTTTATTTGACAACTCGGGAAACTAAAAGACTTACATTGTTGGTGAATGAAAAAATCACCTGGAGGAGGTAATATCATGAGTTCAAAAAAGACTCTTATTTTCATTGCCTTTACGGCAGCCATATTCATGGCTTTCGGCTTCCAGAATTCCTCCGAACACAAAGTTCTCTTTGAGAAGGCGAAATTCACCATGGAAACAAAGGGCGATCTCAAAGGAGCTATTAAACTGTTTAGCGAGATTATCAAAAAATATCCAGATGAAAGAGAATACGCTGCCAAGTCTCAACTCTATATCGGTCTCTGCTATGAAAAATTAGGTCTTAAAGAAGCACAAAAAGCTTTCCAGAAAGTGGTTGATAACTATCCTAATCAGCAGCAAGAGGTGGCCATTGCCAGAGAAAAACTTTCTAAGCTTGTCAAACTTGCCGAAGCATTGGATAAAGTGCCTCATAAACCTACTTTCCGAAAACTTCAGATTCCAACAAAGCTTTCTTGGGTGATGCAGTTATCTCCGGATGGCGAAAAAATTGCCTTCGCTTCTCCATCTGACAAAAAGCTCTGGATTATGCCCCTATCGGGAAAACTTGGTTCTGAATTCCCCGGGGCTCCAGGCATACTGAATACCGACGATGTGGCAGTTGATTGGTCCGGGCTTGCCTGGTCTGGTGATGGTAAATGGATCGTATTCAATGAATGGACACAAGGTGAAAAAAGGAAAGAGAAAGAGGGAAATCAGGGTATGTATATTGTTCCGGCCGAAGGTGGAAAGCCAAGGAAAGTATATGAAAATTACCGGGATGCACGTATCGTAAACTATAAAATGAGTTTGTCTCCGGACGGAAAGGTGCTGGCTTTTTCATCGGTTGGCAGTGATGAGTGTCATATCCATACAATCTCCGTAGATGGGGGCTTGCCGAAGCAATTGGTTGATGCCCAAGCCAGAGAACCGGTCTTTTCTCCTGATGGAAAGATGATCGCCTATGTAGATACCAAAAATTTGGGCAGAGCGGGTGGAGGTCTATGGGTGATACGCGCTTCCAACGGGACCCCAAAACTGGTTGCCAATGCCGGGAATGCATCAAGTCCTACCTGGTCACCTGACGGTGACATGATTGCTTTTCTGGACCTGGCCAGTAAACAAATTTGTATAATCCCTGTTGGAGAGGATGGAGTGACTTCCGGAGAGTTAGTTAAGATTGACATTCCTGAAGAAACTGGAGGAATCATGTTTTTAGCAGGATGGACTCCCGATAATAAAATCGGAGCGGTATTTCGCAGTCATACGGAATTTGGCCTTTACACGCTGCCGTCAACAGGTGGAAAGGCGGCGCTGGTATCTCATGGAGGATATCCGGGACAACCCAGGTGGTCTCCCGATGGGAAAAGAATATTTCACACAAATAATATAGATGAGGGGAGTGGTGATTGGGCAAAACTTTCATTAGCCGTTGTTCCTGCTGAGGGAGGCAAAGTGAAAACTATTCCCATTCAGTTCGATGAAAAAATGATCAAACCGGCATGGGGAGGAGGAGGTGATGTATCTCCGGATGGAAAGACGATTGTTTTGTCGGGACAGACAAAAAAAGATACGAGTTGGCACTGGCAAATCTGGACACTACCCGTTGTTGGAGGAAAACCAAAACAGCTCACCCAAACGCCTGCATCCGTTCTTAACGGGTTCCCTTGTTGGTCGCCGGATGGAAAGACCATCGCCTATGTACGCGCCAGAGAAGATAAGGCTGGATTTGGTGAGGTGAACATCTACACCGTCCCGGTAAATGGTGGAGATCCAAAGGTTTTGACATCGGATTCCGACAGTGTGAAGTTCTGTCCGATAGCATGGTCCCCTGATGGGAAAATGATTGCATACTTTTCCCCTGAGGCAGCAAATGAGGGGAGGGCTGGGATACTGAAAATCCTTTCGGTAAATGATGGGGTTTCGCGTGTGGTAGCGAAAGTAAAAATGGTTCATGTCAACATCGAATTGGCCTGGTCTCCGGATAGCAAAAGGATCGCTTTTAATTACGCACCCACCTCTAGTTATGGTAAGGTTATCAGAGTTATTTCAATAGACGATGGGAGTATCGAAGACATTGAGACGGATCTGGTAGATATAAACATGTATCATCTTGACTGGTCACCTGATGGGGAGAGGTTTGTTTTTTCAGGATACCAGGGTGACAGCCCAGAATTATGGCTGATGGAGGATTTTCTGCCGAAGGAGAAGACGCAGAATAAATAAAGAAGAGCAGAGGAAAAATTGATGAACCAATAATTGATGATTCAGATATTTTGGAAGGGACACTAAGTATTAGATTTGCCTAAATTACCCTCTCTCACACCCTAAAAAGTCATTGATTTGATCCCATTTGCTTTATGACATTTTCGTGACATCTTTGTCTTGGGGGATATTTTAGAATATACTATAAAAAAAGGGTCAACCATATGGCTGTTAGCTCACGTAGTCATCGCAAACAAATCGTTCTTTTCTTACTCGCTGTTATTCTGCCCAGCTTAGTCCTGGTGGTCTTTACATTGCGTATGATCAGTCAAGAGCGGGAACTGGCCCAAAAGCGAATGGTAGATGAGCGTCATCGCCTGGGAAGCGAAATCGGCCAGCACCTGCTTGTCCGCCTGGAAAAAATCAAACTTCAGGAGTCAAGCGCTGCGGCAAATTGGACTCAATTATCTGCCCAACGCGATTACGTGAATCCCGAGGTCGTGTTGATTGGCCTGGTGGAGGGAGATCGAATATTGCTCCCCTGGGAAGAAAATAAGAAGAGTGAAGAATTCCGCAGACTCCTTAATAGCTCTAATTTTTCCAGAAAGATTCAGCTTGCTGAAAAGGAGGAATTTGTTAAGAAAGATTTTCTTCGAGCTTCAGAACTATATCGTCAGACTATGAATGCAGCAAAAGAACCCGTTCAGAGAGGATATGCTCGTCTTTTACTGGCACGAGCCCTTGCCAAGGCGGGTCGAAACAAGGAAGCTTTATCGCACTACCGCCGTATTTTGGCCCTTCCTTCCAGAGTAACAGATGAGTATGGAATCCCCTTATCTCTTTATGCAGCCGGTCTCCTGCTCGATGCAGGTGTAGAGCATGGAGAGGTTTTAGAGTGTATCCGGGCCGAACTCAAGGCCAAGCGCTGGCTCTCGCCTGCTGAGTTTTATAGGCTCCAGGAGGTTGTCGAAAGACTCGTCAAAACCGCTCCCGAAGAGTCCATTAAGGATACTGCCAAGGATTACCAGCGAATGATTAATGAGCACATTTTGAAACTTGAGCAGGCTTTGGAACTTCAAGGAGACTTTCAAAAAATAGCTTTTGCAGCCAAGCAGGGAAATCAAGGAGAGAGAAACGAGCCTGTCTGGATATCCTATGGAGAAATCCCCTGGTTGGTAAGTTTGGCTCCACCGCTTGCCGGGGCACAACCTTTGCTTTTTGTGGTGAACGCTAAAGATATTCACGCTTCTCTCAGGCAGGACAGCGGCTTCTCTGAAACCTTTCCCGGTGAGTTTCACTTTGTCGCCGGTGAAAGTTCTGAGGGAGAATCCTTGGGACCGAATTTTCGCGGTCTAAAAATCTCTTTCGCAGAAAGCGAAGGCACAGCACTTTCAAAACAGTGGAACTTTCAGCGCTCATTTTACTTACTCGCTTTGCTTTTAGTCTTGAGCGTGACGCTGTTCGGAGCTTACCTCCTGTGGAGAGATGTGCTTCGAGACGTGAGGATGGCGGAGATGCGCTCCCAATTTGTTTCCAGCGTCTCCCACGAGCTCAAGACCCCCCTGACAGCTATCAGAATGTTTGCCGAGACACTGCGTTTAGGTCGTTCCAAGGATCTGAAAACGCAGGCAGAGTACCTGGACACAATTGTTAGCGAGAGTCAACGGCTGACACGCTTATTAAACAATGTGCTCGATTTTTCCAAGATCGAACAAGGAAAGAGGATTTACAGGCTGGAACCGACGTCTCTATCTGAAATTATCCAGGCATCTGCTCGAGCTATGAAGTATCCTCTGAGTCAAAAAGGATTCGAGCTTAAAGTCTATGTAGAAGAAGGTTTGCCTGCTGTCCGAGTGGATCAAGACGCTCTTGAACAAGCCATACTAAATCTCCTTAACAATGCCATGAAGTACTCGGGTGAGTCCCATGAAATTGACTTGCGGCTGCAGAGAAGAGATGACAAAGCCTTGATCCAGGTATCAGATAGAGGTGTCGGAATTGGTCCGCGGGAACAAAAGCGGATTTTCGAAAAGTTCTACCGTGTTTCCATGCCGGAGAACGAGCGCATTGTCGGGACAGGGCTGGGTCTGACCCTCGTTTCCCACATCGTCAAAGCCCATGGAGGGAATATAGAGGTCGAGAGTACGCCAGGTAAAGGGAGCACTTTTTCTATTTGCCTGCCCTTGGGGAGCAAACAATGAAACGGATTCTCATCATCGAGGATGATCGGGCGATACTGCGGGGACTAAAGGACAACCTCGAGTATGATAAGTACGAGGTCTTAACTGCTACGGATGGCGAGCAGGGTTACTGTTTGATTCAAGAGAAAAAACCCGACCTGATTATCCTGGATTTAATGCTGCCTAAAATGAGTGGGTATGAGCTCTGCCGCAAAGTGCGCGAAGAAGGGCTAACCACGCCAATCCTGATGCTGACTGCCCGGGGCGAGGAAGTGGATCGGGTGCTCGGATTGGATCTCGGAGCCGATGATTATGTCACTAAGCCTTTTTCTGTGCCAGAGCTACTGGCTCGCATCCGTGCCATTTTGCGGCGGATGCAGCGGTCTAAAATTGGGCCTCTTCCGAACGAGCTGCGCTTTGGAAAAGTGGTCATAGACTTTAAACGTTTTGAAGCCCGCAGAGCAGGCAAAGTTCTTAACATGTCGCGTAAGGAATTCGGAATTCTTCGCCTATTGGCAGCTCGCGTCGGAGAAGTAGTCACTCGTGACGAACTCCTCGATGAGGTGTGGGGCTATGAACAGTATCCTACCACCCGTACTGTGGACAATCATATCGCTTTGCTTCGTTCCAAGCTTGAAGAAGATCCTTCGAAGCCACGCTATTTGCTTACAGTTCACGGTGTTGGCTACAAGCTGGTCCTCGAGAAATGACATTTTCATGACAAAAAGCAGACAATTTTCTGAAATTATCTTTACAAAGAAATTACATTTTCAAGATAACATCGTGACATATTCTGAAGCTGAGAGCGCTAAATTAAGGTTGAATTAATTAAAGTCAAAGGAGCATAGGAATGAAAAAATATTCAATTCCGAAAAAATCCTTAATCTTGATCGCAGTTCTCATTTTATTGTTGATAACTCTCAGCCTTGTTAGTAACGCCCTCCAAAACGGCTATGACCTGTTTCAAAAGGCGCTGGCTAAAGAGCGCGGTGAGGGAAACCTTGAGGAGGCGATTTCTCTCTATCAGAAGGTTGTTGCTGAAACAAAGGATGAATCTCTAGCGGCCAAAGCCCAGCTCCGCATAGGGATCTGCTACGAGAAGCTGGGGCAGAAAAAGGCCAAATTAGCCCAGGAAGCTTTCCAAAAGGTGATTGATAATTATCCTGGGCAAACCGACACAGTCAAGGTGGCAAAAGAAAAACTGACAGTTCTCTTAAGAGCCCAAGCCGTTGTCGAAAAAGGTGATAGGGAATTTAGAATCCACCGTACCTGGGAGGGCCCAGACGTTGATATTTATGGTGCGGTATCTCCAGACGGAAATTATATCTCCTATACAGATTCGAAGACTTACAACCTTGCTGTGTGGGAGCTTGCCACGGGAAAGAGGCGCCGCTTGACAAAAAATCCAAATCTTTCAGGATATGCTGGACAACCTATATTCTCGCCCGATGAAAAGCAAATCGCTTTTGTCTGGTCAGTGTGGGATACCGAATTGCGCCTCATCGGACTTGATGGGTCGAATCCTCGCACTCTCTTTCGAAACAAATCTCCTTACTCACTCGACTTCCAACTGGCTGATTGGTCGCCAGACGGTAATCATATCTTAGCCCTTATCCCAGGAGCCAAGGAGAAGAATAAGATTGTACTGGTGTCGGTATCCGATGGTGCGATGCGCACGCTCAAAACGCTTGACGGCCGATACCCGGAGAAAATGAGTTTCTCACCAGACGGGCAGTACATTGCCTATGACTTCCCCCAGCAAAACGATTCTAAAGACCGCGACATCTTTTTGCTTGCAACGGATGGAGGACAAGAAACTCGATTGATCGATCACCCTGCAAACGACTATGTGCTCGGATGGACACCCGACGGTACGAGACTCCTTTTTGCCAGCAACCGGACAGGTTCTGTGGGTGTCTGGATTATTCAGGTTGCTGATGGCCAATCCTTGGGACAGCCAGAGTTGGTAAAACAGGATATCGGACCAATCCGTTCGCTGGGTCTCACCAAAAAGGGTGCTTTCTTCTACGGGCGCAATACAGGGATGAGAAATGTATATTTGGCAACCGTAGATCCGGCGACTTATAAGGTCATTGGTGAGCCCACTCCGCTGAGCCAACGGTTTGTGATGGCAAATTTTGCTCCAGATTGGTCACCTGATGGAAAGTCCCTTGCTTATCGCTCCGAGCGCATCTCCGGATTTGCAGGACCGCGCTCAAGCATCATTTCCATCCGATCACTTGATACCTGTGAAGAGCGAGAGCTTTCACCAGAGATGAGAGGATTCTGGCACATCGACTGGTCTCCCGATGGACGATACTTTCTTCTTGCAGGATATAACAACAAAAATCGCCTTGGCTTGCACATCGTGGACGCTCAGGCAGGCAACGTCACTGCTACATTGTTAGATGGATACTGGGGTTCTTGGTCTCGAGATGGTAAGACGATTTTCTATGCCAAGAATGATGCTTCGACTAATAGTCGCCCCTTGGTAGCCAGGGAGCTCAAGTCTGGCGAAGATAAGGTCCTCTTTCCCGGTGTTGTTGGCGCTGGTGCTGCTGTTTCACCCGATGGTGAGCAAATAGCATTCTCGAGCGTCTCTGGCGAGCAGTACGAATTGGCTACCCTTTATGTGCTTTCGCTGAAGCAAGGCAAACCTCACGAAATCCTCAAGCTCAAGAGTCCTGAGGACTTTGGCCCAATTGCCTGGTCGCCTGATGGAGACCGGCTAATATTTGCAAGGAGAAATTTCCAGGAGAACAAAGTTGAAGTGTGGCAGATACCTGCAGAAGGTGGCCAGCCAAAAAACCTTGGATTGTCCACAACAGACATGATGAGCCCGATCAGTATCCATCCCGATGGAAATCGCATTGCATTTAGCTCTGGTCGTCGCAAAGCAGAAGTTTGGGTGATGGAAAATTTCCTTCCTGCAAAAACGGAAAGCAAAGGAGGGCAGAGATGAAAAAATATGCAATCTTGATCATAACTCTTGTTTTATTGGTTTTAAGTTTCGCAAGTTCTGCCGCTCAAAACGGCTATGACCTGTTTCAAAAAGCGCTGGCCAAAGAGCGCGGTGAGGGAAATCTTGAGGAAGCGATTTCTCTCTACCAGAAGGTTGTCGCTGAAACAAAAGATGAATCTTTGGCAGCCAAAGCCCAACTCCGTATCGGCATATGCTATGAAAAATTAGGGCTAAAGAAAGCAAAACAAGCACAAAAAGCTTACCAGAAAGTGATTGACAATTATCCCAGCCAGACCGGCACAGTCAAAGCAGCCAAAGAAAAATTATCCATCCTTCTCAGAGCTCAAGCTCTGGTCGAAAAACGCGATGAAGGATTTAAGCTAACTAAAATTTATGACGGATTGCCCTATCCAGATTCCATATCTCCTGATGGAAAAAAGTTAGCCTTATTAGATTCCAAAGATTGGGATATATATCTCAAGGATATTGCCACTGGAGAAAAAGTCCGACTCACGAATGAGCATAATTCCATAAGAAGCCTTAAGTGGTCACCAGACAGTAAAATGATAGTCTTTGGAGATTTCCTTCACAACTTATATGTTGTCTCTGCAAAAGGCGGTCCGTCTAAAATGATCATTAAAGCAGATCCGGAATCCGTGAAAGCTAAAGATGCCGCTTCGATTTCCGGATGGACCTCTGACAGCAAGAAGATTATTTTCCAGGTTCCTTCCAAAGGTCTATTTGCTATTCCAGCCTCCGGAGGAGAGTGGGAAGATATATTTATATTTCAAGATCCCAAAAAGGCAAAGGAATATGAAAATATGGCTCTGTCTCCTGATGGTAGGTTTGTCGCCCACGATTTCACTCAAAATGGCAATAGAGATATTTATGTGACGTCTGTGAAAGGAAGAGAATCCATTAGAATTACCAATAATCCCGCAATTGACATGAACCCACAGTGGTCTTATGAAGGCCGTTGGATCGCTTTCGGTTCCAAAAGAACTGAAAAGCCTGAAGCCTGGGTGATAAAGATAACACCAGACGGGAAGCCAGATAGCATGCCTTTCCAGGTCACTCGAGGTGGTATTTTGGGCGGGGGTTGGGCCCAAGATGGCAAGGTTGGATATTGTTGTGCCGTAAGGACTGAGCATATTTACATTGTCAATCAAGATGGTACAGAAGAGTTTCAATTGACTAAATTCCCAGCCTATAACAGAGAAGCCCGGTGGTCTCCAGATGGGAAGATGATTATTTTCGCTTCTGATTATAATCAGTCATTAAATACATTCAGAAAATGGAAAGTGCCTTCGAAAGGCGGAGAGATAAAACTCCTCGGTGATGAAGAATGGGATTTTGTCTTGACTCCAGAGGGGAAGAAGATAGCTTTTAAGATAAAAGATAATTCAATTATTTTGAGAGTGCCACCAGAAGGAGGAGAGCCAAAAGAATTAGTAGCTATTGATGGCGATATAGATCATCTTGACTGGTCACCGGATAGGAAAAGAATTGTCTTTTCCTATAGCATAACCCCGAAAGAATATTCAAACGTTACAGAATATTTGAGAGAGCGTCTGTCTGGTATTAGTATAATTTTAGCCGATGGAGGGAAACCTAAAAAACTAATCCCAGCAGAGAAAAGGGGAGTTGTATTCTGGTCTCCCTGTTGGTCTCCTGGTGGAAAAAAGATCGCATTTCGGACTTATAACCAGAATGCACGGGAAAAAGGCAGAGAGAAAGAAATTGGCCTCGGTATATGGACGATAGATGCTGAAGGAGGAGAGCCCAAATTGATTGCAAACCTAAAAAGAGACGGCTATAAACTGTGTTGGACCCCGGATGGTAAATATATAGTTTACGAAGAAAGAATCAAAGGAATGGATTTTGAGCTTTGTAAAATGCCCGCTGAAGGAGGAGAACCCGAGAAGATGAACATTAGGGGCAGGAGTGCTGTTTTCTCCCCTGATGGTAAAAAAATTGTCTTTTCTCGGAGGTTAGAAGGTTATTATGAATTCTGGTTGGTAGAAAACTTCTTTCCTGTAGAAAACACGAAAAGCAAAGGAAGGCAGAGATGAAAAAATGTGCAATCTTGATCATGGCTCTTGCTTTATTCCCTTTTATTGCAACCACCCAGAATATGTGGATAAGCGTTTTTTATATTCCTTATTAAAATAAATTAAAAACGCTTCTATCCAATAATCTTGAATATTGAGGCCTGATCCCAGGTTTAGGAGAAAGCAATAGATTGTCTAATTTCTACATTAGTGAAAAATGGACTTGACTTATTTCTACTATTATAGAAAATAGACATATGAGCATTAATCATATAATAAAACAATGGGCCCTTGACGAAAATTTCCTCTATGGCAGGATGTCGTTTATATGTGGACCTCGCCAGATTGGAAAAACCACACTTGTCCAGAACCACCTTGAACGAATCAAGCAGAGTGAAAACTATCATAACTGGGATAGCCTTTCCCTCAGACAGGAATTTGCGTCTAACTCCTTCTTTTTTGTTGAGAATATGTCCCTGCCCTTGTCACATGAAGACAGACTGCCGACGGGCGAGCGTCAATGGGTGGTATTTGATGAGATCCATAAATATCCAGGATGGAAAAACATCCTGAAGGGATACTATGACGAATGGAAAAACAGCATAAATTTTGTAATTACAGGAAGCGCGCGCCTTGATTATCTACGTCGGTCAGGCGATAGCCTCGTGGGAAGGTATTTTTTATTTAAAATGAACCCATTGCATCCGCATGACCTGACGGGTTTTGTCCTCAATCGTGATTCGGCCTGGCATCCTAAAGAACCTCTTATTCCATTTAATAAACCTGATAAAACTTTCCAGGATGCGACCACCCAACTGTATGATCTTAGTGGATTCCCTGAGCCCTTAAGTGTTGGCACAAAAGATTTTTATGAGCGCTGGAAAAACGATCACATTTCTTTAATTACTAGCGAAGATATCCGGGATCTTTCCAGGATAACACATATCCAAAAATTGCAGACCCTCGTCTTTCTATTACCTGAACGAGTGGGATCTCCTCTCAGTTTAAACAATTTGAAGAGTATCCTTGGATGCGCCCATGCATCTGTTAAGAATTGGTTAGAAGCCTTAAAAAAGGTATATCTTGTATTTGATATTGCACCATATGCTGCCCGGTTAGCAAGGTCTGTCCGCAAGGAACATAAATACTATTTCTGGGATTGGGGCCTTCTGGAAGATCCGGGAAAGAGATTTGAAAATTTTATAGCAGTCCAATTACAACGAGCGGTTTCGGCCTGGAATGAATGGGGAAAAGGAGATTATCATCTGATGTACGTCCGAACTAAAGATGGAAGAGAAGTAGATTTTGTAATAACTGAAAGGGCTAAACCATATCTTCTAATCGAGTGCAAAAGGAATGATAAAAACCTGGCACGTAACTTAATATATTTTAAAAGTCGGATTAAAGTTCCGGCAGCTTTTCAGGTAATAGATGCGCCAGGCTATCTCAAGCAGGTAGAGAGAGGAACTTTTATTGTTGGGCTGGATCGTCTTTTACAGATCTTATCTTAAAGCGGGATAAGAGCAGAAGCAAATTTTCCTGCGTAAAAGTCAATAAATCATCCTTCAGTTCTAAAAAAAGGTCTAGCATCTATTTTTCCTCACAAGCCATTTATCCTTAAAAAGCTGCAAAAATCCTTAAAATAATCCCTTTGCAATAGTTCAACTTCCTTCTTTCCGTCCACGCTAAAAGCCGTTTTGATTTATTTTCCTTAAAATAATTGATTAATATCCACGGCATCTTAAAAGAAGTGACATTTGCTACCTTATAACTGGTTATATTATACTGAATCGCATGAAGATAAAAATAAACATCAACATAGAATTAAAATGAGAATAGGCGGAGGAAATCTCATGAATAAAATAATAATTCCGAGTTTGATAATACAAAAGCAATTATTCCAGTGTCATCGCGAGGAGCGAAGAAGATTCTCTCGCTTGTCATTGCGAGCCCCTTGGGGGCGAAGCAATCCCTTACGAAAACGTTTAGATTGCCGCGTCGCTACGCTCCTCGCAATGACAATTAATTGTAAGAGATTGCCACGCCCTTTCAGGACTCGCAATGACATTGTAAAAATATATATCGCGTTTATATTAGTTTTGTTCTTGGTGCCGGCTTTATGCGGCCAGGAGCTTACGGGTGAAGACATCGTTCAGAAAGTCAATGATTTGTTTAATGTCGAATCAGGTTATGCAAAAGCAAAAATGACAATCATGACCACCTCGGGTCAGAAAAGAACTTTTGTCTATGAATCATGGAGCAAAAATAAAGGAGAGAAAAATCTCGTGCGGTATCTGGAACCAGGGCGTGTAAAAGGCCAGGCGACGTTAATGCTGAACAATGCCGATGATATTTGGATGTACTTTCCGCGAACACAACGTGTTCGAAAACTTGCTTCCCATGCCAAAAAACAGAAAATGCAGGGGAGTGATTTTTCTTATGAGGATATGGGGAGCGGAGATGCCTTTATCAACGATTTCAGTCCTAAAAGACTTAAGGATGAAAAAATGGAGGGCTACGATTGCTATAAATTAGAGTTAACCCGCAAACCAGACACTGACGTTTCATATTCCAGATTGATCATGTGGGTTATAAAAGAGAGTTTTGTTCCCGTAGTCATTGATTATTATGACGAAGATGACCCTGCTCTTCAGGAGAAAAGATTGGTCGAGAGCGATATCCGCGTCATCGACAACATTCCAACGGCGATGAAGGTTGTCATGCATAACAAAAATGACAATACTCAAACTGAATTGGAGCTTCTCGAAGTGAGATACAATATCACCTTAGCTGACAGCATGTTTACAGAAAGGGGATTGAAGAAATGAAAAAATGGCTTTCTGTACTGGTTTTTCTCTCCCTTGGCCTCTCCGCCCATGCTGCTCAGGATAGTATTGAGTTATTCGGATATTTCGAATCTCAAGCGATGGGCGCGGACATTAAAAACGAATTCCTGCTCCTTTATTCCAACAAGCTAAGGGTGGATTTAAAATCCAGTTTATCAGAAAAAGTTACTTTTGCTGCGAATTTCGACTACATAACCTTTCATGGAAAAACAGAATGGAACATACTGGATTTTTTACCTTCTGACCTCATTGCTGAAGCTCCCGCTGGAGTGGAATCTTTTTTCGTGCTTCCGTTCTCAGACCGGCACTTTCTCGATAATGCCTACATAAAGCTCTCGTTTAAATATTTTGACCTGACCGTGGGCAAACAACAGATATCTCTAGGGACTGGTTATGTCTGGAATCCGACCGATGTGTTTAATATCAAAGAACTCTTCGACCCCGCCTACGAGCAGCCCGGTCACAATGCCCTACGACTGGACGTTCCGCTGGGATCCATGTACACACTCACAACCCTCTTCTCTCCCGAGGATACATGGAAAAATTCGGCTAAATTGATTCAAATCAAGGGTCGGATTTCCCATTTCGATTACTCTCTGACCGGGATAGAAAAGGTCTGGCGTTTTCATGATTATACCCAGTTTGACTTTGTCAACATGAATTTTCTGGAATTGCCGGGGAAAAGAAAGCTGCTCGGCGCAAGCACAGCCGGTGAGCTTTTAGGATTAGGAGTTTGGGCAGAATACGCCTATAACTGGATGGAAAATTCCGAAGATTTCTATGAACTTGTGGTCGGAACAGATTACACTTTCAATTTTCAAACCTACATGATGGTTGAGTATTACAGGAATACTTTGGGGAAGACCGACTATGAACAATACAACCTCAATGATTGGATGCGGATGATAGCTCTGGAACAGAAGGCAATCTCCCGTGATCAAATCTATGTTTTCATCCAACACCCGGTTGCTGATTTACTGTCTGTTGGGATTTCAACGATTTACAGTATTTCGGACAATAGCTTTGCTCTGGTCCCAACCCTGAATTATTCCCTCTCAGATAATGTGGAGGTTTTTGCTTATCTGAATATTAATTTTGGCAAGGAAGGAAAAGTTTTTGCTAAAAATATGGGCAACGGCGGAGTGATTCGGGCTCGAGTTTATTTTTAATAAATAATTGTCTTTGTTCCAAAGTTACGTGATATAGAGATATGCACTTCAAGTTACATTTGTCATTGCGAGGAGTGAAGAAGATTCCTTGTATGTCATTGCGAGCCCTGAAAGGGCGAAGCAATCTCATAAGAAAAGCTGTAGGAGTTTGGTTCATCAAACCCACTTTTTTATATTGTAGGGATTTGATTTGCCAAATCCAAGGAAGAAGAGAAAAAAAGATAATATATATTGTAGGGGCTTGATTTATCAAGCCCACCTTACTTGTATAATAGGGATTTAATTCATCTATCCCTTCAGCTTTTTGCCGCAGTGCGGGCAGGCTTTCCAGTTCTCTTCGGTTGCTTTCCCGCATTCGGAACACACGGCATGGAGTCGCGCCGCACAATAAGGGCAAAACACGAAAGCGTCATCGACCTCTTTCTGGCAGCTCGGACATGCCTGGGTTGTGTGGTCTGCTTTCAGCCCAGGGATGCCGTCTGAACGAACTATAAGATAGATCAACAATCCGATTATATTGCCGATAAGCACCAGCAGCGCCCATAAAACACCATTCATGCCGCGGCGCTCCGCATCCCGGTAGACCCAGACGATCACAAAAATCCATATAATCAAAAGTGCGAGAGAGAGCATGGAACTAGAGAGACTGAGAAGCGAGGGACCGATATGAAAAGTCCCACCACCCTGGCGACCCAACATGTGGAGCGCTCCCGAGAAAAATCCAAAAGGTCCAACAATCAATGGGGTTATGCGCCATGCCAGGGCTAAAATAAATATAACTAACAGGATTAACCCTATTGTTTTTCCGGTTGAAGTTGCCATTATAAACCTCCTTATCCATACCGGGATGCAATCCCAGGCATGGGTTCTATTGTATGTTTTATGACGCGTTGGCGTTCATCGCTATGCCTCTAATATCCTGTTTCTTCCATCGGCGCCTGCGAATCAAAATCGGCGCGAATAGAAGCATTACGGCGTTTTGGATGATGATGGTAAGAGCCACAACTGAAGTAAACGTCAGGGTTTGATCCAATCTGATTTCTTTAAGTGTAGGGGCTAGTACGAACACCGTCAAAAGGATAAGAGGGAGAAGCGCAGCCCACACGTATTTCGGTATGGGATCGGAAGGAATCAGCTTGGCAATTTTCGTAGCGGTCGCAGGTTGCTGGCTTATTTCAGCCTGACACCTAAGCCGGGTCTTTTGCGCTAAGTCAGGCGGAAGGATTGGTTGTGGAATCGTTTTGACGCCCATCCGAATTTTTTCAAGCTCGTCTTGGAAGCGAGCACAAAGTGCGCAACGGGCGATATGTTTCTCTATCGTACTCAATTCTTCCAAGCTCAGATCCTCATCTGAGGAATCAATGATTAAACGCTCGATGTCTTTACATCGCATTTTAATCCCTCTTATCGTTGGATTTCTCGTTATATTTCGAGAGTTCCCGCCTCAGCCGCGTAACGGCACGGTGCATCAGCGATTTGACCGTACCGAGCGGGATCCCAAGAATATCACTTATTTCTGCTTGTTTAAATTCTGCAATTTCTTTAAGCACAAATACGCGGCGCTGTCGATCCGGCAGCCTGGCCATAGCGTGGGCGATATCCCTCCCCATGTCTGTCTGATTGACTTCCTCAGGATTAAAAGACACGAGCTGGTCGGGCAGGACAGGGAACATCGTATTTTCTTTTTCAAGGCTCATGGCTTTCTGTAAAAAAAATAATCTTCTTGTCCGTTTCTTACGCAGCTCATCCCGGTGTAGATTGGCAACTACAGTAAATATCCAGGCCTTTATACTTTGCATGTTCACCTCGTCGGGCAGTTTTTTTGCAATGCGGAGCCAGGCTTCTTGAAACAGATCTTCTGCATCTCCTCTGTTTTGCGCGAGATAATAAGCGAAACCGAAGACAGCATTCTGGAATTTTTTGTACAGATTGTCGAATGCCGGATTGATGATCTGTCCTGTATCATGGGCGCATTTGCTGCCATCATTTTCCATGATTTGCTATTCTACCACGAATTTCACTAACTAAGACGTGCGAGAGGGGAAAAAGTTCTACCGGGACATAAAGAATTGATTATTGGATTCTGAAGACATAAGAAGAGAAGATAAAAAATAGGGGCGATACAGGGTTCGAACCTGCGACTTCTACCGTGTATTTGTAGGGGCTTGATTCATCAAGCCATCTAAGTATGTATGCGGAAAGATATAGCGGCTTCATTCATCAAATCCACCATTCTTGCAGGGGCTTGATTCATCAAGCCCACCTTATGTAGAAGATAGAATATTATATTTATTGTAGGGATCTGATTAATCAAACCCACAATATTCATGATGGATAGCACTTATCAAGGAAAAAGCCCAGGAAATTGGAGTTTATTGTATTATTCCAAATAATTATAACGATTCCTTAAACGATACCTATCCTTGGATTAGAAAATATAATAGAATAGAATAAACTCCCAACAAGCTAGAAGAGAAATTGGGAAGGAAATATAAGCTAATGAGCAAAATTAGAGTTGCTATAATCGGAGTGGGCAATTGTGCTTCTTCTTTAGTTCAAGGTTTAGAATATTATAAAAATACAAAGGAATCGGATTTTATTCCTGGACTCATGCATGTTAACCTCGGCGGCTATCTTATTCGAGACATTGAATTTGTAGCTGCCTTTGATATCGATAAAAACAAGGTGGGCAAAGATCTAAGCGAAGCTATTTTCGCCCCTCCCAACAACACAACTAAATTCTCAGATGTTCCTCATCTCAATGTCAAAGTTGAACGGGGAATGACCCACGATGGCCTCGGGAAATACCTTTCAGAGATTATAGAGAAAGCGCCGGGAAGCACATCCGATGTCGTCGATATCCTTAAAAAAACTAAAACAGATGTTGTTATCAGTTATCTTCCTGTTGGAAGCGAGGAAGCCACCAAATGGTATGTTGAGCAAATTCTTGAGGCAGGCTGTGCGTTCATCAATTGCATTCCTGTATTTATTGCCAGTGAAAAATATTGGCAAAAAAGATTCGAGAAAAAGAATCTTCCCATTATCGGAGACGATATAAAATCTCAGGTAGGCGCAACCATCCTCCACCGCACTCTCGTCAATCTTTATCTGGATCGAGGGATGCCCATCGAGAGAACCTATCAGCTTAACACTGGAGGTAACACTGATTTCCTAAACATGCTGGAAAGGGAAAGACTGGCTTCCAAAAAGAAGTCAAAAACAAACGCTGTAACCTCGCAGATTAGAGCCAGAGATCTAGACATCGATTCTGATAACGTTCATGTTGGTCCCAGTGACTATGTCCCCTGGCAAAAAGACAATAAACTCTGCTTCCTTCGTATAGAAAGCCGCCATTTCGGAGACATACCCACTTATTTGGATTGCCGCCTATCTGTTGAGGATTCTCCGAATTCTGCGGGAGTGGTTATCGATGCCATCAGATGCTGCAAATTGGCCCTTAACAACGGATTATCCGGAGCTCTCGTTGCTCCTTCCTCTTATTTTATGAAGGCCCCTCCCAAGCAATATACAGACACGGAAGCCAGAGAGTTTACAGAAAAATTCATCAAGAGATACGGAAAAGAAGAGGAAAAGAAGGATAAATAATTCATGTAGGCATAAATGAGAAGAATTAATCATCATTTTTCAAGGATTGCTCACAAATACAGAGATTTAAGGACCATAGATTTAGCCTTGCTTTCAATTATCAAAAAGAAACTTGAAAATTTGACTGAAATTGAGGCAGCATAAAGAAGAACAAGGGGAGGTTAAAAAATGGGTGGTCTTCACAGCGGGAAAGAAAAGTTTGATAATATTATAAGAAGAACCAGGATGAAAAGGAGCGAACAGAAAAAGAGACCACCAAGAAAGAGCGGGAAAAATAAGCTTCTGTTAAAACTAACGATCCCTTCCCGTCGGGGAAGAAGAAAAAAATGATCACGGTCCATGAGTTTGATTAAAAAAGAAATTTAAGGATTAGAGGAGGTTACAGTGAAAGAACTCATTGAATTGATTGCCAAATCATTAGTTGACGATCCGGACAATGTGCAGGTTTCCCAGTTAGACGGGGAACAGAGCTCAATCATTGAATTAAAGGTTGCTCCGGAAGATATAGGCAAGGTTATTGGAAAAGAGGGAAGAACTGCACAGGCTATCAGAGTTATTCTTGGTGCTGCTGGGATGAAGCTGAAAAAGAGATTTAACTTTGAGATAATCGAAAAAAAATAATATTCTCAGTTAACTGAACTTGCTAATTTTCCTATTCTTTAGCCATAGCCTGTTTTCTTAGGTCAGGAGATAATTTCTCTATAGCATATCTCAAGGCCGTTCTGGGCATTTCCTTCTTATTTTTCATCACATATTCAAAAATCTTTTTGGGCTCATGATTGCTTGCCACTTTCAACATCCAGCCATAACCCTTCTGAACCATATCGTCTTTATCCAGAAGGAGGATATCTGCAATCTCAAAAACAGGTGTGAGCGAAATTTTCTTTTCTAGGGAATAAATCAAAACTACAGCCGACCCCCGTCGAACCCATCTATTTTTTGAAACAGCCCACTTTTTAACTTTTGGAAAATATTCTGGAAATTTGTAAATAAAGTACGCCAATGCCCGGCAACAAAGGTTATCACAGACTCCCCAGTTTGTAACATGTTTTTTCAGCCATGATTCCAAAATCGCAAAGTCCTTTTTTTCAAATTTATCCCTCAAACGAAAGGCCCAATCAAAAGCAACTCCCAGCTCTTCCATAAAGCCCGATTCCAATAATTTCTCGCACAAACTGAAAATTTCCTGCTTGGGTCTATCTTGTATGGCTGAAAAATATTTCTGAGTAATTTTTCTGAATATAGGAGTCTTCACACCCAACAATTTAATCTCTTCTTTGAAAAACCGCTGAATAGACTGGCGGTATTTCTCATCGGCATTTTCCCGTAACTCCTTCCTTATATCCGGAATAATCTTATCCTCTCCTGACATAATCATACCTCCTTAAAAAATGGACAGGTAATGAACGCTTCCCACAATACGTTTGCCCCTTTTTGTTTGTTGTTACGGCCTATGTTCATTCGTACCGGAGTGAGTCCACTGGATTGGCCACGGCCGCGCGGACAGCCAGGAAAGCCGTTGTGAGCACTGAGATGGAAAAGGACATAACTCCGGCCAGGAGGAAATATTGAGCTCCCAGGGAAATGCGGTAATAATAATTATCGAGCAGCATCTTCATGGCAAAGTAAGCGAGCGGCCAGCTGATGATGTTGGCGATTCCCACCAGCCAGATGAATTCCTTTATCAATATATTGATAATCTGAGGAATACTGGCACCCAGGACTTTGCGGATGCCGATTTCTTTTGTCCTGCGGTTAACAGTGATGGATGTCAATCCAAAGATGCCCATGCAGGCGATGATGACAGCCAGCGCTGAGGAATAGCCGACGATAGCCCCCCATCTTTTTTCTTCATTGTACATGGCTTCCATCGCCTCATCCAGAAAGGAGTAGAGGAAGGGTTTGTTCGGCTGGATGTCCTTCTAGGTACTTTCCAGAAGCGATAGGGTTACGGAAGGCTATCTTCATATAATTTTTAAACATCGCTCTAGTCTCCAGTTCTAAATTATTAGCAAGAAATGTACCACTTTTGCCAAACAGGCTACAACTCGTAAATTCTCAAGAACTGAATCTAAAAAGTGTCCGTTTCCGTGACATGCGGTGTTCTTAGGTGAACATTCAAAAGGCACTTAACCTGTGGGTAAGGAGCTTTCAGGCGTTTTCTCTTGTCTATTTTTCGATATATAAATAGACTTCCTACCCCTATTAATAGAAATATTTCCGGCTGTCAGGAATATGGATGAAGTCTGCTTTAAAATCTCAACGTAAAGACTGTTTCAACATTAGGCTCAGAATGAACACTGATAAATCCATTATGCAAGCGCATGATCTGGCGGGATAGACTGAGTCCGATGCCCGAGCCTCCTTCCTTTGTAGAGTAGAAGGGAATAAATATCTTCTCTAGATTCTCCTTCAGGATTCCAGGGCCGCTGTCTTTGACCTGGAGGAGTATCTTTCCCCTTTCGTCCAAACGAGCATCCAAATCAATTTTTGCCTTCTTCCGTCTCTTAACAGCATGGAGAGCGTTCAAAAGGAGATTTATCAAGACCTGTTCGATGAGTTCAGGGTCAGCTGCCAGTTCTAGACTTTGTGGTTCTATACTCACTTTAAAATTAATTGATTTATCTTTGATGTGCGTCTGCATGAGTTTTTCCACTCGGGCAAAAAGCTCTTTGATGGCGAAAATTTGGAAATTAGGCTTTTGGACCAGAGTCAGGTTTCTGTAGGCATCTACAAAATGGAGCAAACCTTGACTGCGCTTCTGAATGGTCTGGGACGCATCACGGATGTCGGTTAAAGATTCAGGATTTATATTTTCTCCTGATGAACGAATATTGTAGCTTTCCTTTATCAATTCATTAATAGTCGAAGCAAGTGAAGCTATTGGAGTAATAGAATTCATGATCTCATGAGTGAGGACCCGGATGAGCTTTTGCCAGGCTTCTATTTCTCTCTCCTCCAGCTCGCTGTGAATATTTTGTATGGATACCAAAGAAAAATTTTGCCCTCGAAGCTTATACTCCGCAGCATAAAGAGCCAGGTGCAGCAGTTCGTTGTTATCTTCGACTTTGACCAGGGCTTTTTCTTTCGACTTGAGCTTGAAAAGCGTGCTGACTAATGGTTTGCTCCAGGATTCGAGAGATTTTATGTTTTTGAGGTGAGGGACTTTTAATAAGCGTTTTGCGGCTGTGTTGATCAGCTCCACTTCACCGCCGGGCTGAAAAGCAATCAGGCCTATACCTATATGTTGAACGACTGTCTGTAAATATCGATAATGCTCTTCTTTCTCAGTCCTTGTTTTTCGAAAGGCATTCATGACCTCATTGAAGGCACTTTTTAGAGCCTCGAAAGATGAACCCAGCCCATCATCTTTAAATGTCTGGGAAAAATCACTGTACTTAATAGATTGAAGAAAACGGGTCAGGTCTCTATTTGTTTTCTCAACATAGCGAATAAGGGCATAGATTTGGTATATGATAAAGATTCCGAGAATAAAGAGAGCTGCATACAGGGTTGTTTGAAAGAGGAAGAAGAAGAAGAAGCCACAGATTGTTGCCCCCAGCAGCAATATGCGAATGATGCAGTTAGCTCGAAACCGCTTATAAACCATATTTCTCCATTCTTCTGTATAAAGAAGCTCTTGATAGCCCCAGCTCTTTTGCAGCGTGAGTTATATTGCCTCCATGTTTGCTTATAGCTTTGTGAATGGCTAATTTTTCAATATCTTCTAGATTATAATCTTCAAGAGCCAGGCCTTCCCTTTTTGTTTCCTGGGCATGGAAGAAGAAATCTGAAGGCTGTAACACCTGGGATTCACTCATTATTATTGCCCGCTCAATGGCATGCTGAAGCTCTCTGACATTGCCAGGCCAATGATACTTTTCCAGCCTTTTCATGGTTGCTGAACTCAGCTTTTTTAACGGCTTATTATATTTTTTGCAATAAATCTTTAAAAAGTGATCAACGAGAGAAGGGATATCCTCAATCCGCTCATGCAGCGGAGGCAGGCGGATTTCCACCGTGTTAATGCGGTAGAGAAGATCTTGACGGAACTTGTTCTGGGCTACCATTTCATGAACGGACATATTGGTTGCGCAAATAAGACGGACATCGATCTCAATTGGCTTGTTGGAGCCAAGCCTAATGACCTTTCGATTTTCTAAAACCGTCAGCAGTTTTGCCTGAAGGGTTAAGGGAAGATTACAGATTTCGTCGAGAAAGAGTGTTCCTCCTGAGGCGACCTCGAAGCGGCCGGCTCTGTCTTCCCTGGCGTCAGTGAAGGCTCCCTTAACATGACCGAAGAGTTCGCTCTCAAAAAGAGTCTCACTCAGAGCTCCCATGTCAACACTTATAAAAACTTCATCGGTCCGGGATGATTGGCGGTGGAGCTCCCGGGCGACCAGTTCCTTTCCTGTGCCGTTCTCTCCGAGGATTAAAATATTGGCATCGGTTTTGGCGACTTTTTGGATAGCAGTAAACACAGACTCCATGGCCTGGCTTCTTCCTATGAAATCATGAAAAGGCTGATCAAGGTCAGCGCTCAATTGTTTCTGTCTGGAGCGAAGGTTCTTTGCTTCTATCCGAGATTGTCTCAGATCCATGGCAGTCGAAAGAGTTGCTATAAGTCTTTCGTTCTGCCATGGTTTGAGGACGAAATTTGTAGCGCCTTCTTTAACGGCTCGAACTGCCATTTCCACATCTCCGAAGGCTGTGATCAACACAATGACTGAAGAAGGATCAAATTCAAGAATTTTATCAAGCCAGTAGAAGCCCTCCTTGCCACTGGTGGCTCCTTTGGCAAAGTTCATATCTAAAAAAATGACATCGTAGGTTTCGTTTTTAAGAAGAGAAGGAAGAACGTCGGGCTTTTTTTCTGTATGGACTTGAGCAACATGCTGTTTGAGGAGTAAACGTGCAGCCTGAAGGATGTCTTCATCGTCATCGATGATGAGAATTTTTCCCGTCTTTTTATTCATAAGGTCATTTCTCCGTTTGCCTGTTATTCCATGAGCCAGTTTCGAAATATGAAGTTAACATCTGGCCAATTGACATATGAGCTATCAGATTAACCATAGTCGATTATATCAAAAAGTATTTGTTGAAATCATTTTGCTTTCAGCATATTTTAATGATAACCACTGCAAAATATATGCCTATTGTTTAATTTCTTGCTTTCGTCTGGATTTTTTTTTATCATGAAATATGATTATACACTAACTGTTCGATATCGTACACCCCCTGTCTTAATAGCGAACACTTTTTTAAATGATTTATCTAACCATTCTGCTGCTTACTCCGTAAATGTCAATAGTGGCACATTTATTGCAGAAATGATGGTCTGGCAGGAAAAATTCGTGATGATCATCAAGATATTTTAAAGCCATAAGAAAGATAGAATAATGAATAAATCGCCAAGCAAGGAGCCCACAATGGGGATGGACCGTAAAATTAAAAAAAAGAAGTGGCCTCCCAAAAGGATTGCAGGTTTTGCAGCTGTTGGACTATTTGTCATTCTTGTGCTTTATGTTTTCCTTTTCAGGCTGAGTAAGTCCACTTTAAATGTAAAAACGGAGAGGATAACTATATCAACTGTCACAAGAGGCCCTTTTCAGGAATTTATACCTATTATGGGAAGCGTTCTTCCTATAAATACATTTTATTTAAACGCTGTTGAGGGAGGAAGAGTAGAGGAGATCTATTTAGAGGCAGGAACTTTTGTTAAGGAGGGAGATGGAATCTTGAAGTTAGCAAACACAAACCTCCTTCTCGACATCATGTGGAGAGAAGCTGAGTTATTCCAGCAGAGCAACAACCTGCGTAATACCCGCCTTTCCATGGAGCAGTATCGACTAAAACTGAACCAGGACCTTGCTGAGATTAATAATCAGCTCCAACAGCAAAAACGAACTTATGAGCGATATAAAGAGTTGGCAAAAGATAATTTGATCTCCAAGCATGAGTATGAGCTGGCCAAGGATCAGTACGATTATTTGATCAAGAGAAAAGAATTAACGCTAGAAAGCCAGAAGAATGATTTAGAGTTCAGGCAGGGCCAGATTGATGCCTTGGAAGCCTCGCTGAAACGGATGCAAGATAATCTCGAAATAGTCAAGCAGAAACAGGATAACTTGACGATAAGGGCTCCTGTTTCCGGTCATCTGACTGCACTGGATGCAGAAATCGGTCAATCCAAATCACCAGGTCAGCCCTTGGGACAGATTGATGTTTTAGAGGGATTTAGAGTGAGAGCTGCTATTGACGAGCACTACATAGCCCGTGTAGAGACAGGGAGGACAGGTGAGTTTGATTTTGCCGGCAAGTCTTATGGGCTTATAGTCAAGAAAATTTACCCTGAAGTGAAAGACAGGCGGTTTGAAGTTGACCTGGAATTTGTTGGCGGGGGACCTGAGGATATCACGCGGGGACAAACTCTCCATATCCGATTAGAATTAGGTGATATTTCCGAAGCCATTCTCCTTCCAAGAGGAGGATTTTACCAGACTACCGGGGGAAACTGGGCCTATGTTGTGGAAGAATCTGAAAATATCGCCACGAAAAGAAAGATGAGAATCGGAAGGCAAAACCCACAGGTGTTTGAAGTGCTCGAAGGCCTGGGACCCGGCGACCGGGTCATTACCTCATCCTACGAAAGCTTCGGCAACATGGATAGATTGGTTTTAAAGTAAACTAAAAATTTCGATTCTGCGTATTATTAAGATAAGAATAAAAGGTCAAAGACCTGAAAGCTGAATGCTAACAGCTGAGAGCTTAATTAAGGAGGAAAAGAATGATAAAAACGAAGGACCTCAAGAAAGTTTACACTACAGAAGATGTAGAAACAACAGCGTTAAATAACGTGAATTTGAACGTTCAAGAGGGAGAATACGTGGCCATTATGGGGCCATCTGGGTGTGGGAAATCTACTCTGCTCAATGTTCTGGGGATGATAGATAATCCCTCGAGCGGTGAATATCATTTTCTGGGAAAAGAAATATCCAAGTATTCTGAACGCCAGCGGGCAAACCTTAGAAAAGAAAATATTGGATTTGTGTTCCAGAGCTTCAATCTTATCGATGAATTGACTGTCTTCGAGAACGTCGAGCTTCCACTGCTTTATCTTGGCTTCTCTGCTTCAGAGCGAAAAAAAAGAGTCAGTGAAGTTCTTGAGCAGATGGAAATCATGGCCCGGAAGAATCACTTCCCCCAGCAACTATCTGGAGGGCAGCAGCAGCGGGTGGCAGTCTCAAGAGCCATTGTTGCCAGACCGAAACTTATACTGGCCGATGAGCCGACAGGAAACCTGGATTCCGCCCACGGCGAGGAAGTGATGAGAATCGTAGGAGAACTCCATGAAGCGGGCACTACTATTGTCATGGTCACTCATTCTCCTGCATATGCCGAATACAGCCACCGCACTATTCATCTTTTTGACGGCCACATTGTTTCCGAAAATATCCAGAAAGAATTCAAAATATAGAATCAGGTAGAGTTACCTGGGCTATGGATTTGGCGCAGAGAGAAAAATCTAAAATCAAAATCAGAGCATACAATATTTAACTGCTTTAGGTGTCAATGCAAAATCTGAGCTTTTGATCTGATCATTTCGTATATTTAGGAGAACCAACAATTTTTTAAGGAGTGTCCGATGTTCAAGAATTATGTGAAGATTGCCATACGGAATCTTTTTCGGAATAAACTCTATTCACTTCTAAATATTGCTGGACTGGCCATAGGAATTGCCTGCTGTGTTTTAATCCTGCTTTATGTTCAGGACGAACTCAGTTTTGACCGGTTCCATGAGAAGGCGGACAGGATTTTCCGGGTGAACTCCCATTTTGTCATTCCGGAACGAACAATGCATTTTGCCACCACTGCCCACGTACAAGGAAAAATGTTTAAAGATGAGTATCCCGAAGTGGAAAACTATGTCAGGTTCAACCGCTACGGATTGCGGAAAGTTATTCGCTACAAGGAAAATACATTTTATGAAGAGAAGTTTATCTATGCAGATCATACCTTGTTTGATGTGTTTTCTTTTAAACTGATAAAGGGAAACCCAAAAGATGCTCTTGTTAAACCCAATTCTCTGGTTATTACGGAGGAAATGGCAGAAAAATATTTTGGCAGCGATGATCCGATAGGGAAAGATTTACGGTTGAATGTCGATACCTTGTATAAGGTTACCGGTGTTATAGAAAATATTCCGAAGACATCGCACATCCGTCCGGACTTTTTCGCCTCGTTCAGTACGCTGAAGCTGGAACCAACCGGCAATGCGGCCGAAGACTTGCTCAACAATATCGATTACTTCACATACATACTCCTCCGTGAGGGGGCGGATTATAAAGAATTTGAACAAAAACTCGTCGGGTTTATAGATAAATATATTGGTGCTGTTCTGAAGGGCCTTGGTGGCTCAGCAAGGCTGGAAGTGCAGCCTCTGACCAGAATATACCTTCATTCAGACCTGGATGGCGAGTTGGAGCGCACGGGTGATATTTCTTACGTCTACCTTTTTTCCGGGATCGGCCTTTTTATACTTTTGCTCGCCTGCTTAAATTTTATGAACCTGGCGACGGCTCGCTCGGCCAACAGAGCCAAAGAGGTTGGTCTGAGAAAAGTTGTCGGGGCACAAAGACCCCAGCTTATTAAGCAATTCTTGGGCGAGTCGATGATCTTGACCTTTATTGCCCTAATTCTATCCTTGCTGCTCGCATCTCTTACCATGTCGATATTCAGGAATATTTCCGCAAAAGATCTGACGATAGGTATTTTTTCCAACCCGGTTCTGATGGCAGGCTTGCTGGCGCTTTTTTTCATAGTCAGCATTATCGGAGGAAGTTATCCGGCGTTTTTTCTCTCGGCGTTTCGCCCTGTCGAGGTTTTGCAGGGAAAGCTCAAAAGGGGGACAAAAAGCTCCATCCTGAGGATCGTCCTGGTCTCTCTTCAATTTACGGTATCCATAGTGTTGATCATCGGGACACTCATCGTGCACAAGCAGCTAAATTACATACGTGACAGTAAGCTGGGGTATGATAAGGATAATGTGGTGGCTTTGCGGATAAGGAATCCGGAAACCCAGAAAAAGTATGAGGCGATAAAGAGTGAGTTGTTGAGGCATCCGAAAATCCTTAATGCCTCGGCTTCATCAAGCCTTCCATTGGGTCAAAATATGTTTAGCGTGCATCATGCTGTCGGTAAACCGGAAGATGAGATGATTATGTTGTTTGGGCAGATAGTTGATGAGGACTTTATAGATACTTATAAAATCGAGATGGCGCAGGGCAGGAATTTTTCAAAAGAATTTCCCACAGATCCTGAGGAAGCCATTATTGTCAACGAAGCGGCGGTAAAAAAACTGGGATGGCAGGACAATCCCATCAATAAAGAGATTGAGAGGTTTACGTCCCTAACGACGAGAAAAAAACACCGGATTATCGGTGTTGTGAAAGATTACCATTTCCAATCGCTTCATGAAGAAATTCAACCGATGCTATTGTACAATGCTGTTGCGTTCGGTGGAAATTATAATCGAATATCCGTGCGGGTCAGACCGGAAAATATCCGGGAGACAATCGGTTTTATCGAATCAAAGTGGGCGGAATTTGATTCCCAATATCCTCTTGAGTATGTCTTTGTTGATGACCAGTTTGATTCTTTATACCGCGCCGAAGAGCGCCTGGGGCAGCTTTTCGGGTATTTCACCGCTCTTGCCATCCTGATTGGTTGCCTGGGCCTTTTCGGCTTAACTTCATTCACAGCCGAGCAGCGTACCAAGGAAATAGGAATCAGGAAGGTGCTCGGTGCTTCGGTTTCGAGTGTTATCATGCTGTTGGTGCGAGAATTCACAAAGTGGGTACTACTCGCGGTCTTGATTGCCTGGCCGATCGGGTATTTCGTTATGAAGACCTGGCTGCAGAACTTCCATTACAGGATCAGCCTGGGTTTTGACACGTTCCTGCTTGCGGCCCTGCTCGCACTGATTATTTCCATAATTACGGTCAGTTACCAGTCCATAAGGGCAGCACTGGCAAATCCTGCTGATTCGTTGAAGTATGAATAAATACTAATTGCATGATTGATCTGTTCTGTCTATGTAAAAAAATTGGGACTGTTTATATTTTTTGTAGGGGTTTGATTCATCAAACCCACAATTTTTATTATTTGCTTGGAATATATTTATCAAAAAAAATAAGAAGGATAAAATGGCCTGTCCTATTTTTTCCTCCAGTATGTTCAAAATGCTTTATGGTATGAGAAGTTAATTTTAAAGGTAAAGCAACTAAAGGACTAAAAAATACGTATATTACATCTGAAAGGTAAATACAGCCAAATACATATGACAAGAGAGGAAGCCATGAGCTTGAAAAATATCTTGGAGAAGATAGTAGAAGAGGGAGCTCGGATTTTGTTAAGTGATAGAGATAAGGATTGGGAAGCCAGCGTCCTCCTGGAAAGTCTATCAGAGCCGATGTTAAAAAGACGGGCACACCTCCAGCCAGGATTATATATTGCAGAGATCAATGATTCTGGCTACCTCGGTCAAGTGCTTTACAGGGTAAAGCAAAAGGCATAAAGCCTTAAGAATATATGCAACAATTCTTAAAATCTCGACAAATCCTGAAGCAAGTATTAAACTCATCCCCTTTTTATAATCTTATACAAACGCAATTATTCCAGTGTCATCGCGGGGAGCGAAGCGACGTGGCGATCTCGTCGTTATAGGATGAGATTGCCACGCTGCGCTCGCAACGGCGGATTGCTACGCCCTTTCAGGGTTCGCAATGACATTGTAAAAATATATATCGCGTTTATATTAGTCTTTTCCAAAAATTTACAGTCTTTGTTTTATAACAGCATGATCTAGCTATAATTTTAGCAAAAGCCGTAAAGGGTGCGCATTATGTTGAAAAACTATTTAAAAATTGTTTTGAGAAACATAAAAAGACATAAGGGTTATTCTTTGATCAACATTACCGGGCTGGCACTGGGTATGGCCTGCTGCCTGCTTATCACGATCTGGGTTCTGGATGAATTGAGTTATGATAAGTTCCATGAAAATGCCGCAAGTCTTTACAGAGTCGAGGAGAATCAGGATTACTCCGGCAGGCAGTACCATGTTAATGTCACTCCCTACCCCTTAGCGCCGGCACTCAAGGACGAAATCCCGGAAATCATTGATGCCACAAGGTATGTCTGGGCTGGCGGGTTGTTATTTCGCTATGGAGATAAAGTATTTTTTGAAGACTACATAAGGGCAGTCGACCCGTCCTTTTTCCAAATGTTCACTTTTCCCTTATTGAAGGGTGATGAAAATGTGGCTTTAAACTCGCCTTACTCCTTAGTCCTCTCAGAGGATATTGCTGATAAATATTTTGGCGAAGAAGATCCATTGGGAAAGGTGATCTCTGTCAATAACCAGTACGATTTTACTGTTACCGGAATCATGAAAAATGTTCCTCATAATTCCTATTTGCAATTCGACATTATAATTCCGTATGAGTTATTAAGAAAAACCGGAAAAACGAGTGAAGAATTTGACAGTAATTCCATTCAAACCTTCGTCGAGCTTCAGGAGAATCTCCCTGTCGAACAGGCTAATGAAAAGATTTCCGGTTTTATCCGCACGCGTGTTCCTGAGAGCAGGACTGACCTGGTGCTGATGCCTTACACTCGGATTCATCTTCATTCCTATTTCGGCTGGGGAAAAGACCCAGGCGCCATACAGTATGTATATATATTCTCCATTATTGCCCTGTTTGTGTTGTTGATCGCCTGTATCAATTTTATGAATCTCTCCACAGCCCGCTCTGCCAACCGGGCTAAAGAAGTAGGTCTGAGAAAAGTTGTCGGAGCCCTTAAAGGCCATCTTATCCGGCAATTCTACGGCGAGTCGGTTATTTTTGCCTTCATCGCTTTGATTTTCGCGGTGATTATTGTCACCCTTTTATTGCCTGCCTTCGGTACCTTAGCCTCTAAGGAACTCTCATGGAACGTGACTGGTATAGAATCGATTCTGATAGGATTATTGGGCATTACGCTTTTTACGGGTCTTGTTGCGGGAAGTTATCCCGCCCTGTTTTTGTCCGGGTTTCAACCGGTAAAGGTTCTTAGAGGAAGCCTCGAATCCGGTGCCGGGAGTTCCAGGTTCAGAAAGGTTCTGGTTGTTGTTCAATTTTCGCTCTCTATTCTGTTGATCATCGGAACAATCGTAGTCTCCAAACAGCTGAGTTTTATGAAAAATAGAGGACTGGGATGGGATAAGGAGCATCTTGTCTATTTTTATCTAAGAGCTGATATAAAGAAATCGTATGAAGCCCTGAAGACTGAACTGGTCAAAGATTTCAGGGTTCTGGGCGTTACAGGCACAGGGCAGCTGCCTCTTTATATAGGAAGCAATTCTGGTGGCTCCGATTGGGATGGAAAAGATCCAGAGTTGAGTGTATTAATCGGCTATAACGCGGTTGATTTTGATTTCATAGAGACCTTAAAGATAGAAATGGCAGAAGGACGGAGCTTTTCCAGGGAGTTTTCCTCCGATCTTTCCAAGACATTTATTGTCAATGAAGAGGTGGCGAAGATAATGGAAAAAGAATCGGTCGTAGGAGAGCGATTCTCTTTTGTAGGCGTGCAAGGCTCTATTGTCGGGGTCATGAAAGATTTCCATTACCAGCATATCCGGAACAAGATCGAGCCGCTGGCCATTATTGTATCTCCTGATCAAGTCAATTATATGATCATCCGCATTCCGCCGGGCAGCATATCCGAGTCTTTGCAGTTTGTTGAAAAGACCTGGAATCGTGTAATCCCCGAGTATCCGTTCGAATACACTTTTTTCGATGAAACTTTTGACAGGATGTTCAGGGCGGAAGAGAAAATAGGAATCGTATTGAAATATTTTGCCGGTCTGGCTGTTTTTATTGCCTGTCTGGGTCTTTTCGGGTTGGCTTCTTTTATGGCAGAACAACGAACCAAGGAGATCGGCATTCGCAAAGTTCTCGGCGCCAGCGTCTCCCAGGTCACTTTGCTTCTGTGCAGGGAATTCTTTATGCTGGTACTGCTGGCAAATCTTATCGCCTGGCCTGTAGCCTATTTCTTAATGAAAAACTGGTTGCAGAATTACACCTACCATACTGGCCTGGGATTGTACATTTTTGTAGCAGCCATGGCAGCGGCATTGGTTGTTGCAGTCATATCCGTGAGTTTCCAGGCAATCAGGGCGGCTATTGCCAATCCGGTGGATTCCCTCCGTTATGAATAAGAAAAAAATGTTCACTTCTGAACACCGTTTGTAACACCAGCGAACATTTCTTATTATGAATATCTTTCCCTACCCCTTTAACTCTCCTGTATTCAATAATGGCATAAATTTTGCTTTAGCATACCTGTGTGAGGTTTTTAAATTATGTCTTACTCTCAGTTTTGGTAATTGATTCCTGTGCGTTATTCGTCTCTTAATCATGATTGGAGGAGCAATGCTGAAAAATTATTTAAAAATCGCTTTAAGAAACATTAGAAGGCATAAAGCTTATTCCTTTATCAATATAGCCGGCCTGGCTATCGGAATGGCAGTGTGTATCCTAATCCTTATGTTTGTCCGGGGTGAATTGAGCTATGATACACACCATGAACACAAGGACAGGATATACCGGATCGAGCGCCAATGGTTTGCTGCCGACGGATCGGTCCGAAGTGAATTATGCTCAGTGGCTCCCTCGTTTGTCCCTCTTCTCGAGGAAGAATTCCCCGAGATGGAACATGTTGTGCGTATGTTTGGGAGCGGCGATACCCTGATAACTTTCGGCGAAAACAATTTCGTTGAGGAGCGGCTTTATTTTGCTGAACACGACATCTTCGATGTTTTCACAATTCCCGTCATAGTAGGAAATCAGCAAACAGCGCTGAAAAATCCTAACAGCATCGTTTTATCCGAATCCATGGTCCAGAAATACTTTGGGGATGAAGACCCCATGGGCAAAGTCATGAAAGTTGACAGCAGTAGAGAGGATTTCCAGGTCACAGGTGTTATGAAAGATGTGCCTGAAAATTCCCATATCCATTTTGACTTTCTCGCCTCATTTATCACACTCAAAGGGCGCTATCCTTATTATAGGGACGGAAGTGACTATTTTTTCGGCTCCACGAATTTTAGCGATAATGTTACCTACACTTATATGCGTTTGGCCGGGGATGCAGACTCCAGGGAAGTAGCAGCCCGCATTCCGGGATTTATTGACCGCCACCTGCCAACTTATGAGAGTGAATCTGGCGATATTTTTTATCCCAGCCAATGGAACAACCTTATTCTCAGGAAAGTCACCGATATCCACCTCCATTCGCATACCAATAATGAGCTGGAGGCCAACAGCGACATCCGGTACGTCACGCTTTTTACGCTGATTGCGGTTTTTATCCTGATTATTGCCTGTATAAACTTCATGAACCTTTCTACGGCCAGAGCTGTCAAGCGAGCAAGAGAGGTGGGATTGCGCAAAGTAGTGGGTGCCAACCGCAGACTATTGGCAGCACAGTTTTTAGGAGAATCCCTGCTTTTTGCCCTGCTGGCAATGGCGCTGGCCCTGGCACTGGTATCAATATTATTGCCCTATTTCAGTGCTTTTTCAGGCCAAGAGCTGAGTTTAGGATTATTGACAAATGCAGTAGGTTTTTTGATTTTAGCTGGTGTGTTCCTGATTACCGGGTTGGCGGCCGGTCTTTATCCGGCAGTTTATCTCTCCGCTTACAAACCCGCCACTATCCTCCGGGGAGAATTGACTCGGGGTACCCGGGGAGCAATAATGCGCAAAGTCATGGTTGTCTTCCAGTTCGCAATCTCGGCAGCGCTGATTATCAGCGTCGGCGTTGTCTTCAAACAGATGCGTTTCCTGCAGAATGCAAACCTTGGTTTCCAGCGGGAAAATATCGTAATGATACCGTCGGATCGTGTTGTCCAGCAAAACTGGCTGGAAATAAAAAATGAATTATTGAAAAATCCGCGCATTTTAGCCGCAACATTATCGAAGAGGGCACCATCAGGCCGTTTACTGGATGCTCCGGGCTTCCGCGCCGAAATCAACGGAGAGATGGGAGACGGTTCCTTTTCTATGCCTCATAACCGGGTCGAGCATGACTTCTTTAAGACTTACGGCATGAAAATTGTGGCGGGGCGTGATTTTTCTATTGATTATCCGACCGATGAAAACGAAGCATTTATTATTAATGAAACGGCTGTCAGGCGCTTGGGATTGAAAAGCCCCGAGGATGCTGTGGGCTTGCCCCTGGAAACTAAGGCTCCGAATCTCAGCGGACGTGTTATCGGTGTCGTGGCAGATTTTAATTATGAATCCATGCATCATGAAATCGTTCCGCTGCTCACCTATATCCGGCTTGATCAGACGAACACCGTGTCGCTGCGAATAGCAGCCGGGAATATTCAGGAAACAATAGCCTATGTTCAGGGAATATGGGACCGCTTCCATCCTGGTTATCCCGTTAGCTACACTTTCCTTGATGACCGCCTCAATGCGCTTTACCGCAATGAAGCACGGATGATGGAGATGTTCGGCTATTTCAGCATGCTGGCGATTTTTATTGCCTGTTTGGGATTGTTCGGCCTGGCGTCATTTACCACAGAACAGCGAACCAAGGAAATCGGAGTCAGGAAAGTACTGGGGGCGACGGTTTCGAAAATTATCATTCTCCTTTCCAGGGAATTTGCCAAATGGGTGCTGGTGGCAAATATTATAGCCTGGCCGATTGCCTATATTGCCCTGGATAAGTGGTTAGATAATTTTGCCTACCGGGTTAGTATTGGCTGGATGACATTTCTTTTGACAGCAGTGCTGACATCTATTATCGCGCTTTTGACGGTCGGCTACCAGTCCGTAAAAGCAGCTCTGGCCAATCCCGCGGATTCGTTGAGGTATGAATAGGAAAAAGATTCCTTTATAAAAAGCAATTTACCGAGGTGCAGAAATGCTTAAAAACTATTTAAAAATCGCTTTAAGAAACATCAGAAGACACAAAGCCTACTCTTTCATCAATATCGCCGGCTTGACCATCGGTATGACTTGTGTGGTCTTGCTGCTTCTCTGTGTCCAGGACGAGCTGAGCTTCGACAAATTCCATGAGAAGATAGACAATATATACCTCGTCTCTGCCCATATCAAGAAGGAAAAGGATGAGCTGCAGGTGCCCTCGGTTCCCGGGGTGGGTCCGCTTTTGGAAGAGCTTTTTCCGGAAGTGGAGGAATCGGCCCGGTTCCTTGCAGGTCTCCGGACTTTTATCCTCAGCTACGAGGATAGAACGTTCTCAGAACGACGAGTTTTTCCCGCAGATCCCGAAGTCCTGGAGATGTTCACATTCCCTTTGATTGAGGGGGACCCAAAGACCGCGCTTAAAGACCCATATTCCCTGGTTCTATCGGAACGTGTTGCGAAAAAATACTTCGGAGACGAGAGCCCTATCGGCAAGGTCATCACTGTTGACAACCAATTTCCGATGAAAGTGATGGGAGTGATGAAGGAAGTTCCCAGTAATTCCACATTCCGTTTTGACATCCTGATGCCGCTGGAATTCTATGTTAAGAAAATTCATAAAGAGGACAACCTGAGGGGATTTTCCAACCAGAATTACTTCGTTTTCGTCCAGCTCCAGAAGGGAAGCTCATTTAATGACTTAAACCGTAAAATCAGGGATTTTGTTGTGAAAACATACAGCAGTGACGAATATGTGCCGGTCCTGCGACCTTTTGCCAGGTTCCATCTCTACAGACTGGGCGATGGAGGAGGAAGCATCGAACAGATCCGGCTGATCGGCTTCCTGGCAATCTTTATCCTTGTCATAGCCTGTATCAACTTCATGAACCTGACGACCGCACGGTCCGGAAACCGGTCGAAGGAAATAGGGATGCGCAAGGTCATCGGAGCCTTCCAGAAGGATATTATCAAACAGTTCTATTTCGAGACATCCCTGTTCGTTCTGATCTCGATGGTGTTGACCGTTTTCCTCGCCGAGCTTTTCCTCCCGGTGTTCAACACGCTTTTCCAGAAAGAGCTACCGCTGAATTTTCTCCAGAATCCGTCTCTTTTAGGGTTCTTGATCGGCACCTCGCTGATAACCGCACTGGTGGCAGGGAGCTATCCGGCTCTGCTCATGTCCTCCTTTCAACCGATCCGGATTATCAAGGGATTTTCGGGATCATCATTAAAAAGAGCCGGTTTTCGCAAAACCTTGGTCATGGTCCAATTCACCCTGGCTATCGGGCTTATCGCTTATGCTGCCGGGATATATAAACAGCTTAACTATCTCCAGACCATGGACCTGGGCTATAACATGGAGAATCTTGTTTTCTTCTCTAGCAGAGGAGAATTGATTGAGCGGTACGAGACAGCAAAAAATGAGTTTCTCCAGGTCCCCGGAGTAATAAAGGTTTCAGCCAGTTCCGCTTATCCCACTGGCGGACGGTCGAATTCTTCAAGCTGGCAATGGGAAGGGAAAAATCCGGAGGTTAAACCCATCATAACATTTATGAGTGTTGACTCCGACTTTCTGGAGGCATTTGAAATCCCCCTTGTCCAGGGCCGCTTCTTCCATAGAGAAAA
>Ga0307379_10001057_pt1 | contig 44344 bp, 41 predicted proteins | sample UN2MG_FD_202237 | JGI IMG/M metagenome (GOLD analysis project Ga0307379, IMG submission 202237) | Soil microbial communities from Risofladan, Vaasa, Finland - UN-2 | ecosystem: Environmental > Terrestrial > Soil > Coastal area > Acid sulfate soil | place: Finland: Risofladan, Vaasa | collected...
GACGCCGGCCCAGTTTGCGGCCGGGTGTATTGCCTCGGCTTCGGCTACGCCTTCGCCTCGGCAATACACGACAGAAAACGTGGATAACTCTCTAATTCGCTGTGGTACATAAACTGGGGTCAGGTCATATATATGCATATACTTATACACTCTCTACTCTCTTCTTGCCACGTTTGAAACAAGGTGCCCATCGGGGCCGACAGCTTGCCCCTCATGGGGCTTGCCCCTCACCGGGCTTGCCTCTTCCCTTGGGGGGCGGCAAATGCCCCGAGGCCGCCTTATGGCGGGTTTACCCGCCGCTCCTTCTGCCGGGTCACGGACCACTGCTTCCCCTGCCCCGCCCCCGCGATTCACGCCTTCCATCTTGTTCCTGGACATTAGATCCCATAACCAAAAACCACGAATTGCCGCAAGAGTCAATAAGTATATATGCATATACTTATACACTCTCTACTCTCTTCTTGCCCCGTTTGAAATAACCCCCCCCGGGGCCCACTCAGCTTCACCAATGGGAGCAACTGCCCCGCGAACGAAGCCAACAAGCCGCGAGAAAGCTCGCTTTACGAGCGGCTTGTGCCAAGGCTTGCCCCACCGTTTACCTGCTACCATACGATCTGCGTGAATCTGTGAAACCTGTGCCCAAGGTATTCATGCCCACAGTATCCGTGGTCACCTATTCGTCCGCGACCAGCCCTCAGCCCCTTTGAACCTTGTGATTTCAGTAATTCGAATTCTTGCCCGCCTCAGGCGGGTGAATTTCGCATTCTTGTCCGCCGTAGGCGGATCGGCTTTGGAGCTTCGGATTTCCCGCCAACCTCAAGCCTTTTCTACGAAGCCAGGCGGGATTTTCCCTTGACTTCCAGCCCAAAATCGGGTATAATCCCCCCAAAATTGAATACTCTAAAACACTCAATCCTGAATGCGGAGCAGCTAAACAATGAAAACCCCGGCTTACCCACTATCCAAGGCAAGGCCGTCACCTTCCGGAACTGTGTTAAAATGGGCACACATCTGCTCCGTTAACCAAACCGCTCATCTCGCCAACTCAACACGATATACGCAACAATCGAGCATCGAGCATCACGAATCGAGTATCAAGAACCCTTTTTGCCTTTTCCCTCTTGCCTTTTGCCCTCTCTTCTCTATTTCTGTCGAGAATCCTCTACAAATCGCCCGCTTTTTGTACAAACGAACCCAATTTCGAAAACAGCCAAAATCATCGCAACCCCATTCCCCACAACATGTTACGAAAAAACAGCCCCTTTGGCAGGACCCGAAAACGAACCCAAACGAACCCAAAGCAAACCCAGTTTTTCGCCCGTCAGGGGCCCCCAAAGCCAAAACGAACCCAAACAAACCCAAAACGAACCCAATTTCCCAAAAACCCAAAAATCAACGCAACATCTTTTCTCACAAAGGGTTACCCCAATGAGACCCCCTTGGCACTCGGAAAAACGAACCCAATCAAAACTACACAAATCCGCCTCCCTACCAAACGGACCGGCGGGTAAACCCGCCAAAAGAATGGCGGGTAAATGTTGGAGTATGGATTCCTCGTTGCGCAACAATGGCAAAAAAGCGAGATTGCGAGGGAACGGTTCTTTTGATAGATTCGCTGGCGCTGCTCGGAATAACCCAAAAGTCTTGTGGTGGGATGTATCGCACCCAACGACTGGCAGAGCACACTTTGAAAATTAAAGCGAGAGGGTATTATGGTGAACATCTTTCGGCCTGAGACGGACAAAGACCTTGAGCATGTAAAGTCGCTTTTCTGCGAATACGCTGATTCCCTCGGATTCGATTTATGTTTCCAGAATTTCGGCGAGGAGTTGGCCGGTCTGCCCGGTGATTATGCGCCGCCGGAGGGCTGTTTACTCCTTGCGACCCACAAGGGACAGGTTGCAGGATGTGTCGCGCTGAGAAAGCTAACTGAGGGCCTATGTGAGATGAAAAGGCTGTACGTCAAGCCGGAGTTTCGCCGACTGAAAATCGGCAGACGGCTGGCGGAAGCCATAATCGACAGCGCCCGAAGAATCGGCTACTCTCGAATGCGCCTCGATACAGTCCCCTCAATGGAGGCCGCCAGAGCGCTGTATATTTCTTTGGGCTTCGAACAAATCAGCCCCTACCGCTATAACCCGATAGAAGGCGCGGTATTTATGGAACTGGAGCTAACATGAATCGGCATATTTTACGATTGCGGGGCTATGGGTCATGCGGGAGTTACGTGCTCCGGAATTGGCAAGGCCTTGGCAGAGCCTGTAGTCGAACAGGACCTGCCGTGAGTCTAATTACAGGGCTGTGTGCGACGGACCCGTTCAAGGGCTTTGATTTTGCCCCGGCGGATGGTATAATATACAAGTTGTTTCTCAACTGTTTGCCATGACTTTTTGGAGACCGGAAAATGAGGCGCATAGCAATTCGGGCGGGCTTCGTTTTGTGTCGTGCTGTGAAGTGGAGCGCCCCTGCAATAGTCCTGGTGGTCTTTACGGCCGTTTCTCTCGCTCAGTACAAGACTCGCAGCTTGCCGCACAAAGTGCTTCAGCTTACAGAGCCAAAGCTGACGGGACCGGTCAGCTTCGAACAGGTTCTGGCCAAACGGAGGCCTGTGCTGAGATTCGCGGATCAGCCGGTCAGCCTTTCGCAGATAGGCCAGCTCGCCTGGGCCGGTCAGGGAATAATTGACCCTGCGACAGGTTTGCGAACCGCACCATCTCCCGGGGCGGTCTATCCAATGGAGCTGTATTTCGCTACTAAAGACGGCGTATTCGTTTACAACCCGGAGAACCACACGCTGGAACAGGTTTTCAATGAGGATGTGCGTCGCCGGCTGGCTGCGGTCAGCTCTCGGCCGGAGGCGGTGAATGAGGCCGGCTGTGATATTATTATTGCCGGCTCTGTAAGAAAGGCCGCGGTGCAATACGCCAAGCAGGCCAGGAAGTATCTATTATTGGAAGCCGGTCATATTGCCCAGAATATCCTGCTTCAAGCGGTGAGCCTGGATCTGGGTTCGGTACCGGTGGGCGATTTTGACATACGCGAAATCACGTCGCTTTGCCGCCTTCCCAAAGGCTCTGAGCCGGTTTACATGATCTGCGTGGGTTATCCGGCGGCTGAGCCGATAGAAGGAGCCCAAGCAGAGCCGACGGCCCCAAGAAAAGCGGTTTTCATTGTTGCCGGCGCCAATTTTCGCGATGAGGAACTTTTCGAAACGCGACTTGTTCTCGAAAATGCCGGGGTGGAAACGGTCATCGCAAGCTCAAGGATCGGACCTGTGATGGGGATGCTTGGCGGCACAGCGGAGGCAATGGTTCTCATGGGCCAATTGGCCGTAGATGACTTTGACGCAATAATCTTTGTAGGCGGGCCGGGGGCGGCAGAATACATCGACAGCCCGGTCGCGCTGGGCATCGCGCGGGAGGCCGCGGACAAGGGAAAGGTTCTCGCCGCCATCTGTATTGCCCCCACGGTTCTGGCCAACGCGGGTGTTCTCAAAGGCATCAAAGCTACAAGCCTTCCTTCGGAACGAATCAAGCTGCAATTGGCCGGAGCCGAATACACCGGGGCCCCTGTCGAGCGGGATGGACCCATCATAACCGCCAGCGACCCCAAGGCCGCCGGGCTTTTCGGCCAGGCTGTTGTTGACGCACTCTTCGGCAGATAGACAGGGTGGGCCGTGGATGCGTGGGGGTCGCAAGAAGTCTCGGACATAACAGGGGCAGACGCATCCGAGGTTGTTTTCTACCCCCTGGTTCCACTTGAGGCGCACCCGTTCGTAATGGGCAGCGTCCTATCCTTGCCGAATGTCTTGGGTCTTATATTGACGCCGGGCGGCGGGGGCTCGCGCTTGATTCGGTCGTCATCCAGGGAATGGGTTTTTTTGCCGCAGGTCTTGGGGCGGACGGCCGCAAATCGCCGGCTCTGGAAACGCAGGCACATCCGGGCTGGATTCAAGAGCCTCTTTGCAAAAGCGGCCCATCTTTCGCGCGTTACCCGCCGAGTTCGCCAACGACTGCATTTACTTGTGCCGATCCCGCGCAATCACGGACCACATCAGCCTGCCCGGCCGCTTCACCGAATAGCCCCCGTGAATTTGCCGGCAAGAATCAACGGAGAGGGCGGGATTCGAACCCGCGGTACCCAAAGGGCACACCGGTTTTCGAAACCGGCTCGATCAGCCACTCCGACACCTCTCCGTCATTAGTCGATAGTCGTTAGTTGCCGGTATTTAGAGCCTATCCGAATTACCCCTGTAAGCCAGAGACTCGTTGTCATTCTGAGCGCAGCGAAGAATCTCAAGCCAACAGATGGGCTCTTTTCCCGTTTGCCGGCCAGATGTTTCGCTTCGCTCAACATGACAAGTGCATATAGGTTATCAGGATAGGCTCTTAGTCTCAATCTTTTTCGGCGTTCGACGTTTTCCCAGTTTATATCAACAGAAGACTGGTTTCGCAAGAAGATTAGGGTGTTGCGTTTCGGCTGCGGCGGGCGGCGTTTGTTATTACAGAGAATTGGGCCTGCCCCCGTTGCATTCGGTCGAGATATGGGGTATTGTGCCGGGCAAAATGGGGCCTATTATTGGAATACAGCAAATTAAAAGGAAGTGAGCTGCTATGCATAGAAAGGCAATGCTTCGGATGAACAGGTTCACAGGCTGGATATTGGTTGGCTTGATGTACCTTCTGAGCGGGGTGGCCTTCGGCCAGAGCCATCACGTGTGGGAAAAAGTGGAAATTACGCTCCGTGCTCGGAAATCGTATGAGAATCCTTATAAAGAGGTGGAGGTTTGGGTGGACCTCGAAGGGCCGGGATTCGAGAAGCGCTGTTATGGATTCTGGGATGGTGACAACCTGTTTCGCGTGCGGGTTTTGGCGACGGCGCCGGGGACATGGCGGTGGCAAAGCGGGTCCAATCAGAAGGATGCAGGGCTGAACGGCAAGAGCGGAGAACTTAGTGCCAACGGCTGGTCGGAGGCGGAGAAACAGGCAAATCCGTGTCGGCGTGGGATGATAAGGGCATCGGCCAACGGTCATGCCTTCGAGTATGCGGACGGGACGCCATTTTTCCTTTTGGGTGACACGTGGTGGTCGGCGGGGACATTCCGGTATCCGTGGTACGATGACGACAAAGAGCGCCCGATGGAACGGGGCGCGGGTTTCAAGGATTATGTGAGGTTTCGGCGCAAGCAGGGATTCAACTGCATTGCGATGATTGCGGCGTTTCCCAACTGGGCCAACGACGATAAGCCGCCGAAGCTAAACACCGAAGACGGCACGGAGCTGCGCTCGGCGTGGCCGCAGGCGGGCACCGACAGTGCAAAAGAGATGACCGATGAACTGGGCAATCGCGCGATGCTTTTTCCGGGGAAGGCGCCGGGTTATGAGAAGTATTTTCCGGATGTTGAGCGGCTGAATCCGGCGTATTTTCAGAGTCTCGATAAGAAGATGGATTACCTGAACGCCCACGGGTTTGTTCCGTTCATCGAGGTGACGCGGCGTGACATCGGGCCGGCGTGGCACAAGTATTATCCCTGGCCGGACTCTTACACCCGGTACATTCAGTATATCTGGAGCCGGTATCAGGCGAACATCTGTTTGTTTAGCCCGATTCATTTCGACTCGCGCAGCAGCCTTGCGGCCGAGCACTGGAATGCGGCGGCCAATGCGGTTATCGATAAGTACGGACATCCGCCCTTCGGGACATTGGCGGGGTGCAATCCGGCGGGCTCATCGCTGGAGTCCTTCGACCACAGAACAAACGCGAAGTGGATAACGTTTCATCAGATAGGCAATTCGCATCGGCACACGAGCTTCGAGTTGATGACGGAGATTTTCCACGCGGCCCCGGCGCTTCCGGGGATTAACGGCGAGCCCTATTATGCGGGGATGCACGGTGCGCCGGGCGGCTCGGATGAATCGGGGCTGAATTGCCGCTCGCATGCGTACGGCAGCGTGCTGTCGGGCGGGTATGGCGGCCATATATACGGCGCAGGCGACCGGGCGCCCAAGGGCGGTGCGATGTGGGCCGGAGAAGTGGAAGAGGTTGACAAGCCGCATATCTGGGACGCGATAAAGTGGCCCTCGGGCGACCAGATGCGTCACCTGAAGACTTTTGTCCTGTCGGAGGGAGGCAAGTACCAGCAGTTGGCGCCCCAGGTGGAGCTTGTCTCGCCGAATAAGTCCGAGGCCGAGGGACACTCAGGCTGGGACGGCTGTGTCGGATGGGCGTACTGTTCGCGCACGGCGAAGAAGGATTTGTTCCTGCTGTACTTTGAGAAGTATTGTCACAGGGCTGTGCTTTCGGGTGCTGCTCCCGGCGGCAAGTACGACGCTCAGTGGTTTGACCCGCGCAGGGGTGTGTGGATTGATGCGGACGACGACGGGATGCTGACTGCCGATGCCGAAGGCAAAATTGCGCTGCCGAAATTTCTCGTCGAACGGGAGATTTCAGACACCGATTGGGGCTTGAAACTCACCACGGTCGCTCCTTAATGTGGGAAAAGCGCACCGGTCGGGACTTGCAGCTGACGGCGCTGTTTGGAGAGAGCCTCGATGTTTTCAGTCTCTCGCCGACTCGGCGCTGTACAGCCAGTCTTTTGTCAGGGCGGAGACCTTGAGCCGGTTCAGGCCGCCGACCTGCCTGTCGCCGGCACAATAGGCTAAGAGCACCTTATCGTCTGCGAAGCTCATCGAGGTATAACAGAACCAGCCGTTCGGGTCGGCTTCAATGACCCGCGACGGGCCCCAGGTCCGGCCGTCGTCTTTGCTCAGAGCAATACACAGCGGCGTCCGTTTGCCTTCCGTGAAGGGATGCCGGCCCGAATGGTCGTTCCACACACAAACCAAATCGCCCGTCCACGGAACGCGCTCAATCGTTGCAGGACTGCACGGTGAGATCAGACTCGTCGGCTCCGGCTTCGACCAGCTTGCGCCGCCGTCATGGGAGTAGCATCCTTACTGGCTGCCGTGCGTGGTTCGCATGAACATCCACAGTCTGCCGTCCTTCAGCTCGACCACTCCGGGCTCCTGCAAAGTCAGCTTGCGCTGTGAAACAGGTGTCACGGGCACATCTGCGCGCCGCCACGTTCGGCCGGAGTCATCGGAATAATACACCATCGGGATACCTTTGCCCGTGAACTCCGTGACCAATGTCCCGGTCTCGTCAAAGCCCGTGTGCAAGGCCGCCGGCACAATCAGACGGCCCGTCGCCGACTCAAGCACCCGGTCATTGTTTACCACGTGATAACCTTCGAGAGTTGTCACGCGCACCGGTGCGCTAAGCGTTTCGAATTCATCCGCAGACCGCCGGACATAGGCGCTGCACGACCGCAATCTCTCATCTTTGCGCAGATAAAACAGGAGCAGCTCGCCGCTTTTTTTCAGCCGCACTATACTGACCGACATTACGTTGCACTTGCCCTCGTTGGGCAGCAGGATGCGGTCGCTGGACCACGTTCTGCCATTGTCATCGGAGGTTCGCATTGCCAAATCCGCGCCCGAATGGTCCTTCGTCCCCCCCTTGAAACGCGTATAAACGAGGCACAGCCGTCCGTCTCTAAGCTGGATGATGTCTCCCTCGGAATTTCTCGGCTGCTCGGCTGTCGGCTCAATAACCAGAAGGGTCTGGCGCCCCGCCTCGGCGCCGACGCCCGATGTTGCCGCAATCTCGCGCAGCGGCGCTACTCTTATTACGCCCTTGTCCAGCACATAGCCGTAACCATTGGCCATCAGAATATGCCGCAGGGCTTCTCCCAGCGGAACATCGGTTAATCTGGCCGTAACGGCCCCGGTAACCTTCGGACTCTGGACAATGTCCACATCCGCCTGCTCTGCAAATATCCGTATAACGTCGTCGAGGGGCATGTCCCTAAAATCAACGCTGATTTTTTTTTGCATCCGCCGCTCAACCTCCGTTTGTTCTCCTGGCTCCTTCGCCCCAGCCGCGCTAACGACGCCCGACATTACTGCAATATCCTCCAAGGTCGCTACCGTCAGTACATGCGTGCCCGTGACGCAGCCGTAACCATGGGGCTGCAAAATCTGCCGCAGCGCTTCTCCCACCGGAACATCGCTTAGCCTGGCCGTAACGGCGCCGGTAACCTTCGGACTCTTTACAACGTCCATATCCGCCTGCTGTGCAATTATCCGTATCACATCGTCGACAGGCATGTTCTTGAAATCAACGCTGATTCGTTTCTGCAACTGCCGCTCGAGATCTGTCTGATCCTCTTCATCTGCGCCATCGCAGATAGCCAAGGCCATAACAACCGCCGCCAACAGCGCCGCCATTCTCAACCCGCCGCGTTTTCCAAGAAAAGCATACATAATAATCCCTTTCCCGAAGTCGCCTTACTCAGCCGCTGCATCACAGTGCCGGGCCTTTGCCCAGCGCGTCCACTATACCAGTTCAGCATGCATTGTGGCATAACGCAGGCCGTGAGCAAAGTAAAAAGAATGTAAAAAACATCGGGGCGGCCGGCGGCGGTACAGATGGTCAAAAAGCATAATTCAGAGCTTCGCCGCAGGCAGCCCGCTTTATTTTCACTGCCGAAGGATGCCCACTCAAACCTTGATAGAAGACGTCGGGGGCTCCGACTTCCGGCAATGAATCTGCGACCGTTTGACCTTCATCAAAGTTGAGGAATTTCCGCTCGGCGGCGTTGTGGGCAAATGCTCGGCGATGACCTGCGCAACGGTTTGACAGGCCCGGCCGGCGGGAATACGGGCACGGTAGTTGGCAAAGTTTTCGTCACCTTCGTCGGAAAGTATAACGCTCGAAACGAGGCACTGAGGCATCGCATATAAGCCTTCAATCCACACGTCTTCCGGCAAGTCTTTCTCGACCCTCAAATATCCAAAGCATCCAAAGCGCGTGTTTTTCCTTCTCGGAAAGACCTACGATCGATCGACCCTCGAGCAAGGCCTTCTGCCGGGAAGCGGTGAAACGCGAGTCAATAATCTCCCTGAGTATGCCGATGATCTCGGCGTCCTCCGCAGGCGTTGCAGGGCGGGCTCCTTTGTGAGTGGGGTGTTCGGCGCCGATGAATAACTTAAGCGGAGTAGAAGTCTCTAACCGGGCATCGAAGCAGACTACAAGCGTCTTGTCGGACGCGTCACGAAGGTAGACGTAGGTGGTGCCGCCATCTGCAAACTTCTCCATCTTAATGATGCGCACAGGGGCTTTTAGAGATGTGACCGGATGGACCTTATTGCGACAGGCAGGCAGCACCAGAGCAATCCCTGTCAGCGCTGCGCCAATGAAGTAATGTTTAGCTGCCATGGATACTCCCAATATCTTCTGCGGAAATTCGCACCTGCTGCCGGTTCTGTTTACGGTTATTCTGGTCAGTCTTGATAACATACAGGGACACCTTGAAAACCCGTTCGACCTGGTCGGTGAAGATGACGTGGCGATCAATGCCGAGAAGTTCGTTTCCCGGCTGGAAAGCTGAGTCCGGCCGCCTGGGGGATCGTTGCCAGTTCGAATACGAGGCTACTACCAAGGTCGGTCTATTGCTTTGCAGCATTTTGTTTTGCCCTTATGGTGGCGATGATGCCGCTGGCTACCATAGCAACGAGGAATGCGGTGACCCAGAAATAGGCGTAATTGAAGGGGGCGTTGAACATAATCACCAGCCCGGGCACGAGAATAATGACTATTGCCACCCACATAACCACGAGCTGCGCTAATACCGCGCTCGGCAATGACGGTCCGGCAGTCATCTGGGAAGAGGCACCTGGCAGAGGGATTGCCATAATCCTCTCTTCGCATTTGACGCATTTTACTGTTGTACGAACATCTCTTTTCAGGACATCCTGAACAGCGCCGCATTCGGGGCACTTAATGGTTACCTTGTCGCTTTCCATAATGATTCCCCTTTATTGAGATGTCAGAGGTTCGTAGAATTTTTCTGGTTTTGGTCCGAGGGTGTTTGTGAGGGTTCCGAGCTTGTCGATAGCGGCATCGATTCGGTCGCCGGGTTCGAGGTACTCGCCTGTAGCCAGGGCGACGCCGGCGGGTGTGCCGGTTGCGATGATGTCACCGGGCTCGAGTGTCATCAGGCAGCTGAGGAATGAGACGATATCGGGCACGCGGTAAATCATCTGGTCGGTGTTGGCGTTCTGGCGGACCTTGCCGTTGACCTTGAGGGTCAAGTTCAGATTGTGGACATCCTCGACTTCGTCGGCGGTGAGGAGGTAGGGCCCGATGGGGCAGAAGCCGTCGGCCCATTTGCCGTTCAGCCAGTCGTAGAATTCGTCCCAGGGACGTTCGGTGCGATTGGCCTTGAAGGTGGCGCTTCGGGCGGATATGTCGTTGGCGATGGTGTAGCCGGCGACGTAATCGAGGGCGTCTTCGACAGTCACGCACTTTGCGGTTTTTCCGATGACGACGGCGAGCTCGACCTCGTAATCGATGGTCTTGCTGTAAGCCGGCCAGGGGATTTGGTCATCCGGCCCTATCACCGCGGTTGAGGGCATGATGAACGGTCTTGGGGTGGTGGTCCGGCGCGGCGAATCGGACATTCCGATTTTTCCGGCGACCTCTTTTACATGTTTGGAGTAGTTGCCCGCCAGTGCGAGGATTTTGCCGGGTCGGGGGATGGGTGCGAGGAGCCTGACGGCATCCAAAGGCGTGATTGCATCGGCAGAGGCGGCCAATTCGGCGATTTTTTCGAGGCATTCCGGCCCTCTCTGGAGGATTTCAATGACGTTGCGAGGCGGATTGGGGCCGGGCCAGACGGACGGAATGTCAATCAGTCCGGCGTCGGTCAATATCGCGGAGGAGACTGACTGATTTCTCGAATATGTCACTAATTTCATTTGTCTATCCTTATCTTCTTGCGGTGCGACGATATTGCCCGGATAATGTACCAGAAAGTGCCTCGATTTGCAGCAAAAACCTCTGAACCTTAATGTGAGTCTGTCGCGGCGAGCGGACATGGCAGTGAAGGAAAAAAGATACATTGGCGGATGAAACGGTTTTAAGAAAGAGTCTGGTGCCGGGCATGGCGGGATGTTCAAAACTTGCAGGATTTGGGGCGGGATTGCCGACAAAACTAATAGGAACGCCGGGTTTTTGCTTTTCAAGAGGTGTTTTGATTTATGGCTTCAATGTTGGAGTTTTGAGGCGGCTTTTGTGGTGGAGAAGTCAGATTTGGGGATTCTTACGATGACCTTAAAGGAATTCTGGTCGAAGACGGGCGAGTGGTTTCACGGTCAGGGTGCGGGCAAATCCGAGAAATTCGAGCCGCAGGTGGATACGGAGGGTCTAATCAGCCTGGACGCGGACTCTGAACAGGCGGACGAGGACGAGGCATCGCCGGCCGGCGCGCAGGCGCCGCAAAATCATCGGGTAGTGGTCAATGCGGTCGAACCGGTGAAGAAGCCCGAGCCCATCGAGAAGCTGCAGGAGGGATTCAGTCAACTGGTTGAGCAGCTAAAGGGTATTAATAAGCATTTGAATCAGCAGGTCGGCCAGCATGAGCAGTTGATGAGCCAGCTGGAGCGGCTGCCGAGATTTCTCGAGGGCTTTCCGGCGGTGGTCGAGAACCAGCGGAAGATGACGCAGGAGCTTCTGGAGCAGGTCAAGTCGGCGATGGCCAGGAACCAGCACTTCGCGGACGTGGTGGCAAAGATTCCGGCGGAGACGGGCAAGCAGACCGATGCGCTGGTGGATATCAATCATCAATTAGCGGCGGCTGCCGACACCGACGTGCAGATGGCCGAGGGCCTCAACAAGTTCAACGAGACTCTGGACAAGCTCAACCAGAGCACGCAGGGACAGACAAGCAGCATCGCCCAGATGAGCAAGACGTTTGCGACGAGCGACCGATATCTGAAGTATCTTGTGAGCAAGCAGAACCGGCGGGTGGCCTGGCTGTTCGTCACGGCCATCGGCGTGTGCGTCTTAGTGGTTCTGATTCTCGTCGGTATCATCATTTACCTGAAGCAGTCCGGCTGATTTCTCTTGCCGTATTGTCTGGGCCGCTCGCCGAAATGGCTGGTCCCCCATTTCTATTTCCGCAGGAACGGCGATTACTGTTTTGACATGGTTATGACAACAGGGTCCAGGATTTGCTGTGTGTTGAATTCCTTTCGAGATTTCATATTGACCTGTTGTTTGACCGGTGTATACGCGGGATATTGGACGTGCAGGGCATATTCGCCGGGCTCGCCCTGCAATGACTTTCCCACATCCGTATCAAAATGTGGGTTGATTAGCCTGCCGGGCTTTTCGAGCCAGACATCGGCGCCGGCGAGGGGCTGGCCGTCTTCAGCGACCACGACTACGACCATATAGCCGTCACTTCTCTGCTCTCTGTCACCGCTAAGGTCAATATCCACGGTTTTGCTCTGCCCGGCACTCAAGGTAATCTCACTGAGCATGGCGGTTCTGCTGTGGCCTCTTGCCACGAGGTATCTGCCTGCGGGAAGGTTTTCGACCCTGAAGCTGCCATCGGGAGCGGGTTTTACGAAGACAGCCAAGTCGTGGTCGGGGGCCCTCAATGTCATCTCGGGCGGGCCGTCATCGCTCTGGGGGAATTTGACTGTTCCGGCCAGCGCGGCAGAGCCGGACGGGATGCGCAGGGAGAGACTGTAACTTTCGTGTCCCTGCTCGACTTGAAAGTGCTTGTGAATCCATCGCTGACCCTGGCAGTTGGCGACGGCCTCATAGTCTCCGGGAGGGATGTTGGAAAATGTGTAAGGGTCCCTGGTTTGGGAGCGTTCGGCGAGGCGGCCGACTTTGCCGGCCCAGGGCGAGCCTAATTCGGGATTGTACTTTTGTACATAAATCTGCCACTCGGCAATGGGGTGGGCAGGGTCTTCGCCGGTCAGGTTGATGGTGACATCGGCCAAGTGAGCATCGAAGTCACCGAGGTCTGCGCTGACTCCGGCTTCGAATTCAAATCTGTCCATTTCGGCCCATCTCTGGAAACCTGTCATGCCGGGGATTTCATAGTAGAGGAATCGGCGACCGGTGGGTATTCCGTAGAAGGTGAACCGGCCGTTGGGGTCGGTGAGGGCATAGGCGGTAAAGGCGGTTTCGTAGCCGGCGGTGTTGCCCATTATTGCAAGTTTGGTATCTGCAAGGGGTAGGCCATGCTGAAGGAGGCGTCCTGTGGCGGCGGATTCGCCGCCGAAGTCGAGGCGCAGGGTCCAGCCGTTTATGGGCACAACGCCAGCGCAGACGGTTCCGAGCTGCTGGTCGGGCTCTTGCTTGAATCCGAAACAAAGCTTCTCAGGCAAGGCGGTTATGTGATAGAAACCATTATTATCGGTAACGACAGACACCAATCTTGCCCTGTTTTCTTTCCAGTAGCTGTACTGGCTCTTATCGATAAAGCACAAGGTGACATCAGGAACAGGCCTGCCCTGTTCATCGTACACGTATCCTTCGATAGCGCCGCCCTTTTTCAGCACAATTTCCACGTCGGTGACGTAGTCCTCCTCGACGTCGATGAGTCTTATTTCCGGTGCGTAGTTGGGATGTCTTATGACGAACCATCGCCAGTGGCTGTCCTGCGGGACATCGTCAAGAACGAATGCGCCGTTAGCATCGGTAGCTGTAATGTACTTGGCCTCGGGGGATTCATCGCGGGAGCGGGCATAGCGATGGTTTATTGTTGCGCCCATTATGGGCTTTCCGGCTTCATCGACAACGGTTCCTTCTATGGCGGCGGCTATGCCCAGCTCGATGACGACCGGTTCATTTGTGTCGGGTGTAATGGGGGCACTGGTCCTGGGGGCAAATCCTTCGGCTGTGATTTGCACCTTATGGGCTTTGTTGGCAGTCGCGCTCAGTTGGAATGCGCCGTTGGGGTCGGTTACATGCAGCAGGTCTTCCTGGCCAAGTATTGCCACCTGGAAGTTTGTAACGGGTCGGCCGGTGTTCTTGTCCACAACCCGTCCGTGGAGCCGGCCTGTCTTTACCAGTGGTATCTCAAAGACGAGCCCTTCGCTGGGGGCCTGTATATTCCTAAATTCTCTCCGTTCGGCATCGCCGGTCATAATACTAAAGTCGATGGTATATAATCCGGGGACGAGGTTATCGATTTTGAAGTTCTTCCGGCCTTTTTTCAGGAAGGTACTGCCGAAATTGCGGTTTTGGTCTCGGGCATGAATCCACATGCTGCAACCGGCTTCGCTGCCGAGAAATTCTATGGTTCCGGAAATGCTGACCCTGGCGTGGGGTGAGGGCTTGGGGATATTGAGCTCAAGCAAGCCGCTCTCGGGGGGCAGATTGACATCGGTGGACCACAATCCTGACGAACCGTCTTCGTGAGGGATGCTGATACTTACGAGGTGGATTCCCGATATGATGTGGGGGAGAGTAAACTGACCTTCCCCGCTGATTTTTTGGCCCAGCTTGTGACGGGTGCAGTGGAACCAGGCGGGTTCGGCCTGGACTTGCCATCCGGAGGCGGGCAGGCCATCGGAGCAGAGGGCAAGACCTTCGACCTCGATGCCTTTGCGCATCTGGAATTCGAGTGATTCGACCCGATTGGGATCGGTTAGCACAATTCTTTGTCCGGCAAGGGCAAAGTGGTTATGGAAGGCGATAATCAAATATTCGGCGGGCCTGAGACCACCGAGGACGGCACTTCCCTGCTCATCCGTGCGCATCTTATCTTTTGGCCCTCGGCCCATTTCATCGGCGGTGTAGGCGGCGAAAAAGCCAACACCCTTTACGGGGTTTGCCTGCTCGTCAATGGCTTTGATGTTTATTTTGCAGCCTCTTACCAGCTCAAAATGCTTGACGATTTGTGCGTTTTTGCGCAGGAGTACAGACTCGCGCGGACCTTTCCATTCTTCAGGCGTTATATATTCATTTGTCTGGAGCGTGATGCTATAGGGGCCGTCGTTTTCAATGCCTGCAAAATAATACATTCCGTTGGCGTCGGATGTTGCGGTGTGTCCGGAGATGCGGACCTCGACGCCCTCAATCGGCTGGTAGGTCTCTGCGTCGGTGATGAGGCCGCTGAGGACGCCTTTCGGCTCGAAGACAAATTCCTTTGTTTCAGTCTCGGCAGGCGGCGGGGGTGGCGTCGGGTCGGAATCGGCATTGTGCGGAGGAGGCGGCGGTTCAGGGGCGGTCGCGGTTCTGCTGCCAGTGGAAGTGTCGTCAGGGATTATGTTTGTCCTGGTATCAATCCTGTCGGGATGAGCGGAGGTATCCGGTTGCGCAAGGGTTGGAAGTGTATCGGCTGGTGTTGGCTTTTTGGTTTGGCTGGTCATACGGTTGTATGTAATGACGGCGGCAGCTCCGATGGTCAGGACGGCTGCTAAGGTTACTATCTTGGCGGTCAGTCCAGAGGCTGCGGCAGTGACGGCAGCGCCTGTGCCTGTTACGCCTGTTGTCGAGGCGGTTGCAGCGGCGGAGGTCTTGACGGCCATGGCGCCGATGGAGGCCACGACGGCGGCGGTAAAGGCGGCCGTGGGTCCGTTCCGCGAAAGGGTGGTCTCGACCATGGCGGCAACCTGCTCTTTGAGCATAGCGCGTCCGCGCGAGATGCGCTGTCTGGCCGCCCCCTCGGAAAGCATAAGCTGCTCGGCGACCTGCTTGAGGGATTTTTGCTCGCGGTAATACAGCACAAGCGGCTCGCGATAGTTGTCCGGAATCTGCCTGAGCGCCTCTCTCATAACCGCCTGCTGCTCGCGGTTGATAGCGATTTCTGCCGGTTCGAAGTGGTCAGACAGTTCAGGAGCGACTTTTTCTATTGGGGCGGCGTGGCTGATGATGTCCCGCTCTTGGCTCCTGAAGTAATTGCGGATGATGCTGCGGGCGATGCTGCACAGCCAGGTCCTGAAACTGGCCAGATCCCTTAATTGAGCGAGGTTCTTCCAGGCGTTGACGAAGGCCTGTTGCGCCAGCTCTTCACTTTTGTCGAGGTCGCCTGTGGCGCTATAGGTAATAGCGCAAATCAAAGACTGATATTTCCTGACGATGGCCTCGAAGGCCTCGCTGCTGCCGTTGAGGCTGGCCTGCAATAATTCGATTTCACTTGTCATTTGCCTTGCCATAGCTTCTCTACCTCATCAATGTGATTCTACTGTCTCACCATAAAAGAAACCAGAGATTGCAGGATGTGACAGGAATTCTGTGAAATTATCCGGAGGTTTTTTGTTTTTCGAGGCGGGCAGCTCTTTCGGGGGCTTTTGTGGGCCTCCGATGCAATTATGGCGGCTTCGACGGGGCAGTTCGGGCCTGCCTGAAGAGGGACAAAGCTATGCGATTCGACTGCAATCTTATTGCTTTTTTGAATAAATAATGGAACAGACCTATTGTCACTCCTGCGCAAGCAGGAGTCCAGAAAACGTTGATAAAACGGCTGGATTCCCGCTTTCGCGGGAATGACAACTTTGCCTTGTGTGTACCGGAATGTTCCATTCAATATTCAAGGATCAATAGTATTTTTTGTTGACGTGGAGAGAATTGTATGGTAGAAGATTTTCGATCGCTCTTTGAAAAAGCTAATAGTCTGACAGCAGGTCCTGGGGCGTTTCGCTTTGGGATATTCAAACGGGAACACGGTTGAAATCCGTGACGGTCGCGCCGCTGTGGGCGTCCGTTCCGACGAAGGTCGGAAATCCGCGAAACATTTATCCACTGTCCGGCACCAGTCTTTTGTTCAAGGACCACATGGTACCTCATGATGTAGTAGAGATTGGTGTGGGATGGGAAGGAGTTTCGCGGTAGGGCGCGAGTCAGAAAACCTGCCTGTGGTCAGTTACCCATATACGGGGTCCCCCTTTTCCGAGGAATTGGAAAAGGGGGACCCGTGTTCTCGCGATTTGGGACACGGTAGGGAGTTTGCGTTCGGTCGAGTGTGTCGGAAGCAGCGGGCCGAGCGAAGCTTTGAGTTGACGGCGTTGATAGACCGCCGTTCCTTTCGCGGGAACGGCGGTTTTTTTATTGGCTCGGCGCGTCCTCGCGATAAGGACGCGGCAGTGTGAAAGGAGGTTAGTCGAGCGTGCAGCGGACAGCGTTTGGCGTACAGTTTTGTGTTTTCATCCGCTGACTCAATGGCTGAACAGGAACAAGAAAAGGAAAAAAGGTTTCTCAGAAGGAAATGATAATTTTTTTGAATTCGGAGGAATAGGGACAATGGCTTCGAGGAGATTGATGAGTCTGGTTATTGTGTTTTCAATCGGCGCAGGCGCCGACGCGGTGACATATAGCGGCGGCGCAGAGTATACTGCGGGCAGTGGAGACAATGAGGCGACCATCGCGGTTGACTTTGACCTTGGGAATTACTTCTTGTTCACATACCGCTGGGACGGTGACGCGACGGGCTGGGACGCACTTAGTGCCATCGAACTGGCCGGCGCGCTGGTTGTCGAGGCGACGGATTTCGGCGAGTGGGGGATGTTCGTTGATGATTTGGACTATCCGGACGGACTGGAATACGACTACGGCGAGGGGATTAACACCGGATGGGCGTACTGTGTCGGGGACAATGAGAGCTGGTCGCTGAGCCCGCAAGGCGTTTCCTTCTATTTTCTGAGCGACGGAGAATGGAACAGTTGGGTTTGGACGAACTACGACGAATCCTGGATGCCGGTGCGTGGTCCCGGTGAGCAGCCGATTCCTGAGCCGGGGACATTAGCACTGCTTGGGCTTGGGATGTTCGTGTTACGTAAAAGGCTGAAGTGGTAAGAAGGTTACAGCGGGGGCGGAGTAAATATCTTTGGCTCCGCCCCCTGTTTGATACTCAAGGAACGCCAGATAATGGTTGGCAAGAGAAACTTTTTGGGCTTCGCGGCTTTATTATTGGCGGTGCTGTCAAGTGCGGCTAAGACCTCGGACTTCGCGACGGAGGTGGTCAGTTACAGCGGGCCTTTCGGCGCCAGTCCCTATGACGACCCCTGTTCGGTGCTGGGCAAGCCCACGACCTGGGTATATGACGACTGGGACGAGCTGACCTATGCGTGCTCGCTGGTCTTTCCGGCATACCTGACCGACCCGAACGGCGATAAGGTGGTGACCACCCTCAATGAGGGCGCTGAAATCGTGGTGAAGTTCGACCATCGCGTTGCGGACGATGCAGGCAACCGGTACGGGATAGATTTTATTGTGTTCGGCAATTCGGCGTTTGCGACGCTGGATTGGGTGGAGCACGATACGGATATGGCGCAATGCCGGCTTCGCTCGCCGGCGGCAGTCAACGGCGAGGCGGTTCTGATAAGCGTCGCCCAAGCGCCGGACGGGCCGTGGTTTGGTTTTGCGGAAGGTCCTTTCGGTGACACGGCTTTCCCGACGAACGCCTTTGCGTGGGACGCAGATGTGAACGACTGGGGCGGCGAGCACGACTGGCTCAAGCCGATTGACCCGAATTTGAGCGTGAGCGACTTCGACGGTCTTTCGGCGGCCGAGGCGATTGCGCTTTATGCCGGCTCGGCGGGAGGAACCGGTTTCGACCTGAAGGACCTTGCGCCGGAGGACTATGAGGCCCTGGCGACGGATGCCAACAGCGGGCAAAAGTGGATTCAGTATATCAAGGTTGAGTATTTGCCGGGGGGCTCCTACGCGGGTGAGATTGACGGCTTTGCAGACGCAGCGGGATGCGGGGATTACCGGCATCCTTATCCGGTCGGTGACATCGACAAGAACTGCCGGGTCGACTACGGAGATTTGGACATTGTTTGCCAATACTGGCTGCGTGTGATAGCCGAGCCCAACGACCCGGCGGCAGCGGCAGACATTCATGAAGATGACGTGATAGATTTTCGCGATATGGCGGTGCTGGCGGGCAACTGGCAGGGCTGCAACTGGGAATGCGAATAGTCGGCAGAATACGATGCGAGTTTGAAAAGGCGATGCGAGAAAAGGCTTTTACACTGATAGAGCTGCTGGTGGTAATAGCGATCATTTCGCTGTTGATGGCAATTATGCTTCCGGCGCTGGCGAAGGTTCGTCAGGAGGGACAGGGGGTGATGTGCCTGAACAACCTGCGGCAGATGGCCATAGCGTCTCAGGCGTACGGTCAGAGTTACGACGACTCCTATCCCGTCGCCCAGTACCGACAAAAGATAGGGACAACCAGGTATGAGTACGGGTGGGATTTCACAACGATTACAAACCTGACGACGGCCGAGCGGAAGGTCGTGCCTGGTCTCTTGTGGCAGGGGCGAACGACAGCCCAGGTGCAGCAGTGTCCGTCTTTCGTCGGCGAATCGAATACGACAAGCGACCCATATACGGGTTATAATTACAATACGAGTTACATTGGGCATGGTGGGGGCGAGCGTGTCGGGGCCGGCTATACGGGTGACATCAGGAGTGTGGCTGGTGCGCCGGACTGGTACATGGTGGTGATGCCCGCAAAGATAAGCAGCGTGCGTCGGCCGGCCGATTGTGCCCTGTTCGGCGACGGCCAGTATCGCGGCGGTGCGAATAAATACATGCGGGCGCCCTGGGTCTGGGCGGGCGACACGGATACGAGCCTCAAGGCTGCCGGCACACAGGGCTATCGGCACGGGGGAAATACCAATGTGGCGTGGTGCGACGGCCATGTCGGTTCAACCAGGGAACTGCACACGCAGACCGTGGGAGAAGCGCAAGCGGAAATCGCCAGCCACAATGAGACAGCAGGTGTTAAGATAGGTTTCCTCTCGCCGGACAACAGCGCGTATGATCTGGAATAGATGCTCTCTGCCGGCCTGATGTGGCTGCCAACTCGGCTAAATCATTCGGCGTGCTCTGGTTTCCATTTTAACTTGGGCAGGTCCGCGGTTGGGACGGGGACTATTGACAGCTTCGAAGTTTTCGTTTTCTGCCTTGGGAGTCGTAATACAAGTAGATTTGACCCGGTCGGGCCGGCAGTATGGAAAAACTTGTTTGATGTTGGCCGGATGTGGCTCTATAATTTCGGCCGTGGACGGGACGAAAGTGAAGAAAAACATGCGGTTCTTGTTGCAGGGGTTCAATCAGCTCCTGTGGCCGGCGGCGTGCAACGTCTGCCGTGAGAGTATCTCTGAGGAACAGGGCGGTTTGTGCGAGGGATGCTGGGGCGAGCTGGCGGGCTGCACGGGCGATGATTACTGCAGGCGTTGCGGGCGAGAGGCGAGCCGATATGGTATTGTGGCGGGGGCGTGCCCGGACTGTCAGGGTAAGGAAATACACTTCGATGGAATAGCGCGAGTGGGCGTTTACGCTGAAGCGCTGCAGAAGATGGTACTGGCGTTCAAGAACGGACGGACGGAGCTGGACTCGACTTTGGGATTCCTGGCGAATTCTGCGCTTCAGGGCGGCGGGTTTTATGAGGAGGTGGATGTTTTTGTTCCGGTGCCGCTGCACTGGTCGCGCCGGCTGTTTCGAGGGTACAATCAATCACTTGTTATCGCCAAGAGGCTGAGCCATCCGAGCGCTAAAATCCATACGGACCTGGTGCGAATTCGGCGGACGAAACAGCAGCCGACGATGGCAACGCCTGCAGCGCGGGCGAGAAATGTTGCTGGCGCATTTGCGGTGCGGCGGGGACACGGACTTGCCGGCAGGAATATTTGTCTTGTCGATGATATAAAGACAACCGGCGCCACGCTGAACGAGTGCGCAAAGACGCTCAAAGAAACCGGCGCAGCAAAGGTCTATGCACTGGTATTGGCGGTAGCCGGGCAGAATATCAAGTGGACGCACGTGCTATGAAAAGTCAGCGAGAAAAACGCTTTTATCGCAAGGGGTTATAGTTTTTCGTATCTTACGACGGCGCGATAGAGGCCGTTGATACGGCTCCCATCGACTATCATCGGAGCGTAATTTTCATTTCTGGGCTGGAGCCGGACCTTTTTGTCGGACTCGAAGAAAATCCTCTTGAAGGTGGTTTCGTGGGGGGCGGCGAATCGGATGAAGCAGTCGTCGCCGTTGTGGACCTCGGAGGCGGGAGAAAAAATGACGATGTCACCTTCGCTGAACCGTGGCTCCATGGAGTCGCCGACGACTCGCACCGCAAAGGCATTGGGGTCGTGCAGGTCCGGGCATCGGACATAATCATCGGCGATGCCGACGGGGTAGTCGAGGTCGTTGAAATCGGTAGGGTATCCGGCGGCGACTTTGTTTATCACCGGCACGAGCTGTCCGGCCGAAAGTGAGGCGGCGTTGCTTTGCGTGTCGAGGGCGAAGTCGTTGAGGAGGTCATCGAGCTGGGCGGCATCCGGTTTCTTGTTGATGATACTCCTTACAAACTGCCGCCATTTTTTGTTCTCGGCTTCCGTGGATTCGTAGTGCTGGCGAACATCGGGCGGGACGCGTTCGAGGTGTGCGATGTGAAGGAGCAGGCCGGGCTCGAACTTCAGCGCCTTTTCGAGCTTTGCCAGGAGCTGGTCGCTGGGCGGGTTTTTCACCTTTCCGGTTTCGATGGTTGACAGGTAAGGCTTCGAGAAGCCTATACGGGTGCTGACCTCATCGAGGGTGAGGTTTAGCTGCTCACGTTTTTTTCTTATGATTTGCCCTAAGGACATGCCGGAGATTATACCGCCAAGACTGAGTGACGCAAGGAAAAGTTAAATAAATGCCTAACATTTTTTGATTTTTTTTGAGCTAATCGATTTCCACGAGTTCATAATCGGTGGAGCCGAGGCCGATGAACTGGGCGTGGTTCAACTGGTGGTGTGGGTTAAGTTCTTTGTTATCAATTAGTTGGGGCATTTTCTCGCCGGCATTCTTCTCGACGAGGTCGAGAGCGACTCTGTCAATGGCAACGGGGTCTGTTGAGGCGAGGATGCCGATGTCGCGGACGATTCCGGGCATGTCAGGGGTGTCAAAACAATCGCAGTCTTTGGTGATTGAGATAAGGAAATTGAAGAAGGCGGCTTTTTGCTGCTTTCCTTTGAGGACGCCGAGTGCGTGCTCGGCGATGCTTTTCTGAAAGACTTCGGTTTCCCGTCCCCAGTTGCACTTGACGGCGCCGAAGCGACAGACGGCGAGACATTCGGCGCAGGAGATGCACTTATCCTGATCGATGTGGGCCTTGACGTCGTCGAGCGTGATGGCGTCGGCGGGGCAGTGGGTGAAGCATTGGCGGCAGAGTGTGCAGTCGTCGGCGATGCTGATGGTAAGTTCCGCGTGCTGAGTCATTTTTCCTTTTTTGGATGCGCCGCCCATGCCGAGGGTCTTCAGGGTGGCGGCGGCGCAGGCGGCGGGGTGGCCGGTGAAATGGGCGACCGAAAGGATTGACTGGCAGTGGACGAGGTCGGAGGCGATAAACACTTCCTTATTGATTTCGCCGTCAATGGCCACGCTGGTTTCGGAGGTGCCGAGCAGGCCGTCGGCGACGATAAAGGGTATGCCGAGGACTTCCTTGGAGAAACCGTGCTCGGCGGCAAGTGCGGCGTGGTCGACGGCGTTATGACGTCGGCCCACATAAAGGGCGCTGGTATCGGTGAGAAAGGGTTTTGTTTTCAGTTTTAGCAGCTCCTCGACCAGACCTTTGAGACAGGGCGCCTTTATGTGCGTGGTGTTGCCTTCTTCGCCGATGTGGACCTTAACGGCGGTAAAGTCGTTCTCGCTGAAGCACTTTGCCAGGCCTGCGGCCCTGAACAGCCTGCGGGCCTTTGCGGAGATGGCTTTTTCGCCGTCATCGACCGATGCCCTGATGAAATACACTTTCGAAGTCATTGAAGAATATCCCATGCAATTCGCGATTCAACTGTCCGTTCCGGCTCCGAGCAAATGGCAGCTAAGGAACAACAGATATTATATTGGTTGGCGACGGAGGGGCAACTGCAAACCATAATCAGAGTCAGAATGGGGTGCACTTCGCGTTTGTAGGTGGATTCTTTGCCCCTATCATTGCCCCCGTTTCTTCCCGATTCGTTTTCCCCCGTTGTCATTCCTGCGAAAGCAGGAATCCAGCCCCCTCGTAAGGCCTGCACGACCATAGAAGCCCAATAGCCTGCCTTCCTACCTACAAATATGAAGTGCACCCGTCAGAATGGCTTCTCTCGGCTGACAGGCTCGTCCAGGTCCTCATCCTCTTCTTCGCCATTAGTGGAAGGGAGTGTTCTTATAGGCCAGGCTGAGTTTCTGTGGTTTGGAACGCCCCTCTTTTCCGAGAGGCTGGCACAGGCCACACAGCAGCTCGCCCAGGGAATGGCCTCCAATCGTTCTTTGACGATGGGCTCGGCGCCGACCTCGCATATTCCGTATGTGCCTTCCTCAATGCGCCGCAGGGCATGGTCAATTTCAAGGAGGATCTTGGTTTCGCTTTCCATCAGACCGAGGGTGTTTTCCAAATCGTAGTTGTCGGACCCGAGATCGGCCATGTGCAGCGGCATAGTAGACAAATCGCTTCTTACCCGCCGCAGCGTTTCATCACCCATGTTGGTAACATTTCCGAGTATTTCGCTTCGCTTGGCCAACAGGATTGCCCTGAACGTTTGTATATCCTCGGGCGTGAGCCGAGGTTGTGCTGCTTTTGCTTTTTTCATTCTACAGTACCCTTCTCGCCGGGAATTGTGTTAGTTAGAAAGCCGTTAATCTTCCTGCCTGCTTTTTCTGTGCGTTTCGAGGACGCCGGCAACTATCACGCCGACTATCGTCAGGACGCCCACAACAACGAGGAACACCATGAAGACTTTCATTCATCACCCCCGGCAGTTTCGTTTCAATGGCCCCATTATTTGATTGCCTGTAATCATTTTATCAGGTCTTATCGGCTCGGCTTGCCGCGTTACTTAAGTACTAAAAAAAATCTGTTAAATTTTCTTGCGCCGGCTTGAATTGCCGCGCCGACTGTCAATCGAATCAGAGCGGCCTGCCCCCGGCGAGGAGGCCCTTTCCAAACGCGTCTGCGGGCAGCCCCGGTGGGCTTATCGTCGCGGCCAAGTCCAGCGCGATACACCGTATACGATCTCGGGTCTAATCTGTTCTGCGTTCGCCGGCCAGAATTTAATGTAAGGTCGCAAAGGGGGGCCGGCCGCCGTTTTACGACCTGTCCCTTTGGCCAGTCAACGTCCCTTTCGACATCCTGGCTTCGCACACAGTGTTTCTTGGCGCGAACAAAATGGCAATAACACACGTATAAAAGGCTGAAAGTACTGCAATTTAAGCCTTTCATCACCCTCCTCCGAAGCCAGGTTCCATCTAACCGTGGAAGCTGGCTTTTTTATTTGCTCCGGTGGGCGCGGCGCTGAGAAGAGGTGGTTCGCCAACGGCGGAACCGGCAGGTCTAAAAGAAGAGGTGCTGAGCGAGGATTTTGGCGCCGAGTACGATAAGAATGCAGCCGCCGAGGGCTTCAATTCTGCTTTCGAAGAAGTGGCCGAGTCTTTTGCCGATGTAGACGCCGAGATAAGAGAGAATAAAGGTGACGATTCCGATGACGATTACCGCCCGCAAGAGGCTGGCGGCGAGAATGGACAGAGTGACTCCAACGGCGAGGGCGTCGATGCTGGTGGCCAGCGCAAGGGCAAAGAGGACCGGCAGCCTTGCGGGGTTGAGATTCTGCTTTTCGGGCTTGATTTTGAAGGATTCGTAAATCATTCTTGCGCCGATGGCCGCCAGGAGCGAAAATGCAAGCCAGTGGTCCCATCCGGCGATGAATTTCCTGATGGTCAGCCCGGCAAGCGCACCGATGAGCGGCATGCACGCCTGGAAGAGCCCGAATAACAAGGCCATTCGCAACGCGTGCTTTACGTGCAGCTTCCTGTAAGCCGAGCCGGAGACGACCGAGACGGCAAAGGCGTCCATGGCAAGGGCCACCGCTATTACTACGATGTTGACAAAATTCATTCGCTGATTTTATCAGAAATGGGGACGTTCCGCCTCTATGAATCTGGTTGCTTCCTGGGTACGATGTCGAAGACTGTAATCTCCGGTCTGGCGAGGAACCTGACCCTTGGTGCGAACCCGCCTTCCAACCCGATTCCGCGATTGACATACAGTATAGTGCCGTCGACGGTATACATACCGGCCCCGTATTTCTTGCCGAATTTCGAGAGGGTAATGATGGCGCCGTAAAAGGGCAGTTGGACCTGGCCGCCGTGCGTGTGGCCGCAGAGATATAGATCGACATTGAGATTTTCGAGGTCTTCCACGAGGTCGGAGTAATGATAGAGGAATATACTGAACCTGTTTTCGGGAACACTCTGGAGGAGGAGGCGATAGGCGGAGGGGCGTTCGCAGCTAAGGCCGGAGACGAAGATCTCCTCGCCGTTCTTTTGCGCTTTGACAGTTTTTCCATCGAGCAGTTGGAAGCCCGTTCCGCCGAAGAAGTCGAGGTCGGGCATGTACCAGATATCCACGTTTCCGCGAACAGCGAACTTGCCAATGCTCGCTTCGAGCCTGGTCATGGTCTCCTTGAATAGCGGCAGGGCGGAAGCGGTGTTGAGGTTGAGCACGTCGCCGGTAAAGGCAATGATGTCCGGGCGGAGCGAGTTAACAATTCGGACGAGTTTTTTTTCGTTTCGCGGCTTTCTGTCGCAATGCAGATCCGAGATGTGAACGACCCGAAACGTGCTGCGCCCAAGTTTTTCCGTCGGGATGGTGATGGTTTTTACTTCGATCCAATAGGGCTCAACGAAGAAGCCGTAGAAGAAACAGGCGATGCCGATTATCGCCAGTGCGTGGAGGCAAAGGGCGGGTTTGCTGAGGAGTATATTGGCGCTTTGGCCGCCGGTGAATCTTTGGAGTGCAAAGAGAAATATCAGAAACAGCTCCAGTGAGTAGATACAGGCGATTGCGGCAAGGAAGACAACGGCGGCGATTTTTTCGCTGGTGGGCATGTCGGTTACTCGGCTTTGATTATTCCCTGCTGTGTGAGGTCTTCGGTGATTTTCTGCCCCGGCCTGACGATGAGGAATTCGGCGTCATTCCAGGGGCCGTCCACGAATCGCTGCAGGAGCGAGGGGTCGCCTTTTAGTTCGTCGTAGTTCCAGCCGAGGAATTCGGCGCATTCTTTTGTGTATTCTTTGTAGTGTTCGGCGTCGGCCAGCTGCCAGTCGATGTAGGCGGCCCAGTTGTATTCTTTCATCCAGCCTTGTTCGGTCTGCATCAGGTAGTCTGCGTTATCGGGTCCGTACTTATCTTCGTATTGCTTGCGCAGCTGCCGGAGGTATTCGGGGCCGGGCTGTTTTCCGCCTTCTATCCAGCCGGGGCTGAACCAGTAAACGCCGCGGTGGGAGTCGAAGTACTGCCGGTATTCTTCCTTCGAGCCGAGCAGGAGGGTGATGCAGTCATGGGCACGGGGTACAACCATGGTGATTTGGGCCGACAGGCCGACTATGCCGTTGCTGCAGAGTCCGTAGCCGAGCAGCGCAGCGTCGTAGGGACGGCCCTGGATGTCGCAGGTTTGCTGGAGGGCTTTCTGGACCTCCTGGCGGAGCGCGTCGGGTGTTTCGTGGAGGCCCTGAGGCATCAAGAGCACGTCAACAATGTTCTTCGAGCGGGCAGCGCAGAGGTAGGCCTCTCTCTGGATTACCTTACAGGCTATGAACTGGAGTCTCATCAATCGGTCTTGAAATTTTCCTGGTCATTTACGGCGAACACACCCTTATTCGGATGCGCGGCCTATTTTGTTCGCTATGATTTTTTGAGGCCGTAGTCCGGGTTGACGCCATCAGCAGCCCGGATACGCAGTATAGCCGATTCCGACCGGACCGGCCAGACTCCGTCAAAGGGGATTCCGGGCCGTCCGCCTTGGCAGTGCCGGGCCAGGGGTTTCACGAGCGGCCCTAGAAGGGTTACAGGAAACTGGCGGCTGAGCCGAAGTCTGTGTGCAGGAAATGCGGCAGAGTCGCCGCTGATGCAAGGAACCTCTATAATCCACGCAAACTGTGGGCGGTCAAGCTGCCTGGGGAGAATCTTAGTAGCATTCCGCGAGGTTTTCCATCCATCCGGGCCATCCGCCGTCGGGGAAGGCGTCGTCCTCCCATTTCTTGTGCCAGTCGAGGTTCCAGAGGCACTTAAGGGTAATGGCTTTGACGCTCAGGTCCAGGAAGCTCATGTTGTTTTTCCAGGCGTGGCGGTTTATGCAGGCTCGCCACATCTCGTCTTCATCGTAGTAGCCCCAATAGCCGTTATAAGGGGGGGCCGCGTTGTAAGGTTCAGGCTCGATGTCCTTCCAGGCGCAGTCGAGCATGAGCGGCGCAAAGGCACACCCTTTGATGTTGGGGGTCCGCCAGAACTTGCCGGGGTCTCTGCCGGCCCCCTCACCCCCTTCATAATTTGCAACCCAGTAATTCACGGCATAGCTGCCAATCAGCAGTGGTTCGGCGGTTGGGTCGGTGTTCCAGGCGGCCCACGGCTGCCTGGCGCCCTGGTCAAAACGATTGGTGGCGGCCGGGCAGCACCACAAGTCCGGGTCGGTGTTGGGCATGAACTGCCAAATTACATTGGGCCAGGCGGACAAGTTCACCTGGTCGGGGGCGGTACCACTGCCTCTTTCCGGGAAAAAACCATCATTGTCGTCGGTGTATAGCTTCCAGATAAGCGCAAACTGGTGCTCGTTCGACTTATCTATGACGTCCTGCGCCTGGAGCTTCACCTTGCTCAGTGCAGGTAGCAGAATCGACATCAATATCGCAATGATGGCGATTACCACCAGCAGCTCTATCAACGTAAATCCTGCTCGCTTCTTGACCATTGCCATTCTCCTTTCGGCGCATATACGGGCATTCCCTTGTTAAGATGCGCAAGAACGGCCAACTGTTTCCCCAATTTCCAGGGCAATTTTTTCACATCAAGAGGCCTCTGTTGCATATTGCAGCGTTTGCGGCACACAAAGGTCCTTGAGCCACCGATAGTATATCAATATTCGGCCATGTTTGCCATCCATTCGGGCCGGCCGGCCGCTCCGCCGTCGGCAGGCCATGTCCGCCGCCGCTTCAGGTTCCACAACCTTGTGAGTACGACCTTCTCGGTATGGAAGTCAGGGAAGACGACATCTATTGGAGTGAAAGCTCGCTGTCTCGCCATAACGGACCTTCCTGCTGCGGGCGGCCTGCCCGTCATTATAGCAGGATGCGGCCAGGCTGTCCATTCCTGGAAAATGATTTGGGGTCTCCCAGGCCCTTTGAACACCTGCGGCACCAGGGTCGTTTGGCCCTTTCAATCCGGTTCGGGCACGTCGGACATCCAGTCGGGCCAATCCGGCAGGGGTGCGGTCATGTCCCATTGCTGATGCCACTTGGTCCTCCAGAGCTGCTTAATGGTCAGTCTCCGGACGGACCAATCGAGAAAGAGGAGGTTGACGTGGTATGGAGAGTGCCGCTTGAGGCAGGCGCGCCTCATCTCGTCGCGAGCGCCCGCAGTCCATGGGGCATTTTCGACTTCTGAAGGGTTGTCGAATTCGTAGGGTTCCATATTGGTCGTTTGGCCGTCGATCAACACCGGCGCCTCAGCCGCGCGCCTGACGTAAGGAGTCCTCCAATAGTATTGGCCGCCTGTGCCGAGGTCTCCATCCCCTTCCTCATCCGAGATCCAGTCGTTTATCACATAGCTGCCCTTGATATAGACTTGTTCGCCGTTAACACTATAAGTGCCGTCCCAGGCCCCGTACGGGTTGCGTGCGCCCTCGCTGAACGGCTTGGTGGCATTCGAGCACAGCCACATCCCGGCATCCAGACTTGAGTAATAGTTGCTCAGTATGAACCCCGGCCAGTCAACCGACGAGTCCCTTATCATAAAGAAGCCTTCCTTCTTTGCGCTGCCATCGCTGAGAGTCAATTCGTCATCGGTAAACATCTTCCAGATGAGGGACCATTGATGGAAGTTGTTCTTGCAGATAATCTCGCGGGCCTGGGCCTTTGCCTTGTTGAGTGCCGGCAGCAGTATCGACATCAATATCGCAATGATGGCGATAACAACCAGCAGCTCAATTAGCGTAAATCCTCTTTGCTTCTTCACCATAGCGATTCTCCTTTCGGCGCATATAAGACCATTCCCTTGTTAAGATGCGCAAGAACGGCCAACTGTTTCCCCAATTTCCAGCACATTTTATTCACATCAAGAGGCCTCTGTTGCATATTGCAGCGTTTGCGGCCCACAAAGGTCCTTGAGCCTTCGATAGTATATCAATATTCGGTCATGTTTGCCATCCATTCGGGCCAGTCGGGAGGGTCGCCGGCAACGTCGTAACTGCGGTGCCACTTGAGCCTCCAGAGTTTCTTCAGGCCCACTTTCGAGGTCGAGAAATCCAGAAAAGCCCCGTTCACCGCCTCGTGGTGGCGGTTCAGGCAGAATCGCCGCATCTCGCTGTTGAGGACCCCGTGCTCGGTCATCATATTGGGCAGCGGCGGCGGCTCGTCGGTCTGGAGGGGCCAGGCGTCCCAGATGCCGCAGTCGAGAATAAGCGGAATAATTGCGGCGCCTTTGACGCTGACGGTTCTCCAATTGTCCTCGGCCGGGCGCCCAAAGACCTCGGTTTCGCCGGGCTCAGGGTTGGCAAGCCATCCGTTGATGCCGTAGCTGCCGTACAGAGGGTCCTGGACGGTGCCGGGGTTCCAGGCGTACAAGTCGCCGCCGGCTACATAGTCTTCGTTGTACTTGACCTTTTTCGCCATGGGGCAGATATGGAGCTTGTCGTCGGAGTAGTACGGGCGAAGCACTTCCATCCAGGCCCATCCTCCGGTGACGCCGGTTGAGCCGCTCAGGAACCACCCGTCGTTCTCGTGTGCATACATCGAGATGGCCAGGGCCCACTGGTGAAGGTTGGAAAGGCAAATCACTGCCTTTGCCTGCTCCTTGGCCTTGCTAAGAGCAGGCATAAGGATTGACATCAGCACAGCAATGATGGCGATGACCACCAACAGCTCAATCAGTGTGAATCCTCTCTGGCAGGCCGCAGACAGACGACGCGGCCGCATCCTGAACCTCAGTCGGTACAAAGGAGTCGGCGACGGCGGAGATACTTGCTTTGGATTATCCATCACGGCCATTCTGTTTCTTGTCGTGCTCGAGCCTGCTGAATTTGCACCTGGGGCATCGGTCCTGATAATCCAGTGGTACCGAGCCCATTTCGAAGACGAAGCCGCAGCCTTCACATTTTACGGCCCGGTAGATGCTGGGCTCGCCGCATATTTCGCAGACCAGCGCCGGAGCGCCGGCCGAACGCCAGTCCTGGTTCTTCTCCACATATACGAAATAGTCTTTCTTGCTGATTTCATATTCCGCATTGCACCGGGGATTACGGCACTTGACCCAGGTCATTTCTCTGGCAAAGCTTCTGGGGATGCCGTCTCTCCTGGAGCGCGTCATGAGGGTGACGGCGCCGGCCGATGCCAGACACAGCAGCACAACGCCAATCAGAATCGGTCTTCTAATGTTGCGCGCCATAGCATAAGCCTCCCAGGCAACTGCCTGCCGTGGGCGCCGGCAGTCTAATACTCGGACATATTGGCCATCCAGTCGGGCCACTCGCTGGGTCCGGCGTCAGGCGGCCACGTCCGATGCCACTTGAGCTTCCAGAGCCTCTTGAGCCCCACCTTTTCGGTGTGGAAATCGAGGAAGAGGACGTCTATCTGCCCGTTGTGCCGATTAAGGCAGCAGCTTCTGATTTCGTCCACGTCGGAGGGCTCGGAGAAGTAGATTTGGCCGTCGTACTCCGGCGGCTGGTCCTCCGGCAGCGGTGTGAATCCAGTAACGGCCGAATCGCTCATCAGCGGAGCAAGGGCCGCACCCTTGATGGCGAATGCCCCTATGAATCCCCATAATCTTGCCTTGTCCCGACCGCCGTCCTCATCCCGCGTACACCACTGGTTCAATCCGTAGCTGCCGATGAACAGCTCGCCGCCGATGTTGTCGGCCCAGGCCTGATACTTGCCGCCCCTCACGGCGCTGCCACTGCCGGGTATCATAGCGGGCTTATCGGCCGTCTGGCACAGCAGCAGCTCCTTGTCGTTGTAGTAGGGCCAGAGTTGTAGTATCCAGTCGTCAAGTCCTTCGGTGAACCGGCCGTCGTTGTCATCGACGTACATGCTCCACGACAGGCCTAACTGGTGCATGTTCGACATACAGACCGCGGCCCTTGCCTGCTCCTTTGCCTTACTCAGCGCCGGCATAAGAATAGACATCAACAACGCAATGATGGCGATGACTACCAACAGCTCAATCAGTGTGAATGCCTTCCTGCTCTGCCACATCAGATATCCTCCATCCCGACTCTTTTTAAAGTCTGCACTGCAGCAAACGGCACAGCCTCCCCTCACAGTTTACGCAACAGATGCGGCGGGATTTACAGCCCGCGCTTTGATCCCCCGGTTAGCAGCAAGAGAGGACCGGGCCGACAAGCCCCGTCCTCTCTTGTAATAGGCGAATTCGCAGGAGCGGTTTATCTCCAATGCTCAGGCACTGCCTGCCATCCACTCGGCCCGCCGGCGGCTCACAGGTCAATCAGGCCGGCTTCCAACAGCGATTGCCCTCTGCTCGGCAACCTTAAAATGGCTCGGGACAGTTCGCCATCCACGCCGGCCAATCCGGAAGAAGGTTCAGGTCCCTCGGCCACTGTCTGTGCCATTTGGTCACCCAAAGCTCTTTGAGCCCCACTCTCCTCGCCGACATGTCCATAAAGTTGGTGTTCACAAACCAGCCGTGCCGGTCCTGGCAGACACGCTTCATCTCATTCCTGTTCTGCTCCCAGCAGTCCCTCACCATGTCTTCACGAGTCGCCCAGGGCTCGTCGTCCGGCTCGGGCTCCGAATCCTTCCAGTTGCCGCACATCAAAATCGGCGCGTATTGGGCGCCTTTGACGCTCATAGTCCCCCAGAACTTCAGGTCCTCGTCTTTTGCCACCCAGTAGTTGCAGGTATAGCTGCCGTATACTGTGAAGCCGCTGGTTCCAGCTGCGCAATCCCAGGCCGCATAAGGACACCTTCCCCCCTCGGCCAGAGGCTTGGTGGCGGCTGGACACAGAAATATCGAGCGGTCGATGCTCGGCATATAGTCATAAAGCACGTATGGCCAGGCGCCCATGTCCACCGACCCCCAACAGTCGCTGCCGCCTCTGTCCGGGAAGTATCCGTCATGCTCATCGGTCCAGAACTTCCAGACAAGGGCGAACTGGTGCTGGTTGGACTTGTCCACCGCGTCCTGGGCCTGCAGCTTGGCCTTGTTCAGCGCAGGCATGAGAATCGACATCAGCACCGCTATGATGGCAATTACAACCAGCAGCTCTATTAAGGTAAATCCTCCTCGTTTCTGCATAATAATACGCGCTCCTTTCCAAATCATTGAATTATTCATTTTTTTCATGGCCTCGGCCAACCCATAATTCCCTTGGTTTTCAACATCGTCTCGGCACACCTCACCAAAAAAGCCTGCTGAGGCCGCCCTTTGGGTGCGGATTAACTCTGGGTGTGTATAGTAACAGGTGTGTCTTGTTCCTTCGGGTGCGGAACTACATGGTGTGGTAAATTGTCGCGGGGCGGCTCCAAACCCCCCAAAACCTGCCTGCCCGCCCCATTTCATCACTATAGCCTTCGGCGGCAGTGCTGTCAAGGGCTTTCTGAAATACATCCCCCAAAATTATGGGTCCTTTCAGCGCCCAGCACCTGTGGGGGGCGGCAAACCTTCGCCCCAATCCCACAATATGCCCGCCAAGGCCATACGCCAGCCGGGCAAAGCACCTCATCTATGTGCTAAGATGCGCCTTGTTGCCGTCCTGTTCCATGTATTTTCAGATTATTTTCTGAGCTGAACATGAACCAAGGGTCTGAATTGGCGCCGAGTCGCGCCAAGCCGGCTGCACTGCCGAGGGCTTAGGTCAGTAGTCCCTCATCTCTGCCATCCACGGGGGCCAGACGACCTCAGCGGACGTGTCGAAAGTCCGATGCCACTTGAGTCTCCAGAGCTCTTTGAGGCCTATTCTCCTGACGGAGAAATCGAGGAACAGGCCGTTGATGTTCTCGTTGTGGCGGTCGATGCAGCAGATTCTCATCTCGTGCAGGTTACCAATAATGGGGTCGCCGTCGTATGCGGGAGGCTGATCGGAGTCGCGGGGGCACATGTTTTCGTACATGGAGGAATCGAGAAACATCGGCACTTGTGAAGCCTCTCTGGCAGTGGTACACCTCCATAGGTTTTCGGGCTCACGGTCGCCGGTAGGCTCGGCGGTCTCTTCGGGGTTGCAGAGCCAGCCGTTCATGCCGTAGCTGCCGTAATCGTTTTGATAGAATTGCCCTGCCCAGACCTCGCCGTTCCAGACTCCCCAGGCGGCGAAGGGATGCTGGCCTCCCAGAGACTCAGGTCTGGTGGCCATAGGGCAGCAGCGTATATCGGTGGTACCGCTGTAGTTGGAAGTCAGCGGCCCGTTGCTGTCTGCTATGGGCGCACCGCCGGAACTGTAGTAGGAGCGCAGGGGACAGACCCAGAAGACGGACCTGGTGAAGCAGCCATCGTTATCGCTGGTGTAGGCATACCAGATAAGACCCCATTGGTGGAGGTTTGACTGGCAGATAACGTTCTTGGCCTGCTCCTTTGCCTTGTTCAAAGCGGGCAGGAGCAGGGACATGAGCAGGGCGATTACGGCAATCACGACCAAAAGCTCGATTAAGGTGAATCCGCGCGCGGCCCCCCACAAGGGCGTGGGCCGAGGTTGAGTTTTTTTTACAGAATGTCGCACTGCTAAAGTAAACAGAAGCCTGCCTCCGACTCGGCGGAACAACTCGTTTGGCTTGGCTCGCCAAGCCCAGCGACTGCTATTTTAGCAGCTTTGAGTGTGACATTCAAGCGGCAGGTTCGGAAATTCTATCCCGGCGACCGGTCGAATTTGAAGGCATAGAGCCTCGCATCCTGCAGCTCGAACTTCAGGCGGACGACTTTGCCGGCCAGACGCCCCACGTCTGATTTGCCCTTGAAAGTGACAACGTGACGGACGGCGTCGCACTTGATAAGGTCGCAATCGCCGGTATCGAAGCCGGGCAGGGCACTGCCGCCCTCATCGAGGATGGCGACCTTTGCTGACCCTATTCCGTTCACATTCAGCAGGAGGGTATTGCCCTCGAAGACAAGGGGCCTTGTGACGGCCGAGCCCGTTCTTTCCCCGGCGTCGAGCGAAACGAAACCATCGAGTCGCTGAGTGAATCTGGCGTATGTACGTTTCCTTCCGCCTCCGTGTGCGCCCCCGAAGTCGAAGTACTGCCAGATTTGGTCGCCGCGGCGAATCACGCCGTACACTGACAGGACCTCCTCATCTTCACCCGGCGTCAGGTACCAGGTCTCATCGGCGTAGAACTGCCAGTGCACGCCGTCTCGGCTGACGCCGAGGTCCACCTGCCTGCGCTCGCCTTCCCCGAACCTCCAGACAAAGGCAAGATAGGTATCCGGCGCCCAGGGGTACTTTATGGCGCGGGTGCGATAGATTTGGCCGTTCTTGTCGGGCGCGAAAACAACAGGGCCTTCGCAGGTTACGGCCGGCATCGGCCAGCCCTCGTAGTATGGATTCTGTCGGGCCTCGAAGGGCCAGGTCTTGCGGACTTCTTTGGTCTCGAACATGATGGCGCGCCGTCCGTCGCCGCCGCAACCTTCGTTCTGGTAGCTGCTGTCTCGTTTTATGAAGTCAACGTAGAGTCCTCTCTGGTCGTCCCAATAGGTTTCCGCTCCGCCGCCGCTGGTCAGCGGCAGCATGCAGGTTTCGTTCCTTCGCCAGTGCAGCCCGTCGGGTGAGAAATACAGATAGATGCCGCGGTTTGCGACCCAGGCGGTCATCTTGAATCTTTCCTCGGGCATCTTGTCGGGGTTGAGGTCCTCGAAGAAGCTGCCGTACAGCGGCGCGCCGGCAAACACGTAATCATTGTCTTTCGAGCCTTCGAATTCGACGATGCCGAGTTTGGGCGTTTCGAAGCTGACCCCGTCTTCTGAGATTCGCAGGCGTGTGATACCTTTTTCGGAGCCGTAGCCGTCCGGGATGTACATATAGACCTTGCCGTCGATCTCGACGACGGTGGCCCGCCAGGCCGAGCCTCTCGGTCTGAAGTTCAGGTCCTTTCTGTCGGCAGGCGGATTGCAGGTGAGCCGGACGTTTTCCATCTTGTCGATGAGAGCACCGTCGATGAAAAGGTGTTTTCGTGAGCCGAGTTTAACAACACCTTTTGGTGAATCGGGGGCGAACAGCAGCGGTGGGCCGTTGGCGACGGCGGGTCCTGGCGCCTTTGGACGGTAATTCCTTGAGAAGCTTGACGGCGGCGAGAAATCAGACGAATAGCGGACAATGTCAGAGAACCGCAGCTCGTCAATCATGCCGTCCATCCCCTTGTTTGCCTGCCGGTCATGCCCTAAAGTGAAATTGAATCTGTGGAGCCTTCGCCACTCAGAGTCTTTGTCTTGAGAGAAGCCCATACTGCCGTGGTCGCGGTCCTCCGCTTCGACAACGGCAGGAAGGGCCTGTCTGGCAGCAGTGCTGACAGCGGCTTTGGACTGGCGCTTGCCGTCGAGATAGTGAAGGATTTGGTTCTCTGAGTCTACCCTCGTGAAAGCGACATGGTGCCATTTCCCGTCAGCCAATAATTCGGGGCTGGTGGGACAGACCGCCTGAAATCCGGCATAGGCGCTGCTGATTTCGAAGCCGGCTGCCGCCGGCCGCAAGCCTATTGTCAAGCCCGGCTCATAGGCTTGTCCGAGGTCGATGACAACGACCTCGGCCTGGGGTTGAGAGCCGATCTTCAGCCAGAACTCTATGGTCCAGTCTCCGGCGCCAACGGTGGTCAGGATTTTCCTCGGCGGGACAGCGGGACCCCAGAGACCGCTGGGGGTACCGTCTTTTTCTCTCATTTCACCGATGGTGACGGCGCCTTTGAAGCCCGCGTAGCTGACAGCGTGCTCGACGCCGGGTGAGAACTTCAGGGCGTTGCCGAATTTCCCGGGCACGAGCCCGCCCGCTTCCTGAAGGAGCAGGTCGTATTCGTACACGCCGGCATCGGTGATGGTTGTGTGGAGGTACTGTGTCTCATCGAAAAGCCACAAGCCGATAGTATGCTTGTCGGCGAAGGATGGGAAATAGTCCTCTTCAGCCGGGACAGCGCTAGGATTGGACAACAAGCACAACAACGCAAAGAGCGTAAGTAATCGACGGTCCTGTTTTAGAAACATAAGAGCACTCCTTAATAACACGCCTGAAAACAGGCACCTTCGGTCAGCAAACACGTACCTCGCAATCGCTGCACTTGAACGCGCCCGCAGGCGATTTTTATTCGACAAAAAGCTCGTATCGTCCAAAAAGTTGGCTGTAACTTCTCGGTAAACCTTATGTATCCAAAGCCCGGTTTGCTCGGTGGCCGCCCTTCATAGTGACAAATCGTCACGGCACACAGGTAAACGCACAAACCCGGATCTATCGCATTACGGGCGCCGGCATAATCATAACCGGCCGGCAACACAGAAGTTACCGCCCCTATGCCGTATCGGACCGATGTGGCGCTCGCGGTCGCCTGGCAGCGTCGCCCCAAGTCTCGACACCGGTGCCGATACAATACAACAAAATGCTGTTGCCTTAAAGCGGCAAATCCACAAAATCCGATTTATACACAAACTCTGGGACGTTATCAAAAAGTTTTTTGTGTGAGGCAACCGAAGTTGTGAGAATCCGGCAAGGCTTTGCTCGAGCATGTCGGCCGGTCCTATTGAGAAGCGATGGCACAGGTCCTACTTTAACTTCAGGGGCAGACCTTTCTGACGCACCTGGGTGACGAACGCGGTCAGCTCCTCCGCAAGCAGTCGTATCTGCTCGGTATCTTCGAGAAGGTTTTCATACAATTTTCCATCGTTGAGCAGCCTGCCGGCCGTGCCCTCACCCGTGTTTATTTTCTCCAAAACCAGACGCATCTCCGCCGTGGCCTTGCCCATCTGTTCGCTGGTTGCGACCACCGACGCGACAAGCTCGTCCACCCTGGCGTCGGCATTCTTCAGGGTTGTCGCGCCGGCAGCGGACAACCTCTCGAATTCCTCCAGGGTCTTCGTCGCTTGGTTTGTGGCTTCGGACAGATGAGCCAGGGTGGTTCTTATGTTCTCTTTATTGGCGGGGTCGCCGAAAATACCGTTCGCGTTATCGACAAAGGTCTTGATGCCGTCGACCAGCTCTTCGAGCTTCTTCTGGCTTTCCTCGGGGAAAAACTCGCTGGTCATCCCCGTCGAGCCCTGCAGGAGGCTGTTGTGTGAGAGAACCGGGCCGGATGGCTCATATACGTCATAGCTGGTAAGCTTAAGTTCGATGTAAGAGCTGCCGAGACCTCTGGTCATCAGCTTGGCGTCGACATTGTCGGGAATGTTATTGAATTGCTTGTCGATGCTCAGCACGACAAGGGTCTGGTGGTAGAATTTGCCGGTATTGCCGTACTCCATAATCTGGGGGGGCTTGACACTGGTTACTCTTCCGATTTGATAGCCGCAGAATCTGACAGGGGTATCTTTCTGGATGCCGGTGGCCGTGGGAAACTTTACTTTCACCTGGAAGGAGCCGAGCGTGCTGACGGCGCCAGGCAGGTCGCCGAACTTATAAATCATCACACCCAGCGACACCAGAGCGGCAACGACAAAGATTCCCACGAGGACGTTTCGTCTTCTTTGTGTCGTTTCGTAATCACTCACTGCTTGCTTCCTTTCAAATCGGTTCGACCTTCGAGAAAAAGCTCCCTTATCGCCCGCAGCGGATAGCCGCTGTCACTAAGTTTCTTTATCAGCCTGATTCTTTCGACGGCTTTTTCATCAAAGAGCCTTCTGCCTGTGGCTGTAACTTCCGTCGGCTCAAGCAGCCCAAGCATCAGGTAATATTGCAGAGACTGCCGGGAAATTCCAGCCTTTTTTGCGGCGGGTCCTATGGGCGCCAGGTCGTTTTGGTTACTCAAGGCTTATTCCTCGTTACGTTCCCTCACATTGGCTCTGTCAGGCTTTCTGGAATCCGCCCTATAGGCGGAAACGGCTTTAGCCACAAGTTTCAGAAAGGATGTCTTTATCCGCTCCAGCGTAATCTTCTTGAGAGCCCGTCTGTACTCTTGCAGGTCGTCCGTTATCTGCAAAGATTTTGGCGAAATCAAAAGCAGGTAGTCGAAGCGGGCTGGAATCTCTTCCTCGCATTGCCGAAATGCCTCTCTGGCCAGCCTCTTGAGCCGATTTCTCACCACGGCGCCCCCGCAGGCCTTCGCCACTGAGATACCCAAACGGGCAAAGGCACAGTCGTTTTTCGCAATGAACAGGGTGAGCAACCCATTGCTGCGGCGCAGGTTTCGCGCCAGAACGGTTCTGAACTGTTCATTGCGGACGAGCCTTTTCGTTTTCGGAAAACAAGAGCATTTCACGGCTGCGCCGACCCCTATCTTTGGTTCGCCGGCGAAGTCCCGCCGAACCGTAGTGCCTCGGACCCTGCAAAAAGAAATCTTCTTAACGATGCATATAGTATCGTCCGAAGGCAAAGAAAGACAGCAATTTCCGTTGCGAGAAGCCTTTTATGCGCCAGTAGGGGCCGTGGGCCCTTCTGCGACAGGTCTTCCGTTTGATTTTGTGGTTTTTTTGCATTGACAGCCGGGGGCGGCAGAGGTTATAATGGTTTTTGGGTTGGGCGGTACAGTGTGTGCCCGCGGGGCAGGACGTTATATTTCGAAGAGGGAAAAAAAAGATGAAAAGAGTTGGAAAGATACGTAGATTTGTGTTTGGTCTCGGTACTTTGGCGATAGTCTTGTGTGCCTGTGCCATCTTGGCCGGGGGCTGTGGGTGGTTGGCACATCCGGGTGAAACCGCGGCCGAAGGTCGCCGAAGGCACATGCGAAATCTTGCCCTCGACAAGCAGGAACTGATGTCCGACATCGATACGGTCCTGCTCTTGGACAAACCAAGCAAGCTGAGCGATAAGAGGATCCCATAAACCCGCACCCATTGAAGGGACTTGGCTCGTGGAAGCGCTCGTCGAATACTTTCATCGCGTATGGGTGATGAATCCGCGATGGGTGGTTGCCATTGAGCTGTTTTTTATCGGTCTTGTTGTTTACTGGGCCGTGGACTTCCTCGAGGGCACTCGCGGAGAAAGATTGTTCCGGGGGGTCGTGTTCATTCTTATTGCCGGTTTTCTGATCTTGAAGCTGCTCGTCGGCCGGTTTGCCTTCGTGCGCTTGCAGTATCTGTACAACGGCTTTTTGATCGGCGTGGTTGTTATTGCGGTGGCGGGTTTTCAGCCGGAGATTCGAAGAGCCCTTATCCGAATAGGCCAGCCCCGCTTCTGGGCAAGCTCCTCGCAGCAGGTTGCACAGACCATAGAAGAGATAATTGCGGCGGTGATGCATTTCTCCGCCAACAGAATCGGTGCGATAATTGTCATCGAAAAGCAGGTGGCGTTGGGAGAGTTCATAGAGACGGGAGTTCGCATGGATGCGAGGGTCACGGCGGAATTGCTCAAAACGATCTTTTACTCCGGCACCCCTCTGCACGATATGGCAGTCATAATACGCGCAGACAGGATAGTGGCCGCCAGAGTCCAGCTGCCCTTGGCCGAGGCGGGCAGCGCCGATGGGATTGAGCTGGGTTCACGCCACCGGGCGGCCGTGGGTATTACCGTGGGCTCCGACGCCATCTGTCTGGTGGTCAGCGAAGAAACGGGCATTATCTCCATCGCCCGGAATGGACAGTTGGCCAGAAACATTTCCGAGTCCGAGTTGCGAAAGTATCTGATTGATATGATGGGGGAAATGGTCGCCCCTTCTTTTTCGGGTGTTCGTGACAGGCTCCGCCGACTCGCTGGAAGAGGACCTCGACGCGGCGAGGGCACCGGCATGGGGGACAAGCAGCCTGTCGATTGAAGGTTGAATCGCAAGGACAGAACCTGGGTATGTTGAAAAAGGTCAAGTTCGGCAAAGTATCGGCGGTGGTATTCCTGACGGTTCTCGTTTGGGTCTGGGCGGACCTTGCCTCCGACGAGCAGGACACCATCTACAGCGCCGACATAGCCATTGCTACGTCAAAACCGGAACTGTGGGCAAGCTTCGACACCGGCTCGTCGGTGCCTATTAAAGAAATAGTCCTGAAAGGCCCTACGTCGAGAATCGCCGAGGTTAGGGCGCGGGTGAAGCAGGCAGGCCGGCTCAAATTTGACCTTGATGTGGCAAAAGAGAACATGGATAAGCCCGGCCTGCACCCTTTGCAGCTCTTGACCTTCCTTCAGAAAGACAGCCAAATGAAACAGTTGGGACTGAAGGTGGAGTCCTGCAAGCCCGACGCCGTCTCCGTCACCGTTCGAGCCCTTGTGAAAAGGAAGGTTGAAGTCACCTGTAGAGATGAAAGGGACAATCCGGTGAATGCCATCATTGACCCGCCCAGCGTCGAGATTCTTTTGCCCGAGGACTGGCCAGATCGGGTCGCCTATGTTCAGTTGAGCATGGCCGACATAGAGCAGGCAAGACTGTCGGCATCGGAAATACGCAAGACCCCGGAAGTCCGCTTAGCCAGCGACCGGACGGTCAAAGCCGACCGGACCGTTGAAGTGAGGATACCCTCAGAAGGCGTCCTGCCCGAGCAGACCATAAGACCCAGTCTCGGGTTTGTCTTGAGTGAGAAATTGCAGCGCGAGTACAAGGTCGATGTAGTGGATCTTCTTACATTCTACGTGCCGTTCAAGATAAGGGCCACTCCGGAGGCTAAGCGAGCATACGAGAACGAGACTTACCAGTTGATACTGGAAATCCGCGATAGCGACGTTGAATCTACCGACTATCAGCCTCGGCGGCTAAAGTACGGGTTCCCGGATGAGTTTGTCTGTAAGGGGGAGATAAAGCCCCTCCAGCCGGCGCCGGAAGCTCGGTTCAAGCTGATACGGCTGCCTCCTGCTGAAGCAGGAGCGGTCGGCGATCAGCCGGAGTGAATAGCCTCTTTTCTTCCAGCCTCTCTTTTCGAAAAGCTCCCCGTATACGAGTCCTTCAGTTCCGTGCGCAGCGCTCCTCCATTACAGACCGTCGGCCCCGGAGAGGAGGCGCCCGGAGAATTGCACCCGGGCTCATTCCCCGCGCGCCGCTTGAATCGACCGGCGCCTAAGCACCCACGATCTTCCTGACCGTTCTAAACGCCTCTGTTATTAGCAGCACGGCCAACAGCAATAGCACCATTGCGATAATACCCACTGCCGAGAATCCGTCTCTTGCCACTAATAGTACCAGCGCCCAGAGCGTCACCACATTCATGAATAGCATCGGGCCGATAATGAAACCAATCCTTTTCCCCGTTTTTTTCAACCATACGAGTATGACAAGGGCTACCAGACCGGCCAAGAGCTGGTTGCTGGCGCCGAATATGGGCCAGATCGCCTTCCACGCGGGTATTGGGTTGCCCAGAGGATCCTTGAGACTGATTAGCACGAATATCGCCGGCAGCACGAGCGTCGCCGCCGTCGCCAGGTAACGCGAGTATGCCCTTTTGAGGCTGAAAAACTCCTCGAAGATATATCGGCCCAATCTCGTGGCCGTGTCCAGCGTGGTAAGAATAAAAGCCGACAGCGCCAGAAGTCCGAAAGAAGACCCCAAACGTTCCGGTATGCCCACCAGCGATAGAAACTTGCTTACACCTGCCGCATAGATCATCAGGGGCGCCTTGCCGGTAAGCTCGTCGCCTTTCGGCAGCATGATTACCGTCGCCAACGCTATCACCGCCACAATACCTTCGAGCAGCATAGCCCCATAGCCTATCACCTTCGCGTCGGTCTCTTTATTGAGCTGTTTCGACGACGTGCCCGAAGCCACTATCGAATGAAAACCGGAGCAGGCCCCGCAGGCCACTGTGATGAAAAGGATGGGAAACAGCGTCCCTGTTGCCGGCACGTTCCACGCCGTGAACGCCGGGTAGTTGACGGCAAATCCTCCGAAGAATATGCCCACAAATCCGCTCAACACCGACGCATACAGCAGATAGCTGCACAGATAATCCCGGGGCTGCAACAAAATCCATACCGGCGTCGTCGAAGCCGCGAAACAGTAACCAATCAGAATCAGGGCCCAGACCTTCTTCGGCTCCCAGGCAAAAACCTGCGCAACCATGTCCGCCCTCAGCGGGACCTGTTGGCCCGCCCAGACGCCGAAAAACACCAGCGGCACAAACACCACCGAACACCATAACAGCGGCACCTTCAACCTGTTCAGGGCCGCCCCGAACATAATTGCAAGCGCGACAAACAGGATCGAAGAACTGGCAACTCCCCCGTTCTGCACGAACGTGGTGGCGGTCAAATCCGCAAATACCGTCAAAACATAAACCAGCGTCAGCCAAATAAACGCCAGCAGAATCTTGTACGTCATGGGCGACATGTATTCCCTCGCAATCTCCGCAATAGAGCGGGCATTGTGCCGCACCGAAGCGACAAGCGCCGAGAAATCAATCACGCCGCCCACAAGAATGCTCCCCAGAATCACCCATATCAGAACCGGGGCCCACCCGAAGGCCAGAGCGCCTATAATCGGCCCGACTATCGGCGCCGCCCCAGCTATCGAAGAAAAATGATGCCCCAGCAGAACCGCCTTGTGCGCCGGCACACGGTCGATACCGTCGTAATCCGTATGACTCGGCGTCGGCCGACCGTCGTCCAGCCCGTAACGCCTCGCAAGGAACCTCCCGTACACGCCATACGCAACCACGAAAGAAATCGCCGCCACAAACAGAATTGCCGCCAACATACTCGTCTCCTTAAAACCTCAAAAGCCTGCGCCTCCCCTGGCGCCCGGCTATCGCCCGGAGCGTCCCGCTCGCTTTATTGTCCTGACACGCCCGCCTTCCCTGTGCGACCGCGCCAACAAACGTATCGGCGCCTCATCCATCCGCAGCAGCTCGCGCAATCGCCCGACAATAAACCGCCGGTACTGCTCATCGAATAATTCCGGATTGTTTACGAACATCAGTATTGTAACAGGGTTAATCGCGATTTGGGTAGCGTAATAGACCCTCGGCCAGCCGGCTTTGCGACGCGCCGGAGCCGTCCTTCCCGACTTTATCAGCTCGAACGCCTTGTTCAGCCTGCCCGTCGGCGCCCACTTGGTCGCCTGCTTGAAAATCTCGCCCGCCAAATCCAGAACGCTCTGAACATTTTTGGCCTCCGTCGCCGTCGTGAAGGCTATCGGTGCGTATTTCAGCCCCGGCAAAAGCTTCGTCAGGTAATCCTCGTAGTCGCCCGTCACAGCAACATCCTTGGCAAGGTCCCATTTATTGACCACTATGATGCAGCTCTTGTACTCGTCCGAGATGAGCTTGGCCAGCTTCTTATCCACCTGAGAAACTGCTTCGGTCGCATCAATAAGAAACAAGACCACATCGGCCCGGCGGACCGAGTGTGTGGCGCGAACCGAACCGTAGAACTCGATGCTGTCCGCCATTTTTCCCTTCTTTCTCATGCCCGCCGTATCAATCACGACTATCGTCTTGCCGTCCTTTTCGAACCGCACATCCACGGCGTCTCTGGTCGTGCCGGGTATTTCGCTGACAATCACACGCTCGGAACCCACTATCGCATTGACCAGCGTGCTCTTGCCGACATTGCGCTTGCCCACTATCGCTATCTTCATCACCGGTTCGGCCGGTTTCGTCGAGTCCACGCCTTCGAGCCTTGCTAAGATTTCCTCCAGCAGCACCGCCTTGTTCAGGTTGTTCTGGACCGACACGCACAGAAATTCCCCGAAGCCAAGTTTCGAAAATTCCGCCGCCGCCGGAAACATCCGCGCCATATCCGCCTTGTTGGCCACGCCGATCACGTCCAGGCCCTGCTTTCGCAGCAGCCGCGCAATCTTCTCATCCAGCGGCATCAGCCCGTCGCGAATATCCACCATAAACACCACCAGATTGGCCGATTCGATCGCCTGCTGGATTTGCTGCTCGATGTGCCTGCTCAGGTCCTCACGGTCGATTATGCCGTACCCGCCGGTATCGATAAGCTCGAAGTAGCGCTCGTTCTTGCCGATTATCGTGCTGACGCGGTCGCGCGTGACCCCGGCCGTCGGCTCGACTATGCTTATCATTTCCCCGGCCAGCGCATTCAGCAGGCTGCTCTTGCCCACGTTGGGCCGGCCGATTATCGCAACTCTCGGTAACGCCATAATATGACCATAACCTAAAGCCATACCTCGTGCCGTTTCTAAAAACAAATTGCCACATTTTGTCATTCCTGCGAAAGCGGGAATCCACAGCTTTTTCAATCTGGATTCTAGGTCCGGCCCGGAATGACACAACCGAAAAAGCCATACTTATTTAATTGAAACGGCACTAGTTCGCAATCGACGGATTATACCACAATGCCCCCCTCAGTTGAACCCCCCACACGCCGACGCATCAATTCCATGTTTAGATAATATGAAGGCCATCCTTTCAACGGTTATGATTCTCGAAAAATCATTAACCGAAACCGTCATTTGAAAGGGATGGCCATGAACAAAAGACTATCGAAAAAACAAATGTGGTTCAAGCAAA
>Ga0307379_10001058_pt1 | contig 44337 bp, 68 predicted proteins | sample UN2MG_FD_202237 | JGI IMG/M metagenome (GOLD analysis project Ga0307379, IMG submission 202237) | Soil microbial communities from Risofladan, Vaasa, Finland - UN-2 | ecosystem: Environmental > Terrestrial > Soil > Coastal area > Acid sulfate soil | place: Finland: Risofladan, Vaasa | collected...
ATTAGAATATGGCAAACTATCCTGTTCTATATAATGGTTGTACGATACCCCAGTACCCATTGAATTAAATGCCTTGACAATAAACCCCGCTTCTTTATCCGGAATAAATTGCATGGCTGTAATTGAAATAGTGGGGCGGAATAACCAGACTGACGAGAATGTCCCGGCTGATTCATATAACCAACCTCTCATAAATGACTTGTTAAAAAGATCCTTGTCAACAGGTTTGAAAAATCCCTGCCATCTTTGTGAAAATCCCATTGTTGTAATCAGCAACAGGAATAATAAAATAATTGCTTTCTTCATTTTTTTATGTATTAAATTTTGAAACTATCTTATACGAATTGTATCTTGTAATCCTTGATCATTAATTTTCATATATACCTTGTCTCCCACACCTCTTATAACATTGGGAACTCCTCCATGCATCCTGACCTCATCTTGTATCTCTTGTTTTACTTCAGAAATTTCTGCTGGTGCCTTAAAACCTCTATAAATTGTAAATACTGACATAATCACAAATAAGGCAATAAGCATTATTGCAACCTTTGGATACTTCTTAAAAAACTGATATTCCAATAAATCCACTTGAATACCCTCAACCTTGTCTTCTAAATGATTAACTCTGTCATTAGTCTTTGTGGTCTGTTCTTTAATAAAAGCTAACGATTCATGAACTCTTTTAAATTCCGAATCAATAACTAATCTATAATCTGTGCTATTTGGCATTATTTCTATTTTTCAGTGGAATCTTATCTCATCATTCGTTACATTACAAATGATGATTATTAATGCTAATATGGAAATTAAGATATTCATGTATTATTACTCAATTTATAAGCTATGAATGTTTCACTTCCTTTTGTAGTGTAATAAACACACATTAAAGTTATATTATTTATCTCAACAAGATCACCATAGCCGCCCTGAATAACAAGTCCCTCATAACTATCAACAACTTCCTGAAAAGTAAACGTAGCACCATTGTCAACTGATTTATAAAGATATAATTTAGATAAAATTGTTCCAGCTGATTGACCTCTTGCTAACAAATATAATACTCCATATTTATTAATATATACCGGATTAGAACATATAAAGTCTTCATAATATAATTCAATAGTTGCTCCATCATCATGGCTTATATAAACATTATCGCTTGTACTAATTCCTTGTCTGATTATAATATCCCCAATGTCATTATAAATCATTCCGATCTCAGACATGTCCTCACCTGTATCTAAATAGGAAAGATCAGTCCATGTTGCCCCTTCATTTGAACTTTGGAGTAGTATTATTCTTTGAGGGTAAACATCTGAGGTACAACCCCGACAACCTACAATCCATTTGCCATCAGGTCTTACTAATATTTTAGAGTGTGGTTGTATATTAAATGAGCCGAATGTTGAGGTCACAAGATAGGGTGCGCTCCAAGTCTCGCCTCCGTCATCGGAATATTTACACCATGTATAAGCATCTTGTCCGTTAGTTATAAAATCAGCATAAAAAGCGACTATCCTATTCCTGATACCAGTTATCCATATATTCTGCCAGTTAGCCGTTGCCCGAACATCAACGGCAGCGGCAATAACAACTTCATCGCTCCAAGTTACTGATGCTGGATCAGTAATTGCTAAATCATCATCAGTATATTTACAAACCAATCGAGCATCTGCGTCATCCCCATAATGGACCGTGCCGTTTTTATAAGCTACAATAATCCTATCGCCAACCCTGCAAGCCGAAGGAAAAGCCAAATACCTCCCGACCTGTTTGGTAATTACAACTTCATTGTCGCCTATAACTCCCAATGGATAAGTATTAGCAATCTCATCCCTATTATAGATATTTATATCCCTTACTGTATCATAAAAATACCCATCGCTTTGAGCAACCAAATGAATTACCTCAGTATCATTTATTTTAACAATATATTCAGATATTTGTATTACTGATGGGTTTACAGGGGGGGCTACTGCATTTTGGGTATTGCAATATAAAGCTACATCAACGATGTTTGCCTCCACCACTGTTGCCAATGAAGCTATTGCTCCGGTGGCATATTCAACATCATCAACAAATATAGTTAGATTTCCTGCATGAGCCTTATTGTAATCAACTCTTACCGAGTTATTTATTACAGGATTTGCTGCACCCGATACTACAACTGTTGCTGAATTATTTGCGTTAAAAATACACCGTAGTTTTTCAGATGTTGCCGCTGAACCTCTTCCTAAATTTATAAATGTTTCTGCATGACCAGCAGTGTTATTATATGATCCTGTGATACTATCTAAATCAGTGTCTGGCCATAATTCTGGCCCAATAACTTCAACTTCAACTGTATCGGTACCTAAGAGATTTGGGAAGGTATAACCTAAAAGAATATAATCAGTAGCCCCATTCGATATAAGTGAAATACTATCAGGAGCAAATAATATTCCCTGGTCAGCCCAATAAGCTGCCCAGTCTATCCCTTTTCCAAACGGTATTCCTAATGCGATTCCAAGTGCTAATCCCATATCATTGAGTTGTTAGTCTGTTTCCATTTTCTAAAAAAAACTGTTTTCCGGTTATCTCGTCAAATAAGTAAGTAAAGGAAATCATCGTAAACTGAAGAGTTGATCCGTAAGCTGTTCCAATAATATTTGTAGCGTAAGCCCTCACGAAGTAAGTCTGTCCTGCTGTAAGATCAGTCATTGAACTCGAATAAGCCCCTTCTCCTGTTCCGTCAGTTGTAAAGTCATCATCCAGTGTTGGCGTTCCGGATGTAGTCCAGCAGATTCCCTTTGCTGTTACCGCATTACCTTCATCAGAATCAACTATACAGCTTACACTTGCTGACAGCGTAGGGAAAGAAACTGTTGCTGAAAGTGTCCTGACAATAGGTACAGGAGGCTCCGTTCCATTGTACGCTACCGCACCGGCTTCTATCGTAATCCTAACATCACCATAATAGTCATAATTAACACCCAGACCCACTCCTGCATCAATAGCATTAGATGTAGCTTGCAAATGATTATCTGTTGGAGATTCAAACTCAGGATTGTCACTTAATGAATGAACATCATCTCCTGTTGCTTCCGTCCACTGTGCTAAAGTAGTATAAACAGAACTCCCTACCTTTGCAACTGCACTGACGTCATATATGTTGTAATCGTAATCATAATTCGTGTACCCCCCCGTTAATTGATGATAATGACCATACTCGGTGGCATCACTGAATATATTATTTTTTATGTAACAGTTAGTATAAGTCGGATACTGATTACCTGTTTTTAAATGCACCCCGTAGGGTACTCTATACCTTTGGTCGTGCGCCCATCCCTCCCCTGCAAACTTGCAAGTATTATGACGGAATATTAACGCATTGACTGTTGACCCCGTTGCTGTCCCATGAGAGTATTCAAAACTGTACTCACATTTTTCAATTATATTATTTTGAACAATAAAATTATCTACTGTTGCCGTGGAAGTTCCGTAATATTGTGGAGTAATACCCGCCTCGAAACAATTACTTACATGATTTTGTTCTATAAGTATATCAGAACAATCACGATAAAATTCTATCCCATTACCTAACCGAGTGGCGAATACATCTACCGTACCGTGCGAGGTTAATCCTCCGCCTATATACGATACATCACAATTTCTTATTGTAACTCCCACTGCCCCGGATAAACTCTCAATGCCCGTGCGACCCCCATATCTTACGTCTAATCCGTCTATTGTGATATAAGAATAACCATTGTTTCTAATGACGTCCCCGCCCAACGCAACCTCAATGTCAGAGTAGAACGTAGCGGGATTACCCACAGAGTAGAGAGTTATCCAATGACTTGTATTATGCCATTTCCATTCACCTTGAGCGGAGGGGGTGGTGATAAAAACCCTAACCCCTGTACTAGCTTCGCTATCAAATATTATATTACCGGGGCCATACTGATAATCAAAAGAAGCATCCGAGTTTCTCCAAAGATTACCTCCCTGATCAACCCAATCATCAGTAGAATTTTCTTCTATACTACCCAAGATTAAAGGCTTTGCACCAGTACCGTAACTGCCATAATATATTTCATTTCCTATGGATGTGCCATCGAGTGTCATTGGCGCTCCCGGTGCGGGACGAAAGGAAGAGCCACACTTAAAAAATACAGAATCACCAGCGACAAATGCTGTTGAATTAAATTTTACTAAGGTTTGCCATGCCTGTGCATCAGAATGACCATCATTCCCATTATCACCATCCTCTTTAAAATAATAGTTAGTAGCAGGATAACTAACGGATGTAATAAACCAGAATAGTATAATTAATAGTTTCCTCATCTTTTCATTTATATTTTCTTATGGATTAATTTTTATCCATCCTCCTCTTACTGCCTCAAATGCTTTATATAAATCCTTATTTGTTAAATCTAAAAATTCTTGTCCCACAAATTCGGGAGTATTATAATTTGCCGTATCCCCCGCAAAAGTTCTTATTAATATTGATCTTGCAGCATCAGGAACATCGGGGATTAATTGAGTTGCCCCACTAAAAACTTTAAATAGAGTTGGGCTACCTGCATCGTCAACTGATATACTGTCAGTATTTGCTATAAAAGGGCTTGCCAAATCACCAACTTTTAAACCGTCGGTTATAATTCCATTGTAGAAAATCGGTGCATTCAAATCAGCTTTCCCGGCAATTATTTCATCTATATTACTTCGATTTATCTCTATCCATCTGTCTGCTGATGCGTAATATTTCAAAGTGATACATTCATATTGCCCTAAAACACAAGTTATATCATCTTGAAGAGCCAATCCAGTGCCATCCTCTAAAGTTAAAGTATAACTTGCATTAAAATTCCATATTCTGATTGTTTGTCCATTAAATCCATCAGCAATTTGTGGATCGGCTGTTATGTCTATCGAAGCAGTGCCAGTAAAGAATATCTCAGGATAAAACATTGATGCAGTAATCCCAGCAGTAGTTATAGTTGCAGAAACAGGTTTTATCATCACTTCTCCTAAGTAATCAACAGCAGAATATAAATCAGTACTTACATCTCCGGCTGTATATAAAAATCCTTCCGATATATCAACTTTAACATCTGAGCGTGGCCTGTATAATTGAACATTATAGACAACCGTACCACCTGCTTTATAGTAGAAATTTTTGCCAATAGTAGTATTATATAATGTATAATAATTAGTACCTCCATTAACTACGTGTTTTATTAAAGCATCAAGAGTAGCATCAACTCCACCATCGTTAATATAATTACCTTCTATCACAATGCCCCCTATTGAAAAACCAGACTGAGCAACTAAATAAATCTGTGCTGAGTCGTTTTCTTCAAAATAATTACCGCTTATCATTGCTGAATGCGTATTGGAAAATGTATCAGACGATCCTATCTGTAACCCACTTCCAAGATTAGACTCTATTGTGTTACCTCTCAGATTCAATCCATCAGCACCAGACCATTTAACACCATCATCCCCGTTTGCCCTTATAATACAATCAGTTATTGATAAGGCATTTGCATTACTCGCCTGTCCATCGCTAATGTGTACAGCATGAATACCATCATAGAGATTATGAGAGATATGGCAGGATTCAAATATATTACCCCATCCCTCAGTTGTTATATCAATCCCATGCCCTCCATTGTTAAATATATAGAGATTTCTAAAATAGGTGTAATTTACATTATCCAGAACAATAGCGCCTAACCCGCTCGCACCAACTCCATAATTACCTCCGGTACCTTTAAAATGTAAATCTTCAATATTACAATAACCCATGTCCGATAATTCAAGTGTTGCTGTTGTTCCTGTATTATATATCTGAGAAGCAAATCCCTCACCTTTAAGATTTATTCCATACCCATTACCATCGCCCGTTGCTGTCAACGTTGCAGTAGTCTTATATCGCCCAGCAGGGAAATAAACTGTTGCTCTGTATGTCATTGCACTTGCCGCATCTAAACAGGCTTGTATTTCTTCTGTGTCATCATTAGACGCATCGCCTTTTGCCCCATATGCAGGATCAGTAACATTAAATATTTTAGTTCGTGCATGAAGCGAATCGGCAAAATCAGCACTATTTAACTTTAAATTATCTGCTGTTGTGGCAAAAGCTGTTGTGGCTATCTGGGTTGTATTAATTCCTGGGGCTGCCGTTGGTGCCGTAGGCACTCCTGTCAATGCGGGACTTTCTGAAAATACTATATTAGTCGTAGTCGTCCCTGTGGTGCCTGTTGCTGCATTAAGAAGGTTTAATCGTACCCCGGTAGTTGTTACCAATGTTATTCCAATATAAAATGGGGATGGTATTGTTGGGGTTCCTGTAAATGTAGGGTCTGCAAGATCAGCCTTTAAATTATCCGCAGTGGTAGTAAACGCCGTTGTAGCAATTTGTGTTGTACTCGTTCCTGCTATTGCCGTAGGTGCTACCGGAATACCCGTAAACGTCGGAGAAGTAAACATAGTAGTCTTACTTTCATTCGTGACATTATTAAGATACTGAAATAAATGTAATTTATCAATTTTACGTGTATTGCCACTCTGTACCAGAATAAGCAAATCAGCATCATTTATGCTTGTAGTTGACGGAAGATCAGATATCTTGATCTGTGCAACCACTCCGATGGTTAGCATTATCGTAGTCAGAAATAATATTAATTTTTTCATTCGATTATAAGTATTAATTCACCTGTCTCGGTACTAATAGCAATCTCTCCTAAGTCCCCTTCGGTAACAAGCACGTTAACAGGCATTATTATCGGCTCATCTTCAATTATTGCAGTGCTTATCTGTATGCGTCCTATGCCAATTCTATACGCCATAACCAACGTAAATAACCTCTGCCAGTTCCTGCTGACTCCCGGTAGATAGTGTGCTGAATATCTTCCTGCATACTTCAGCGTCAACAAAATAAGTTGATGCAACAAAGTTCTTTTCAATTGCCTCTGCATCTGTATTGCCTATCGGACAATATCTCAGATAACCTGTTGTCTCGACACGAATAAAAAAGCCTGCTTCATCAACAAAATTACCATTACCATCGAATTGTAGTGCCGGTGTCCCCGCATCTAAATCAATCGCGATAACTCTTTGAATATTAAACTGTGCTGTGTTTGGTGCGCTCATAATTTTAATCTCCTATGACTTTAAAAACCCCTCTGTCGTCATTACAGAAATTGCCTGAGCATCTCATAAAATGCGCCCACAGGGGATATAATAAATAATTTCTGTTTAAATATAATACTACTTCACACATAATTGCATCGGCTGTCAATCGGCTTTCTGTTTCCATTCGCTGTATTATCTTATCAGTTACCGGAGTTGAAAAATCACTTTCTTTCTGCACTATCCCGGCTGCTGTGTAATTAAAGGTAGTACGATTCGTAAATCGTGCAAATGCGTAGTAAATAATTGCTGCTTTAAGCCCCTGGAACCGGTAATCGTAGGTAAGATAAGTATAAGTTCCACCATCCAATAAGGTTTCGTTATCTATAGTTAATGTCGATGTCTCGAATTGACTAACCAGCTCATTAAACAACGGATCACCTATCTGTAATTTAACATCTAATAGCTGTGCTTCAGAAACAAACTGAGGCCATGACGTCGAGTTTTTAACACTATCGGCAACGTATTTATATCCGTCTAAATCTGCTTTTGTTACTAAGGCTGTCATATCGCTGGTGTTTCTGTTTTTGTTACTGGCGTCACGTAAGTCTTTGGCAGTATAGAGAAGTCTGCAAACTGTACCGGGTAATTGGCAAAGAGGTCCATAAAAGCAGTCTCCAGGTCATCACGTTCATCTGAAGTGACAGAGTTCATAAAATCATAAGCATTGTTCATAAGATCAGCACCGAACCCGGCACCAATATCAACGCCTCGTAAGATTGGAGGTACTTTAAACATACGGCCTATGTTTTCCTGAATGGTCTTCTCTGTTAGTTCAAACTGTCTGTCATAGTTCTTTGCCGTGAAATCAATAAATTCCGGCATTGCTTCATCAGCGTCTATATCCACAACCCAAATCTTTGAGGTATTCATGTCACCCTGCATACGCGTTATCTCATCCCGGCTGGCAGCTTGCTCCTCATTATATCTATCATTAGGATCAATACCTCCATTATTGAGTAAATTTGGCCTGATACCTTTTCTTACCAGCACTCCGGAAGGAAGAAAATTGAATTTAGCGTTACGATGTTTAACCGTCGAAACACTTTCCTCTGTGAGCATGTCTGTTACAACAGGATCAAAAGGACAGACAGGATATTCAAAGTCACCATCATCGATATAATAAAAAATCTGTCCCAGGTAGTTCTCCGGCCCGCCCATGTCAGCAATCTCCTGTACTACCTTCAGCGGGTCGAACCTGTCAACAAATTTGACATCACGAATATCAAACGCAATACCTCTGAGATTAGTCCAGTCGTTATATACAGCTATACGTCCAGTGTAAGACTTGTCGTCGTTTATCTCAATGCGACAATACTCAAAAGGGATATTATAGTAAGCAAAGGGTGTTGCATTAAAATCGTACTTAACCAGGCAGGCAAAGCCATTAAATAATTTTAAGTCTTTAGCGAACTTACTAAGTAATGAAGATACTCTTTCACCTTTTTCATTGATTACGGTATCACCAAATGCCTCATCTGCGAATCCTGCGCCACGTACAAATTTAACGTAAGTATCGAAGCACGTCTTTCCTGTGCCTGAACTGGCAATTATTTCAAGAATCTTTTGAGGATAGTCATTGCCGTCCCCGTATCCCTTAATCCGTTTGCTTTTGAGATATTGGTTCCGCTCGACCCTCGGAGCTGTTTTGGTAGCGGAAACTTTCATTATTTTTTACGTTTAGTGGCAGCAACTTTTTTTTTCACTGGTGACTTTATTACTACCTCTGGGACTTCTTTTACCAGAGGCTGTGCAATAACCGGAGGTGTCAGCGTTGCACTAACAAAATCACTGGCTACCTTTGGGACCTCTTTCTCAGGAGGCATAATAATAGTCGGCCCCTTCTGTCGCGGAAGGCTTATATGATCCGGAATATCCGGGAGACCGGGCATGACAGCAAAGAATCTTGCACAACTGGGATCTCTTTTTAAATGAAATTGTGCCAGCTCGTCAGTAAGATTAGCATTCGTGCATGTCTTTGATGCATCAGAAAAAGCCTGAAGCAGTACCCCTGCTTTTAAAACATAGTTACAATGTGCCATATTAAGGGTTTTAAATTTAAACATTAAATAAGAGGGGTCAAAGCCCCTCCTTTATATTATGGGCAGCATGGAGCTAATAAGTCCAATAATGCTGCACGAGTGAGAGCAAGTGTACCACCTACAAAATAAGTACGTGGTAAATATGATTCTTTCATGGTGTCTGAACAACCGGCAGTAAGAATATAGCCTCCAAGCATCTCGGCATCGTTGACATCCCTGGCAACTGCATTAAGCTCAAGGCCAAAGTCCCAGCCAAGTACCTCAAATACAGTTCTCCCGGCAACTTCCCCGGCTGTTGGTGTAAGATCTTTATTGTAGTTATTCTCTATTATTACCATAAAACGACTGTCTTTAGCATTCTCGATCCATAGCTTATCTTCCGGTGTATTATCGAAGATCCGAAAAACAAGGCCATGCTCCCAGTTCTTCTGATATTTCGTCTTGACCATTGCGATAGTATGCTCGTTTGAAAAGTTATATCCCGACAAACAATATGCGTAGCATGGCGGCGATACAGTCTTTAAAACAAGCAGCGTGAGCAACAGTGAATTGGAACTATCGAAAGTGCTTAAATCCTTATCAACACAGTCATAATTGATAAAATATATCTTATCCTTAATCCCGCCAACGAGGTTAGCACAGTTTTTAAGAATACAGGCAACTATTGCATTACATCCTATTGTCATAACAATATTTATTAAATCCCAACCTGAACCAGTCTGTCATCAATAATCTTTGCATCAAATGCATCTCTCGCCTCGATTCGATTGATGCGGCTTCTTTGATCGTAGAATGAATTTATATTATCAAAGAGTCCGTTGCATTCCATTCCGACATTCAGATTAGAAACTGTTGTATAAACTACCCGATGAGGATTATTCCAGACAGTACCATTATTTTCATACGCCTTAATCCATTGATCCCATAAAGGAATTGATATAATCTTTATTCCATCCCATTTGGCAAATTCTAGTCCATTGAGCATCAGTGTATAATCCTGGAATACTGTTCCAAGAGCCTGAAGCTGTCTGCGGATACGATCCATTATTGATTTAGTAACCAGTAAAATCCTGTCGGGCTGAGCTGCCAGTTCGGGAATTGCTGAATCAATAACCAGGTTCAAAGCGGTATAAGTCAAAAGAGGTGTGGCAACTGAGTTCTGCAAAGCATAAGTAAGTTGTGTGTTACCCGGCATGGCTGTCAGTTTGGTAGTATCAGCAGCGTAGATAACGGCCAGTTGCTGAAAGAATCCGTTTATGATATTGAAAAATCCAACATCGTAACCATCGGTTATCACACCACCGGCATTAACATTGGCTGCGGCTGTATTACCAAACCATACGTGACGAAGCAGCATCTTTTCGATGTCTTTTGTCAGTATGTCGAGTATAAAAGCAAACACCTCGGTATTGGTGAGGTCAAATGCTGCGACTCCGCATCTTTCGGCAAGTTTCATAAGAGTGTCATCAAGTTCATTCTTACACATATCGATTATGATCTCAATAACTTTAGGCTCCCATGTCTTCTGTATGGCAATGTTTTCATAGCACTGTGCTGTCGGGTTACAGTCCTGTCCTGCTTTACCGACCAGACCAAAGGTACCGGGTATGATCCCGATGTGGCGGTCATTCTTTATTCCTGTCACAAGCGTATGGAACGCTGACAGTGCCGGTGCTTCTAACACGGCTGTTACGACGAGTTCATTCAGCGAACGAAGTTCATCGGCGGTGAATGTTAGTGCGTCTAAATTAATGGTGCTTGCGCACGCTGGGCTTGCTCCTGCTGGCATAATTATTTATTTTTAAGTGTTATGATTTCTTCCACCCTGTCCAGATCAATCCTTCCGGATTTATTAGTAGATGAGAATTTTTTTCTCACTTCGGGCTTCCATGAGTTTTTGAGGTTTGTAAGCTCAGTAACCAATCCGGAGGCTTTTGCCTTCATAGTCTCTGCCTCTTCTTTGGCTGTTTCAGCAATTTGAACTTTAATACTACCTTCTTCAAGTTTCGCTGTAAGAAGAGCGATCTTCTCATTGGCTAAGTCAAGTTCAGTTTTTTCTGCTTCTTTAACCTCTGTAACTTCACCACCGGCAATTACAACAGTCTTTCCGTCGGCCATCGTAAATGAGCCATCCGGGGAAGCCTTGTCACCAACTGCTGGCGCACCAGATTCTTTATCAAGTTTAAATTCCTTACCATCCCTGTCCTTTAAGGTCTGATCGGTAATTCTTGATAGTCCAAGAGCTGTTATCGTTTTAGTGACGGCAGCCTCAACTTTGTCCATAAATGTTTTGTCGTCCATCTTTTTTATTAATTTATTTGGTTTCATAAATGCATACGCCACTATCGGCTCAAGTATCTTCGTTGCAAATCCCAGCGAAAGCATATCTTCGGCAGATAACTTAGTATCTTCCTTCATATACTCTGCAAGTTTTGCTACATCTGCTCCAGTTTGCTTGACATAGAAATCAAGTATTTTAGCTTCTTCCTGTCTCAATGACTCAGCGATCAATTCAAGATCCGCAGCCTCGTATTTATCTGCAAGGGTGTATTCCGGAATAAAAGGATTATGGATCAGACCATCGGCATTTTTCATAAACTCACGCTCTGACCCGGCAAGAAAAACAATGGTAGCAATAGAATAAACTTTACCCTCGCCTATTGTCTTTATCTTTTTTCCTGAATTACTAAGTAGATCATAAATAGCCCAACCCTCCTGAACGTCACCACCACGTGAATTAATCTTTACCGTGATGTTGGTCGCGTCTTTATGCTCGTCAAGAAAATCAGAAACTGCTTTGGATGATATAGTTTCATCAGAGACATCGAACATCTCAAGCATCTTATCTGGTTCGCCAATATCTCCGTATATTTTTAAAACTGCTTCGTTCATATCATTCCGCATTCAAAGAGATAATAATAAGGATAATCTGATGTCTCCTGTGGATAACTATCGTCGTGAATCCAGTATAAAACAGGGTCCATATAAGCATTCCATGGGGTGCATAATGTTTCACTCATGTCATTTCTGTATTTTTAACAAATTTAAACCTATTACATAGATAATTATATACAGTTATTTTTGTATATAAAAAAAGCCCCTCCGATTGGAGAGGCTAATAAATAGAAATTAAGTTAAATCTATTTTGGAATAGGGAACGCTTCTGAATTAATGCTATAGCTTAATGTCCTTATTGAAATTTTCCCATCCCTAAAATAATTCCATGTTTTAAATATTAAAGCTGTCTTATAAGATGCTGTCATGGTTATTTTATTATTAATTTTAAAAAATGTTAATTTATCTCTTAACAATTTAATTGGATGTTTAGGCATCAATCCAATGCCCTGCCCAAGTAAATCCATAAATTTAAAAGCTTCATTTTCATTTATATCATTCAAAAATGCAAATAATGATAGAAAAGCAGATTGAGATAAAATATGCAAAGATTTTCTATACCAATCAGCAGCCATCATATTGGCATTGTGCCAAAATTCGGGTCTCTTTTGATATATATTTAATACTTCTTGATTAGATAATCTTGCTCTAAATTTATCTCCTGCTCCACCACCTGATTGATCTAATCCGATTCTACCCACTTTAAAAAGATAATATTTCTTAATACCAGCAGCAATCTTTGTAGAATCTGGAATGTTGGCAATCTCCAATAAGTCGCCAGCACCTCTTGATCTTCCGGTATCTATAACAGTAAATACATCATCCTCTAATTCTGAAATTATAAGAAACTCTAAACTCATATTTGAATGAATTAATGCTTCTAATCTATGTTGTCCATCTAATAAAGTACCATTTTCTGATATTTTAATAGCTTCTCCTGTACATTCTTTCCATAATCCTGAAGACATTTGTCTTGAGTATTCGGAAATCATTAATGGGCTCAATTTGCGATTAATATTATTCCTTTCCAATAATTCTTTCGCAATCTTTGATGTAATCAATTTAATTTCTGTTTTCATAATTAAATATATTAAGTTTATAAATTTAAAAGCCCCACGATATCAAAGAATACAAAAAAGGAAAGAGTGACCGAACCTTTGTATAATTTGAACCGTGAGGCTAATGAATAAATAATTTTCACTGAATACCACTCTTTTAATAAACAATCATCAATTAGTACAAAGATAAGCAATATTTTTAATAAACAAATATTTTTCTATAAATCTTTCAAGATACCTTCGCCGAAAATAACTAATTTACATCCCTCGTTTTCCAGTGCTTTCTTTAAGTGCTGAAAATGCAGCTTAATTTTATCACATAAATCTCTTGTCAGGTGAGGGTGATTGATCATATCAACCCCAAAGACATGGATCTCGGTTGCCCGGTAATACTTATATGCCACCTGACAGGCCACAAATGGCGAACAGTACGACTTATAAATCTGTGGAATACCAAGATTAACCTCCCGATCAGGGTAATGAGGTGTAAGATCAAGTATTTGAAAGCCCGGCATGTGCGACCAGTTTGCTATCTGTGAGTAAAAGGATTTTGGTTTACTGTTTTCGATAGTCATCAACCGCTCCCCGGCAAAGATACTATGCTTATCCAAACATACTATTGCGTCCGTATGATGATACTTCCAAATATCATTTACCCCAATTGAAAAACCATATTCCTGTGGGTTATATAAACTAAGCGAAGGACCAAGTCCCAATACTGCTATCGTTCCCATTGACCTTCTATTTCCGGGAATCCCTTGTTTCTTCTTATTGTTCTTGTACCTGCCGGATGATGCTCGATGTACTCACGTGGCTCACCTGTCCACACCCAGCCCTTACCTGACGAGTGACCAAGCCCCGGAAATTCTTTTATTATCTTACCGGTTAATCCCCTGCGGTGAATATCCAGAGCCGCTTTAAAGCATGGCGCACCGTGATGGACATAAGGATGATACTTAAAATAATTCCTAACGTTAAGAAGATGAAAGTAAGGATGAAGCATATACATAAAACCCTCGTTCTTATGATGAGGCTTTGCACCATATTCAAAACCATCGTAGCCTGTTTTTTCCAGATAGCCAATTCCATAAGTATCTTCCTCCATTAAGTTTAACATCTTTTCTACCGGGCTTTTATGAAACACCACATCAGAATCAAAGATCAAAGCAAACCGTGTCTTTACCATTCTTATTGCGGCATCCATCCCCCGGCCATGTCCTATATTATATCCATACACCCCGACGGTTGTAATGTCAGAAGCCAGTGAACATACATACGAACAGCATGGATCATTCGAATTAGAACCGTCAAAAATTATCATCTGCATATCAGGATGAAATTTCCTGAATGTATCATATGCCATTTCCATTAATAATTTAGTATTACTACATACTACGACCGCCGTAATATCGCTCATAGAGTTTTGCATCTTCTCCTATTATTGATGTTAAAAAATTCAAGTTCGGGTCTGGCCGCATACCTGTCATTCGTATATGTCCTGCACCAATACCAGGTCGTCCGGCAATACCTTTTATTCCAATAGCAAGATTATTAGATGAAAACAGATTTACCCTATCACTACCAAGTAACGAATAGAACCGTGCATCGATAAATTTATCCATATAGCAACGTCTAAAAATTGGTACGACATCCATCGTGAAAGCTGTCTGAAACAAGCTGGAATGTTGAAAATTACCATTAGCAGCATAACGCCGAAAATAAACATTGTAGTATAATGTGTTCGTTTCACCGATAACACGAAAACCACTAAAGCGTTTCATCATCTCGGTAAGATATTCCGGGCGGTAGTAATCATCATCCTCGATTATAAAGATAGCTTCAATATCAGAGTCAAGAAAATTCTCATAAATCTTATTTATCCCTACTGATAAATTTCTCCCCTGTGTGTTAAATCCTGGTTGCCATTGTGGTTTTGGGAATGTCTTTATCGTAGTCCAGTTTTCTCGGAAATTATCAGGAATAATGTCTGAGGTAATCGGTGTGCAGTCATCAACAACAACCCATACCACATCACCGATATAATTTTGTCGTTTCATCATTGCAGCACACATTATTAATTGTGATCTCCGGCTACCGGTAGGCGTTATCAGGGCAATCATTAAGTATTTTTTATTTTATTTTTCCAATACTCAAAAGTAAGTTTTTCCATATTCCAAGTCTGCCACGAACTGCCAGCAAGCCACCGTTCAAGATATTCTTCTGTAATTTCTTCCCAATCATCTACAAAGCAAATAGGTAAATCGGTATAAAACTGGTTATTAATATTTCGTTTCTCAATAGGTATGGTCCCCATATAAAGACATTCCCATGTCCTTACTGTATCAAGCCCTGTTCCTCGTGGAGAAATAACAAATCTATGATTATAGATATTCTCTAAATACCAATCAAAATCCATTCCATTCTTGCCCCTTACAGATGTTACCCATGATTTGCCCTCAAATAGTTCATACGGCTTTAATCGTTCACTGGGGCAATTTATTACATTATGATTCATATACATAAGATTCCGATAATTGCGGGGCTTCCCCATTTTTGCAATCATTTTATCTTTTTTATGACTTTCTGCCTGCCAATGATCATTTTCAATACCAAGTGGAATTGAATCAATCCTGTGATTTATAACATTCAGATTTTCTGCATACCATCTTATAACATTATCAGGCAAATCAAATGAGTCGTCAACATGATTATCGCAATTATGAGTTATAAGAATAACCTTTTGTTTGTCTCTTATAACATCAAGAAGTTGTCGCTTATAATGTGTAAACCCCTGAGCATAAATAATATCCCCATCTTTCAGTAAGTTTAAATCAAGAGTATTACGATAGCCAATATAATCACAAGGAGCCATGTCCTGTGGGGTATATGTATAATCAGCTATTGTCTGAAATTTTTCGCCTTGTATCCAGTCCATTGATTAAATATATTTATAATATATCCTAAAATAGGGGTTGCCCCCGTTAATCTTATTCCTTTGTCATAATAGTGGCAATCCTCACATTCTATCTTTGTCATGCCCGAAGTATTGACTTCAGTGCAACCAAAATTTTGATATGGACATTTCATAACCAGCCTCCCATTTTTAGTAAATTAGTTAAATAATCTTTGTTTTGTATATTATCTTCTGAGGTTAAGTGATCAATACCTGCGGAAGGAAGATCCGTGTATTGCCTTCCTGTATCTATCTCAGGTCTGATGACATAGTAATCATCATTAACCCACCTTGCTCTGTATGATTCATGTTGTGTTATTAATACCTCATGTAACTTTTCGCCTTCACGTATTCCTATTTTTTCAATCTTCGTATCTGAAAACCCATAAAAATTAACTAATATAGAAACAAGATCAATAACCTTAAAACTCGGCATATTCATAATATATGTCTCCCCACCTATCCCTTGCTCTGTTGCATAAAACATTAATTTAATGGCCTGCGGAAGCGTTAGAAAGAACCTGGTCATTCTGTCATCTGTTACCTTTACTTTGTTTGTTGTCTTGATCTGATCAATCACATAAGGCACTAAAGAGCCATTTGTACCTAATACATTGCCGCTACGAATACATATAAACTCAGTGTCTTTTGTTAAGCAATTAGCTTGTATAGTTAATTTCTCCCCTATTGCCTTTGTGTTGCCGTAAAGACTAAAAGGGTCTGCTGCCTTATCTGTTGATACATCAATAAATTTTTTTACTTTGTAGCGAATGGCAGAATCAATTATATTTATCATGCCTATTATATTTGTCTTAATAGCCTCTAATGGCTGGTTTTCACAAATAGGGACGTGCTTTAATGCTGCCAGTTGAAATACATAATCCACTCCCTGCATGACATTGTTAACGGCTTCCTTATCTCTTATATCGCCAATCACATATTTTATAATCAGATTATTAAAATTACGATTCATATCCACCTGCGAAATTTCCCCTCGTGAAAATATTATTATCTGTTTTGGATTTTTTTCTAAAAGTTGTCTCGCCAATTCACGGCCCCAACTGCCGCTACCACCAGTAATAAGTATTATTTTATTTTTAAACATAAGATATATTTTTTAATAATCTTCCCAATACATTATCAGGCAAATTCGTTGTTCCTCCTTTTGTGTATTTTAAAAAATGGCCACACTCTTGCGAAGCAGCATACCAATGAATGCCTATTGAATCATCTGTAAATCTTGATTGTGAATTATTTCCATAAGAGACTATCATCTGATAGCAATCGTGGGCATAAACAGCCTCCATGCCTATGTCTAATGCAGGAGAAAATGCATTTATTGACTCTAATGTAGGGTAATGATTATTACAAAGAGTTGGCCCTAAGCAAAGATAATCATTTGCATTAAATCCTTTTATTGATAGTGAGGCCATCTTTTCAAAAAACTTACTTCCTTTTGCGCTCAGGAAAAACCCATTTGAATGACCATACCAGCAAATACAGACAAATGTTTCTATGTCTTTATTTTCAGGTTTATTAACTTTTAACCCGGTAATGGGTTTGAAGAATAAAATATCCATATCAGACCACACCCCACCATAAGTAGTTAAAAGATGGTACCTGAGAAAATCAGATTTATGTACCTCTGACATAGTATTTCTAAATCCAAAATCTTCAAAATCAATAGCATTTTTTCCTATTGGCAACCCCATTAACATAGGTGTAAAATCTTCACAATCTAATTTATAATCAAGAGGTTTCGTTTCCCATGTTACAATAGTGCCGGGGTGTTTTGGATACCAAAACATAACTTGCCAATCAGGATTTAATTTCATAAAGGTATCAATAGTCTTATACCTGAGAAAAGGTAATATACTACCGCCCCAATAAACATGAAGTATCTTTGGTATGTTTAAATGCCATTCCATTATTTTTTAATTAATTTCATCCATTGTATATAAGGATATTTAACCGCATAATTTTCTATATGTAATTTTATTATTCTATTTAATAATCTAATTCCTTTATCTATTCTCTTTTTGATCATTACCGAGGCCCATGTAAATGGTGTTGAAAGATAATAAGTATTATATCCTTTAATATCAATAAGATCATATCCATAATATACTCTTGTTTCTGGTTCGGAATCATGACATATTATCAAATCAAACTTATTACCAATATTATTAATCGATAATATTCGGCCAGCTAAGAACTGATCAACAAATAATAAATTAGGTTTAATATCAGGCAATTCAATCCCTTCATAAAATAAAATAATATCTCGTTTTTCCTCTTTTGATAACTCTGTAACGTGATTATTTATATTATAATCACCTAAGGGATGAAATATAATATCTGAATTAATATTCTCTTTAACATAATTTAACCATTCTAAATTAGTCTCGACACTTATTATTTTTGCATCATATTGCTTTAAAATAGAAGTTGAATATAACCCTGATCCCAGCTCCAATACATATCCTGGCATATATAATTCCATCACAGCCTTTGTGAGAGGTTCGTGAGTACTTGACATCCATCCAAAATCATTATTTATTTCCATCTAAATTAGGTGTTGATAAATGCATTGCCCTGTAATTTTTTGTCTTTACTAATTCCTGATAAAGTATCCTATTCCGTTCCCATAACAAACCTTTATCACCAGCCGCCTGACAATTATAATGCCATTGATGCACTACAAAAGGATCCGTTGTAATCTCTATTTTTAGTCCAAGACTTTTTATCTGATGTATTAAATAATCATCATCATAAGCCCGCCCAAATAAAAACCGTTCATCAAAGCCATTTGTCTTAATAAGATTTTTAGTTGTTATGGCAGTACAAAAATGAAAACCAACCGGGCAATGAACAGGATGATTATACCAGGCATTTTGTCCATCCCATGTCACTCCATAATTATTTTCATTTATTACTTTATTTAAATCATATTCTGAGGAACTTGTTTTTTCATTTATACTGAAACATCCAAAAGAAATATATGTCTCATCCGTTATCTTAGTGGCATAATCCAGTACATCGCCGACATGATAACATTCTGGATTCTGTATAATAATAATATCCGGGTTTCTCTTTAAGGCACTAAGAAAACCTACGTTATAAACAAGTGCCGAATTAAACCATGACTTATTAGATAATTTTAAGATTATCACTTCAAAGGGTAATGGAGGGATAATCAAATCTTTTGGGCTGCAATCATCAACTATTATCACATTAAAATCTTTTTGCTTTGAATTAGTCATAGATATTAATGTTTTATCTAATTGCGCTTGCCTGTCAAAATAGGCCATTACTATTGTTATCATAATTAAAAATCGTATATATATGGTACATGACAAACATAATACTGTGGCGTTGGGATCTTCGCGCTGGGATATTTCTTTAAATAATCATTAATAAATGCCCAATCATGCTCGTAGTGATTACCCCATACGGCTCCAATGCTTCTTTTATGAGCTATGCAACTCGTTCCTATGTAGAGATGGATAGGTCTGACGCCGCGTTCTAATATATTTAAATGCTCATTTACTACAATATAGTCATTATAATAAACCCAATCTACTGCGGTAGTATCAAAATTATCACTTATGATCTGAAGATGTTTCACACCAAATATATCATCAGCATCCAAATAACAGATTAATTCCCCTTCTGCAATTTCCATTCCTTGCTGTCTTACCTTACCCGAAAATAGCTCCTGCTTTGATATCATTTCAAATTTTATTTTATTATTGTCTGCAAAGTGTTCGGCCCAAATACCTTTTGCTTTCTCACATCCATCGGATATTATAATTAACTCTGAATCTTTGAACTCTTGTAGTAAATACGTATCAACTGCGCGCTTAAATTTATATTCCGGATTAGCACCTCTTGTCGGGTAGTCACCTAAATACACCGGCATGATAACTGAAAATCTCATAACTCTGCCTCCATACTTCTAATAACATTTAATATCGTATTGTCATGCAGTCGGTAATCTTCAGCTACAAATCCAATAGATATATATTTTTTATAACCCTGTTTACGGTAATAATCATAACGGCAGTACAGTTCAAAGTGACGGATTATTGATGCAGGCAATATTCCAAGTTTGACCTGTTCTCTTATTCCTTTTGGGTTAAGAATATTCTGGTTTATGTATTCAAACTTTGTCATATATTAGCTCGTACCTCAACTTTATTCTTACTTGCTATCCTTGCGTTTATATCCTCTACGGTAACTATCGGGGCCGGTATATTTGCAAAGGCTGCCGCGATATCTGATGCTGTCAGTAGATTGCCTTGTGGTGCTGCGTTTAGTTGCGTCTGTGTTAACTGTGGTTGTGTAACAAATGATGGTGCCACCTGTGATGCAAATGTTCGTTGTGCTGCCGGAGATGATGATATGGATGTCGGCCCTCTGCTTGAATCACCTGGCAAGCCAGACTTAACAGATATGATCTTTTTAACATTGGCCAGACCTGTTGCTATCGCTGCGGCCATAGCTATATAGCTGAATGGAGGAGGATAAGTTGCCAGTGCTTTTGTTGCTGCTGCATAGGTATCTATTGTCGCTGATGCTACTGCTGCTACCTTACCTATTGCTGTACTCTCGCCAAATATAATGGCAATATTTCCGGCAAAATCTCTATATAACGATAACTTATTATCGGCCTCTGCTTTCGCTATCTCTGTTCTGTATACTGCATACTTCTTATCAATAACATTAATATCGGCCCCGATCTTATTTGCTGCTTTAATTTCTTCCTCATATTGTATTTGTAGCCTATCGCGTTGGATAGCAAATATATTCTCATTTTGCAACTCTCTTAATTGCAGTTCATTTTCCTGATTAAGCAAGGCTGCCTCCTGTTCCATTTGATATTGAGTTGCCAATTCATTCATTCGATCAACACCGGCTTTCTCTCTTTCCTTCCGCTTTTTCTCATTAGCTTTCTTGATAGCCTCAATTTCTTTATCTAATATATCCTGTGATGTTTTTGCTGCTGTCTCTTTGGCTTTTAATTCTGATTCTATTGCCTTTTTTTCTTCCGTGGTAAGTTTATTAATTAATGTAAGCCTTTCTGTTAACATTCGTTTCTGCGCTTTTAATCCTGCTGCTGTTATTTCTACTGCTGATGCCTGTAATTCTTCATTCTTTCTCAATTCCTCACGTGTTGAATTACCCATATCTGTTTCTAATTGTGATATTCTTGCCCTTTCATTTGCAAATTCAACCTCTTTTGCGGTTAATTGTTCCTGTAATGCAATAGCTTCATTAATAGATGCTAATCTTTCTTTATCTGTGAGCAGTTCATCTTGTACTGCATTTCTTTTTTCCTGTATCTCTCTCGTTAATCTTGCCTTTGTAGTGATGAAAGCAATCTCTGCATCTTCTAATGCTTGTGTATCTTTTTTTAATTGTCTTGCTGCTGCTGATTCTTCTTTAATTTCCTCAAATATTCCTTTTTTATTGGCGCGACGTAATTCCCTTTTCTCCCTGCGGCTCATCGTTTCTTCAATACCTATCAATTCATCATTTAATTCTTTTGCAGCCTTGCGGGACTCACGAAGTTCTTTTGAAAATAGATTACCAAGAAACTCAGCAGCGTTACTTATCCGATCTATCAGGACTTTAATAGTTGCATTTACTCCGGCAACCGTAGCATCCCATATATCCATCAATACCTGTGAATTTTTAAATCCCTTCGCAAGTAAGGCAAAAGCTCCGATAATAGCTGTTATAATTAAGACAATAGGATTAGCAAGCAATATCTTACTATATCTTGAAACAGCATTTGCCGCTATCCCTATCGGTCCGGGGATAGCGGCAAACTGAGCCGCCGATCCTTCAATGGCTTCACTGTATAACCCGACTGATGATCTACCATCACCCTGTGCTTTATCATATTGGATTATTGCATCCTTCGTGGCTTTAATCTTTTTTGTCTGCTCAACATACAAAGGATTCAACCTCATTATCCCTTCTGCATCTTTTATATAAGCATTGCCAAGTTTACCAAGAGCCTTCTGTTGTAAGCTCAGGACTTCACCTAATTGCTTACGGCTTCCTGTCTCTGATTTAGTTGCTGCTGTGAATGTCTGAACCTCTTTTTGTGCATCTCTGTATATTTTCTCTGCTGCTTTGAGTGCAGCGTTATTCTTTTCAACTTCCTCGCGCGGGGTGTCTTTCGACATCTGCTTGTTAGCCAGCTTCAGCTTATCGACCTCCTCTTTTGCCTTTACGGCAGCATCAATATATTCACCAAGATTATGCTTTACATTTACCAAATATGTCTTTTTCTCGTCTGCCATGATTATAGTTTTATCAAATCAATAGTGCAGAGCTTCCCCGGCACATAGTTATTAATCTTATTAACATAGAAATAAGCCTTATATTGACTTATGTAGATAGGTATGTAATGCTTCAGACCAGCTACCTCGAATACAGGAAGATTGAACTTAACCCTTCGTAGATTAGTCTTTGTAAGTAACCGGGACAATGAACCGTAATTATAAATAAGATTTGAAAATGATACTTCCAGTGAAGATGCTTTCTTTGGGCTGTCAATATCAGTAGCTACACCTGCGACGGGATCAGCCCTTATCCCAAATGTCTTCTCATAAGGCGGTGATGCTATCGACTTGACATGATCAACATAGACAATACGCGCATCAATAGTATCATTGGAGTCATAAACAGCATCATCAATATTGTAGTTATTAAATGCTATTCGTGAAACGTCAACTGAAAAGTTATTAAGTAATATCGTTATTTCGTCACACGTAGAAACAGGCAGCTCAACAACGTCCTTCTCTGCTGGTAACGTGTCGTCATCTATCTGCATTGATCCCATGCCATTATCTTTTACAACATCTTCGGACTCCTTATATCTCAGGTAATTATCACGTGCATAGTCTCCATATTTAAACTCTACTTCATCCTCACGCTCAGATAGATAAGCAGACCAATCGCGGGCAATAGGAATATTAGTATAAAGATCCCGGTAATTCCAGAATCTTATCTTACGATCTCGCGGTGTCACATCAGGGATAAGACCAAACATATTACAAATCATCTTTATAAATTCCGTCTGTGTTATTTCAGGGAGATTTAGCCGGGGCGTTACTGCTGACCCATAAGCTATCTCAATAACCTGAATATCTATTATCGCGATAGTGTATTCTATGCCTCCAAGCCAGTTACTTGTATAGATACTTAACTCCTCCCCAACTACAGCAACAGTGTATTCTCCATCCCATACGGCTGGCTGTCCGGTATAATCCAGATTGCGTGTCATCTCAACCACCTGCACGTCGTCTGAATAAATATAAACATGAATAGGCACGCTGGTTATCCACCGACACATGAACCTTATCTTATACGTTGCCAGGTATGGAGTGACATAATTACCTGTATTAGCAAAATATACAGTGCCGACAATAGGCCAAAGATTATGCATCTTATTTGGGGAGAGTTCATAGTTTTTCCATCCCTGCCAGAACCCTGAAAATTTATAAAGTGATGTATCAACCGGGCCAATCTTCTTATTTACTATCGGCATATAGAGTTTTGTAAACACTTCATTAGTCAATATATCACCCTCACAGATATAACCGGCGGTACTGATTATCTCATCCCAGATAGCTTTTACTTTCACGAAGGGCCATATCCATCCACCATACATCTCAATACGATCACCGTCATCGGCTCCTGGTATTTGCGATATTCCTCCATCATCTGAAGGCTCGCACAGAGGGTAAACATAATCCAGATCAGCGGCATGAGTACCAACCATTGTAGCAACATTCCATGTGTGATTTGTTGATGCCAATGTAAGGGAATTTAGCCTTAGTGTTTCGATTGATTTAAAGAAATTACTATTGCCCGACATGATAGAAACAAAATAATACTGATCCGTTACCCGGTCAAGTATCATACGACCTGTGGTTATCATCTCTACGCTATCCTGTACCAGACGGCATGTCTGCTTCTCGTAAGGGAATGTAGTATTAACCCCAACCTCTCCGGATAGTTCAAACAGCGCACGCATAGCACGTGTCTTGCGTATCTTAAATGACTGCGTAAAGTCTGACTGTCTGTCCTGCATCTCTGCAATATCATTAACCTGCTTGTTAATAGGGACAACTTCGCTCTCGTCAAGATCGCAAAGCGTATCACCTAAATACAAAAGGGTAGTTTTCTGAAGCGTAGTTGATGTATATGGTAATTCTTTGCGTGTGATCTCAAAGTTAAAGATATAAGCCTGAGTATCGGCGTTCTTGATAAGATGATCACCTCGTGTTATCTCTACTTCATACCATTTAGCATCTTCATACTGTTCCACTTTTTCAGCTAATAACAAACCAGTGAAGCCCGGAATATTAGCCGATGTTATTCCCTCAAGAATGATATTATATGAGTAATCTGCTTTCAGTTTAGTAGGCCGTTCAATCTTTGAGATAACAGAAAACATATTTGTTACCTGTGTATCCATCGACTCAGAGTGCATCATTATCTCATAACCATTCTGAAAGTTAAAGTAATGCCAGCCATTGAACCACCAACGGAGATAGACTCCTTCGTCACATGCATTAATCAATATTGTAATTGGCCCTACTATCATATTTTCAGAAATTGATAAAGTCTATTCCAGATCATTGACATCATTATACCGGCAGAACAGAAAAATAATAACTCGATAACATTAAGCGGCTTTGTGATTATAAAATACCACAAGCAAACCTGACCGGTAAAGCACATAAAACAACCTCCAAGTGGCTTGCACAACCATTTAGGCAGATTACATAATGCTTTCTGATAGAAGTGAAATATCTTGCCTTCCTCTCCCAATGCACAGAACATATAAGCAATTAGCGATATTTTAATTATATCAATCATACGTCTCTCATACAGCGCACTGACATCCCGGCTGCTTTATATCCATTATCATAAACATCGCAATTATCATCCGTATATCCAATCCCGGAATAAGAAGCCTGATCATCATCCACTTCGTGTGTAGTCCAGAAGAAACAATATCGTTTAAAGAATCCAAAAGTACCGTCTGTATGTTGCCTGTATCCTGTACCAACGCCAGTAAATCCACTTGAATTATCGGCCCCGGTATTCGGAGTGAGCCAGTGTGTTAATCCTAACTCTTTCAGCTTACCTCCCGCAACTCCTGCACCTCCTAACGCGGCAATCAGCGCATCCCAATCTGTATCACTGGCAACTCTCCATTCTGGTTCCTGCACTCCATTACGTTCAAAGTAAGCAATTCCGTTAGCATTATTAACAGCGTACCAGTTATACAAAGGGCCATAAGGTTCTTTGTAACTTTCAAAATTATTATAATAACAGTATGCACCATCAGTATCATCAACCCAATCCGTACCACCTGAATCAATAATTAGCTCATCACAAACCTCTGCTGCACTGAATGTATGACCCGTCTGCCCTATTATTGCTGTTGTATTAGCCTGACCTGTTCCTATTGCCGATCCGGTTGTACCTATTGCCTCATCATATACACTGCTCCATACAACAAATATATCCAGATCAATCGGAGCAGCTTCCAGGTAAGTAGTCCCGGCGCCATCAATATAAAATATCAGCCCTCCTCCTGGCCCAACATCTCGTAATGCATAAACAGCAGGAGCATCAACGAATGAACGGCAGGGACGTATCTTGCCCTCGCCTTCATACTTATAATCCCAATCTGCCGCTCCATTGAACATATTAACACTGTATGCCTGCGTAGCTGATACTTCTGTTGATGTCCAGTAATTATTTTCTGTAAGCCCTCCTACACCAAAATCATAAAGTACTGTGCGCATCTCTTGCGTCTCATCTAATGAGGGTAAATAATAATCATTATACTGCGTTCCTGCGCCTGGTAGATTTGGAATAGAAACCCCATTAGCATAAGTAGTTGTTTTTAAATTCTCGACAAGCCACTCCTGAGTGCCTATTATAACTGATGTGTAAACGTTACTATCCTTATCAATCAATAATAATGCAGCAAAAGAATCTTTTATCAACCGGACAGAAAACCAGTTACCTTTTGGAAGTCCATACGTACCTACTGCTGCTGTGTTATATGCAAGTTGAACAGCATGAGCATTCGATGTGCTTTCTTCATCAGCAGTCCAAAAATCACCATAACCATGTAATCCATAGAAATAACCTGATGCATTAGCCCAACCTGCTCCCAATGCTTTAAATCCATATACATCTAATGCACCAGCGTTAGGCGTTAACCAGTGATCAGTTCCTGTCTCTTTTAAGATCCCCCCACCGATTGATGGATCACCAATAAAATCTATCAATGTCTGCCATTCTGCATTGGTTGGAACGTGCCAGCCGGGAGGTACAAAACCACTTGATGTTACCTGATACCATGTATATAAACCTCCATAGATAGCTCTATTTGCTTCGTCATTGGCATATACCTTTGAGTTAGGAAAGTTAGATGCAACATTCTTACAAGCCCATACCTGAGTGCCAATTACAATACCGCAAGCATCAGGATCAGGCACCGGGTCAACAATAGGGACATCAGTAACCGGGGAGAATCCTGTGATGTAAGATATCTCTTTACTGCCAATCACTGCTGTTATCTCTGCTTCATAACCGTTAAGCTGATTACCATAGACCTTCATTGATCCCGGATCGATACGAATGTGCTTCCATCCATCAGCAGTAAGTAGATAAACTTCACGCGTGTTTAATATTGTTCTAATAGCTTGTATCTGCGTAAGGATAACCTGACCTGTACCCATGCGAATAGATCGTGTGCCGATAGTTCTATAATCTTCACCCTCTGTTGTTATAGTCGTTTCACCCGGAAGGAAAAACCAATAATGCCAACCGTTATACCACCATCTTAGATAATATCCCTTACATGGCTTTCCAATTAAGATATTAACTAAGCGATAAGCATCTACGCCCCAACCTGTGCCACATGATTCTATTGTCATTATTTATTTAATTCTTCTATAAGTTTTTTTGCAAAAGCTATTAACATGGCTTTTTCTGATTTCATTATATAACGATCAGGTATGCAATGACTATTATGTGTTGGAGGTTCTGCAAATTTTAATGTATAATAACTCCAAAAACCATTATCTTCTGCAACCTCATGTTTCTCGATATTTTTATATATAGCATTATCTGCCAATTTCTCAATTTGTTTTTCATTTAATTTTTTCATAATTAATTATATTAGTTCTATTTCAACTGTCATCTTATAAGCCCCTGCGGGAATAGTTGTCTCATTTATATTAAGAGAATTAATAAAGCCCTCAAGTGCATTAGCATCAACCTCCGTAACGATAGCTGCCCCAAGTTGCGTTCCGTATGAATTAAGTATCGTTTGAGTTACGATAAAATGAGACTCCGGCGATACCTCAGGCAGTTCAGGAATGATAAATGAAAGATCAAATGGCATACCCATAAAATACACTGGTTCAGCAAATGAATTAAGGAATGGGGCATCCTGTACCTCGCTTGTAACATACTCATGTAGGTTTGATCCCTGCTCTTCACTTCGTACACACTCACCATAATACCACGTATTACCAACAGGAGGCGAAACAATAGGTGCATCATCATCAGCTTCGATCCATCCTTCCTCTGCCCCCCATGCTGTACCCCGGTAATACACCCCGCGATATTCAAACGTAAAACTCCCGGATTTGGTTGTCTCTTTCATTATCAATGAAGAGTAATTGCCTGCCTTACCCAATGATGTATGTATTCTTAATATACCTGAAACATCAAGATCAGCATAACCAAACGAGTCAGGTGAAGCGATAACGGTAAGTGTTTCAACAACTCTATTTATTGTTAACCGACCTTCGAAATAATAATTAGCATAAAGCGAATTGTCGTTCATGTAACGTATATCCATATCAGCAACCCAGGTTATGTCTGTTGTGATAACTGATCCGACAACGGCTGTTATCAACCCTGTGTACATAGCCTCATTAGTATAGTTGTAAACAGCTATTGAATCACCTTCAGCACCCGGAAAAGCACCAACCATGTCAAGAGTTATCTCCAAATAGATATCGTTAATTGCTGTTAAAGTGACAGACCAGTCATTACGAAACAGCCGGAAGTTATTGGGGCTTTCCGTTGCGAGCCAGCGATATATAACCGTCGGGTCAACTGAGTCCGCACATGCCGGGGTGCTTACAAGTGTTATCATAACCTTTTCATAATTATTTTTACTGCTTCTCTAATTATAAAAGCATCCCTCTTATTGATATATTCCTGTACTGCCTTAATTATTACAGGAGGAGGTAGTGTCTGATTCTTTTTAATCTTTGGTTCTGGCTTATCATTCGGATTTTTCATATCACATCCATTGTTATTTTACCAATCAATATCCCAAACTTATCATCTATCTTTTTGATAGTCTTTTTTCGTTCTGTCTCAAATACATCAACAAATGTCTTGCTCCTGAAGTGTACGTTACCCCGCTTATTAATAGACCTTGCAATAACAAAAGCCTCCCCCCGTTTTCCTGCCTCTGTTTTAGATTTAAACAACCCTTTCTTTCTCATCCAATTATAAATGATTACCCTTAAGAGAGGAGTGCCTCTATTCTTTCCTAACCACGGCCCGCGTCCTTTCTGTAACACTCCAATCCAGTAAGGAACCAATATACCAGCTCCATCATCCCGAACCTCAATCTCAAACATACGCATTATGGATGGCGATATCTTATTCCCATAATACCCATTGCGCTTACCGATGTTATCGACAAGTTCCTCAAGTTCCGGTTTAAGTTCCAGCCCTATCATCTGAATATAAAACCGCAAACCAATACGATAATTAATATCGCAAATAATACAAAAGGATAATACCCTGTTAAATCTCTTTTCATAAACATGGATTTCTATTTTCGTTTTTCAAATAATATAAATCAAAACTCATAATCCAGCCAATAACATTAGCATCATATTTTGACTCGTAAATCTTATTGATAGGTATTGGCAGCACTGTCTTAAATGTTGCCTCTGCAATTACCCTAACAATTACTTGCTTGCAAATATCCATTAAAGCCTGTAGCTTCACTTCGTTATTATCAGCCGCATCTTCGAGTTTTACCTGCTGTGATATTTCAATATAAAGAGGGTTGTAATGCTCTGCAATAGCATTTGCCCTAACCTCTAATAGCAAACTATCAAGCTGTGTTATCAGACCTATGATGTCATTCTGATCTGATTGATCAGTGTAAAGGTTTGCCAGCTGTGACTGCTCGTAAAGAACCAGCGTACAACCTGAAGATGTAAGAATCGTTTTAAATACTGCTGTAATCATTATTTTAAATCTTTAGTAGTTGAGCCTATTGTATCCATCGTCTATAAAAGTGATACTTTCACAATCTGAAACATGGCGCATATATTTTTCTAATAATAATTTGTAATCCATAACGCAATCATTTTGCATATTTTGGTTTCTGTGCTTCGCTCTGTTCTTTGAGTAGTTCAAAATACCTCTCCTGATAATCTGCTATTGCTTTGGCATTCATGAACCTGACAAGACACTCATTGTAAGGCGTTAATAAAACCTCCGGAATACTGATCTTCATAATATCACGAAGGAAATCCAGCGCATTAAGTTCTGAGTAAAGGTTTAGATTATCAATCCCGGCAGCCTTTTCGATCTTTGAAGGCTCACGGTGCAACAGCTTTTCCTCCCTGTCTGCCATCTCTCCGGTGAGTGTGATTAAATGCATTGCGACGGGATATAATTCTTTTGCTTTGCAAGTTACTACTTTATTTCCAAATAATAACGCTTTATCTTCATCCCATTTCTTACGTGATACGATAGGATAGTAGTAACCATCTATCATTCTTATTATTACACCGATGTCATTCTTTTCCTCACGTGCCAGGAATAACCGTTGACCATAGCAAATCTTATTAGTGAACTCATCCAATGTCTCTGGAACATCATACTTTATTAAACGGACCGTTATCTTATCCGGATAAGGCAGTTGAACCAAACCTTCCGCAAGTCCTATATATATATCCAGATCACGCACAATATCCTTGAGCGTAAGATAATTAATTCCTTTAATTAGTTTCATCAGCCCTCCTCGTAAGTTGTTTTATCAGGCTTATCACTCGTTAACTTGCCTTTCATCCTGTATAGTTCCATAATGAACTCCTTTGCCTCTTTATCAGGCAATGTAATATAAGTAAGCTCATCTTCATTCTTGATTTCGACATATAACTTCCCGCTTGCCAAAACATAAGCTGTTATCTGCTTATCCGATTCATCACTAAACACTTTTCTTATTGCCATAATATTTATTTGTTAGTTAGCCAATGTTGATATATATCATCAATAGTGCAATAGGCCTCAAGCGGAATGCACCACCAAAGAGCATCATCAAATTCTCTTGTATCATCTGTGTTATCATGCAGCCATTTAATAAACTCCCTCATATTAGCAGCTATGTCTTCAGCAGCATCTATAGCCTCCGAGTAATCAGTATCATACCCATTATCATCTAATATTCTCAATATTTCTTTTTCCATAATATTTTGATTTAGTTATCCATGCCATTGTTGATGTGATACTGGTTTAATAGATTCCATGAAGCGGTAACGAATACCATCAATAAGATGATTAAACCCATCAATAGGAATACCAGCTTTTTTATCGTTCCATATATAATTGCTTAATTCCTTTGCTAAATATCGGCTTTCTCTGGAAATAATTATCTCATAGTCTTGCATCATCTTTAGGGCTTCCGGGACAGTCCATGTCTTTTTATTAACCGGGGTTATATTAAAATACTTTCTTAATTCGCTGATCATCCTGGCATCAGCACAATCGGCCGTGATAGCATCATTGCGATTACAGTGTTGCCCGATAAGCAATCGAAGATCCTCAAATGAATTACCTTCTTTATAAACCTTCTCTTCAGCAAATATGATTTTATTTTTATGATCAATAACTACCTTAACTAATGCATCAGGATCGTTGAATCCGAAGTCTAAACCAAATGCATAAGGCAATGATGTATCAAATTGTTCATTTTCTTTCAGGTGCCGCCAGTTCATAAAGATAGCTCCTTCCAGCTTACCAAGCTCCCCAAGACCATAGACCTTCCACCAGTTTTCAAATCCAAACTTATCTTTCTTTGCAAGTATGTTGTTATATTCTTTCTCCGGCAACCAGGGATTATCCAGGTATGTTGATTTAATAAGTACATGAGGAAAATTTGGCATTACCTTTTCATGCAACCAAAACTCCTGATCAGGGTTGAAATCCAGAAAGACAGCTCCCTGCGTCCGGGTACTTAACTGATCATATACCTCATACGTAATCTTACGATTACATTCATTGATAAATAATATATCCCTTCTGGGACCATGTGCTTTTGCAACGTTACCCTCAATACCAAAAAACTCAACCGATGACTTACCGATATAGTAAGTGCTTTCTGAAATATTCTTTAAAGAGGCAGGGTTTTCTCCAAAGGATTCGAGTATCTTATCGAAGTCAGCCATTGCTCCCTGCTTTAAATGTGGTAAGGCATAGCTGGCAATCGTTATACGCCGCTTTTCTTTCTTTGCAATAAGATATATCAATTGAAGTATTGAATACGTCTTAGAGCTTCCCTGACCTCCCTGGTTAATTATTAAATGCGCACCCGATTGATACGCATCAAGATTCTTATCAAATATCCTGCTGAGATTAGCCATTGAGGAACTTTTTTAATTTCTCTGCACTATCCCCGGATATAACATTTATGTTGACGTCTTTCTGTAATGCCTCGTCATCACTGGTGACATCTGTTTTCTTTGCAATCACAAATGGAAATAGCTTTGATAAGCATTCAAGATATTTGCCTTTATCCTTTGTATAAATAGATGCTAACGCTTCTTTTATATTCGGGATCTCATCGAATAGTATCTTATTCAAAATCTCCTTAGCCTCTTTGGTAGTTTTGTTTACAGCCCCCTTTGGTTTTCGTGGCCTCTTGTCTCCAATTTTAAATGATCCGCTTGTTTTAGGCATAATTAGCCATATTTTATGTCAATTCATTAGTGCTGAAGTTTAAAAACTATTCCAAGATCACCCCACGTAGTATCATGTTGATACTTTCCAATACCTTTTGGCCTCTTTAGCCATTTTGTAGCATTAAGACTGCTATTCCATACAACTTCGATAATATCAGCCTCAAGTATATTTGCAAAGACAATTGACGAATCAGGATAAAAGCGGTAACAATCATAGGGCCATTGATGATAATTACCTTTCGATGGCACGATGATTATAACTATACCTTTAGGTACGATAATCTTTTTAATGAGTTCAAGAGTTTTCCAAAAGTATTTATCATGTTCAAGCGTCTGCCCTGAGATAATAACATTAAATACGTTACCTGGTACTGTATTCCATGTGTAATCTGCATTATCAATATCCAGAGTCTTATAAATTGATTTATGCTTTGTTATTACCTCCTGGTAGTTGCCATTAATATTAGCACCGCCAACATCTAATACAGTAGATTCAATTGGCATGTGCCTTGCAATGAAATATTTCATCAAATCATAGCTTGATTTATGCATTATTTCTTTAGTTTTTCACCAATCCAGCTAATCATTATCTCGGCCTATAATTTTATTTATATCTTCATTAGTCTCACATTTATCCCATGCACCACTTGTTGCCTCTCGTAATTCTTTAAATGCATTAGAAATATTTTTTGTTTGACTAATAGTTCCCTTATTGTCGGAAGTCTGTAATTTATTACCAATCCAACTAATTGCCTTTTCGATTAATCCAATTAACCAAGGAACAATACCAACTAATACTACTATTCCGCCGATCACGTAATATGCTATTAAATCTTGTGCCATTATTTTAGGTAATTAATTAACTGTTTTTTATTCTCATCATCAAATATAAACTCATCCCATGCACCATAATTGCTTTTATACCCACAGATATATTTCAATGCATACCAAATCCGTTTAAAGATATTTTTGTATGTAGTAAGATGAATTGAAACAAATAACTCATTCTCAATCTGGTAAAACATTACCTGGTGGTGGAATGAGTGACAACTACAAATTATTATTTCTTTATCTTGTGCCATTCTGTTTGTTTTAAAAAGCCAGCATCAACTCTTCCGCACCTCCAGCTTAATGAGGCTGATAGGGGCTGACCAATAACTCAGATTTATGGTCATTCAACGGACGATAGTGAATAGCTATCTATGGATTCCTTATTCAAGGGATTCTCTTTATCTGGCTTTTTATTTATTTTCAACGAACTTTAAAAAAGCGGGATCTTTATTTTTTCGACTATCTATTCAGACCCCGCTCCAATCCCAAAACTATGAAAAAAACCTCACTACAAATTTATACAATCCTTTTAACATAAAAAAATTTATTTTAACTCAGCCATAAAGATAGACGCAAGTGTATCTCTTGCATACTCAATAGCATTCCTTTTAGCATTATTTTCTTCACTTTCCCGGTCAATATAATCTTGCCTCTCTTTTACCAAAATTATTCTCAACCGCTGAAATATCTCATTTTGTTCATCAATACTGTTTTGAAGTATTGTCTGGGCCATTTCCTCCGCCTTTTTGAGATTAACATCTTCAGGCTGTTTCACTTCATGACTTTCATTCATAACTTTACTTTTTAAAAGGTTTATAATAAAAAATTTATTTTGCTTTTCGGTATCAACTGATCTATACTCGGATACTCCGCACTTTTGTCGGATTGCTTTTCAGTCCACATGCTATGTTCAAAGCAGTCAGGACAAATTGAAACATCTAATTGGCAACCATCAGTAAACATGGCACATGAATCACAGTTTTTGATTATTCCATTTTGCTTGCTGTCGGAAGGTTCAATTGCGCCACATTTACATCGATAAAAAGGTATTCCTGTTGAATAATATGAAATATGTTCTCCGCAATTCCAACATTTATTTGACTTCTCTTCCTTATCCAGTTCGGCAATATAATCTAGTACCATTTTTTTAAGCCATTCAGTACAATCAAGTCCACTTCTCGTATGACTTGAAATAGTATCTGCCATTTGTTTGCATTTTTTGTGTAATAATTCTTTCTGCTTTTCTTCAATTGGTGTTTTCATAGCTTATTTATTTTTTATTGTAACTATTTTTTAACTCTATTCCAATAGACTTTAGTCATAGGACCGGATCCATTCCAAGACCGGGCAGCTCGCTCATACGTTTTCCCCTGTGCAAAGTAAAGAAACACCTTCCGGCTCACTTCATAATCAAAACAATCTTCGAGTTTGTAATTTGCCCCTGTAAGCTGATTGTAATGGTTAATTCTACACTGTCTGATTTGCATAGGTCCTACGGCTTGTTCCGTGATGTTTAAGGCCAGCTCATACCCTCTTGACTCTACCCATGTGATAGCAATTATAAGAGGTTCATAATAGCTTATTTGAGATGGTTTCTCAATGTATAGCACTTTCTCCACCGGACACCAGGCCCGGAAACAAAATAGGATTATAATTGTTGTTATTAACATACGTTTCATTCTCCATTTTTTCGTAAATACTAAATAACAAAGTTAAACTTTTTTTGAAACTCGCTTTTTTGCCTTCTTAATCCATCCCTGCTCAACCATAGGCCGGAACCTGCTTAAAACAAATTCTGTCTTTAATACTTTTGTCTGTTCTCTGTTCTTATGGCTTAACTCTTCAAGCTGGCGAATGTGATCCCAAATAAGCAAACAGTTTTCCTCATTGACCAGAAGGTTATATATCTTATCCCGAATATCCTTGTAAAGAATATCATAGAATCTTTCATCAATATCTCTCCGACGTTTCCTTATCCCGTACCACTTACCAATGAAATATAAGCCTGTCCCTGCGCCTAATATTACAGCAGCACAAAACACAATTTTGATCCAATAAATTAAGTTTTCCATAGCGTTTATTGTATTAAATTTTCATTTTCGTAAATATTGCCGATGACTTCAATATCTAATGTATCAATATCATCATATCCCTCTATAAAGTTTCCAATAGGTTCTACAATCCATCCAGTTTTATATTGGACAACCTTGCCAAAAGCATAAGAACCATTAAAGCAACATCCTTTAACAATACCCCCCTCATAGATTTCCTTCCTATTCTTATCCTTGCGTCCGGTGAATTGTATAAGCTCAAATTCATCATTTAAACAAAACCTACCTTCCTCTGGGACATGAACGAGAAGATCACCTGTAATAAAATCATTTCCTTTTTCAACTCCAACTAAAAAAGCGCCTTCTCCAAATGTAATGACTTTAACGTCACACATCTTTTTTTCTTCTTTATGCCAAGCCTTAACTTTTAATTCTCTCATAGTGTTTATTTTAAATTATTATACAACCACAATGAGGATCAATCCAACATAGTATATACATGACTATCACAAATAATCCTGCAAATCCAATTAATATTATAAGGAATGCTAATAACCATGTCAAAATTTCTCTAAGTATTTTTTTAAATATTTCCATAGTGTTTATTTTTAAAATGAATGTTCCCGATAACCTGAATAACCATTGACCGTAATACCTGACTCCATATTTAGATAAGGATTCGGAATGCGAAAATGATATTTAAGAAAATAAATCCTTTTCCTGATAAGCTTAAATATAACAGGATAAAAATCATTTTCTCCCCAAATAGTATCAGTGTACCATTTTTCATTAATAATCAATGGTAAACTAATCTCAAGGCGCTTTGCATAATGTAATATCTCTGTTCTGATATTTTCAATCTCTTCCCGGTACTTAGGATAAACATCGATATTATTTTCAACTGACTTTATTCCAGATATAATCGTAGAATGATCTTTCCCTTTCCCATTTTTACCTGCAAATGATTCTCCTGTTTTTGCAAGTGAAATACTAAGTAGTTCCCTTATGAAATACATTGAAACTTGCCTTGCGTTATTTATGTTATTTTTCCTTTTTAATGTATTTCGCACCAAGTCCATGTCAACATCATAATGCCCGCAAACGATCTTAATTATGTCCTGTTCGGTTAGTCTCATAGCTTAATCATTTTTTCAAGTTTGTAAATCAACTCCCGGATTATTGCTCTTTCAAGTTTTCGCTTTAACTTGATCATCTTACTTAGTTTCATGGTAATAATTTTTCATAATAGCTGTCAATTATCGAAATACATTCAAAATCAATCTCGCCATATTTTGGCTGCCTCAAAAGCCTCATCTTACGTAATGCTGAATCATCATACATTGCAGGTCGTCCGGTTAACCTTTTGACTTTATCCGCTATTTGATAACCATAAAATGTATTTGGCACTTCTTCGTAGGCAATCCTGACAGCATCAATAACTGACATGATGCCTTTCTTTTTAAAATACTTGTCTGATTTTGTTGTCATAGGTTTATAGATTTTCAATTTCCTGAATAATTCTTTTTTTATCGTGCCATTCTCTTAATCCAAGTATTTTCTTTAGATATTTTAATAATTGATCATCTGTTTCAAATACAGGAATATCAATATTATCTAACTGAATCCCCTTCACATCTTTCCTTTTGCGAAGTTCCTGCACTAAATATTTGGTATCAATTTCACCCAAATAATCTTCAATTTCAACATCTATTCGTGCCATAACTTTATTTTATTAGTTCAAAAACTGCTTTTCTCTCTCCGTCTCGTTTAATACACTTATATTGTTTCCAAATGTCTGGATTTGTTTCTGCCATTTTTAACATTTCTGCATGAGTATATAATTTTGCATCGCATTTATGATTGAGATATTTACCCTCCATTATTTTAATAAAGTTTTGTGGCCTTAATATCCATTCAAAATCAGCTTTCCATGCTTTATCATTTTTACCGTTTAAAAAATCACTGTCTCCGGCCATTCTGATAACTTCAATAACTTTATTTAATCCAAATTCAGCTACCCGACTATTAATAAATCCCTTCCTCAAATCATTTATGACAACAACTTTATTTAATTTCGGACAAAGCGAATGATAATTTTCTACTATATTTTCATAATCAATTATAACTCTATTTCTATTTTCATTTTCATTTTCCATATGGTTGGTCATATGACCTCCCTTATGACCTTCTTTTTTTGTATATTGATTTATCCCTGAAAGATTGTTATTACGTGACTGTACAAAGGCTTTGCGCTTCTCAATCTCAATTTCCAACCGTTCATTATAATATAATCCTTTATCATCTTGTTTAAATTTGTCCTGTATCTTGAGCCAAATTTGACCTATGACTTGACCTATGACTTGACCACTCATATGACCTCTGTTAAATTGTGTCATCAGAAGTTCAATATAAGCCCCTTTCTCTTCAAAAGTCATTCCCATAGTTCCACCAATATAATCGTTAGGATAAAATAAAAATGCAGGATCTTTAGCCATTATAATAGAATATCTTTTTTAACACTTCCTGTATAACCACGTCTTTTAAGATCTTCTATTACTTCCTGATCAGAATAATCAGACAATTTTTTACCAGAAATAGTATTATAATTCTTCTGCTCCCATGTAACAATAGCTTGTTTCCAATTCTTCATTTTATCCTTTCCAATCTTCCATTTTTTCTGTTCATAATAAGATATGAATTTTGCCGGATTAATATCATTCTTTCGTTCGTTACAATATTTTTCAACCATCGCAAATGTCGGAGGAATTATGTTGCCTTCTTTTATTATCTCCTTATTTTTAATTTCATTATCCCACATCCCAGTTTCATTCCAAGGATCAGGATCGATGTTATCATTCATATAAACATTCTTTTTTATAGTATGTTTCAAATTCTTCCCTAATTGCTGGAATCCATTTTTATATCTATTATTAGTATATTCAAGTATTCTACGGATGTGAATACGTTCAAATTTACCAACTAAACATTCATATTTATCCATCTCAATTTTGTTAAAATAATTTAATTTAACAGCTGAATAAAAAGGGCTAGTTGATACCTTACGTGCATTCGTTAATGTTTCTAAATGCAAACACTTATGATTATCACAAATAGCTTTTATTTCATTAAAAACTATTAAATGCTTGTCAATTGTAGAAGGTTTGATGTTGCTTTTCATAATGTATAAAAGTTAAGCCAGCCCCGACAAACAAAAAGCCCACTGAGGAAGGAGTCACCCAAAACCTTTCGTGAGCTTTGTAGCCGAAGCCGGCATTATTGTTAATAAAATTAATTTCTGTTCTCATGTGACTCCTATTTGAGTGTAAAGATAAACCTTTTTTGTGATTAACAAATGTTTTTTCAGTTATTTTTCATTTTCAAATAAAGTAGGATGATATTTGCCTATTTCAGTTTTTGAATATCCAATAGTTTGTATCTCTTCCCGCCTCGTTTTATATTTATCCATTAATATAATGGCATCTTTATAAAAATTCTTTTTAAATTCAAAACCGAATGATTTCCTTCCTAAATTATCCGCTGCTATTAAAGATGTTCCACTGCCAGCAACGGGATCGATAACTACATCGCCGGGGTCTGTAAATATTTCAATTAATCTCTCTAATAAGGCCACTGGTTTTTGAGTTGGATGTATCTTCTCTGTTTCATTATCGCGAGGCCAATCCATACAATTAAATATCATTTTGCCTTTATTATTAAATTTCGGGAGCTTACCCGGAAGAGAATTAAACCATATTCACAATTACCAACAATCCGCATATTAGCTTTTAGTACCTGCCCTGAGAAGTTTTTCCGAAATACAAAGTTAATATAATTTTTTAATCCATATTTTCTTGCAAGTTCAATTAAATAGAATTGTTGTTCAAATTCACAAAACATAAACATACATGGAGCTTGTCCCTTTTCTTTGGGTTCCTTCTTAAGCATTGTTGAGCAAAAGTGCATAAATTCAGCCGGTCTAAAGTCTTTGTCTGTACTGAAAAAACTCGTACCCGCCAAATCACTTTCACCCTGTTTATTGTCTCCTCCAATATACCAGGAAGGACTTGAGGCATAAGCATTGTTCCCTAAATTATAAGGAATATCTGCGATTATTAATTGAGCCTTTGGTATTTGATATACTTTAAAATTTTGGAAATGATCGTTTATTAACATATTATTTAATTTTTCAATTCTCTCACTTTCAGTTTATACTTTTCACTTAATTAGCACAAGTTTTGCTCCTGGTTCAATCTCATCAATAAGAGCCTCGGTTAACTTCCATTTAATCCGCCATACATCCGTTTCAAAGCCCTTCACTTCAATTAACTCTACCCTCTCATCGGAATATACCACTTTGAAATCAATGAAGTAATTAGTGATATGAATACCATTAACTCTTAAATCAAGTTTATACTGAGGAATGATCTCTTTAATTTCCCCGGCCTTTTTCATCCATGCAAGTTGAACAGCATAGTCAGCCTCTTTTTTGCTGTGATATGATCGACCGTCAAAGGTTTGCTTTTCGGCTTTGTATTTATTGTAACGCTTTTCAATCATAACTGAATAAATAAACTTGCAATGTCATCAAAAGTTACTTCCCGGTGCTTTACCTCTTTCATCTTTTCAAGTATCATTTCATTGAAAAGTACGATGACCTGGCTTGAAAGTCTCGGAGTTATGTTCAAATCAATTTGAGGCATGTAAAACTCAGAAACATTTGCATCGTTAGGATGAGTGTTTAATCCGGAATTAAATGAACTTCTCAATTCTTTGCCTAATAGTTCAATGAGTTTTTCTTTCATCGTTTTTTCTTTCATCGTTTTTTCTTTCATCGTTTTTTCTTTTGTTCGTAAGCTATTTCAGACTTAATAACATCAATATTATCCTTTATGTAGGTTTTAATTTCTCCATAACACTTATCATTTTCATATAACCACAAAAGATAATCAGGAGGGATATTAGCCATTTTTTCACCTTTATATTTTCCAAATGGCATAATTGATTCATCTGTCATAATAATTCTGATTTTTTAGTTGAAAAAAAAGATGGTGTTAATGGCTTATTGAAAGAGAGAAGACATACCCATAATTTTCCAGTGAATAAAATTCTCATCCTTTCGATAAAGGATAATTGCCAACAGGAAATTACTTCACCTTGAGGGCTTTCGTTTTTAAAAGCAGGCAATGGTAAATATTCAGGCTGATTCTCGGCATAAACAACATTTTGCTCTTTAAATTTAATTGGGCTCATATCAGAATAAATATTTAATTAATTGCTCATAAACAAAATCCCGGTTTTCGTTTATTTCGTCAAGCTCTTCCTGAGTCAACTCCCGGTCATCATAATCAGCACTGCAAATATACGCATCACAGAAATCAGGATAATCGTTGTGATCAATCCCGTCAAATTGAATATTATTGATCTTTGAGAAATCAAGTTTTGCTTCTGTTGGCTCGTCTGAGCCTTCGGGCGGCTTTGGGTTCCATAGATAAATTGTACTCATGATTTTGTTTTATGTAGTTTCCAGTTAGGGTCAGGATCAGGGATATATGTATGATAATATTCAGCACAATAATCCCGAATCGCATTACAGTAAGTCATTTCATCAATAGTCATAAACTCGGATTTAGTGAGTGGTATTTTCATTAACTCACCGGTTTCTCTATTCATAATTACTTTGTTTGCAAACAATTCTTTCCAGAATAAATCAACTTGATCATTGTCTGTAAACTCATAACCGGCATTATTTAAGGCAATCATTGAAAGAGGATAAACAAGTCCATAGAGATAGCGGAATTGTTCAGGTGAGGCTTTTCGCTTCTGTTTTTCAGTTATATTTTGATATCTGCCCGGAGGTAGTGCATCCAGTTCTTCCCTGTACTGTTTTGCATTAATAATACGAAAGGGTTTATCCTTTTCTTTAATCCCTATGGCCGATACCTTTTTCATTTGAATAATTCGTCAATATCTTCCATGCGATTAGTATCGGCAGCTGATTGTTCATTTTGCTTCCATTGCCTGCCATTACCCAAATAGATTTTATCGGCTCCCTTTTCAGTTCTTTGTTCAACTGAAACATCATTGCCGTATTGATCTTTCTCATCATTTACCCAAATCGTAAGATTCAGATATTTGCCCTTTTCACCCGGAATTAATAAATCCTGGTTAACCTTTTTCAAGTTGATTGATGCTGTAATTAATTTGCTCATGTTAATATTTTTTAGGCTGATTATTTCTTAACTCTGAAACAATGTTTTCATATTCCATAAACTTTAATTCAGGATCATTGAGTTTTGCCTCATATATTTCCTTCATATCTTCATCAAAATTAGAAGCCCTGATCAGTTCATGCGCCCACATGATATTGGCAGTTGTCGGGGATGTTTCGTGATCAATAGTAATAGCCTTACCGGATGAAGTATCATAATCTTCCTCGACTGCAAGCCCGGAAATTCCATAGGCTTTAGCCAGACAATGACTTTCAGCAACCTTTTTAATCATAGCCACTGGATCAGCTTTCCAGACGTTGTAACCTTTATTGTAAGTGTCAAAGTCGGCCCATTCGATAGTCGGGTATTTTGTTCCCTTTGGCTGGCTTATAGCATAGGCACCGAGTATTTTTTCTTTTGAAGTCACATCTTTGTTATGTGATATTTTGCCCTCTGCAACATTCATTTCAAACCGTTCACCCTCCCGGACCACATCAGAAGATATGCCATTCCACCGTGGATCACGTTGCGCCTTTGAAAGAAATCCATCCCTTCCGGCAAAGACAATGATATTATTTTTCGCATCCTTATATCCCCATATTTGTTTTGTAAAGGGATTAAGTTCATAAGTCTTTGCAACATTTAGAAAGTATGAAAGCTCCAGGTCGGTGAAACCTTTTGCAACAGTAGCTTTAATTATTGATACCTCTTCAGGTGAATAGATTTGCACTTGGTCAGAAATTTGCTGATTAATAGAACGTGTTATTTCAGTCATCTTTTTGGGTTTTAAGTTTCATTGCACAAGCAGAACAAACTTTTCTGTTCTCTGATTCTTTGTCACCACTTTTACAAATCGGGCAAAACGAATGAGGGTTAATCGCGTTGATCAAGCCCCGAAAAATAGAGTTAATGTTTTCCATTATCTGTTTTTATTAAATGAACATCTTTTCTTTTCTTTCATCCATCCTTTGAGTTTGTCTCTTCTATGGAATGTTCCGTGACTGTGCAGTATTACAGGAGGTTTATCCCCCATTTTCGCACCAATACCACCTGTCATTAAATGACTTAAAAATAACATCGAAAATACTCTACTTGTTTTCATTAGTCTGATATTAATTGTGTAATTGTAATCTCCAAAGTTGTCGCAATAATCCAGACCAGTTCAAGATCGGGATGACTGCTTTTACCTGCGTTCATTCTTGCCAGGGTATTAACTTTCGTTTTTATACCTGATGTGTAAGAACACATTGTAATCCCGGCAAGTCGTTCATAAGTCATCTTCTTCGCTGGATTTTCTATTATCAGTGCAATGTTGCGAAGATTGTACCGCCTCATCTCTCTTGTGATGTATATTTTCATATCATTTCCAGAATTGATACCACTTCTTTTTATGTAAAGCTGAATATATCATATCATTTATCTTAAATTCAATCTTTAGTTCAATTTCTTTAAGCGTTTCATTAAGTTTCTTATTTTCGTCTGTTAATTTTCTAACTTTTGCCCTTTCATTTTTTAAGGCATCCCTGAATTGTTCTTTGCTGCTCATCAAAATACTCCTTTCGCATTTCGTTGCAACCTTCGCTTTATTTCCCGTACTTGCTTAACAGAATAACCTTTCCTGTAAAACTCATCTTCGTAATCTTTGCCCCATAGTATCAATTCTTCCTGTGCTGCTTTCTTTGCTGCACGTTCAGCTTTAATGCGAGCATCGTTAATTGTTTTTTCGTCGTTTGTCATTGGATTAAATATTTATTTGAATACTTTTACCATTCCGATAAACGCTTTTGCTATTCCTAACAAGGCTGCTGCGACTAAGCCCATTGTGAAAATTACTGCGATTGTTGTCATCTCTTTAGTTTTAATGTCCTTGATTTTTTGATTGCATGTATCTTTTTGTTAAATATTTTGATCTCATTCGTTCACTACATATAACTTTTGCTTTGAGTCTTTTCTTATGACGTGCCGTTTTCACCATTCCTTCAACTCCTTGATTTGTTTTTTCCTGCAATTTTATGTAATCATCCCATAATTCAGGATATTTTCCTGGTTTTTTAACTCTCCGAAATGTAAATATTTTTATATAATCCAAAACATCTTCAGTAAATGAAATACCTTCAGCATTGTAATATAACCATTTAAGATATGAAGCATCTTGAAGGTCTATTATTTGTTGAACTGACATATACTCATATCTTCCAAATCCAATTATACTTTTAAATGTTAATGTTCTTAATCTAACTATATCCATCTATTTAGTTTTAAGCGGTAACGGGTTTGATGCTATCGCCCCCGACCGCAAAGTATTATTTAATATTTTCCCATTTTTCACCATTCCATCTTGATAGAGTATTCATAATTTTATCACGTCTATAAACTTCAATACCTAAATTTAATGCTTCGATAATTTTAGACTTCGTTTTATATGATCCAATTCCTTTAGTATAGAATTTATAATACTTTAATGAACAAGTGCCGGGACTTAGTGAATAATCGTTTGTTGTTTTCATCTTTGCGGTTTTTGTTACTACTTAATTTGGTGTGACCCAAATCGGTTTAAAACATTGTTAGTACAAATATACAATTTAATTATATTATAAAACAAATAAAAATACAATTATTTTACATTTTAACAAAACTTTAACTTATGAAATAAACTATATACGTAAATATATAAATAAAAAAGAGGCCCCCTATCAGGAGACCTCCCCAGCTAAGTAAACCCTATCAGAAAACCATAGCTGTACGCGCGTTATTTGTTAAAAGTAAAAGTAACTCCTGTCAGAATAAAAGGTTTCTTCAATTGTGGCGAATAACCTATCCCCAGGTTTACAAGTTGAAAAGCTGTCACAGTCCCTGCGATCTGCAAGTTTGCTGCTGACTCCCCGCCCGGATCATAACTGAATAGCATCAAAAGATTAAATCCATAATTAGAATATGGCAAACCATCCTGTTCTATATAATGGTTGTACGATACCCCAGTACCCATTGAATTAAATGCCTTGACAATAAACCCCGCTTCTTTATCCGGAATAAATTGCATGGCTGTAATTGAAATAGTGGGGCGGAATAA
>Ga0307379_10001059_pt1 | contig 44318 bp, 15 predicted proteins | sample UN2MG_FD_202237 | JGI IMG/M metagenome (GOLD analysis project Ga0307379, IMG submission 202237) | Soil microbial communities from Risofladan, Vaasa, Finland - UN-2 | ecosystem: Environmental > Terrestrial > Soil > Coastal area > Acid sulfate soil | place: Finland: Risofladan, Vaasa | collected...
CCCAGGGTTCCCTTCGGTCACCCTGGGCCACATTCTGCACAACCCGCTTCACGGGTCCAAATGCCCGTCGTGCAGGGCCAGTCCTCGCTCGGGATCATTCTGGGCCACCCCTCGCTGGATCATTTCTAACGGCCCCTTCGGGGACTTCGTTTATAGGGTGAGCCTCTATCCCAGGGTTCCCTTCGGTCACCCTGGGCCACATTCTGCACAACCCGCTTCGCGGGTCCAAATGCCCGTCGTGCAGGGCCAGTCCTCGCTCGGGATCATTCTGGGCCACCCCTCGCTGGATCATTTCTGGCGGCCCCTTCGGGGACTTCGTTTATGGGGTGAGCCTCTATCCCAGGGTTCCCTTCGGTCACCCTGGGCCACATTCTGCACAACCCGCTTCACGGGTCCAAATGCCCGTCGTGCAGGGCCAGTCCTCGCTCGGGATCATTCTGGGCCACCCCTCGCTGGATCATTTCTAACGGCCCCTTCGGGGACTTCGTTTATAGGGTGAGCCTCTATCCCAGGGTTCCCTTCGGTCACCCTGGGCCACATTCTGCACAACCCGCTTCGCGGGTCCAAATGCCCGTCGTGCAGGGCCAGTCCTCGCTCGGGATCATTCTGGGCCACCCCTCGCTGGATCATTTCTGGCGGCCCCTTCGGGGACTTCGTTTATGGGGTGAGCCTCTATCCCAGGGTTCCCTTCGGTCACCCTGGGCCACATTCTGCACAACCCGCTTCACGGGTCCAGACCAACAGTCAGTAGAAACTATCTCAACACTATCTGTGGTTGATCTTGGAATGCGACCGGCTTGCCTGCGGGGTCGGTGACACGTACGCTGAACGCCCAGGCTTGTCCGCCTTCCTGCGCCACTTTGATTAAGATGGTGTTGGCGCCTTTCCGGCCTTCCACGTTGAGCGAGTCCTGGTCCGGAATGTACGCTCGGCCCGTCGGGAAACCGCCGGCTTCTTTGCCGTTGAACCAACATTTGTAGCCGTCGTTCGATCCGACTTTCAAAACGACCGGCCCGTCCTGGGCAAGTTCGACTTCCGCGTAGGCGTACGCCGCCACGCCCGCATACTCGCCGTAGATGCCCGCCAGGTCCACTTCCCCCGTCGTCTGCACGGTCTGGTACGACTCCCAGTTGAACTTCTCGCCATCTATCGTGCGGGCGGCGCCGGTGTCAACCCGCTCGCTCGCAAACAGGTTCTCGTCGAGCGGATGCGTGTCGTTCCATGGAACCGGCGCGAGCAGTTTCCACGCGCACACGCAACCGTTCGCTTTCGCCGTGGCCAGCGGATCCACACCCAATTGTTTCAACCGCGCCAGCACCGTCTCGCGCTCTTTCTGGTCGTGAACGTCATCGAGCGAACCCGAGATGCGCCGGATCACTTCGGCCCGCGCTTCGGCGCTCCCGGCGGAACCCGCAAGCCCGTCCAGATACGCCTCGAGCGCACGCATCCCGCCAAAACATCGGACGCTGCCGTCGGCCATCGCGAGTAGAACCCGGCCGTCCGAATCGATCGCGAGCCCGTTTTGCCGCGGCGCCGAATCAAGCTCGACGTTGAACATCGTCCGGCCGCTCGCCCGGTCTACCGCCATAAGTTGGTAGCGCGACCGGAAATCGCGCTGGCGCGGGCTCTCGCACACCGCCACGGCCGCGTTTTTCGCCAACGCAAGGGCCAGGGTCCGGCATTCCTTGATTCTGGTGAGACGCCATTTTTGCCCCGGGAAAAACTTCACCGACTGCGTGGTGTTGAGAATCTCGTTCGTGGCGTAACCCGAAGGCGGCGACTCCCGATCCCGCGCCAGAACCACCAGTTCCTCATCCCACACCGGCGCCGTCATGCCGCCCGCCAGCCGGGCGTTCGCCCCCGATTCCAGCCGCAACGCGAACGAGCCGGGGTTCACCACGTTTTCCCTCGCCGAATACCGCAACCGCCCGCCGAACACCAAGCGGTTGCCGCCCATCACGCCAATCTCCTCGCCACGGTTCGACTCGGGCGAGCCGTCTCTCGGCGCTCTGCCAAGATACGCGCCGGTATCGAGGTCATATTCGGCCGGCGACACGATGTTTCCGCCCGCCATGCACAACCGGCCGTTTGCGACGGTCAGGTTGCCTTGCGCTGACACACCTTTCCGCAACGCGGGGTCCGCCCAGCCCGATTGTTCGTTGACCCATTTGACCTCGCCGGTTTTCGCGTCGAGCGCATAAAGATAGGTGCCGTCGTAATCGATAACGCCGGCGGCGAAATAGGCCGCGCCGTCGTGAACCAGTACGCCGCTGTTTACCGGCCATGTTGAGCACAGGTGCCCGTACACCGGGATCCGGCGCGGAACCGGCGACGCGTCGAACCGCCACAGCAACTTCCCCGTCGACGCCTCGAGGCAATACACGAAACCGTCGCCCGAACCCGCGTACGCCCGGCCTTCCCAGATCGTTGGCGGTTGCATGATGGGCCCGGCCGTCCTGAACGCCCACTTCACGTTGCCGGTCGCGCCGTCGAGCGTGCGCACCGTCCCGTCGTCGCCCGCCACGAACACGAGCCCGCCCGCGGCCGTCGGCGCGGTGACCGCTGCGGCAACTTCTCCGTTCCACGTCCACAGCGGCTGCAGCGGACCTTCCACCTCGGCGCCTGTCGATCCCGTGCGGTCGTTGTTGCCGCGGTACGTGGTCCAGTCTTGCTTGGACGTCTTAAACGCGGCGCAGTCGGTCGAAGCGAGTTCGAGCCGGTCGCTCGCCGGGCGTGCCGTGGCCGGCGCGGGGGCCGATGCGAGCGCCGCCGTGCCCATAATCGACAAGTTGCAGTCACACAACCACGGCCCGATGTACAGCAAGCCGTTGGCCCCGATCACGCCGTCGTTGCAGGCCGGCCGCATGGAGCCGTCGAACGTGATCTTGCCCGTCGCCCGGTCGTAGCGGGTAACGCCTTCCGGCCATCCTCTGACAAAAAACGAATCCGGCGTGGCGGTCAGCCGCACGCACGAACGTTTCTTGAACCCGAGGTCGCGCCGGATTTCGCCCGTCTTCGGATCGAGTTCGAGCGTGCTGCCGTCCGGGCCGATCCCGCAATACGCCGACCCGTCGGCGAAAATCACGTTAGGGTTGCTCGACGTTTTCTTGTGATGCCACAACAGCCGCCCATCGTCTTTGGAGACGGCGACGAGGTTCATCTGCGTCTGCGCCTCATAAAACAGGGCTTCGGGGGTGTAGACGCAGTAGCAACTCGTCCTGAACCCCGGCGTCGACGTGAGCCCCTGCCCGGATTCGTTAATCAGCCCGCGCAGTTCCGCGTCTTCGTTTTGCCACGCCACCTTTCCCGACGCCGCATCGAGGCAGCCGATCCGCGCGTCCGGCGCGTAATAAAAAACCTTGCCCTCGCCGATGGCCATCGCCCGCGAATCGACCGGCGCGGTCTCGCGGTACGTCCACAACACGCGCTGCCCATCGAGGTCGTACGCCACGATCGTCTCGCCAAACCCCCACGGCACCCGCGGCTCTTCATAATACCCGCGGCTCAGTTCGTTCCAACTCCACGCCGGGATCTCGCTCCTGACCACCGTCGTTTCGGCCGGGTCGCGCCACGTCCCGCCCAGGGCGTAGAGCGTCCGCCCGACAAGCGCCATCCATTTCCATTCCGCGCCTGACTCCGGCACGGTGATGCGGGCTTTCTCCCGGCCCGTCTCCGGATCGAGCAGGATACAGCCCGGGTTGTCCGGGTCGATCATATAAAACGTGTCGTCGGTGGCGATGAAGGCTGACCGGTGCATCAGGTAGCCGTCGGGCACGCGCCGCCGCCACAGTTCCGCCCCGTTGTACCCGTTTCGTGCGAGGATCGTGTTCAGCCACGCCTCTTCCCGTTCATGATGAGCGATGTGGCCCATCGCAACGAACGTCCGGCCGCCCGCCGCCGTCGTTATGGCGGGCATCGCGATGTAGTACGGCAAGCCCAGCCACTGTGTCCGGTACGGCGCTTTGATCACCTTGTCTTCCGACACCGGATTGTTGTCCGCCCCGTGCTCCCAATGCGTCCAGTTATCCACGCCCGCCACCGGCGGCTTTTCAAGCACCATCAGGCCGCCTTTTGCGGGGATTTCTTTCCACTGGCCCGGGATGTTTGCGCGCTGGCCGGATTTGCATACGACGAGGCGGCCTTTAGGACGAAGTACCCTGCAAAAATCTGCTGCCAGCCCTTTCGCCGTCCCCAGCGAACCGTCCTCGACCACCAGCAGGTCGATGATGCCGTCGGCATACGGCAACACCGCCCCGCCCCGCTCCACCACAAACCGCTGCAACGGCAAGCCGGGTTTTGCCGCCTCGGCCCATGCCGCGGCCACGCCCGCGTCGTCCGGCGCAATCTCGTGCACCAAAAAGCCGCTTTCCTCGGCCAGATCGACCGCCAGCGCTGGGTCGGGCCCCGACACGACCGAGCACAACCCCCGCGACATCCCCGCCGCGTCGAGCACGGCCCGCGCCGGACTCTCCGCCTGCGCAACAAAACCAACCAACATCAGGCACATCAAAACGCGCAACGGCTGCATGAATCGTCCCTCCCAGTTGGGTACTCCCGCCATATTAGACCGAATGCCACCCGGTTGCAACGCCTCGATCAATCCCAGCGTGCAACTATTCGTCCGATCCGTCCGATTCATCCTTCATCCTTTTCTTGCTCCAACTCCCGCCATACCCTACAATCTTCCCCAACCGAAGGAGTTCCGGATACCCATGTTGCCGATCATCCTTTCGATTATTGCCGCCCAAGCCCAAGTCATGCCTGTCGACGTCGCGGGACCCTGGACAATCCAGGTCGGGCCTGGAACCATCCGCGCCAGCGAACGCGAAATTGTGCTGGCCGAACCCGTCACGCTCGAGGTCCAGCGCCCGGCCGTCATCCAGGCGCGCGACGAATGCCACGCCAACTTCCCCGTGTTCAACGACAAAGCCGGCGGCTGGGTGAAAGGCGCGCGGTTGCGCAGCGTGATTGCCGAAGAATGCACGGGCACCGGGTTGGTCGTGCCCGAATCGGTCAAGGTAAAACCCGCACCCGGCGAATCCGCACCGTTCGCGCTCGGCGCCGACTACGCGCTCGACGGGTTCTGGGGCACGTTGGGCCGGATCGAAGGTGGCGTTATCGGCAACCGGCAAACCGTCTGGATCGATTACGACTACAAACTCTCGCGCATCGACACCGTCTTCATCGACGGCAGCAACAACCTCCACGTCACCATGGGCGCGCCCGCCGTCGCACTCGCAATCCCGCCACAGCCGCTACCCGGAGAGACACCGCTCGCCAACATCTACGTCCGCGGCGGGACCACACAACTCGCACGCGAAAACCTGTACCCGATCGCTTATGCGGCGCTCACGGCCCCCGCCCCGGCCCCCGTCGCCGAAACGCTCCTCCCAAAAACGCTGGCGAAACTACGCGCCGGCCAGCCCGTCACCATTGTCGCGTTCGGCAACAGCGTCACCAACGGCGGTGGCGTCAACCGGCCCGAAGACTGGTATCAGAACCAGTTCCTGGCGCGGCTTCGCGAACGGTTCCCCCAAACGCCCATCCGGATGCTAAGCGCCGCATGGGGCGGCGCATCCAGCAAAGCCTACCTCGAAGCACCCGCCGGCGGCCCCTACGACTTCGCCCGCGACGTCCTCGACCCCAAACCCGACCTCGTCACACTCGAGTTCGTCAACGACGCATACCTCGACGAACCCGGAGTCGCCGCACATTACGCCGGCATACTCGAAAAGATCCGCGGCGCCGGTGCGGAACTCGTCCTCATCACGCCCCACCTCGTCCGCCCCGACTGGATGAATGTCCCCGACACCCTGTTCCAAGAAGACCCCCGCCCATACGTCAAAGGACTCAAACAATTTGCCGCCGCAAACAACGTCGCCCTCGCCGACGCCAGCGCCCGGTGGTGCCAACTCCGCCAACAAGGCATCCCTTACCAAACCCTACTCGCAAACGACATCAATCACCCCGACCAAAGAGGCCAAAAAATCTTCGCCGACACCCTCATGGATTTGTTCCCGGAGAAATAAGCCTATTGAATCCGGTGGTTCTTGCCGCGTGCGTTGCCGATCCGATGTTTTCTCCGCCTCACCTGTCTGGTTTTGTGGGTCATACGTGCGCCACAAAACTTTTGGTGGCTCACAAATGACGTTTTGTGAGCCACAAATGTGCCTAAATTGCCTAGGTTTCAGTGATTTTAACTAATTTCGCAAATAGCAAGGCTGCTGGCTGTCTACCACTTCCTTCTCGGAGGATCTCGAGGATACCCTCACTAATCAATGCCTTGAGGATGCGTTTTGCGGTTGGACGCGGGATCCCACACCGATTAAAGAAATCTGTCGATAAGAAAATGGGGGAGCCAAAGATGCAATCGACCGCCTTGACCGTGTATTCCGAATGCGTTAGCTGGCGAACCTTTTCAATCTTCATCTCGTACAGGGTGCGTATAGCCTTGACTTTGTCCGTGTTAATGCGCGCCTGCTCGATTACGGCGGTGAGAAAGAATTCGATCCGTCCTGCCCAGTCCTTTGATGCGGAAATTGCCCCAAGCCTATCGCAATATTCGTCCCTATGCTCATTGAGATACGCGCTCAGGTAAAAGATCGGTGCGGAAAGGAGATGCTTCTCGAACAAAACCAGGGGCAGCAGAATCCGGCCTACCCTCCCGTTTCCGTCGACGAAGGGGTGAATCAACTCGAACTGGGCGTGCACAATGGCCAGTTGGACCAACCGGTCGTCCTCTTCATCATTGTGGATGTACTTCTCAAGGTTCCTAATGTGCGGCAACACGATGCTCGGTTCGGGCGGGACAAACGCGGCTCTCTCGATGCCAGGACCGTTTCCGGCGATGTAGTTCTGCACGCGCCTGAACTCGCCCCGCGCTTTATCCCTGCCCCGGAGGCTGTCAAGCAGGACTCGGTGGATGTCCAAGACGAGATTGAGGCAAATCGGTCTTTGCTTCAGCGCGTCCACAGCCATGTACATCGCGGTTCGGTAATTTATGATTTCCCGGATGTCGTTGTTGCTCTCTGGGTCTCGTTTGCGCGCCTCGAATTCCAGCACCTCTTCAAGGTTGGCCTGTGTGCCTTCGATGCGGGAAGAAAGCACCGCTTCTTGCGTCGTCAACGGCGACAACAGCACCTGCGCGTCCGGAATGGCCTGCACGATGCCGTCGTACCGCGCCAAGGCCGCATTGGCCGGCCCGACAAGCCGGCGGAACGGCCGCCAGTCGAGGTCCTTCAACGGCAATGGTTCTGGTACGTACGGCGTCATATTTGTTTTACATCTTATGCATATTCATGTTATGGTGCTGTCGATAACAGCGCCGGTGATAGCATCGCCGGTTTGACGCTCCCGCAAGGGAGCGTTTCCTATTATTCCCCTTCCTGAACCCGATGTCCAGGCATCGTTGAAAGGGAGCGGACGGCTAGCCGCGACCGCGATGGGGCTGTTCAAGACACTCGCCAACATCACGACCCCATGTTCCGTGAAGACATACGGCCGCTTGCGGCGTCCGCCCGAACTTGAAGTCGCAATTTACGACCTCAAGTAGTGCGACTTCAAACCGTCAAACTCCGCCTTCGTCAGTTGAAACATGAAGGTATGGGGAAATCGGGCCATATTGCGCTTGACCTGCTCGTTGAGCCGCTTGGTCGTTACGCCGTAGAGGTTCGCCAGGTCCGCGTCAAGCATCACCTTCTCGCCGCGAATCATAAGAATGACACGGTCTATCCGTTCCCCCGGAATATGCCCCTCTTGCATCTCCCGCACACGATGCCAACCCAAAAACCACCCTGCCAAACCCTCGCTATAGGCCGGAAGGGCCTTCTTGCGCTATCGCGCTGCTTGGCCCTTCCGGCCTTCCGCTTAGCCTCCGAAAAATGCCTTTCAAGCGGTAAAGCGGTAAAACAGCCAAGCGGTGATTACCTGGAAAGGCGGAACCCGAAAACGCAGGCCGTGCCGTCCGGGGAGCAGTAGTCGCGGTACGCCGAGCGGCAGTAGATGCCGTAGTGGCAGCCACCGCCCCGGAACACCCGGTCCGGGTACCGTGGAGTATCGACCCACGCGCTGCCATCCGTCGGCGCGCCCGTATAGCTCGAGTGCCAGTCGTCCTCGCACCCCTCGTAAACGTTCCCGCTCATGTCGTACAAACCAAAACCGTTAACCAGCTTCTGCCCAACAATGTGGGCGTACTGCTCACTCGAACAGTTGCCCCACCACCACGCGTAGTTGCCAATCTGGGTGTAGCTCGGGTCGTCGCCCCAGTAAAAGCGCGTCGTCGTATCCGCCCGACACGCATACTCCCATTCCGCCTCCGAGGGCAACCGGAACGTCAACCCCGTGTCCGTGTTCAACGCCGTGATAAATACCTTCGCGTCATCCCACGATACATAGACCGCCGGGCTGTCCAGATCATCCAGAACGAAATCGAGTCCCGACCACGGCGTCGTGCCCATCACCGCCTGCCACTGCCGCTTCGTCAACTCGTATTTCGCCATCCAGAACCCCGGCACCGTCACCTGATGCTGCGGGTCTTCGTAAAATGAGCTGTCCTGCTCGCCCGGGTACCGGCCCATCATAAACGTCCCCCCGGAGATCCATACCATCTCCAGCGGCACGTCGCCGTTTAGCATGATGGTCTCCGTCTCGTCCGGCGACGGCGGCGGGCACCCGGCAAGTGCCAGCACACAGACTGTCAGTAGCAGAACAAGCTCGTTCCGTACTGCAAGAGTCTCGCCAAAAACTCCGTAGTTGAGGTTTTTTCGCATTGGCTCTTACCCTCCTCTTGTCGGCAACTGCGCCCCAGTTCTGACAAAGATCTGTCACTATGGTAAGGAGAAAGTAATCTATAGTGCAGAATTATGCAAGCTAGTTGTCCCTCCCCAGGGCATGGGCCTATGTCCTGGTCATGGTCTCGGTTCTGGTGCATCCTCGCTATTCCTGCCAAAAAAACCTTGCCGCCATTCGAGAGGCACAGGTTTTTAAATTAATCTCATTTTACTCGCCATTGTTGTCAACCAAATCCCCCTTGTTTCGCAAAATTCGGGTGCCTTTGCCGCCCTTTCTGACCCGTTCGCCCGCCCGAAAAGTGCACCAAAACGGGATCTATAAATAGAGGGTGTTGGTGACGCTGCCGGGCCGTGGCCCGTGGGCTGGAAGAGGGTTCGGCTGGCCGGTATGATGGCCGTGGAGGAGGACGACTATGCTGAACATCCTTTGCGTTTTGGCTATGGCGGCGGTTGGGGTTGGGGAAGACGGATTGGTGGCGCGGTGGCCTTTGACGGTTGATGCGGCGGAGGTTGCGGGCGGGCTGGAGACGGTCAATCATGGGGTCGTGTTTGATACGGAGTTGGGGGCGCTGTTTGATGGGCGGTCGGCTTGGCTTGAAGTGCCGCACAATGGCGCGTTGGACCTTGACGGCGATTTCACGATCTCGGTTTGGGTACACACGGCGGGCGTTTTGGACGACACGCTGGGCGACATCCTGTCCAAGTTTGACGCGGGCGCGCGGCGCGGGGTGAACTTTGGCGTTATGAACTATCACGGCGTGGTCAACGCGCAGTCGAACTACCGCAACGTGTTTTTCGGGATTGATGACGGGGTCGACTATGGGACACCCCCCACAACGCGCACCTTCGGTGCGGCCGGGGGGCGTCCCACAGAGTGGACCGATTGCGGGCGGCCGGGCAACAGCGTGTACGTGATGTCGCTGTGCGTGTATGACGGCGGGCTGTATGCGGGCACGTTCGAGATCGGGAAGGACGAAACCGGGCATGTGTATCGGTACAAGGGCAACTTGGGGACACTCCCCACAAAAGCCGGGGAGCGTCCCGACGGGGGGCGTCCCGACGGAGGGAGTCCCACAGGGTGGGAGGATTGCGGGGCGCCTTATGCGAGCAACGCGATCTCGGCGCTGGCGGTGCATGAGGGCGCGCTGTACGCCGCGGCGTCGCATTACCGCTCGCGCGGCTCAGCCATGGGCGATTCCGAAAACACGCTGCCCGGTGGCCGCGTGTACCGCTACACCGGCCGCGCCGGTGGCAATGGCCGCGCCGGTGGCAATGGCCGCGCCGGTGGCAATGGCCGCGCCGGCGGCAATGGCCGCGCCGGCGGCAATGGCCGCGACGGCGGCGATAGCGGCGCCGTGTGGGACGACTGCGGCAAGTTGGGCGAGATCGAAGCCGTCTATGGTTTAGCGTCGTTCAATGGCAAGCTGTACGCGTCGTCGATGTACGCGCCGGCGGGGCTGTTCCGCTATGAGGGCGGCACAACTTGGACCGACCTGGGCAACCCCGGCGGGCGGGTCGAGGCGCTGGGCGTTCACAACGGCCACTTGTACGGGACGGGGTTCGACGAGAATTTCGCGGGCGTCTACCGGTTCGACGACCCCGGATGGACCGATTGCGGCGCGCCGCCCGATACGACCCAAACCTACTCGTTCATGCAGCACGGCGGCGAGTTGTTTGTGGGGTCGTGGCCGTCGGGCAAGGTGTTCGTGCTTGGGGGACCGGGTGCGTGGGAAGACCGCGGCCGGCTTGGCGAGGAGCGCGAGGTGATGGGCATGGCCGTGTACAACGGGATGTTGTATGCCGGTACGCTGCCTCTCGCGCACGTGTTCCGCTACGACGGTGGCACGTCGTGGACGAGCACGGGCCGGCTCGACACCACACCCGACGTCACTTACCGGCGCGCCTGGAGCATGGCCGTGTACGACGGGGCGCTGTTCTGCGGCGTGCTGCCGTCGGGCCGGGTGTGGCGCTACGAATCCGGCCGGTGCGTGAGCAACGACCGCGCGCTGCCGCCGGGCTGGGTTCACCTTGCCGTGCGGCGTAAGGACGGCGCGCTCACGTTGCACGAGAACGGCAAACTCGTCGCCGAACGGGACGACGCCGCCATCGAATTCAGCAACGACGCTTCACTCCGCATCGGGTTCGGCCAGCACGACTATTTCAACGGCCGGATGCGCGATGCGCGCATCTATGGGCGCGCGTTGGATGACGCCGAGATTCAGGCCGCGGCGCGCGGCAGGAGTGCCATCACGAACTGTTACAGCCCCGATGCGCCGCGCCTGCGGCCGCATATCGAGCAGACGTTTCTCTACCGGCCGCGGACGGAATGGACCTACTCCCACCATCCCAGCCTCGCTTGGTACGGCGGCCGCTATTACGCGATGTGGTCCAACGGGCGTAAAGACGAGGACGCGCCGGGGCAACGTGTGCTGTACAGCACCTCCGATGATTTCGTGAACTGGACCGCGCCGGTCCCGCTGGTCGACACGCAGATGGGCGAGCATTCCGAACTTGTGCTGACCGCCGGCGGCTTCTACTCGAATGGCGAGACGTTGACGGCCTATTTCGGCCAATGGGAGTACAGTCCCGAAGCGCTCGCGGGCGATTCGCGCCCCGTTTTCGACACCGCGCATCGGAACGTGCGCCTCAGCGCCATCACCAGCGAAGACGGGCAGCACTGGAGCCCGCCGATCGACCTCGGCCTGCCGGTCGTCTCCAACCACCCGCCAACAGCGACGCGTTCGGGCCGCCTGATCCTGTGCGGCCATACCGCCTACCCGTTCACCGACGACCCGCGCGGTCTGTCGGGTTGGCAGATGACGGGCATCTATCCGTCAGACATGGGGCCGGGCATGTTCGACGACTCGGAGGGGTTCCGGCGCGTGGAGGCCAGGATGAAATGGCCGGGGGGCGGCCTGTGCGAAGGGTCATTCTTCCAGACCGACGACGGCGTCCTCCACATGCTGCTCCGGTCCGGCACCAACCGGCTCTGGGTCACCGAGAGCCGCGACGACGGCCAGACGTGGTCGGCCCCGGTCCCGACGGATTTCACCGACAACGTCGCCAAATTCCATTTCGGCCGCCTGCCCGACGCCCGTCTCCCTGACGGCCGCTTCTACTACGTCGGCAACCCCGACCCCGAACCGCGCGGACGCCGAAACCCGCTCGTCCTCTCGCTCTCGCGGGACGGCGTCCGGTTCGACGCACACTACATTCTCGCCGATGCCGAGTACAAACCCAACCGCCCCGGCAAATACAAAGGCGGCACCTACGCCTACCCCCACACCCTCATCCACGACGGCCACCTCTGCGTGATCGTCTCGGTGGGAAAAGAATCCGTCCTGGCGCTGCGCGTCAGGTTGTCGGAACTCTAATGGGAGGGCATGGCGGATTTTGACTTCCGGAATTGAACCTATAGCTTGCTCCAGCCGCCGCGCGGTTCGGGAAACGGTTCGAGTGGGGTGTATGGTTCGGGATAGTCGGCGCCGTTGTGGCTTCGCCTGCACGAGTCGACAAACTCGCGCAGCTTTTTCCGCATGCTCGCGGCGAATTCGCGTTGCTGGCCGATAATATTGTGTTCCTCGAACGGGTCGGACGTCATGTCGTAGCATTCGTCTTCAGCGGCGTCGTCGGAGAGGTTGGTCAGCAGCTTGTAGCGGTTGTCGATCATCGCGAACGTCGGCGCCCCGAACATACTATCCTTCCGGCTGAGAAAGCGGAACGGTATGGGCGCGGGCCGCTCCGCTTCTTTCTCGCCGAGCAGCGGCATCAGATTTACGCCGTCTACAGGCCGGCTGTCCGGCATCTGGAATTTGAGGATCTCCGCGACGGTCGGCAGATAGTCCAGCGTACTGCACGGCATGTTGCACGTTACGCCCGGGCTTGCAGCGGCGGGCCATTTCAGCAGCGCCGGCACGGTGATGCCGCCGTTGTACAGGCTGCGCTTGCGCCCGCGCAGCCCGCCCGTCGACCCGTGGTTGCGCGAACGGAGCGAGCCGTCGCCGCGGCCTTCGGGCCCGTTGTCGGAGCAGAACCAGACCGCCGTGTCCTGCTCGATGCCCAATTCGTTGAGGAGCGCGTTCAGCCGGCCCACCTGCTCGTCCATGGCGCTGATGCACCCGAAGTAGTGTTGCTTCGATTCCGGCGCGTCCGCGTACATAGCCCGGTATGCGGGCCCCGCAACGACGGGCGCGTGCGGCGTGTGAAACCACACCACCGCCAGGAACGGCTGCTTCGCCGATGCCGCGGACCGCACAAACGGCTCGACGCGGTCCAGGATGACGCGCGCATCGTCGCCCTCGAGGTTCTCCCGGACCCGCACGCCGCGCTCGTTCCAGTACGAAGCAATCCAGGGCGTCCCCGGCGCACCCCACGGGTCATTGTCTTCGGCGGGCGTCTTGGCGGGATCCCAGGTGGGCACTTTCGCTTCCGTGGAGAAACACACGTCGAAACCATGGTCCCACGGCGGCGAATACAGTTCGGGCGATCGCGGGCCGCCCCGGTTGCTGTCTTTTTCGGTTTTCGACAACGTGCCGAGGTGCCATTTGCCGAAGTGGCCCGTGCGGTACCCGGCCTGCCTGGCGATTTCGGCTATCGTAATCTCCTGCCGCGGGAGGGCGCCCTCGTTCGCGTGGCCGATGCCGTAGCGCATGTAATGTCGGCCCGTCATGCAGGTTCCGCGCGTGGGCGAACATACCGGCCCGCCCGTGTGGAATTGGGTGAAACAGACGCCCTCGCGCCGCATCCGATCGAGATGCGGCGTCCGGATGACGCTGTTCCCGTTGAACCCGACGTCGCCGTAACCCAGGTCGTCGCACATGACAAAAATCATGTTCGGCCGCCTCGGCTGCGCCGTCCACCCTCTTGACGAAACCAACACCGCGGCGCCGGCTGCCGCCGTTTTAAGAAAGCCTCTCCGCGTCGTTTTTCTATCGTTAAAATTCATGCGCGTTTCATGTCCTTGAACGGATGCAACCTCGCGCCGCTATCATAGAACCCTCGAGCGGGACCGTCAAGATCGGAAAGGTGCGAAGCAGGCTGATTTTTAGAGCGTGTTTTCACCACCAGCAAATAGGCGGGGGAGGCCCGCTGTGCGTGCTTGATTTATGAAGTGGTGCCGGGAGCGGGCGTCGAACCCGCACGGGGGGTGAGCCCGCCGGATTTTGAGTTCTGAACTGCACCTATGATAACAGCACACTACAATACGAAACAGCAATGTTTATGCGGCTGCTTCCAACAGGTGCGTCTTGCCATTTCAAGCCATTTGGTGTGCCTTGTTGCTATTGCGTGTGCCACCAGTGTGCCACGGACGGCCCGACAGTGGGAGGGGGGTGGCAGGGGGAGGGAGGACCGGCCCTGCCTCACCAGATAGTACCCCCCACTCGCAGAATTTTTTCAGAACAATTGCCTCACCGGGACTGTTGCACCTTGGAATGCCCCCACTGTAACGTTTCATTTTCTAAGAGGGCGTTTTCGGTTTAGCGGTTTAGCAAGATCTACAGCATAAATTCATGCCTTTTACGTCTTGATGATCAAGTCGTCCAAGAATTCGGAGGCGGGCGTCAGACCTGTAACGAGCAGATGGTCGCGCGCGCGGGTGCAGGCCACGTACAAGAGATGGCGCTCGGTATTGTAGACCTCTTCGAGGTCAGAGTCGTCGGTAACGCTCTCTATGCGCTCCTGTAGGGGTAAGATCTCATCATCGCAGGCCATAACGACGACCGCGCGGAAGTGCCGCTGAGCATCCGGATGGCTGAAGGGGTCGGTATCCTTGGCTGCCGCCACGGCGACCTGTGGCGTCGTCCCCGTGGCCAAGTCGAGCAAGGCTTCTGCGGCCTCCTGCGGAAGGTGGTCGGCCACGTCGAAAAGACTGTCCTCCGTCGCCTTCTTCACATCATCCAGCCATTCGACGGGTACGCCATAGCTCCTAAGAAAACTTTTTGGCGAGACCTCTTGGGACGCCACTGGTTCCGAGCGAGGGGATCCTCACGCCCTGCCATCAGACGCCTCGCCGCAGTACCCAAAGCCGGTGGCTGGTGGGGCTCCTAAGAAAACTTTTTCGCGAGACCTCTTGGGACGCCACTGGTTCCGAGCGAGGGGATCCTCACGCCCTGCCATAAAGGGCCATGAACAAAAGCCTTAGCCAGCGGCTGGCAGGGCTCAGGATGACAGGCTTTGGGGCGGGCTTTGGATGACATGTTTTGATCTTGGTTTTCTTCCACAAAAAAGCCCTGCTGCAGGGCTTGGTCGCTCAGGATGACAGGCTTTGGGGCGGGCTTTGGATGACATGTTTTGATCTTGGTTTTCTTTCACAAAAAAGCCCTGCCGCAGGGCTTGATCGCTCAGGAGTTCATCGTCAGAAATATGGATAAAAAGGGGCAGTTTCGCCGGTGCGGCAATGGGTGCCGGGGTGACTGGTCGGCGGAGAGTGATTTCCTCGACCCGCTCCCGGATTTCGACCAATTGCGCGGCGCCGGTCTTGGGATGGGTCTCGATTCTGCGCCGTTCCGCCCAGGCCTATGCCTCATCGTGGTGGCCGGCGTAGCAAAGAAGCAGGCTCTCGGTTGTTCTGTGCACCACGATGCGGATGTCGTCGTTTACACAGATCGACCAGAAGTTGGGGTCCCGCGGTTTGTCGAGCTTGTGAAAACGCATTCCGGGGTTGGTCGGGTTGACTTGAAGGTCGAAGGCTGCCGTCTTGACAGCTTTCTGGTTCTGCGCCGTCAACTTAACCAAGCTGTCCGTGAATGTGTCAGCGATGCGGAATTCCATGGAAATCACACTCGTGTTCGTTACGGATGGGCGATGAACGCTTCGCTCACTTCTTTCTTCAGGTGTTCGATGTACTCTCCACTGAGACGCCGGCAAGAACTTGGAGGCTTGGCAGTGGCATAGCCGTCTTTTCTGTATGGGGCAGTTTGGGCAATGATGCGCTGGCTGTGGTCCCACACCGAAGTCCCATTCAACTCCACCCGAGGTGATTTCCACGCATGTGAGACTCTTCTTTTTGAGGGCACATTGGCGGGGCTGGCAGAGGTCGGCAAACCTGTGACGGTTTGTACAATATAGTTTCGCGCCGTCCCCAAGATCAGAGACCCATTCGATAGCAGCGCCAAGCGCGAACGACGGGTGCCTCCATTCCAGCTTGTGTGCGTCTGCAGAGACAACGAACCTTGAAGGTTTCAAGAGGGAGAGTACGCCAAGGTCGACATTCTTCTCGCTCCCGTGGTGTGGCACTTGGATCGCATCGACTTTGGAGACGCCTTCCTTTTCGAGCTCCGAAAGGATGCACGGCCACAGTACCGGATGAGCATCGCCTGTCAGCAAGAGGAACTGGGTATCCTCGTTCCGAAATAACAAGGAGACATTGAAAAGGTGCGTTGCGTCCCTTATTTCGGAAGGCCACTCCAAAAGCACTCTTCGCACTCGTTCCGGCAGACGCGAGGTCCTTGAATCCAGATCGAATCTCGTCCTTTGTGTGGCGCAATCGGCTACGGCGAGAAGACGGCGTAGAGTCTCTGCTGCGTTTCGGTAAGAGTTGGTGTCCTCACCTCTGAAGATCGCAATCACCTCATCAGGAAGCCCCGCTAAGTCCGTCGACCTGATTACAGAGTCTCCAATTAGTCTCCTCAGTGCAGGTTTCGCAGAAGCTTCCTCGATCATGAGCTTCAAGATTCCCCGCAAGAGATGCTCGAATTTCTTTTGACGCGAGATGAACCTGATAGTGGCAACGGTCTCATCGAGAGGATGGGAAGTCTTGCCCTCAAAAGAAGGGGGGCTCAGGACACGGACCTTACAACGATCGCTACTTGCGTGACAGGGGACGCTATGCCCCGCGAGTACCTCTATCGGTTTGCTGATATGCGGAAACCACTCTTTCGCTGTAGCCCGTATGCTGTCTCTCTTGACGAAGATTTTCGTCAAGTAGCGGTCTTCTAACAGGCTACGTTTGACTTTGAATGGCGTGGCGGACGAAGAAGGACTCTTCGTTGTAGTCGGTGTCGATAAACCAGCAAGCGATTTCGTCGGGGCCGCAGGCGGCGATTTCGCCAGTCTGAGGATGGAAGACATCCACACCTTTGATCTTTACTCTTACCTGGCCCTTGCCGGCATCGTCGATGTTGATGTCGGGCCCGCCAAAGACGACGAAGAGGTTCCCGGCGCCGGTGTTCTTGAGTTCGTCGGCCATATGGAGGTCCGGGTTCATGCGCGCCTTGAGCACGGGGATGCGGGTGGCCAATCACGTACGCGCATCGGGGAATGGCTCTGGTGTTTCTGGCGCACGGGATGTCGGACGCGTTCGTGGATCCGGAACAGTCGATCGCGTTTCACGAGCGGCTTTGCGAACTGGGGGTGCCGACGAAGCTTGTGCTGTTCCCCCACCGCAACCACGGGTTCGACTATATCCATACAAAACAGCGGGCAAAACTGTTTAGACAGATGCTCGATTTTCTCGCCGAACACAATCAACGGGCCAAAACCAGGGCCGATTAGGCCCGCCGGGGCCGGGCGACCCGGAATACGCCGGAAGGGGGCATTAATTTTTCTTGACAGGGGTCTCTGCTTTTGCTATACCGACAGTACCTTGGGGTGTTGTGTTGCTGTAGGGCAAAAATGTGGGCGAAGGGCTGCAATCAAACCCAAGGTGCCTTTCCTTTCAGACGCCGGGGGCGGCGGTTGCAGAGCCACATTGAAGCGGGGGCGCTTTCTCACGCGGCGCGCGCGACTGAGCGCATGCAGTCGATATAGTTTATGAGTCCGTTAATCATCCCGGCTTGCCGCTTTGCGTCTTGACGTAGGGGTGAAACGCGTAGGCGAGGGGACTGGGCTAGAGGAGACCGTTCTATGTCCGCAGGTAAACCGAAGGCAGCGGGGGCTTTGTTTGTGTTGGCGCTGATCTGGGCGTCTTTGGGGGCGTCGGAAGAGTCGTTCCAGCGAGTGGATTTGGCTCCGGGTTGGAACGCGGTTTTTTTCGAGGTCCAGCCGCTGGACACGTCTTGCGCGTCGGTATTTTCTGGCGTGCCAGTGAAAAGCGTTTGGGCGTGGAACAAACGTTTCCGCGCGATGCAGTACATACAGGACCCCACACAACTGCTAGTAGAGGACCCGGATTGGTTGACCTACTTCCCGACAACGGACCAAAGGTGGTTCCTTTCGGACCTTCACGCGATCCATGGCGGGCGGTGTTATCTGATTGATTTGGCGGGGGATAGCGCGGTGACGCTCGAGGTTCGGGGTAAGCCGGTGGTACGGCAGGTGGATTGGGTATCAGATTCGTTCAATTTGGTGGGGTTTCACGTGGATGCGGCGTCGCCGCCGACGTTTCAGTCGTTTTTTTCGCTGGATAAGTCGTTACGTGACAAATCCATATACCGGATCACGGCGGAGGGCCGCAGCCAGAAGGTTTTAGCGCCGCAAGCGGACCGGATGAGGCCGGGCGAGGCGTTCTGGATTTATTGCGAGGGAGAATGTGCGTACCAGGGACCTTTGGGGCTTGGTTTCGACGACCGTGACGGTTTGGAGTTTGGTACGCTGATCACGGAGCAGAATCTGCGGTTGATGAACGCGTCTCCGGTGGAAAAGACGGTGACGGTCGACCTGGTTGGATCGGGTAGCGGTGCGGTGAAGACGCTTTCCGGGGAGGTTTCGGCTGTTGCGGGCACGGTGCCGCTTTCTTATCACCGGTTGTTGAAATGGTCTCCGCTTGACGGTCCTTTGACGTTTACGCTCCCGGCGAACAGCGAGCAGGTGCTACCGCTGGCGGTTCGCCGGGCGGATATGACGCCGCCGAAGACGGGTGAGTCGGTTTACGAGAGCATTCTTCTGGTTAGCGACGGGTCGGGCACGTTGTACCGGGTCCCGGTGACGGCGATGCGCAGCAACACGCCTGGGGGTCTTTGGGCGGGTACGGTGGTTTTGACCGCGGTGAGCGAGGCGGCGAACCCGGAGCACCCGGACGATCCGACGCGGGCGGGTTCGGAGTTCAGTTTCCGGATTATCGTACACGTTGACGAAGACGGCCAGGCGCGTCTTTTGCAGCACGTGACGCTGATGCAGGTTCAGGCGACGTATGTTCCCGATCCGGACGATCCGAACGTTCAGATCGAGGCGACTCCGGCGCGGTATGTTTTGATAACGCGGGACGATTTGCTTGCGCAGTACAGCGGAGTATCGCTTCGCGACGGGAAGGTTGTGGGGCGGCGGATCACGTCTCCGACATTTGGTTTCGACGCGCCGGTATCCCTTTCGGGAACGTTCAGCAATTCGTTATCGGGCACGGTGACGATGTATTACGACGATCCGCTGAACCCGCTCCTGCACCGGTACCACCCGGATCACAATAATCTGGACGAACGTTACGAGCAGTTGCTTCCGGAAGGCAAGGAGAGTTTCACGTTCAGCCGCGCAATCGAGCTGGATTTTACGGCACAGGACCCGGAGCAGTTGGGCGTGCCGGCGTGGGGGTATGAGCTTGTGGGGGGCGTTTACCGGGAGACGCTTTCGGGAATTCATCAGAACGATATCCATGTAGAGGGCACGTTCCGGCTGAGCAAAGTGGCGGACGTGGCGGTGTTGAACGACGGACAATAACGGGGCGCGCGGGGCGCGGTTTGTGTCCGCGCGGCGCGGTTCGTTTGGCGTGGATGGAGGCGAACGGGCAGGCCTTATAGGGACGGGAACCATGAGAGCAAACACTTCTCAGACAGACTCGGGTGTTTTCAGACGTTGGTACGTTCGCGGAGCGGCGATGGTTGCCGCAGCGCTGATTGTTTCGGCGACCGGCGCGGCGTGGGCGGAAACCGTGGTGCTGATGGCGGACGATTTCGAGTCGGGTACGAATCTCGAGGACTGGAATCTTTCGGGTGACTGGCGTTTCAAGACGAACAGCGCCTGCTTGCCGAACGAGGTGGCGTACCGCACGCCGACGAACGCTTTGGTTTTCGACTACGGTTCGGAATGCCGTTACCGGAACAACCGATCGGGCTACGCGACGATGACGCACGACGTATCGATTCCGATCACGCTTCCTTCGGTGACGTTGGAGTGGTGGGACTTCGTTGGCGCGGAGCTTGGGGCCGACTTCTGCTTTATCCAGGTGTCAACGGACGGCGGTGCGACGTGGCCGTACGAGGTATACCGCGAGTCGAAAGACGAGACGTTCTGGGATCAGGAGACGGTTGATTTGACGTCGTTTATCGGCCAGAGCATCCGTTTGCGTTTTGGTTTCACTTCGGACGACACGATCACGAACTTTGGCTGGTACATCGACGACGTGCGGATTGTGGGGGAAGCGCTTGGCGCGGGTATCAGTGCAGTGGCCTTGAACGATGCAGGCATCGATGAAGGCGACTCGGGCACGCAGTCGATGGAGTTCACGGTGAGCATCGAGCCGCCGAACGCGTCGCCGATCACGTTGGAGTACGCGACGAAGAGCGGCACGGCGAACGCGGGCCTTGATTTTGTGGCGACTTCGGGCCCGTTGGAGATCCCTGCGGGCGCGGCAACGGCAACGATTGCCGTGGCGATATCCGGGGACGCGTTTTTCGAGGCGACGGAGACGTTCACGCTCGAGATCGGGAACTGCTCGGGGAACGGCCGTATCACGATAGGCGCGGCGACAGGCACGATTTACGACAACGAGCAACTCACGACGATCTATCTGGAGGATTTCGAGCAGCCGGAAGGTACGTTCCTCTGGACGACGGGCTACCCGGACAACCCATCGGACCCGCCGGACGATCCGGGGAAGCTTTCGCTTTGGCACATCCAGGCGGAGCAGACGGTTGGCGAGGGTTGTCTTTCGCCGTTGGCGGGTTACACGAGCGCGAGCCACGCGCTGGTTTTCAACCGTGACTCGGACTGCGGATACGCGACGGGTGGCGGCGTGGAAGGTTTTGTCCGTATGCGCAGCGCGAAGCGTATCCCGCCGCAGGGCGTGAGCACGGAAGACGCGCTGACGGCGCAGGTTCGTTTTTATCATCATTTGGAACTGTCGGGATCGTCGTCGGCGTCGGTAGAGATTTCGAAAGACGCGGGCAACACGTGGGTGGTGTTGAAGAGCTACCCGCCGTCGACGTCGACGGGCGCGTATTCGGTTGGTTGGGAAGAAGACGCGATCAACCTCGACGACAGCTACATCGGTCAGGACGTGATGGTCCGGTTCCATTTTGTACAGCCGTCGGATTCTTCGGGAGACGCGGGAACGGGATGGTACATCGACGATTTCCGGATTTGCTACGCGGAACGTCCGGTTGGCGTGAGCAAGGTGACGGTGGCGCCGGTGCAACAGACCGAAGGCAATTTCGGGACGCGGAAGCTTTCGTTCCCGGTATCGATAGTCCCTGCGAACCCGCAGCCGATCCTTTTGTCGTATCAGACTTGGGCACTTTCGGGCCCGGGCGCGGCGACACCGGACGTGGACTACGTGAACACGCTTGCGCAGGTTGTGATCCCGGCGGGCAGCACGACGGCGACGCTTGACGTTCTGTTGCTGGGCGACGACCAGCCGGAACCGACGACGGAAGATTTCGAAATAGTGATGATGAACGTTTCGCCGAACGTGTTTTTGGTGAACGAGCGCGTGACGGGCACGATCGAGGACGACGATTTTCCGTCGACGTTTACGGCGGGTTTGTTGAACACAAACCCGCTGCAGACGCTTTTGCAGGAGACGGACGGCACGGTAACGATGGAGATCGTGATCAACCCGCCGCGGAGCGTTCCGATTCCGATTCGGTACCAGACGCGCAATGGCACGGCGGTAGCGGGGGCGGGCCTGGATTACACGAAGGCCTGGGGAACGCTGACGTTTGCGGCGAACACGAGCCGGGTGACGTTTCCGCTGACGATTCTCGACGACACGCAGTACGACACGGACGCGGGGAACGAGACGTTTTTCCTGGATATCACGACGGACTCGCCGTACGCGCAGAAGGGCACGGTTGAGTTTGAGATCCAGGACAACGAGACGGCTCCGGCAGCGGGCTCCTGCACGCTGAACATCGAGGCGGACACGGTCGTCACCGAGGGGAGCTGCCCGTCGATCAGCGCCGAGGACCCGTGCGCTCAGCTTTACACGGTGACAATCACTGTTACGCTCGCGGACTACAACGGCCAGACGATTACGGTGGCCTACGCGACCGAGGACGACACGGCCGTTGCGGGCCGCGATTACGAAGCGGTGAGCGGCGTTCTGCAGATTCCCGAGGAAGGGACAACGGTCCCGAGCGGTACGCTTACGGTCGAGGGTCAGATCACGGTACCGATCTGGGCGGATCGCGAGATCGAGGGGGACGAATATTTCAACGTAGTGCTTTGGGCGCCGACGGGCAACGTGAACGTTCAAACGAACACGGGCCGTTGTACGATCCGCGACGACGACTACGCGAGCACGGCATTCGGCGCGAACGGCACTTCGTTGACTCGCCGCGATCTTCTGGTAGCGAGCCCTGCGCCGCAACTTATGCTTTCAGGGGCGGTGGATCTGACAGGGGCGGATTTCAAGGGATACGAATACGACGCCCTGTACGGCTGGACCGGGAACGTATTTAAACGGGTGAGCGTGGTATCGGGGCTTGTGCAACAGGTTGGTGACGGGGGTATTTCGTCGCTGGGCACCTGGACCGGTTTGGCGTGGGACCACACGAATGGCGTTGCGTACGGTACGACGCAACTGGGCGACATTTACGAAATCGACCTATCGACGGGCACGGCCGTATTCCGGGGCAATACGGGAGTTCGGACCGTGGCCGTGGCGGTGCATCCGACGACGGGGCGGATTTACGTGGTGCAGGTGGTCCGGTCTGTCCCTCCGCTTGCAAAGCTTTACGAGATCGTTCCGGGCGGTTGGACGCCTACGCTTGTGGGCACGCTGACGGGGGTAACTCCGAGCAACGAGGACAAGGACATTTACTGGTCGTGTGACTTTTCGGACAGCACGGGCGAATTGTACTTGACGGCGTACGTGGCGGGGGATCCCGACGATAAGTGGGTGATGCGGCGTGTGGACTTGTCGACAGGCGAGTCGCAGCTTGTTTTGGAGGAGCCGCCGACGAGTTCGCTGGCGATCGCGACGCCTCCGCCGCCGTATTCGGTGGAATGGACGCAGGACCTTTATTACGACAGCGCGACGCCGAGCGGAATCCGGCTCGACGCGGACGATTCGGCGGTTGGCGAGACGGCGGACGCCGGCGCGGTGGTTACGGGCGTAGGCGACGTGAACAACGACACGTTCGAGGACGTAATCGTAACGGCGCGCGACGCGGACGTTGCGGCGGCGGGGGGCACGCTGACAGGGGCGGGGAAAGCGTTCCTCTTCTTTGGCGGCCCTTCGGGTTCTGCGGAGACGATCGTGACGCTGTACACGAAACAGGACGCGGTGTTCGGTTCGACGCTTCCGGACGGCACGAACGGCGTTGTGATCACGGGATCGTCTTCGGGCGAACGGCTGGGGATGAGCGCGACGGGGATCGGCGACATCAACGCGGACGGTTTGAACGATTTTGCGTTGGGCTTCATGGGCAGCACGAACCGCGGCGGCGTTTACCTCATTTATGGGAGCCCTGACTTGCCTGGGACATTTTCGACGGCGGCGATAGGCGATCCGGGATTGGGCGCGACGGTCGAGGGCGTGAAAATCCTGGGTGTCGACGGCGCGGACAAGGCGGGGTATGCGGTTTCGGGAGCGGGCGATTTCAACAGCGACGGGTATAGCGACTTGATCCTCGGCGCGCCGGACGCGGGTGCGGGCGCGGCATTAGGCACGGGCGCGGCGTACGTGATTTTCGGATCGGCTTTCGGGATCGGGGTGAACGGCCTGCTCGAGTTGCAGTCGCTTCAACCGCCGCGGGGCATCCGTATCCTGGGCGAAGAGGTCGGGGACGGTTTTGGGACGAGCGTGAGCGGCGCGGGCGACGTGAACGGTGACGGGATCGAAGACATAGTGATCGGCGCGCCGACGTCGCTGCTGACAGCGGGCAGCGTGGTGTTCATTTTCGGGCACGTGGATTACGGCACGCTGGACAGCCCGGCGCTGCTGGATTTGGCGCGGCTGAGCGACGGGAATCCGCCCGGCACGCCTGATTCGCTTCATTTCACGACGACGATGCCGCCTGCGGGCGGGTTGGCGGACAGCATCAACCCGCCGATCGTGCTTCCGCCGCCGTACGGCATGAGCCCCGGCGCGCTTCCGGGCATGCGTCTTGCAGGCGAGTGGGGCGGTTTCGGTGTGAGCGTTCAGGGCGCGGGCGACGTGAATGGCGACGGGCTGGACGACATGATCATCGGCGCCCCGCAGTACAACGGCAGCGGGGCGGCGCCGGAGGCGCATTGGGGGCGTTGCTACCTGTTGTTCGGCAGCGAGGGCCACGTTGCGGAAGGATCGGCGGCGCACGTTGGCGACACGATCCCGGGCCTGTTGCTGACGGGCATCGACAACGGGGACAACGCGGGCGCTTCGGTAGCGGGCGTGGGCGACGTGAACGGCGACGGTTTTATGGACGTGTTGATCGGGGCCGCGGGCGCGACGCCGGGCGGTTTCAGCGGCGAGGCGTACGTGTTGATGGGCCGTGCGGGACTTGGCGGCACGCTTTCGCTGCGCGACCTTGCAAACCCTGCGGTAGCGGCGCGTTTCGGGAAGTATATCTACTCGACCCACAGTGGTGCGGCGTTTGCGTTGGGCCGTTCGGTATCTTCTGCGGGCGATTTCAACAACGACAGCATCTCCGACATGCTGATTGGCTGCAAAAACGGGGCGTTCCTGTTGTACGGGGAAGCTGAAAAGGATTCGGGCCAGTTCAAAAACCGGATGCGTTCGGGCGAGAGTTCGCTGGGCGAGATGCCCGGCGGCAGCGGCACGGACCTCGACGACGCCGTGTTCCGTGCGACGGGCCAGACGTGCGAGGGGAGCTTTACGCGCGCGGCGTCGCGGGTGGACATCCAGTTCAAGGGCGGCGGTTTCGGCACGGAGTTGGCGGGCCCGAGCACGCAGTCAGTGACGGTCTACCGGTTCCCGGCCCCGGACATTGCGGTGGGCGATAAGGGCAGCGCGGAAGACGACGCGCGCTGGACGCCGGGCGGCGTTCACTGGAAGGTGGAGACGAACCGCCAGCAGTTCAGCATGTCGCAGATTGATTTTTACTACCTTCCTTCGGACGCCGAGGGGTTTGATTTGCAGAACGTGGGCATTTTCTATGCGAAACCGAACGCGGAGCTTTCGGAAAACACGGTCTGGTCGTGGCTGCCGTTTACGCACGACCCGGACCGCCGGGTTTTCCGCGTGACGCGGAACCACGACGCGGTGGGCGCGCAGGACGAGTTCAACGGGTATTACGCGCTGATCCAGGCGAACCTGGTGACGTACCTCGGGGGCGTGATCCCGTCGGTGGGCGTGACGACGGAAAACGTTTGGCAGTACGGTCCGGAAGTGACGCCGTCGGGGTTGACGTTCTGGCACACGCGCGACAAGAAGCTGTACGCGATCAAGGACGGAGAACTGACGATCCGATGGAAGAACTCGCTCGGGAAGCTGGTGAGCGAGGTGAAGGCGATCAACCTGTGGCCGCGCGAGAGCAGCAACCAGTACCAGCCGTACGTCGCGGGGTGCCCGAGCGTTTCGCTTGCGAACACCGGCGGGACGTTCGAGTTTGCCTACAGCAAGCTGACGGCCAAAGACAACGTTGTCGTGGCGAACGCGACGGACGTTGAGCAGAACCACCTGTTTTCGGGTTCGTTGACGCGTAACGCGAACCCGAACGACGTTGCGGGCGTCGACGATCCGAACCTGACGGGGCGCGTGTTGATCATGCTTGGCACGAACGCGGCGCCGGAGCAGGGGGATATTTTCTTCCAGTTCATCAAGGTGTTGAAATGGAACAACGCGACGTCGCTTCACGGCGGCGCGACGGGGATTCCGTGGGAGATCGGACGTTACATCGGCACGGCGACCGACCAGTATTACAACATTTATCACGACGACAGCGCGGGCGGCCCGTTTGTTCTGTTCGAGAACGCCCCGTACGCGGTGGTGAGCGACCGATACCCCGGCTTCTACGACCGTGCAACGCGGAGCGGGACGATCGTGCCGGTGAACAAGAAGCTGGCGGGTATGAGCGCCCTTGTGCTGGTGTTTTACGAGCAGGGGCATCGCCTGGTCGACGCTAAGACGGGCAATCCGGCGCGGAATCCGCAGACGCTCGATGCGATCGACGTATTTGCGTGGCCGTATTCACCGGCGCGTTACTCGCTGAACTGGCCTGTTGCGGCGAACATGATCGTGATCGCGAAGCAGAACGGATCGGGCGAGATCGACGTGGCGACGTACGGGCCGACGCTGGACATTTACGTCCAGAATGACAGCACGAAGACGGGGTTCAATCCGAACGAGGAACACGCGCTGATCGCTTCGTACGCGGCGGGTAAGGCGGTGTTTGCGCTGCGCGACGATTTGAACAGCGCGACGACCTCGGAGCCTTACGCGCTGATGACGTATTACGACCCGAACGACGTGCTTGGAACAGGAGTCGGCCGCGCGAAGATGAAGGTGTTCCGCGTGGTGGACACGCAGGGCGTTTACGTTTTCGGCCCGTGGGCCGGCGTTCCGGCCGCGGAAGATCCTTATGAAGGCGAGGCGGGGGCGTTTATCTCGGCGCCGTACCCGTTGAGTGCGTTGCGGGTGAGCCTGGAGAACCGAGTGTCCTCGGGTCCGGCGTGGAAAGACCGTACGGGCGCGCATTGGGCGAAGGCGGCGGGCAACATCACGATGAAATTCTATTATCCGGTGCAGGCGGATTTTTATTTTCCGCCGGCGTACCGGTCGAAGTACAGCAGCCGTAACTTCGCGGTTGGCGGCGACGACGTGCCGTGGCTGGACGGCGGCCCCGGTGTGTCGAACACGGAACCGGTCGACGTGCGTTACGCGACGGTTTGGCCGGCGGACGTGCCGACGATGAAAATTGGGGACATCCTGATCAAACCGAAATACGGGTTGCCGGCGATTGAAGGCCAGTGCAGCGTGGATTTGATCTACATGCAGTCGGGCGCGAGTCGGCCGAGCGCGGAACTGATCGACCCGATCCAGACGCGTTGGGTGCCGCTCGAGGAGGTGCCGGTGGACATCAACACGGCTTCGAAGGGTTCGGAGAAGACGTTCCCGGACCTTCCTCCGGCGCTTGGATTCCGTGTGAGCTACGATGTGCCGAACAAGCGGCTGAAGATGAAGGGCATTTACATTGTACCGACGGCCGGCGAGGATTACGTCCTGTTAAACGTACTGACGTCGGACGACGTGGCGATGCTGAAGTCATTGAGCTCGGATCCGTCGTGGCAGACGGCGGTATCGCTTCTTGCGGATGCGGCCGGGGAGCCGGTGGTTATCGCGAACAGCACCGAAGACTTGTACGACATGCTGGCGTTGAGCACGGGCAACGCGAAGGGCGTCGGGTACGTAACGCTGGCGATGCAGAACGCGGATGTCTGTGCGCCGTTGCCGGTAAGCCTTGAGATCATCAAGGTGGAGGCGGATCTGGCGCCGGGGAACATAGCGGTGGTGAAACCGGCGTGCGTTTTCGACGAGAAACTGACGCTGATGCACACGGGCGATTTCCTGGGCAAGCCGGAGGACTTCGATTTCGAGTGGCTGTACGTCGAGGACATGAACGGTACGATGCCGCCGGAACCGGATCCGTCTTCTCCGACGGATCCGTGGGCGTCCCCGTCGTTGAACGTTCCGACGAGCGGCCAGGGCGTATCGACGATCGCGATAGAAGGCCCGGGCCTGATGACGCTTACGGACAACTGGTTTGCGGTGCGGTACAAGTCGCGCGACCAGAGCCTGCCCTGGTACGACCAGTGGAGCCATTGGACGCCGGTGCAGTTGGCTCCGGGCTGGATCAAGCGGGTAGTGGGAACGATCAACCCGTTCACGCAGCGCGCGAGCGGCGGCGGGATTGAAGGGGCCGAGGCGGCTTTCGCGAGCTTCGGCGTGGACGCGCCCAACACGATTGTGAGCATGATCAGCCAGGCGGGCCCGCGTTGGACGGGCAGCGTGCCGTTGAACTGCGATATCCTGGACGATTTCGGGCTGATCGAGATTTACGAGACGGTGCTCGGGCGCGGGAGCGATTTGAGCATCAACGCGCTGTCGCCGATCAACCACCCGGGGGTGAACACGGCGCTGCTGCTTGTGGCGAGCCGCGTGAGCGACCTGTACATGCTGCTGGGCAACGAGGCGTACGCGGACGCTTGCGACCCGACGATCGGGTTCGGTACGGACGACGGGACCTACGGCAGCGAGGCGACGTCGATCCACGCGTTCATGAACCAGATGTCGTCGCTGCTGGAAGAGGAACTTGCGTTGTTGCGCGGCCGCGACGAGACGTACGCGCCGGGTGTTCAGGTGCTCCCGTTCTACAACAGGCTGGTATGGAACTTCACGGACGCGATCAACGGCGGCGAAGTGGCGTACGCGCTGAATTACGGCATGCGGGACGATGTCAATACTGGTGACGGGGTAATCAGCGAAGTTGACGCGAAACGTCTGTATCCGCAGGGTCACGGCGACGCGTGGGGCCATTACCTGACGGCGATGACGGTGTACTACAAGCTTCTGGCGCACCCGTATTACACGTGGGTGAACCGTTCGGAAGCGGTTCTGGTCGGCGGCAAGGCGGTTACGGTCGATTACCTTGACGAGCGGAAGTTTGCGGCGACGGCCGCGGCGAAAGCGCGTACGGGTGCGGAGATCGTGAACCTGACGTACCGTTCGGCGTACGTGGAAGACCCGATGGGGCAGTGGCAGGGCTACAGCGACACGGATCCGTCGCGGGCGTGGGGTTTTGCGGGGTGGTCGAGCCGCGCGGGCCAGGCGGCGTACATCGACTGGGCGGTGGCGAACGCGATCTTGCGGGCGGAAGACCCGGATCCGGGCGACGTCGGCGTTGCGAAGATCGACCGGACGACGGTGTCCGAGCTTTCGGAGATTGCATCGGCGTACACGGACATCCAGGCGAAGACGGACATGGCGGATCTCGGGCTGAACCCGCTGGGCCTGGGTACGAACGTGGTTCCGTTCGACATCAACCCGAGCGAAATCGACAGCGGTTTGACGCATTTCGAGCAGGTGCTTGCGCGGGCGACTTCTGCGGTGAACAACGCGGCCAATGCGTTCGACCACGCCAACAACTCGACGCAACTGTTGCGCCGCCAGGCGGACAGCCAGGAGGAGTTCGAGCGGAACGTTGTGGCGCGTGAAAGCGATTTCAAGGCGCGCCTGATCGAGATTTTCGGTTACCCGTATGCGGAAGACATCGGTCCCGGCGGGACGTATGCGACGGGTTACGACGGGCCCGACATTTATCACTACATGTACGCGGACGATTCGGGCATTTACGGCGACAGCGGCATCAAGCAGGTCTATTTCGCGCCGTCGGGCGGCGACTCGGACCTCCCGTCGGAGGCGGAAGGCATCGTGGCGGAACAGATAGCCGCCGTTGGCGACATCGACATTACGAGGGAAGACGTGACGTTTGCGGTTCAGGTGGCGAGTTACAGTTCGCCTGCGGAGACGATAAACGTCGACTTCAACATGCGGGCCTCGGACGGCCGCCTGCGTATCGCGAAGCCGTTGACGTGGACGAGCCAGCGGCGCGCGCTGGGCGAACTGCAGTTGGCGCGTTCGGCGTTGATCCAGGAGCTGGGGCGGTTTATCAGCACGATCGAGGACTATGGCGGCTTCCTTACCGGGATCCAGCGCAAGATGGAACTGTTGGAAGCCCAGTACAACCTGAGCGCGGAAAAGGTGACGCTTCTGACGAACCACAAGTCGAAGAAGCAAACGCTTCAAGACTGGATCTTCGGTTTGACGATCACGAAGTTCGGCCTGGAGACAGCGGCGACCATCATCGAGAAGGTAGCGGACGCGGTTTCGGAATCGGTTCCGCAGGTGACAGGCATCATTATCGGGTTCTCGAACGGTATTATCATCGACGGCTTGGCGCCGGTCCGTGGCGGGCTTCAAGGCGCGGCGGCGGTCGTGGTGGAAGGGTTGAAGATAGCCGCGAACGCGACAGACGTTGCGACGCTGCGCATCACGCAGGAAGGCGAACGCGCGGACATGCAGTTGGAGATCGATACGGCGCAGCTGGAGGGTGATTTTGCAGATCTACAGGCGCTTAAGGACCTCGAGGGCGCGCTGGAGAACGAGATCACGTACCGTCTTGCGATTTACAACCAGTACGAGGCGGTGGTTCAGGCGAGCGGTGCGTATCTGAAGGTGCTGGCGGAAGGCGAGTGTTTGTTTGAATCCCGCGACCGGTTCCGGAAACAGGTGAGCGCGGACGTTCAGTCGCAGCGGTACAAGGACATGGCGTTCCGTATATTCCGGAACGAGGCCCTTCAGAAGTACCGGGCGCAGTTCGATTTGGCGGCGCGTTACGTTTACCTTGCGGCGAAGGCTTACGACTACGAGACGACGCTGCTTTCGGAAGACACGCTGGCGGGCCAGCGGTTTCTGACGGACATCGTGCGCGAGCAGCAAGTGGGCAAGGTAATTTGGGACGTGCCTCAGATCGGTGCGGGGTTGGCGAACACGCTTGCGGTGATGGCGCGCAACTTCGAGGTGCTTGCACCGCAACTGGGGTTCAACAACCCGCAGGTCGAGACGAACCGGTTTTCGCTGCGCCAGGAGAAGTTCCGAATATTGGCGGGCGAGGAGGGCGACGACGCTTGGCGGACGGTGCTGAACCAGGATTACGCAATGTACGGTGCGGGCCGGGTCGCGAACCTTTGGGACGTGCCCGAATTCCAACAGTACTGCGTTCCGCCGGCGGGTTTCGGCGCCGTCGAGCCGGGTCTGGTGATACCGTTCATGACGACAATCGAGGAGGGCAAGAACTTCTTCGATCAGGACGCGGGCGGCCAGGACAGCTCGTACGACTCGACGCAGTTTGCCACGAAGATCCGTTCGGTGGGTGTCTGGTTCAGCGATTACGACTACCTTGGTTTGTCGAACACGCCGCGCGTGTACCTGTTCGCGGCGGGATCGGACGTGTTGCGGAGTCCGACGGGCGGTTACGGGCGCCTTCGGGAGTTCAACGTGCTTGACCAGGTGCTGCCGGTTCCGTTCCCGATCACCGAGAGCGACCTCGAGGACTCGTCGTGGATCCCGCGGGTGGATTCGCTTTCGGGCTCGTTCCTTTCGATCCGTCGTTTTGGCCGATTCCGGGCGTACCACGACAGCGGCGATTTCGATGTGTCGGAGATGCAGCGCGACAGCCGATTGATCGGGCGTTCGGTGTGGAACACGCGCTGGATGCTGATCATCCCGGCGAGCACATTGTCGAGCGACCGCGAGGAAGGGCTGGAGCGTTTCATCAACGGCCGGTTGGTAGGCGGCGTTCGCGACGGCAATGGGGTGTCGGACATTAAGCTGTTTTTCGAGACGTACGCGTATCCGCGGCTTAAGAAGGCTGCGGGCGCGTTTCCGACGATGGCCGAAGTTGCGGCGACGGGAGATTCGCGATGAGGGGCCGTGGGATGGGACGTATAGGACGTATGGGACATATGACACTGCGCAAAGGCGCGGGGTCATGGAGTTTTCAAAGCGGGCATCCGTCATACGGCATAAGCGGGCGCGGCCCGCGAGATATCGGGAGTGTATCCATGTTTGAGCGGAAGCGACATGCGTTGGTGCTGCTTGTTCTGGCGGGCCTTGCGGTGTTTAGCTTCCCGGCGTTTGCGGGTATCCCGCAGCCGGGGCTGGTGCTTTACGGCAAGGTTCTGGATGCGGACGGCGCACTGGTGACGGCGGGCGAGGTGGTTTGGACGTACACGCCGACGGCGGGCGGAGCGGCGGTATCGGTGACGGCGCCTTTGGGGCCGATTTCGGGTCTTGGCGGGCCGTATTCGTACCGTGTGGTATTGCCTTTTGAATCGGCGGTGACGGGTTATCCGGTATCCGCCGGCGCGCTTCCGGTAACGGTAGACACGGTGACGTACACGCGGGAAGGTCACCTGGTTTCGACGGCCGTTTCGATGACGCACGAGGTTGAGTTGTCGGCGTCGGATCTGGGGAACGTTCAGCGCGTGGATTTGTGCGTTGGGTGCGGTGAGTCGGCGTACACGTTGCATTCGGCGGATTTGAACGGCGACTTGGCGTTTTCGCTGGACGAGGTGCTGCGGGTTATCGAACTTCACGCGGGGAGCCCGTCGCACGAATACCATGTCGACGCCGAGGGGATCGACGGCTATGCGCCGGGCGCGGGCTCGACGGACGGCAGCCCGCACACGGGCGATTATTTCGGCGGTGCGGACTGGCGCATAACCGTGGAAGAACTGGTGCGGGTGTTCGACCTTTTCATTTCGACGCCGAACCACGCCTACCTGAGCGAGATGGCGAGCGAAGACGGTTTCCGGAAGGACGACGGCAAGTCGTACTGGCTTGCGGGAGCGGGTCCGGGGCTGGAGATGAAGCGGGTGATCCGCGGCGGCCGTCCGGGCGCCGGGCGGACGCTCGAGTTCACGGTGTCGATGGACTTCGGCGGCGGGGATCCGGTGAGCGCGATGGGGCTGTATGAACCGCTGCCGGCGGGCTGGACGTACGGGGGCAGTTCGGGGCCGGCGCCGTTGGTGACTCCGACGAAAGGCACGGCGGGCGACCTTCATTTCGCGTGGATCGAAGCGCCGGACTTTCCCTGCGCGTTCACGTACAAGGTGAGCTTTCCGGCGGGGGCCGACGTGGCGGCGAGTTTTTGCGACCTGTTTGGCGAGGGCCTTTACCGCACGATATCGGGCGACGACACGCAGAAGACGATCTTTTTCTGGGACGACAGCCCGATGGCGGACACGGACGGCGACGGGGTGACCGACTCGTTCGAGGGCGCGGGCGACGTTGACAGCGACGGGGCACCGAACTTCCTGGATATCGATTCGGACAACGACGGGTTAACCGACACGGAAGAGGCGTGCTACGACGCGAACCCGGATTACAACCCGTTTAACCCGATCAGCAACCCGACGGGCACGGACATGGATATGTATAACCCAGACACGGACGGCGACGGTATAGACGACGGCAGCGAGATTTTGTTTGGCCATGATCCGCTGCGCGAGGAGACGGGCGTAGATGTACCTGCGACGGGCGTGTTTGGATTGGCGGTGTTGGCGATGCTGGTTTTCGCGGCGGGCATGGTGTTTCTGGCGCGGCGGTCGCAGGGGACCAGGCAAGGCGGGACGGCGCAATGATGAACATCGGCATAAAGGACTCAGTCATGTACTCGAAAAACGGCGCGGGCATTGGCGGATATTGGACGTTGCGGCTCCTTTTGCCGGTGTTGCTGCTAATGAGCTTGAGTTTTCCCGGTTGGGCAATCTCTTTCAGTGGCCATACCCCCGATCCATTCGAAAGGCCGGAGGACAATTCGTTCGATGTTGGGTTGGACAATCTTATTCCATTCTCTTATTTATACGACTACCCATCCGACTACATCTTCGACGTGGACATTATGGGTGACGGCACACATTACACAATTTCCATAAGTCCGGATGAAAAGACCGTCACGGTAACGCCTGAAGCCAACTACGAAGGCCCTCTGACCGTGCACCTTGCAATAGAGGACGACATGATTTTCATTCCGGACACGGGGAGCTACGATTTACCCGTCACGATCACGGGCGTGAACGACGCGCCCATGCTGGACAACAGCGGCGACATGACGATGACGGCCGTTGACGAGGACAACACGACGGCCAGCGATCTGGTTTCAACCATTCTGGCGAGCGATCTGGCCGATCCCGTGACGGACCCGGATGCGGGGGCGCTCGAGGGCGTGGCCATAGACGCCGTAGACGATACCAACGGGACATGGGAGTATTCGCTGAATGGGACGATTTGGACAGGTTTTGGGAGCATTGACGAGGACCAGTCGTTGTTATTGGCGTCGGACGACCTGATCCGTTTTCGCCCGTCTGCGAACTGGAACGGGACGGTAGATCCGGGTTTCCGCTTTCGAGCCTGGGATCAGACTTCGGGGAGCGCCGGGAACAAGGTGGACACCACAGTGAACGGTGACGCCACGGCATTCAGCACGGCGCAGGAGTCGGTAAGCGTAACGGTCAACGCGGTACAGGACGCGCCCGTGCTGGACAATACCGGCGACATGCACATGACGGCCGTTGACGAGGACAACACGACGGCCAGCGATCTGGTTTCAACCATTCTGGCGAGCGATCTGGCCGATCCCGTGACCGACCCGGATGCGGGCGCGCTCGAGGGCATCGCCATAGACGCCGTGGACGACACGAACGGGACGTGGGAGTACTCGCTGAATGGGACGACTTGGACAGATTTTGGGAGCATTGGCGAGGACCAGTCGTTGTTATTGGCGTCGGACGACCTGATCCGTTTTCGCCCATCTGCGAACTGGTACGCGACAGTGGATCCGGCTTTCCGTTTTCGTGCGTGGGATCGGACTTCGGGCAGCGCCGGGAACAAGGTGGACACGACGGTCAACGGTGACGCCACGGCGTTCAGCACGGCGCAGGAATCGGTCAGCATAATCGTCAATTCCGTAAACGATATCCCGGTAATCACCGGCCAGGTGAGCATGATCCAGCCGAAAGACACGCCGTTTACGATCGAACTTTCGGATGTCACGGCGACGGACGTGGAAAGCACATGGCCGGACGATTTCACGTTGTCCGTGTTGAACGATACGCCGCCGGCGGATTACACGCACTCGGGTAACGAGGTAACGCCCGATTCGGGCTTTGAAGGCACGCTCGATGTGCGGATCACGGTGAACGACGGGACGGACGACAGTGCGGTTTATCTGTTCGAAGTTCTGATCAGCGATGCGCCGGTGATCACGGGGCAAATTCCGCTTGTAACGGTTCAGGAGACGGCGCTGCCGATCGCGCTGGGCCATTTGGAAGTGTGGGACAAGAACGGCGATTATCCCGACGGGTTCACGTTGAGCGTGGCCGACGGGACCAACTACACGCGCGACGGGAACACGATCACGCCGGACACGGGTTTCCACGGCACGCTGACGGTGCCGGTTACCGTCAACGATGGCACGAACGACAGCGACCCGTACGCTCTGAGCGTGACCGTGTTGACGGAACCGAACCTGAGCACGATGGAGGAGATGCCGCTGGAGGTCTCGCTCGCTACGCTGCCGGAATGGGATGCGGGGTGGACGTTAAGCCTGGACAGCGGTCCGCACTACAGCGTGACCGACACCACGGTAACGCCAGGGAACAATTACAACGGCGTTTTGACCGTGCCTGCCCGTGTGAACGACGGGGTGGACGACAGCAACACGTTCAACCTCACCATCGACGTCAGTCCGGTGAACGACGCGCCGGTAGTGGACGACAGCGGCGACGCCCATCTGACGGACATTGTCGAAGATACGACGGAACCGGCAGGCGATTTGGTATCGGCAATTTTTGCGAGCGACTTGGCGGATGCCGTGACGGACGTTGACGACGGCGCGTTGGAGGGCGTGGCGATTATTGCGGCGGACGCGACGAACGGCACGTGGGAATACTATTTGAACGCGGGTGACGGCTGGCAATTGGTGCGCGACGAGTCGAATCCGGACCCGATTTCGGAAGTCCGGGCGTTGCTGCTTCCGGACACGGCCCTGATCCGCTTTGTCCCGTCGGCGAACTACAACGGCACGGTAGAACCGGGAATCGAGTTCCGGGCGTGGGATCAGACGTCCGGATCGAGCGAAGACCGGGTGGACACCCAGGTGAACGGCGGGACGACGGCGTTCAGCACGGACACGGAAACGGCGAGCATTACGGTGACGCCTGTGAACGATCCGCCGGTTGTTGTTGACGACCTGAATGTTCAGGTATTCGAGGATCAGGAAATCCAGATCCCGGTGCTGGACAACGATTCGGACGTGGAAGGTTTCGACCTGACCAAACTGACGGTGCACTGGAAGCCGGCGCATGGTTCTGCGGGCGCGACGGCCGACGGGAAGATCACGTATGTCCCGAGCACGGACTATTGCGGCCCGGACTCGTTTGTGTACCAGATTTACGACATCGGCGACAACGGTGAACCGGCCCTGAGCGCGATGGCGACGGTCACCATCATGGTAAACGGCGTGAACGACCCGCCGTACGCGGTCGAAGATTGGGCGGCGACGGAATCGGGCACGGAAGTGCTGATCGACGTGCTGGCGAATGACAGCGACCTGGAAAGCACGCTGAACACGACGATCGAGATAGCGGTGCAGCCGACGCACGGCGTGATTACGAACATGGATCCGGTCACGTTCGAAGTTGTCGGCGGGGTGATCGCGTATCTGGCGAACGAGGATTTTGCAGGCTACGACACGTTCCAGTACCGTGTTTACGACGAGGGGACTCCGCTGCCGCCGGCGTCGTCGCTGGGAACGGTGACGGTGGAAGCGAGCCAGCCGGAGTTGACGGTGAGCACGCTTGCGGACAACGACGACGGCGATTTGACGCCGGGCAACCTTTCGTTGCGCGAGGCGCTGAAATTGATCGCGCCGGACGGCGAGATCACGTTCGAGCCGAGCCTGTTCGGCCCGTCGCTTGCCACGATCAAGCTGGTTCAGGGCCAGCTTTTGGCGCGGCACGGTTTTGTGATGTACGGTCCGGGCGCGGATCGTCTTGCGGTGAACGCGGACGGGCTTTGCCGGATCCTGTCGCTGAAACCGGGCAACGTTTATATCGACGGGATCACGTTCACGGAAGGCTACACGGAAGACGCGGGCGGGGCGGGGATCTGTGTTCCGTCGGGCGCTTTGCTTTCGTTGACGAACTGCGTGGTGTCGGCCAGTTCGGCGGTTGACACGGACGGCACGGTAAACGAACACGGCGGCGGCATCTACAGCGAGGGATCCGTAGAACTGCTGAACTGCACGATCTATGGGAACACGGCTTCGGGGTACGGCGGCGGCGTTTACAGCGGGGTGTCCCTGGCGGCGGCCAACACGACGTTGTCGGGCAACACGGCGGTGAGCGGCGACGGCGGGGGGATTTACGTGGCCGACGGTACGGCGTCGCTTGTGAACTGCACGGTTACGGCGAACACGGCGGAAACCGGTGGCGGTATCAGCAAGGAATCGGGGACGCTTACGCTGAGCAACACGATTATCGTGGGCAACCTGGGCGTTGGCGCGGCCAACGACATCGCGGGGATTGTGGCAAGCGCGGGTTACAACATGGTTGAAGACGTGTCGCGCAGCGAAGGGTGGTTGGCCGAAGACGTTCTGGGCGTTGGGCCGGGCACGGTTGTGGAGCCGGCGCTGGGCGAAAACGGGGGTCCGACGCCGACGCACGCCCTGCTTGCCGACAGCCCGGCGATCGACGCGGGCGACGACGCGGCCGCATCTTCGGCGGGGTTGACCACCGATCAACGCGGTCCGGGTTTTGACCGCGTGGGCGGCAGCGCGGTGGATATCGGCGCCTACGAAACCTACGAGATTTTTGTGGATACGTTTGCGGACGAACTGGCCGCGGACGGTTTTGTGTCGTTACGAGAAGCGATCGGGCTGGCATACCCCGGCGATCGGATTATGCTGGACTGCGGCGAGATTGTGCTGGATCAGACGCTCGGCGTGTTGGAGATAACGCTGGGACTGGCGATTATCGGGCCGGGCGCGGAATGCCTGACGATCAGCGGCGGCGACGCCACGCCTATCCTGTATATACCGTCGACGGACGCGCAGGTAGTGATTCAGGGCTGCACGTTCAGCGGGGGCTACGACAGCGAATCGGTCCGCAACTTCGGCGGGAGCGTTTTGTACAGTTTCGGCACGGTTCGTATGACGGACTGCGTGCTCGATGGCAATGTTGCGGAGGGTTTGGACGGCGGCGCGCTGCATAATCGCGGCATGACGACGTTGCGGGGCTGTGTGGTTCAGAACAACGAGGCGTCGAACGTGGGCGGGGCGATCGTGAACTGGGGCGGCGTTTTGACGCTCGATGGTTGCGACGTGATGGACAACCGGGCCGAGTATTTCGGCGGGGCCGTGGCCAACTTGATGTCGGGGACGCTCGAGATCAACGAAAGCCGCTTCACGGGCAACGAGGCGGCGCTTGGCGGGGCGATCCATAACTCGAGCCTGGCTTCGCTGCGGATCGTCGACAGCACAATTGCCGACAACACGGCGTCTTCGGACGGGGCCGGGGTGCACAGTTTCGGCACGACGTCGCTGGCGAACACCACGGTTGCCGGCAACTCGGCGGACCGCGACGGCGGCGGCGTGTACGTGTCAAGCGGCACGTTGAGCGCCACAAACTGCACGGTAGCGGGCAACACGGCGGACGTGATCAACAGCGGCGCGGGCGAGGGCGGGGGTTTTTACCGGGGCGGGGGCACGCTTTCGTTGTGCAACACGATCGTGGCGGGCAACTTCGACACGGCGTCGAACGGCGGTCAGGGCAACATCCATCCGGACATTTCGGGCGCGGTGACGAGCCTTGGGCACAATCTGATTGGCATCGGGAGCGGGTCCACGGGGATTGTGAACGGCGTGAACGGGGATCAACTGGGCACGGGCACGGTTCCGCTGGATCCGTTGCTGGGGGATTTGGCCGATTACGGCGGGCGGATGCTGAGTTTCATGCCGCGGGTGCAAAGCCCGGTGATTGACGCGGGCGACAGCGATGCGGTGGCCGACCCGCCGTTCCACGGCCCGGAATTCTTCGACGGGCGCGGGGATGGGTTTACGCGTATAGTTGACGGCAACGGGGACGGCGCCGACGCCGTTGACATTGGTGCGGTCGAGTATATCCCGACGACGCCGACGTTCGCGTCTTCGCCGGTGACGGGGGTGCTCGAGGACCAGCTTTACACGTATGAGATCGTGATGGCCGACGAGGACCTTTCGGAAATCTTCAGCATAACGGCGGAGACGATTCCATACTGGATGACGCTGGTTGACAACGGCGACGGGACGGCGACGCTTTCGGGCACGCCGGACAACGAGGCGGTGGAGCCGAATTTCGACTCGGCGGATTATGACGTGGTAATCCAGGCGGTTGACTGGGCGGGCGAAATCGCCCGGCAGGAGTTCGTGGTAACCGTGACGGGCGTGAACGACGTGTTGACGCCGGGCGACGACGAGGTGGAGACGGATGAAGACGAGCCGGTGACAATCGACGTGTTGGCGAACGACACGGACATCGACGGCGCGTCGGACGCGGCCACGGTCGAGGTGGTCAGCGGACCGGCGAACGGGACCACGGCCGTGAATGTGGACACGGGGGCAATTACTTACGCGCCTGACCTCCACTTCAACGAGACGGACACGTTTGTGTACGAGGTGTACGACAACGGCGTGCCTTTGCCGGCGCTTTCGGCTACGGCTACGGTAACGGTAACGGTTTTGGCGGTGAACGATCCGCCGTTCGCGACGGACGACCCGGTGACCACGGACGAGGACACGCCGGTGACGGTTGACGTGTTGGCCAACGACGTGGATGTTGACGGCAACATCGTTGTGGATTCCGTAACGGTAACCGCGGGCGCGTCTCACGGCGAGGCGGCGGTCGACCCGTCGACGGGTGAGATTACGTACACACCGCGCGCCGACTACAACGGACCGGACAGTTTCACGTACAGCGTGACCGACGACGGGTCGCCCTTGCCGGCGACGACCTCGACGGCGGTGGTGTCGGTGTTGATAAACCCGGTGAACGACGCACCGCGGCCGGGCGACGACACCGCGACGACCAATGAAGACACCGCGGTGGGCATTGACGTTCTGGCGAACGACATGGACCTCGAAACGTTGCTGAACCCTGCGACGGTGGTTGTGTCGGGCGCGCCGAGCCACGGGACGACATCGGTCAATGCCTTAACCGGCGTGATCACGTACACGCCCGCCGCGGATTTCAACGGCCCGGACAGTTTCAGCTACGTGGTAGCGGACAACGACGTGCCGGCGCCGCTCGTTTCGGCGGCGGCGACGGTGACCGTAACGGTGAACGCCGTGAACGACCCGCCGGCTACGGGAGCGGACCCCGTCGAAACCGATGAGGACACGCCGCTGGTTGTGGACGTTTTGGCGAACGACGGCGACATTGACGGCAACCTGGTACCGGCGTCGGTCGGCGTGAGTACGGCGCCGGCGCACGGGTCGACGACCGTCGACCCCGCCACGGGCACGATTACGTACTCGCCGGTGGGCAATTTTAACGGGACTGATTCGTTTGTGTACGTGGTGTTCGACGACGGTTCCCCGGCGCCGGCCCAGTCGTCGCACGAGACGGTGAGCATTGTTATCCACGCCGTGAACGATGCGCCGCTGACGGCGACCGACGTTGCCAGCACGCCGGAAGACAACTCCGTCGACATCCACATTCTCGCAAACGACCGGGACATCGACGGGAACTTGGTTATTGGGTCGCTGACGGTTTCGAAGCAGCCGGGGCATGGCTCCGCGGAAGTGGTCGGGACCGACGGTGCGATTCGCTATACGCCGGGGCCGCATTACAACGGGATCGACCAGTTCGAATACGAGATCAGCGACGACGGGACGCCGCTGCCGTCGCTGACGTCGACGGGACAGGTGCTGTTGAACGTTGGCGCGGTGAACGACAAGCTTACGGCGGACGACGACGAGGCGGAGACCGACGAGGACATGCCGGTCGGGATCGACGTGCTGGCGAATGACAGCGACATCGACGGCCAGCTTCTTCCGGATTCGGTAGCCGTAACGCAGAATCCGAGCCACGGGATCACGTCGGTGGATCCGTCGACGGGCGCAATCACCTACACGCCGGACTTGCATTTCAACGGCGTGGACACGTTCACCTATGTGGTTCACGACGACGGCACGCCGCTGCCGAACAGCCTGGACACCGCGGAGGTGACGGTTACGGTTCTGGCGGTGAACGATGCGCCGGAGGTCACCGCGCCCGGGCCGAAAAACACGTTCCAGGAAACCGATACGCCGATTGAGAACGTTTCGGTGAACGACGTCGACTATACGGAGACGCCGTCGGCGGTGCTCGAGGTCCGGCTCGAAGCGGATTACGGCGGTTTGACGATGACGGGCCTGGAAGGCGTGACGGTAGCGAGCGGGGCGAACGGCGGGCACAGCATGACGCTCCGCGGCTCTCAGGATGCCCTGAACGCGTGTTTGGCCACGCTGACGTACCGTGGCGATTTCCTTTATTACGGTGATGACACGGTTCGGATCGAAGCGAGCGATCTGGGTGCGACGGGCGCGGGCGGCGTTTTGGAGGCGTCGGCTGAGGTCGATCTTCTTCTGACGCCGACGCGGCTGTTCGTGAGCATGCTGGCGGACAAGGTGGACGGCGACTTCAGCCCCGGCAACGTGTCGTTGCGGGAAGCGCTGGCCGAGATAGCGGAAGGCGGTAGCGTGGAGTTTGTTCCGGATCTTTCCGGGGCGATCACGCTCAATCCCGAACTGGGCCAGTTGGTTATTGACCGTTCGCTGAGGATTCTGGGGCCGGGCGCGACGGTGCTGACGGTCAGCGGCGGTCTCGAGGTTCGTGTGTTCCGGGTTGACAGCGGCAACCTTGACATCGATAAGGACGTGTTGATTTCCGACATTACGATTGCCGACGGCAACGCCGGCACGGACAGCACGGGCGGCGCGGTAAGCAATGCGGAACACCTGACGTTGCTTCGTTGCCGTGTTCTGGGCAACTCGGCGATGAAGGGCGGCGCGGTTTACAACGAGGGCGCACTCGATGTGGTCGACAGCACGGGTGCGGGGAACAACGCGTCGGAGTCGGGCGGTTTCGTGCTGAACCTGGCGCAGAAAACGCTGGTGATGCGCGGTTCGACGGCGACGGACAACGTTGCGCGGCAGGGCGGCGCGGTTATGAACCTTGGCACGGCGGCGTTCGTGAACACGACGCTTTCCGGGAACCGTGCGACGGACAGCGGCGCCGGACTTTACCACGGCGCGAACGAGCCCGGGCTGGTGGTGAACTGCACGGTGACGGGCAACGTAGCGGATTACAGCGGGGGCGGCTTGTTCGTGCTGAGCGGCGCGTCGCCCCTGGATGTCCGCAACAGCATTGTGGCGGGCAACACGGACACGTCGGGCGGCACGGTGTACCCGGACGTCGCGGGGATGTTCATCGGCGCCCAGAACAACATCATCGGCAATCCCGCGGGCAGCACCGGGTTCGGCGGCGCTGACATGATCCTGACGCTGATGGCGGTCACCGACCTCTCCCCGATCTTCGAACAGGAACTGGCCGAAAACGGCGGGCCGACGCTGACGCATGCGCTGCCGCTGTTCAGCATGGCGGTGAACGCGGGCGACAACGCATTTGTGGTCGCGCCGGAGTTCGACGGGCCGCCGTTCTACGATCAGCGGGAGGCGGATTTCGCCCGGATTGAGCGGGGCATGGTGGACGTTGGCGCCGTCGAGCTGCAGTCGTACAGCAAGGCGTTGACGGTCACGGTGACGCGGGCGGCGGGCCAGGACGCTTTGACGGCGTTCATGCCGCTGGAATTCGACATCAATTTCAGCGAAGTGGTGACTGGTTTCGACGTAAGCGACGTTGTAAACGGGGGGACTTCGGCGGATGTCCAGTTTACCGTCACGTATCTCGGCATCGGGCATTACCTGCTGACCGCGGAGACGACTTCGAACGGCAGCGTTGCGCCGGTGATTCCGGCGGGCAGCGCGTGGGATTCGTGGGGCGAGTACAACGCCGAATCGACGGGCGAAGAGGTGGTGTTCCTGGACACGCTGGACACGGACGGCGATGGCATCCTGGACCTCGTTGAAGGCCGCCGCGATCCGGACGGTGACGGGATACCCAATTACCTGGATCTGGATTCGGACAATGACGGGGTGCCGGACGAAATCGAGGCCCTTTTGGGCATGGATTGGGAGAATGTGGATGAACCCGATTCGACGCTGACGTTTACGCCGAACCCGGCCGAAGTCGGCCCGGACGCGGGTGAGGTTCCAATTGATGTGGCTCATTACGGGGCGTTGTCGCTGACGTGGAGCGCGGCGGTTGCGCCTGGATCGGAATGGGTTTCGGTGGTATCGGGCGCCACCGGCACGGATACGGGCACGATGGTGCTGGCGTACGAGGCGAACCCGACGTTGTCCGAGCGGACGGGCGTGGTTGTGGTCGACGCGCCGGGCGGTTCGGCGTTCCCGCGTGACGTGCTGGTCACGCAGGCGCCGTGCACGCTGGGCATACCCGGCAACGTGACAGCGGTGGTGGATCGGGAGGAAGGCGCGGTGCAACTGACGTGGACCGCGGCCGAAGGCGCCACGTCGTACAACGTGTACCGCGACAGCCCGGGCGGTTTGCTTCTGTCGAACGTGGCGGTTCTGTCGTTTACCGTTCGGCCGGGAGCCGGACCGTTGGGTTGCGCGGCGATGAGGGACGATCCGAGCCAGCACGGTTTCTGGGTGGCGGGCGTGAACGACTGCGGCGTGGGCACGGCGGTTCAGGCGACGCGGCTGACCAAGGGCGCGGTTGTGGAATGGGTTTTCCCGCGGACAAAATCGGACGGCGGCCCGCAACTCGCGGGCGTTGATTCGCCACTGGCGGTCCGGCTGCGAGCGGACGAACCGATCGCTCCGGAAACGGTTTGGGGCGTTGTTCGGGCCGGCCGGTTCGAGACGGACGCGGTCCTGTGGCAGCCAAACCCGGATAGCGACGGCCGCGACGGCTGGGTCGTGTACGTGCCCCAGGCGCCGTGGGCGGCTGGCGAGACGGTCACGATGGTTGCGGGCGCCGACACCGTGGCGGGCGTTGCGGTAGGTCCGCGGGCCTACACGTTTGTTGTGGCCCCGGACGAATTGGCCAAGACGGGCATGGCGGTGGAACCGGTCTGGCAACCGGTTGCGGGCGAGGATTACGATTCGGGCGGCGGGGGTTCGAGCGCGCCTGTTGAACTCACGCGAGACGGCGCTGCCGAGCCACTGCCGGGGGGTTTTGGGCCGGTTTATGCGGTAGGCCCGGACGCGGTGTTCGAGCAGCCGCGTGTCGTGTGGCTGCCGGCCCCGGCGACGGTGGACACCCGGTTCCTGGCGCTTTACTACCGGCTTGGTTCGGGTGAGGACGCGCAGTGGCATCCGGCGGAAGTTGTTGAAGGTTGGCTGACGGGCAGCGACACGCTGGGGCTTGAACTGGATGGCGTAACGTACCTCGGGTTTGAGATCCGTCACGGCGGCACGGTGCAGTTGGGCCCGCCAGCGCTGCTCGAGGCGAAGCAGGGCGCGACCTTGCTGCCTTTGAACATCGCGATGCCGTTGAGAACCTCGGAGCGGGCCGGCGATCTGCTTGTGCTTGGCCTGGCGTTAGCGGTCCTAGTCTCGGCTTCTCGTGCCGGGCGAACACGGACGGACATGGACAGACTTAGTGCATGATTTCGCAAATACAGTTACGTAAAAAACAACGGTCGCCGCAGTAGATAGTGTGTTGAAAATCAAGTGATTTTTGCGGCAACAGGTTTCTTTTTGGGACAAGTTTTCCACAGGGGGTCATAGGCTCGTCCGGAAACGACAATAGCGCGCATGAGCACGATAAGCT